>WBZT01000129.1_pt1 | contig 63161 bp, 50 predicted proteins | sample 5204241 | NCBI WGS metagenome assembly WBZT01 (sample SAMN12344358, study PRJNA552823) | activated sludge metagenome | biome: Activated sludge suspended growth; feature: Nitrification reactor; material: Wastewater; isolation source: activated sludge from nitrification reactor of wastewater... | reverse complement strand
CTCGCCTCTCGGCCACTCCACCGTGAAGGCGGTCTACCTCCGAGCGGACGACGAGGCTCGAACTCGCGACCTCAACCTTGGCAAGGTTGCGCTCTACCAACTGAGCTACGTCCGCAGGAACACCATCCGTGTAACTTCCGGGCGGTGCGCAGTAGACACTATCGGACGGTGCCGGGCGTGTCCAAACCGTCCCGCCGGCTGCACCCGGCCGGGGTCACGACTCCGCGAGGAGCCGCTTCTCCTCTTCGATGTCGTAGTCGGGCACCGGCCAGTCAGGACTCATCTCGCGCAACTTCTCGAGCAGTAGCTGCTGGACGGCATACCGCGCGTACCACTTCTTGTTGGCCGGCACGACGTACCACGGGGCGTTGCGGGTCGAGGTGCGGTTGAACATGAGCTGGAAGGCGCGCATGTAGTCGTCCCAGTAGGCGCGGTTCTCGCGGTCGCCGGGGGTGTACTTGTAGCGCTTGTCCGGCCGCTCGAGTCGCTCACCGAGCCGGGCCTTCTGCTCGTCCTTGGAGATGTAGAGGAAGACCTTGACGACCTGGGTGCCCGATTCGACGAGCTCGCGCTCGAAGGCGTTGATGATCGCGTAGCGCTTGACGATCTCGGTCGCCGGCACGAGCTTGCGCACCTTGACGACGAGCACGTCCTCGTAGTGCGACCGATCGAAGACGGCGATCTGGCCGGGGGCGGGCAGGGCCTTGCGGATCCGCCAGAGGAAGTCGTGCGCGAGTTCCTCCTCGGTCGGGGCCTTGAAGGCCGTCGGCCGGATGCCCGCGGGGTCGCAGGCGCCCACGACGTGGCGCATGATGCCGCCCTTGCCCGAGCTGTCCAGCCCCTGCAGGACCAGCAGGATGCTGCGCTTGCCGCCGGCCTTGGTCTCGGCGAACAGTCGCTCCTGCCACTCCCCGATCTCCGGCGCGTATGCCGCGAGCGCACTTTCGCCGTTGCTGCGGCCACCGTCGAAGCCCGGGGTCGACTCCGCGTCGAGGTCGGCCAGGAGGAAACCACGCCCGGCCCGCAGCACCTCGCTGATCGGGTCGTCGGGGCGCAGGTCCTTGTCGACCTTGGGCGCGTCGATCGGGGTGTCGTAGACCTCGGGCGCGGCCTCGACGACCGCGGGACCCTCGCCCGCGTCGGTCTTGGCGAGGACCACCTCGGGCTCGCCGCCCTTGCCCTTCTTCCCCTTCTTCGTGCTCTCCTGCACGGGGGGCACGGGCGGCGCCGGCGGCGCCGGCCGCTCGGCAGCAGCCTTGCCCCGACTCGACTTCTTCTTCGAGACCTCGAGCAGGGCCTTGCCTTTGCCCGCGTCCTTGTTCGAGCCCTTGCTCTTGCCCGAGTTCTTGCTCTTGTTGCTGCCCTTGCCTTTGGCCATGCGGACATCCTGCCGTAACCCGGAGTTCATTCGACAGAGGCCCCTCATAATCGACCCATGCGTGTCCTGCTCGACGAAACCGCCTCCGATGTCGCGTCGTCCGCCCTCGGCGGGTCGGCGGATCTCGCGCGGCTCGCCGCGGCATACGCCCCGCCCGCCGGGGCACCGAGCTGGGTGCGCGGCGTCATGGTCACCACGCTCGACGGCTCGGCCCAGGGCGGCGACGGCAGGTCGGGCACGATCAACACCGGGGCCGACCACGTGGTCTTCGAGCTGCTGCGGGCGCTGGCCGACGTCGTCCTGGTCGGGGCGGGGACGGTGCGCGCCGAGGGCTACGGCCCGCTGCGGGTCGACCCGCGGTATGCCGCGGTGCGGGCCGGGGCAGGGCGGGCCGCCGCCTTGCCGCTGGTTATCGTGAGCGACAGCGGGCAACTTCCGGAACGAGTGCTCGAACAGGACGACGCGGCACCGGTGATCGCAGCCGTCCCCACCGGTTGCGCACGGATCGCCTTTCTGCAGAGCCGGTTGGGGGCAGACGGGGTCCTCGCCCTGGGCGAAGGCGGAGTCGACCTGCCGGCCGTGCTCGGTGCGCTGCACGACCGCGGCCTGCGCCGCGTCGACTGTGAGGGCGGGCCGAGCCTGCTCGGCGAACTGCTCGCCCTCGACCTCGTCGACGAACTCGCGCTCACCCTCTCGCCCGTCGTCGTCGGAGGCGAGCACCGGCGGATCGTCGCGGGTGCCGCGATCGACCGGTCGTTCACCCCGGCCGTGCTCGTCGAGCAGGACGGCACGGTCCTCGGCCGGTGGCTGCGCGCCCGCTGACGCGACCGCGGGCGGGTTAGGGTCGGCCCCATGCGCCAGCCGATCGACCTGCCCGTGCTCCCCATGCTCGCCAAGGCGATCTCCGAGGTGCCGGTCGGCGCGGACCTCGCCTACGAGCCCAAGTGGGACGGTTTCCGCTGCATCGTCCTGCGTGACGGCGACGAGGTCGAACTCGCGAGCCGCGGCAGCAAACCGCTCACCCGCTACTTCCCCGAGGTCGCCGCAGCTGTGCGCGAGCTGCTGCCGCCGCGGTGCGCGATCGACACCGAGATCGTCGTCCGATCGGGCACCCCGGGTGCCGAGCGGCTCGACTGGGAGCGTCTCTCCCAACGCATCCACCCGGCCGACTCGCGGGTCCGTCGTCTCGCGGCCGAGACACCCGCCGAACTCGTCTGCTTCGACCTGCTCGCGCTCGGCGACGAGGACCTCACCGCCCTGCCGTTCGCCCACCGCCGGGCCCGGCTCGAAGCCACCCTCGCCCACCTGGGATCCACCGACCCGATCCACCTCACCCGCACGACGACCGATCCGCAGCTCGCCCGCGAGTGGTTCGAGCACTTCGAAGGTGCCGGCCTCGACGGGGTCGTCGCGAAGTCGCTCGGGGCGGCATACACGCCGGGCAAACGCACGATGCTCAAGGTGAAACACAAGCGCACGGCGGAGGCGGTCGTCTTCGGCTACCGCGTGCACACCTCAGGCGAGGGGGTGGGCTCGCTGCTGCTCGGGCTCTACGGCGAATGGGAGGGGCAGGAGCACCTCATCCCCGTCGGGGGGATCGCCGCCTTCCCGATGGCGACCCGCCGAGCCCTCATCGACGAATTCGCGCCGCTGGTCGTGCGCGACGAGCGAGGCGAGATCCCGCAGGCATCGACCGCACGCTCGCGCTTCTCCTCGGCCAAGGACGCAGCCTTCGTCCCCGTGCGTCCCGAGCGGGTCGTCGAGGTCGCCTTCGACCAGATGGAGGGCCACCGTTTCCGGCACGCCGTGACCTTCCTGCGCTGGCGCCCTGACCGCGACCCGCAGTCCTGCCGGCTCGAGCAGGTCGAGCGGGCACCGGCCTACGACCTCGGCGAGGTCCTCGGCTGAGGGACCTCAGCCGCGCGGCGGCAGCTCGGGATGTGCGCGCAGATAGCCCGCGCCACCAGGCTCGTAGTCCTCGTCGGCATAGCGCTTCTTGGACGGCTGCACGCGTGGCGGCTCCCCCGGCATCTTCGGATAGTCCGGTGGGAAGGCGAGCTCGGGCAGGCCGTCGGCCAGGTCGCGCTCCCACCAATGCATCGCGGTGGCCAGGTCGCCGACCGACGAGTCGTATGCCGCCCACGGATCCTCTTGCGCGGCAACAAGTCCCGGCACCGTGTGCACGGTGAAGTCGCGTGGCTCGACGGATCGCAGCTCGGCCCAGGACACGGGCATCGACACCGGTGCGCCGGGCAGCGGCCGCGGACTGTAGGCCGCGGCGATCGTCCGGTCGCGGCAGGCCTGGTTGTAGTCGACGAAGACTCGCTCGCCGCGTTCCTCCTTCCACCACGCGGTGGTGACGAGGTCGGGCAGCCGACGCTCCAGCTCGCGGGCGATCGCGATGACGCCGTGGCGGACGTCGAGGAACTCCCGCTCAGGGGCGATCGGGCAGTAGACGTGGACGCCCCGATTTCCGGAGGTCTTCGCGAAGCCGGTGAGCCCGGCCTCGGCGAGCACCTCCCGCAGCGCGAGCGCGGCCTCGACGGCATCGGCGAAGCCGCGACCGGGCTGTGGGTCCAGGTCGATCCGGACCTCGTCGGGCCGGTCGAGGGCATCCGCGTTGTCGGCCACGCGGACCGGCCACGGGTGGAAGGTCACCGTGTTCATCTGCACCGCCCAGACCGCCGTCGCCACCTCGTCGACGACGAGCTGCGGATGCCGCCGACCCGAGGGATAGGTCATCGTCACGGTGCGCACCCAGTCGGGCAGTCCCTTGGGCGGGTTCTTCGAATAGAACTCCTCGCCAGCGATCCCGGTCGGGAAGCGCTGGAGGGTCACCGGGCGCGCGGCGATCCGACCGAGCAGCCGCTCCCCCACGTCGCGGACGAAGTGGGCGAGGTCGAGCTTGGTGATCCCCTCGTCCGGCCAGATGACCCGGTCGGGGCTGGACACGCGCACCGCCCGCACCCGGCCGTCCGGCGTGGGGCACTCGACCTGGGCGTCCGGCATACCGGCCACTATCGCATGGCCGAAGGTGCCACCCAGGGCGTCGGCGAATCCGTCGACCGTTCCCCGCGCGCAAGGGCCGTCCGGGGACGTACGTTGATCCCCTCGCAGCCTTCCATCTCCCCGAGCGAAGGGCCCCGCACATGTCACGAAGGACCGCCCGCCGGATCGGCACGATCGCCGCACTCCCCGTTATCGCCGTGTCGGCCCTGGTCTGCGCACCGAGCGCGTCGGCCGTCTCGACCACGGTGGTCATCTCCGAGGCCTATGGCGGCGGCGGCAATTCGGGCGCCGTGTGGCGCAACGACTACGTCGAGCTGTTCAACCGCAGCGACATGTCTGTCGACCTCACCGGATGGAAGGTGCAGTACTTCTCGGCGGGTGGCACCACGGCGACGACGACGACACTCTCCGGGAGCATCGCCGGCGGCGGCATGTTCCTCGTCCAACAGGCCGCCGGCGCGAACACGGCGGCCACGGCGCTCCCGACCCCCGACGTGACCGGCACGACCGCGATGTCGGCGAACGGTGCCAAGCTCGCCCTGCTCGACGCGAGCGGCGCGACGGTCGACTATCTCGGCTGGGGCAGCGCCACCGCCTACGAGGGGACGCCGGCCGGTGCCACCTCCAACACCACCTCGGTCGCCCGCACGGACCCCTGCTTCGACACCGACGACAACGGTGTGGACTTCACCGTCGGTGTGCCGAGCCCACAGAACTCCACGGCCCCGACCCGGGTGTGTTCCGCCGAACCCCCTCCCGACCCCGTGGAGACGATCGCCCAGATCCAGGGCGCGGCTCACCTCTCGCCGCTCGCGGGACAGCACGTCAACGGCGTGGTCGGCATCGTGACGGCGCGGGCCTCCGGGGGCTTCTGGATGCAGGACCCGGCACCGGGCGACGCCGACCCCGCCACGAGCGAGGGGATCTATGTCTTCACCCGCTCGACCCCCACGGTGGCCGTGGGTGACGCGGTGACGGTGGACGGCAATGTCACCGAGTTCCGCCCGGGCGGCTCGGGCGGCAACGACAACCTCACCACCACGGAGATCACCGGGCCGACGGTGCTCGTCACCTCCTCGGGCAATCCCCTGCCCGGCCCGGTGGTGCTCGGCGTCGACCGGGTCACCCCGGCCCAGACGATCGACGCCCAGAGCCCGGGAAGCGTGGAAAACGCCTCGGCCGTCTTCGACGTCTCCCGCGACGCCATCGACTTCTACGAGTCGATGGAGGGCATGCGAGTGGCCGTCCGCGACGCCCGGGTGGTCGGGCCGACCGCCTCCTTCGGGGAGATCCCGGTGGTCCCCGGCCACGCGCCGCTCGACGGGCTGGTGAGCTCGGCCGGCGGCGTCGTCTACGGGTCCTACGCCACCCCCAATGCCATGCGGGTCCAGCTCGACGACGCCCTGTTGCCGACCGGCGCCATGCCGGCCGCCACCGTCGGCGACACCCTGTCGGGGGACGTCTCGGGGGTCCTGGACTACAGCTTCGCCAACTACAAGCTGCTCGTCACCGTTCCGCCGACCGTGACTTCGGGAGGCCTGGTCCGGGAGATGACCATGCCACACACGAACAACCAGCTCGCCGTCGCGACCTTCAACGTCGAGAACCTCTCGCCGAGCAACCCGCAGAGCAAGTTCGACCGGCTCGCCGCCCAGGTCGTGCACAACCTCGCCAGCCCGGACGTCCTGGCCCTCGAGGAGATCCAGGACAACACGGGTCCGGCCGACGACGGGGTGGTGAGTTCCAGCCTCACCGTAAGCCGTTTCGTCGCGGCCATCTCGGCCGCCGGCGGACCGGCATACCAGGCGCGCTGGATCGACCCCGAGGACGACGCCGACGGTGGCCAGCCGGGGGCGAACATCCGCCAGGTCTTCCTCTTCCGGCCGGACCGGGACGTGGAATTCGTCGACCGTCCGGGCGGCGATGCCACCACCCCGGTGAGCGTCGTCGGCTCCGGCTCGTCGACCGCCCTCTCGATCTCCCCCGGGCGCGTGGCCCCGGCCGATGCGGCGTGGACCGACAGTCGCAAACCGCTGGTCGGCGAGTTCCGCTTCCGGGGCCAGACCGTCTTCGTCGTCGCCGTGCACTTCGCCTCCAAGGGCGGCGACGACCCGCTCTTCGGTCGCTGGCAACAACCGTTGCGCTTCAGCGAGGCTCAGCGCCACGCCCAGGCAACCGTGCTCCGCGGCTTCGCCGACGCCCTGTTGACCGCCGACCCGTCGGCTCGGCTCGTCGTCGCCGGTGACGTCAACGACTTCGAGTTCAGCCAGACGGCCGATCTGCTCGTCGGATCGGGGGCCACGGCCCTGGTCGACCTGCCGCGCACGCTCGAACCGGCGCAACGGTGGAGCTACGTCTTCGAGGGCAACGCCCAGATCCTCGACCACATTCTCATCAGCCAGGCGCTCACGATCGCGCCGAAGGGCGCCAAGTATCCGGCCTACGTCTACGACATCGTCCACACCAATTCGCCGTTCCCCGACCAGGACTCCGACCACGACCCGCAGGTGGTCCGGCTGGCCCTGAGAGGCGGCACCGGGTTGTGAGTCCCAACGCTATGCCGCGCGGCCGCTCGCTCGTGCGCCGCGCGGCATACCGTGTCGACCGTCTGCCGGGTCGACCGTCTGCCGGGACCAAATCGCGAGGCGCATGCGTTCACTCCCACATGGACGCCTCCCACCGCACCGAGCCGTATGCCGTCACCCTCACCGACACCGCGTGGCGCGAGCGGCTGAATGCCGCAGAATTCCACGTCTTGCGTGAGGCCGGCACCGAACGCCCCTTCACCGGCGAGTACACCGACACGACGACCGAAGGCGTCTATGCCTGCCGCGCCTGCGGTGCCGAGCTGTTCCGCAGCGAGACGAAGTTCGCCTCGCACTGCGGCTGGCCCTCGTTCTACGCCCCACTCGCCGAGGACCGCGTGGAGTACCTGCGGGACCACTCGATCCCGGGCCGGCCACGCGTCGAGGTCCGCTGTGCCTCCTGTGGCTCGCACCTCGGCCACGTCTTCGAGGGCGAGGGCTACGCGACGCCCACCGACCAGCGCTACTGCATCAACTCGGTGAGCCTCACCCTGGAACCCACGCGGGACTGAGCCGGCCCGCCTCACCCTCCCCGCGCCCGAACCGGGGTGCCGCGCTCGCGCGAAGGCTCGGGGACCGAGACCGGATCGCAACCTTGCGCGGGGAACCTCCCGTCACGGACGGGCCTCTCACCGGGCAAGAGCCGACCAGGCACCCCGTGAGGTTCGATCGAGGAGGACCCCGATGTTCGCGTCACCGCGCAGCCCCCGTCCCGGCCGGTTCGTGGCCCTGGCCCTGGCCGGCGCCCTCGCCCTGGGTGCCTGCTCGGGGTCCGGTTCGAGCACGACCTCGAGTGCCGCGGCGGGCGCCGGACAGGACTCCCGGGCCGGGGCACCCGCGCCTGCCGCCCCGGACAGCGTCGGCGAGGCGGCCAAGGCCGCAGACGGCAATGCGCTCGACAGCGGCGCGCCCGTCGCCGTCGCCGTCGCCGACCGCAAGATCGCCTCCACGGTGGGGCTCTTCCTCACCGTCGAGGACGTGCGCCAGGCCGCCGCGGCCATCCGAGGTGTCGCAGCCGGTGTGGGCGGGGTCGTGGTCAACGAGACCGTCAACGCCACCGACGCGGCGCCGAGCCCACCCACGGGCACGGGCACGGCGAGGACGACCGGGCCCGTCGTGCGGCAGGGCAACTACGGCACGATCACCCTGGGCATCCCGTCCGATCGGCTCACGGCCGCGCTCGACCAGCTCGCCAAGCTCGGGGTCGAGGTCCAGCGCACCTCCTCGACCGAGGACGTCACGGGCACCTACGTCGACCTGCAGGCCCGGATCGACAACATGAAGGCCAGCGTCGCCCAGGCCCGGGCATACCTCGCCCAGGCCAAGGACCTCACCCAGATGGTGCAGATCGAGGCCGAGGTCACGCGCCGGCAGTCCGACCTCGACTCCCTCACCGCCCAGATCAACGCCCTGTCCAGCCGGGTCGCCCATTCGACGGTGACCGTCGTCTTCAGTTCCACGCCGCAGGCCGTGACCGTCGAGGACACGAGCGGCTTCCTCGGTGGGCTCAAATCCGGCTGGAAGGCCTTCGTCGCAAGCGCGGGCGTCGCCGCCACCGTCGTGGGCGCGCTGCTGCCCTGGATCGTCGCCCTCGCGATCGTCGGACTTCCCCTCTGGTGGTGGGTCCGTCGCCGGCGTGCCGCCGCGCCCGCCCCGGCACCCGTACCCGCCCCGGCACCCGTGCCCGCCCCCGTGCCCGCCGCGGCAGCCGGGGTCGGCCCCGCCACCCTCGGTCACCCGGTCGTCCCCGCTGCGACCCCCCCGACCCAGGAGTGAACCGACCAGGTCGCCAGGTTCAGGAGTGCGCGGCCGCGAGGGCGACGATCCCCAGCAGGGCCACCCCAACCCCGAACTGCTGGATCGGCCGAAGCCGCTCGCCCAGCACCTTGCGCGCCAGCAGGATCGTCACCACGGGGTAGAGCGAACCGAGCACGGCGGCGACGCTCACGAGCCCCGAGGAGGACGCGACCGCGAAAAGGAGGTTCGCGAGCAGGTCGCCCAATCCCACGAGGGCCAACACCGGCCACCGCCGGACACCCACCCCGCCGAGGCTGCGCACGGCCAGGGCGAGCACGGCATACCCGAGCACGCTCGTCACCCGCATGCCCCACATGGTGTGGACCACCGAGACCCGCGAGCCCCGGTCCAGGCAGAACAGGGCCACCCCGAAGCCCACCGCCGCCAGGGCCGCGAGGGCGACCGACCGGGTCCCCACCCCGAGCTGCAGCTCCGGACCGCTCGCGAGGACCACCCCGATCAGGGCCACGGCGATGCCGACCCACGCGAGCGATGACGGGGTCTCGCCGCTGGCCACTCCGAGGGCGACCGGTATGCCGCCGCCGAGGGCCGCGATGGGGGCGACGACGCCCATCGTGCCGCTCGCGAGGGCGGCATAGAAGCAGAGCAGGCCGAGGGACCCGGCGATCCCGGCGAGCACGGCCCAGGGCGCCCAGCCGGAGAAGCCCGTCTCCGGCAGGCCCTGCACCGCGACGACGACGCACATCGCGAGGCAACCGACGGCCTGGGACCACGCGACCACCACCACCGGGCGCAGCGTCCGCGAGATCAACCCCGCGACGAAGTCGGAGGCCCCCCACGAGATCGCGGCGAACAAGGCGAGCGTGGTGAACACGTCGGCACGATAGTGCGACTGCGCAGGGGGTGCTCGGCGCGTCCGCATCACCGGGGCCCCCGGCCGACATACCCTCGGAGGGTGCGAGGACGAACCCTTCCGGGCGACCCGGCCGCCGAGTTCGCTCGGGCGCTCGTCGGGCTGCGCGAGGTGCGACTGCGACCGGAGGTCCGGCTCACCGAGGTCCCGGCTCCGCAGCGCATCGCACCCCATGCCGTCGCCCTCTCGGCCGAGGTCGTCGCGGCCGGCGGCGCCGACGAGTTGTCCTCCGGGCGCTTCGTGCTCCTGCACGACCCGTCCTGCCCCGAGCCGTGGGAGGGCGCTTGGCGCGCGGTCACCTTCGCCCGCGCCGAGCTCGAGCCCGAGATGGCCGAAGACCCCTCGCTCGGCGCCGTGGGTTGGGCCTGGCTCGTCGAGTCCCTCGAACAGCGAGGACTCGCCTACTGCGCCGAGGCCGGCACGGTCACCCGCGTCGTCTCCGAACGCTTCGGCGGCCTCGCCGAGCGCGACGCGACGGTCGAGATGGAGGTCCGGGCGTCCTGGACCCCCCTCGACCTCGACCTGGGCGCCCATCTGCTCGCCTGGTCGGACCTGCTGTGCACCATCGCCGGCCTGCCTCCGCTGCCCGAGGGCGTCGTCGCCCTGCCGGGCGCGCGCCGATGACGACCCGATGACCGGCCCGACCGTCCCCGGCGCCGCCGCGCAGACCCACCCTCAGACCTCCGCCGACGTGCGCGACGGCGCCGAGGCCGACGGCCCGACGGATTCTCCCGAGGCACCCATCCTCGTCCCGCTGCTTGCGCCGGCCGACGGCATACCCGAGGTCGTCGTCGACGAGCGGCGGCTGCTCGAGGCGGCCGCCGCGCTCGCGGCCGGCCATGGTCCGGTCGCCCTCGACGCCGAGCGGGCCTCCGGGCACCGCTACGGGCAACGGGCCTATCTCGTCCAGATCCGCCGTGCGGGTGCCGGCACCTGGCTGCTCGACCCGGCCGCGTGCCCCGACCTGCGACCGGTCGCCGACGCGGTCCAGGACACCGAATGGATCCTGCACGCGGCCACCCAGGACCTGCCCTGCCTCGCCGAGGTGGGCCTGCGACCCGACCGGCTGTTCGACACCGAGCTCGGCGCACGCCTGGCCGGTCTACCCCGGGTCGGGCTCGGCGCCGCCGTCGAGCACTACCTCGGGCTGTCGCTGGCCAAGGAACACTCGGCCGTCGACTGGTCGCGACGGCCGTTGCCCGAGCCCTGGCTGCGCTATGCCGCGCTCGACGTCGAGGTCCTCGTCGACCTGCGCGAGGCGGTCGCCGCCGACCTGCAGGCCCAGGACAAGTGGGGTTGGGCGCAGGAGGAGTTCGACGCGCTCGTCTCGTTCACCGGGCCACCCGTGCGGGTCGACCCCTGGCGGCGCACGTCGGGTATCCACCGGATCCGCCGGCGCCGCGCCCTCGCCATCCTTCGCGAGCTGTGGTACGTCCGCGACCGGGTCGCCCAACGCCGCGACGTCTCCCCGGGCCGGGTGTTGCCCGACCCCGTCCTCGTCGAGCTGGCGACCGACCCGCCCACCGACACCGCGGCCGTGGCGACTCGCCGGTCCCTGCGGGTGATCGCTCGCAGCCCCCGGGTGTGGCTCGAGGGGATCGAGCGTGGCCTGGCGATTCCCGAGGAGTCGCTGCCCCCGCTCACCCTGCCCGGCACGGGGCCACCGCCCCCGCGGATGTGGGCCGAACGCGACCCGGTGGCGGCCGCACGGCATACCGACGTGAAGGCCGCGCTCACGGCATACTCGCTCGAGCGGACCGTGCCGGTCGAGAACCTGGTCACCCCCGACCTGCTGCGCCGGGTGCTCTGGACACCACCGGCCGAGCCGACCGAGGCGGCCTTCGCGGCCGCGCTCGCGGCCGGTGCCGCCCGGCCGTGGCAGATCGACATCGTCGCCCCCGTCCTCGCGGCAGCCGCCGCGGCCCACGGCTGAGCCGACCCCAGGGCTTCGCCGACCCCGGGGCTGAGCCGGACTCCTCGCCCGTGACCGGTGTCACCGCGCGGCCCGCGCGACGGGAGGTTACCCGCGGGTAGTCTGCCGCCAGGACAGCCCCCACTGCCCGACGACAGCCTGCCCCGAGGAGGCCCCCGCATGCCCCGTACCCTCACCGACGTCGTCTTCGTCGAAGGGGTCCGCACCCCCTTCGGGCGGGCCGGCGACAAGGGGATCTACGCCCAGACCCGGGCCGACGACCTCGTCGTCCGGTGCATCCGCGAGCTGCTCAGCCGCCATCCCGAACTGCCCAAGGAGCGGGTCGAGGAGGTGGCGATCGCCGCGACCACCCAGATCGGCGACCAGGGCCTCACCATCGGCCGGGTCGCGGCCATGCTGTCCGGCCTGCCCCTCACCACCCCGGGCTATTCGATCGACCGGATGTGCGCCGGGGCGATGACCGCCGTCACGACGGTCGCCTCCTCGATCGCCGTCGGTGCCATCGACGTGGCCATCGCGGGCGGCGTCGAACACATGGGCCGCCACCCCATGGGGCAGGGGGTCGACCCCAACCCTCGGATCGTCGCCGAGAAGCTCGTCGACCAGTCGGCCCTGTCCATGGGGATGACCGCCGAAAACCTCCACGACCGTTTCCCCCAGCTCACCAAGGAGCGCTGCGACGCCTTCGCCGTCGCCTCCCAGGACAAGCTCGCCGCGGCATACGACGCCGGCAAGATCCAGCCCGACCTGGTCACCATGAGCACCCGCCACAGGGACCTCGGCTGGGGCCTGGCCACCGTCGACGAGCCGCCGCGACCCGGCACGACCCTCGCGGACCTCGCCGTGCTCAAGACCCCGTTCCGCCCCCGCGGCAACGTCACGGCCGGCAACAGTGCGGGCCTCAACGACGGTGCCACCGCATGCATCCTCGCCTCCGAGGGCGCCGCCGCCGCACTCGGTATGCCGGTACGCATGCGGTTGGTCTCCTATGCCTTCGTCGGGGTCGAGCCCGAGGTGATGGGCATCGGCCCGGTGCCGGCCACCGAGAAGGCCCTGGCCAAGGCCGGGCTCGGGATCTCGGACATCGGCCTGTTCGAGCTCAACGAGGCCTTCGCCGTGCAGGTGCTCGCCTTCCTCGACCACTTCGGCATCGCCGACGACGACCCCCGAGTCAACCCCTACGGCGGCGCCATCGCCGTCGGGCACCCGCTCGCCTCCTCGGGCGTGCGGCTGATGACCCAGCTCGCCCGCGAGTTCGCCGAGCATCCCGAGGTGCGTTATGGCCTCACCGCGATGTGCATCGGGCTGGGGATGGGCGGGGCCGTCATCTGGGAGAACCCGCACCACGCCGACTACGTCCCCTCGGTCGACGCGACCGGAAAGGTGGCCTGAGCGATGAGCACGTCCACAGCTGCCGGCACGACTCCCCCCGCTGGAGCGGTCGACTTCGGTGCCCTCTTCCCCGAGGAGGTCGTCACCAAGGCGCTCGTCCGCGACGTCCGGTTGTCCGGCGCGTCGGGCGGCACGATGGCCCTGGTCACGCTCGACAACGGTTTCGACCACACCAAGCCCAACACCTTCGGCCCGGCGAGCATCGCCGGGCTGCAGGCCTGTTTCGACGGGCTGCGCGCCCGGGCCGAGGCCGGCGAGATCCAGGCGGTCGGGATCACCGGCAAACCGTTCATCTTCGCCGTCGGCGCCGACCTGTCCGGGGTGCCCAAGGTGACCCAACGCGAGCAGGCGCTCGCGATCGCCCGGGCGGGTCACGCGGCATACGCGACCCTCATGGACCTGCCGGTGCCGACCTTCGCCTTCGTCAACGGGGCCGCGATGGGCGGCGGGGTCGAGATCGCGCTCGCCTGCGACTACCGGACGATCTCCGCCGGCGTGCCTGCGATCGCGCTGCCGGAGTGCTTCCTCGGGCTCGTGCCCGGCTGGGGCGGGTGCTGGCTGCTGCCCAACCTGGTCGGCCCGGCCAAGGCGCTGTCGGTCATCGTCGACAACGCACTCAACACCAACAAGATGCTCAAGGGCCCGGCGGCCTTCGAGCTCGGGCTCGCCGACGCGATGTTCGAGCCGGCCGACTTCCTCGAGTCCTCGATCGGCTGGGCGGCCAAGGTCGTCGACGGCGAGGTCACCGTCACCCGGCCCGAGATCCCGCGCGACGAGGCGGTGTGGACGGCGGCCGTCAAGGCCTCGACCATGCTCGCCGACCTCAAGACCGGCAAACAGTCGCCCGCGCCCTACCGGGCGCTCGCCCTCGTCGCCGCCGCCCGCACCGCCACCCGGCAGGAGGCCTTCGCCGCCGAGGACGAGGCGCTCGCCGACCTGCTCATGGGCGACGAGTTGCGCGCCGGGCTCTATGCCTTCGACCTCGTGCAGAAGCGGGCGAAGCGGCCGGCCGGGGCGCCGGAGCGGTCCCTGGCCCGCCCCGTCACCAAGGTGGGCATCGTCGGCGCCGGCCTCATGGCCAGCCAGCTCGCCCTGCTGTTCGTCCAGCGGCTCAAGGTCCCGGTCATCCTCACCGACCTCGACCAGGGCCGGGTCGACAAGGGCGTCGGCTACGTCCACAGCCAGCTCGACGGGCTCGCGAAGAAGGGCCGGATCAATCCCGACACCCTCAACCGCTACAAGGCCCTGGTCTCCGGCTCGACGAGCAAGGAGGGCTTCGCCGACGCCGAGTTCGTCATCGAGGCGGTATTCGAGGACATGGCGGTCAAGCAGCAGGTGTTCGCCGAATGCGAGGCGGTCGTCTCCGACACCTGCGTGCTCGCGACCAACACCTCGTCGCTGTCGATCACCGAGATGGCCGCCACACTCGCGCACCCCGAGCGGGTCGTCGGCTTCCACTTCTTCAACCCGGTCTCGGTGATGCCGCTGCTCGAGATCATCCCCGGCGAGGCCACCGAACCCGGCACGCTCGCGACCGCCTTCTCGGTCGGCGCGACCCTCAAGAAGACGTGCATCCTCGTGAAGGACAGCCCGTCGTTCATCGTCAACCGGCTGCTCGGGCGGTTCATGGGCGAGGTGGGTCGGGTCAACGACGCGGGCACCCCGGTCGAGGTCATCGACGCGGCCTTCATGGGCTTCGCCCCGATGCCGCCGTTCATCCTCCTCGGTCTCGTCGGCCCGGCGATCGCCCTGCACAACGGCGAGACCCTCCTGCGGGCCTTCCCCGACCGGTTCTACGTCTCGGAGAACCTCAAGCGGATCGTCCAGGCGGGCAAGCCGGGCTTCTACAAGCTCGTCGCCGGCAAGCCCACTCCCGACCCCGAGGTGCTCGAGCTGCTCCTCACGCCCCAGAACCCGGTCGTCCTCACCCCTGCCCAGGTCCGCGAGCGGGTGCTCGGGGCGATGGCCCAGGAGGCCCGGCTCATGCTCGACGAGGGCGTCGCGCAGGCGCCCCTCGACATCGACCTCGCGATGATCACCGGGGCCGGCTTCCAGTTCTGGAACGGTGGGCTCACCCCGCTGCTCGACCGCTCCGGGGTGTCCGAGGCGGTCGCGGGCGGCCGCTTCCTCCCGCCCGGCGCGGCGAGCGTTCCCGCCTGACCCGCACCCACCCGAGGGTATGCCGCGTGCTCGCCACCCGGCATACCCTCGGGTTTGCCCCGGTCTTGTGCGTCCAGCGGGCGCGATGACATCTCACAGGCGAGATATCATCGCCTCGTGCCCGAGAACTACCGCGAACGCATCGGCGTGCTGATCCGGGACGCCCGCCGCCACCAGGGGCTGACCCAGTCCGAGCTCGGCAAGCGCCTGGGCACGAGCCAGAGCGCGGTCGCCCGGATCGAGCAGGGGCAGCAGAACCTGTCCCTCGAGATGCTCGCGCGCATCGGCGGCGCGCTCGAACGCGAACTCGTCACCTTCGGCACGGCCCGGCCGCAGCACCTGCGGATCGTCGGCGGGCGCAAGCTCTCGGGCCGGATCGCGGTGAAGACCTCGAAGAACGCCGCCGTCGCCCTCCTGTGCGCGACCCTGCTCAACCGAGGTCGCACGACGCTGCGCAACCTCGCCCGGATCGAGGAGGTCAACCGGATCATCGAGGTGCTCACCTCGATCGGCGTCCGGGTGCGCTGGTTGCCGGACTCCAACGACCTGGAGATCGTGCCGCCCGCGGTGCTCGACCTCGAGGGGATGGACGCCGAGGCGGCCCGTCGGACCCGGACGGTGCTCATGTTTCTGGGGCCGCTCCTGCACGACCGGGACCGCTTCCGGCTGCCCTATGCCGGCGGCTGCGACCTGGGGACCCGGACGGTGGAACCCCACCTGGCCGCGTTGCGGGCCTTCGGGTTGGACGTCGTGGCGACCCACGGCTTCTACGAGGCGGTCTCCACCCCGCACCAGCCGGACCGGCCGATCATCCTCACCGAGCGCGGCGACACCGTTACCGAGAACGTCCTGCTCGCCGCCGCCCGCAACCCCGGCACCACCGTCATCCGCAACGCGAGTCCCAACTACATGGTCCAGGACCTGTGCTTCTTCCTCCAGGAGCTCGGGGTCGGCATCGAGGGGATCGGGACGACGACCCTGCGCGTCACCGGGGTGGCCGACATCGACGTCGACGTGGAGTACTCCCCCAGCGAGGACCCCATCGAGGCGATGTCGTTGCTCGCCGCGGCTGTCGTCACCGAGTCGGTCATCACCATCGAGCGCGTGCCGATCGAGTTCATGGAGATCGAGCTGGCCACCCTCGAGGGCATGGGGATGCGATGCGAGGTGTCGCCGGAGTATCCCTCGGTCAACGGGCGCACCCGCCTCGTCGACCTCACCACTCATCCCGGGCCGCTGCACGCGCCGATCGACAAGATCCACCCGATGCCCTTCCCCGGGCTCAACATCGACAACCTGCCCTTCTTCGCCCTCATCGCGGCGATGGCCACGGGGCAGACGCTCATCCACGACTGGGTCTACGACAACCGGGCGATCTACCTCACCGAGCTCACCAAGGTGGGCGCCTCGGTCCAGCTCATGGACCCCCACCGAGTGCTGGTGGAGGGGCCGACGAAGTGGCGGGCGGCCGAGGTGATGTGCCCACCGGCGCTGCGCCCCGGGGTCGTCGTGCTGCTCGCGATGCTCGCCGCGCCCGGGGTCTCGGTGCTGCGCAACGTCTACGTGATCAACCGTGGTTACGAGGACCTCGCCGACCGGCTCAACGCCCTCGGCGCCACCATCGAGGTCTTCGGCGACTCCTGACCTCGGTGCTGGGCCGCTGCAGGTGCCCCTGGGTGCGGAAATGGGCCGACGCCCGGGCCCAGAGTGCGGAAATGGGCCGGCCCGGAGGTTTCCGAGCGGCCCATATCCGCCACCTGCGGGTTGGAGCGGGCGCTGCGAGAGCGCCCGCTCGGACCAGCGTCAGACGAGGTGGGTGAGGTAGTAGAAGGCGATGACGAAGAAGACCGCGACGGTCTTGATGATCGTCATCGCGAAGATGTCCTTGTAGGACACCTTGTGGGTGAGCCCGGTGACCGCGAGCAGCGTGATGACCGCACCGTTGTGCGGAAGCGTGTCCATCCGCCGCTGGCCATCGACGCGACCCGGTGCAGGACCTCCATCGGTATGCCGGCTGCCGTCGCGTTCTCGATGAAGGTGTTCGACATCGCACCGAGCGCGATCGAGAGCCCGCCACTCGCCGAACCGGTGACGCCGGCGAGCACGTTGACCGTGACGGCCTCGTTGACGAGCGGGTTGGGGATCTTGGCCAGCCCGTTCGCCACCACGAGGAAGCCGGGCAACGCGGCGATGACGGCTCCGAAACCGTACTCGGACGCGGTGTTGGTGGCCGCGAGCATCGCGCCGCCGACCGCCTCCTTGGACCCATGGGCGAAGTGCCGGGTGACCGGCTTCCAGGCCAGGACGAGGACCGAGATGATCCCGACGAGCAGGGCACCCTCGACGGCCCAGATGGCGACGTTCGGCGAGGTGGCGACGGTGACCGGGTCGGACTTGCCCACGACGGTCGGTGAGAACGAGGTCTTGTCGCCGTAGAAGTTGGGGATCACGCTGGTGAGGATCTTGTTGACCACGCCCACGAGCACGAGCGGCAGGATCGCGATCGCCGGGTTGACCTTGCGATCCCCGCTGAAGACCTCGGGCTCGTTGATGTGCCCGTCGCCGTAACCCTCACCCTTGGCCACGGCCTTCTTCCGCGCGCGCTCGAGGTAGAGCATGCCGAGGGTGAAGACGAAGATCGCCCCGACGAAACCGAGGATCGGGGCGGCATACGCGGTGGTCTTGAAGAAGGTCGTCGGGATGATGTTCTGGATCTGCGGGGTACCCGGCAGGGCGTCCATGGTGAAGGTGAAGGCGCCGAGCGCGATGGTGCCGGGGATGAGGCGCTTGGGGATGTCGCCCATCCGGAACATCTCGGCGGCGAAGGGGTAGACCGCGAAGACGACGACGAAGAGCGAGACGCCGCCATAGGTGAGCAGCGCGCAGACGAGGACGATCGACAGGATCGCCCGCTTGGCCCCGACGATCTTGATCACCCAGGTGACGATCGAGCGGGCAAAGCCGGACATCTCGATCGTCTTGCCGAAGATGGCCCCGAGCAGGAAGACCGGGAAGTAGTTCTTGATGAAGCCGACCATCTTGTCCATGAACAGGCCGGTGAACATCGGGGCGACGAGAGACGGGTCGGTGAGCAGCACGGCACCCATGGCGGCAATGGGCGCGAAGAGGATGACGCTGTGGCCCCGATAGGCCATCCACATGAGGAAGGCCAACGCGGCCAGGACGATGATGAAGGACACGGGTACTCCTGCCGGAAGCGTGGGCAGTGCGGGATGCGTCCCATCGTGGACGGCTCGGGCTCGAGGCTCAGTGTGCTGCGCACCCATGAGAAGAGGCTAGAAGTATGCCGCCCACACACCCCCTACGCCGGTCCGCCGGTGATGTCATGGGACTCGGCGCAGCGTCGCGAGCAGTCGCAGCGGCGCCATTCGACCCTCAACCCTCGCACGCCCAGGAGCCCTCATGGCCGACCCCGTCGCCCACGCGGTCGTGCACACGCTCGACGAGGCGATGGCCCTCGTCCGCAGCGGTGACACGATCGCCACCTCCGGCTTCGTGGGGTGCGGCACGCCCGACGCCCTCCTCGAGGGCCTGGCCCGGCGCTTCCGGGAGACCGGCGAGCCGGCCGGCCTCACCCTCTACTTCGCAGCCGGTCAGGGAGACGGGGGTGAGCGCGGACTCAACCGTCTGGCCGTCCCGGGGCTGTTGAAGCGGGTGGTCGGTGGGCACTGGGGCCTCATCCCCAAGGTCGCGGCGCTCGCGGTCTCCGGCGAGATCGAGGGCTGGAACCTGCCCCAGGGAGTGGTGAGCCGGCTCTACCGCGACATCGCCGCCGGCCTGCCGGGCACGGTCTCCCGGATCGGCCTGCATACCTTCGTGGACCCGCGGTCCGAGGGCGGCAGGGTCAACACGCGCAGCACGGAGGACCTCGTCGAGGTTATCTCGCTCGGCGGCGAGGAACTGCTCTTCTACCACGCCCGCCCGATCGATGTCGCCCTCCTGCGCGGCACGAGCGCCGACGAGTTGGGCAACGTGAGCATGGAGCGCGAGGCGCTCACCCTCGACAACCTCGCCATGGCGTCGGCTGCCCGCAACAGCGGCGGCAGGGTGATCGTGCAGGTCGAACGGATCGTCCAGGCAGGCTCGTTGAACCCACGTCTGGTGAAGATCCCCCACATCCTCGTCGACGCGGTGGTGCTCGCGCCGCCGGAGCTGCACGGGCAGACCTACGCGACGCCGTTCAACCCCGGCTATGCCCACGAGGTACGCATCCCGCTGTCGATGATCCCGCCGATGCCGATGAGCGAACGCAAGGTCACCGCCCGCCGGGCCGCCTTCGAGCTGCCCGACGGAGGCGTGGTCAATCTCGGGATCGGGATGCCGGACGGGGTGTCCAGCGTCGCCGCGGAGGAGCGCGTCATCGACCGGATCACGCTCACCGCCGAACCTGGTGTCATCGGCGGGATGCCCGCCGCGGGCGGCGACTTCGGCGCCGCCCTCAATCCGGACGCGCTCATCGACCAGAACCAGCAGTTCGACTTCTACCAGGGTGGCGGACTCGACCTCACCGTGCTCGGTCTCGCCGAGGTCGACCGGGCGGGCAATGTCAACGTCTCGCGCTTCGGCCCCCGGCTCACCGGTGCCGGCGGATTCATCGACATCAGTCAGACCGCCCGCACGGTGGTGTTCGTCGGCACCTTCACGGCCGGCGGCCTGTCCGTCGACATCGCCGACGGCGCGCTGCGCGTGCGCACCGAGGGTGCCCACCGCAAGCTCGTCGAGCAGGTCGAGCAGGTCACCTTCAACGGCCGGTATGCCGCCTCGCTCGGCCAGCAAGTCCTCTACGTCACCGAGCGCGCGGTCTTCCGGGCGACCGAGGCCGGACTCGCCCTCGTCGAGATCGCTCCGGGCATCGACCTCGAGCGAGATGTCCTGGCCCGGATGGACTTCGAGCCGATCATCGACGAGCTCGCGCTCATGGACCCGCGGATCTTCCGTCCCGCCCCCATGGGGCTGGCAGCCGAGCTGCGCCCCACCCCGCCCCGCCCGCCGCGTCAGCGGCCCACCCACCTGCCTGTCTGAACGCCACCCACTGTCGAACAGGAGCCGAGCCGATGTCCATCGAGGGACCCATGGAGGGAACCGTCGTCCTCGTCACCGGGGCAGGCGGAGGGCTCGGGCGCAGTCATGCGCTCGCCTTCGCCGCTCTCGGCGCGCGAGTCGTCGTCAACGACCTGCTCGATCCGGGCCCGGTCGTGGCGCAGATCGTCGAATCCGGCGGGGCCGCGATCGGGGTCCGCGTCGGGGTCGACACCTGGGAGGGTGGGGAGGCCATCGTCGAGGCCGCGGTCGCGGCATACGGTCGTCTCGACGTGCTGGTCAACAATGCGGGGATCATCCGCGACAAGAGCTTCGCCAAGGTGACCCGCGAGATGGTCGACGAGGTGCTCGCCGTGCACCTGCACGGTGCCTTCCACCTGAGCAAGGCGGCGTGGCCGCACCTGCTCGAGCGGGGCGGGGCGATCGTCAACACGACCTCGGGCTCGGGGCTCTACGGCAACTTCGGTCAGGCCAACTACGCCGCGGCCAAGGCCGGTCTGGTCGGCCTCACGCGGACCCTCGCCCTCGAGGGGGCACGCGCGGGCGTCCGGGTCAATGCGATCGCCCCACTGGCCCGCTCGGCGATGACCGAGACGATGATGGGACCCGAGCAACTCGAGCGCCTCGACCCCGCCTGGGTGTCGCCATTGGTCACCTGGCTCGCCTCGAACGAGTGCCCGGTCACCGGCCATGTCTATTCGGTCGGCGCCGGCCGCTACGCGCGGGTGAGCCTCGTCGAGGGCGTCGGCGTCCACTTCGACAACGTGCCAACCCACGCGGACCTCACCGCGGCGGTCGATCGGATCGACACGCTCGCCGGCGGCAGTGAGCCCGGCAGCCTCGCCGACCAGATCCGTCTGGTCCTTCCCTCTGCGTGACGGGTCCGCCGGCCTGCCGGGGGCCTAACATGGGCGGGCGTGGCCGACGATTCCACTCTCGCGCTGTTGCGACTGCTCGCCGACGGGGCGGACACGGCGGCCGTCGGGCGGGTGTCGGCCGATCCGCAGGCCCGGGAGCTCGCGCTCTCGGCCGCCCGGCTGCTCGAAGACCAGCGCCGACGCGAACGTGAGCTGCGGGCCCTCGTGGACACCGCTCGCGATCTCGCAGCCGCCCACGATCCCGAGCGGGTCCTCGACGCGATCGTCCACCGCACCCGGATGCTCCTGGGCACCGACGTCGCATACCTCACCCTCTTCGACGCCGACCGGGGTGACACCTATATGCGGGCCACCGACGGCACGGTCGCGGCGAGCTTCCGAGCCCTGCGGCTGGAACTCGGGGCGGGGCTCGGCGGGCTCGTGGCCTCCACCCTGCAACCGTGGTGGTCGCCGGACTATCCGCACGACCAACGGTTCGCCCACACGCCCACGATCGACTCCGGGGTGGCCGACGAGGGGTTGGTCGCGATCTGCGGCACGCCCCTGGTCGTCGGCGGCGATTTCGTCGGCGTGCTCTTCGCCGCGAACCGTTCCCGGCATGCCTTCACCCACGAAGAGGTCGGCCTGCTCGGCTCGCTCGCGACCCTGGCTGCCGTTTCCATCGTGCAGGTCCGAGCGCTCCACGAGACTCAGGCCGCCCTGCGCGAACTCTCCCTGGCCCACGACGCCGTCCGTCGCCACGGCGAGGCCATCGAGCGCTCGGCCGCGGCCCACGACCGCTTCTCAAGCCTCGTCGTCGCCGGCGGTGGGGTCGACGACATCACCCGTGCCCTCGTCGACCTGCTCGGTGGTTGGGCGGTCCTCGTCGACGCGAAGGGCATGCGCCGCAGCGAGTTCGGGCCGGCCCCGGGAGCTCCGGCCGCCCTCGGGTCACTCGATCCGTTGTCGGGCGACCCGGTGGTCGAGCAGGCCCGAGCGGCCGGGCGCGTGGTGAGCGAGGGCAACCGGTATGCCGTGCTCCTGCGGGCGGGGACCGATCCCATGGCAGTGCTCACCGGGGAGGCGCAGACGCTCGCACCCGCGGATTGGCGCATCGTCGAGCGCGCCGCCATGGTGACCGCTCTCGTCCTGCTGTTCGAGCGGCAGGCAGAGCTTGCCCGCCAGCGCGTCCGCTCGGACCTCGTGGCCGACCTCGTGACCGGAGCCCTCGATCCGGCCGAGGCGTCCCGGCTCGGCCGGGCTCAGGGATTCGACCCGACAGTCCCGTTCTGTGTCGTCTGCCTGCGACCGACCACCCAGCCGGTGAGCAGCCTGTTCCTGGCCGCGGGTGCCGCCGTCGGGGGTGGGGGACTCGTCGGAGAGCACGGTCGCACCGTCCTGATCCTTGTCCCCGGGGAAGATCCGGGAACGGCCGCCCGCCACCTCGTCGAGCGGATGCACGGCTTCGGCGAGGTCACCGCGGCCGGGGTCGGCCCGATCACCGGACCGGACGGCATACCCGCTGCGGCAGCCGAGGCGCGGCGGACGGTCGACACCATGCTCGCTCTCGGACGTCGCGGCGAGGCGGTCGCCGCGACCGATCTGGGCTTTGCCGGCCTGGTCGTGGGTTCGACGCCCGACGTCGCCGACTATGTGCGACGGGTGTTGGGGCCGGTGCTCGACTACGACCGCGCCCATGACACCGAACTGCGCGCCACCCTCGAGGCATTCTTCGCCGCGGGTCGCAGTGCCCAGCGAGCTGCCGAGCCGTTGCACGTCCACGCGAACACCGTCACCCAGCGGCTCAGCCGCATCTCGGCACTCCTGGGCGAGGAGTGGACCGACCCCGACCCCTCGCTCGAGATCCAACTCGCCCTGCGACTGCGCCTGCTGCTCCCCCCTGCCGCCCGCCGTCGCCCTCGCCGCGAGTAAGCGCTCGAGTGTTGCCGTGGGTACGCCCAGGGGCGCCAAATCGCGTCCAATCGGCAACACTCACACGCTTACCTGCCCCGTGGGTGGGAGGCGGGACGCGGGAGCCACGGCCGAAGGGTCAGACCGCGAGCAGGCGCTCCACGGCGTCGCAGGTCGCCGCGATCCCTTCGGCGTGCAGCAGGATGTCGAAGTGGTTGGTGTCGGGCACGTGGGTGACCCGCAGCGCCTCGGGCAAAGCCAGGGCGGCGAGCCGGCCCTCGTCGTAGAGGCCCTGCGGCTCGTCGAAGAGTCCGCGCCGCGCCCAGAGGAACTCCATCGGCACCCCGGCGGCGACGGCCGCCGCAACGGCACCGGGCAGTCGCGGGTGCGCCATGAGGTCCCGCCCGTCGGCACGGATCGCGGCATCCGAACACGAGCTGCGGACAAGCCCGTCCTGCCCGTGGACCATGTCGTGCCGGAGGTAGGTGAGCATCGCCTCCCGGTCCTCGCCCGCGAGCAGCCCGGCGATCGCGGGGTTGGTCGCGACGAAGGCGACGAACGCGTCCTCGTCCGGGAAGCTCATCGTGAGCCGCTGGAGCGACGGACCGAGCACCGTGGCCAGTGTCGCGTCGACGTCGAGCCCAGGCGGCAGCGGGAAGGACAGTCCGCCGTCCACGAGCACTGCACCACGCAGCGCGCTCGGGTGAGCGGCCGAAAAGAGGGCCGTCACCATCGCCCCCATCGAGTGCCCGACGACCAGCGGCGGCGCGGGCGCGGCCTCGGCGATGGCGAGCAGGTCGGCGACGTGCACGTCGAGCCCCCCGTGGTCCGGGTCGGCCGGGCTCTGCGCGCGGCCTCGCAGGTCCGGGGCGAGGATGCGCAGGCCCGGCCGTCGCCGGGCGAGCTCGGCTGCGAAGCGCGGCCACCACAGGCCGTTGGCGGTGATGCCGTGGACGAGGACGACGACGGGGGCGTCGGCGGCGGGCTCGCCCACCGACAGATCATGCACGAAGGGGCTCATGCCCCCATTGTCGCGGCGAGCGAGTCGGCGATCGCCTCGGGGGTGAGCCCGATCTCCTCGAGAATCTCCCCTCGGCTGGCGTGGCCGAAGAAGCGCTTCGGTATGCCGTGCACGTGCACCGGCGTGGTCAGCCCCGCCTCGCGCAGTGCCTGCGCGATCTGCGAGCCCACTCCCCCGACGACGACGTTGTCCTCGATCACCGCGATCCGCCCTGCGCTGCGGGCGAGGTCGACGAGATCCGGGCCCACCGGGACCGCCCAACGGGGGTCGACCACCTGGACTCCGAAGCCGGCGGCGGTGAGCTTCCTGGCGACGGCCACCGCGGTCGTGCACATCTCGCCGATGCCGACGAGAAGCAGATCGACCGGCCTACCGACGTCGGGGTCGCGCAACACGTCGACCGAGCCGACCGCCCGCAGGGCGGCCAGCGGTGCCGGTGGGTTCTGCTTGGAGAATCGCAGCACCGTCGGTCCGTCGGAGACCTCGACCGCCTCGCCGAGCGCGCGCTCGAGCTCGATCGCGTCGCGCGGTGCGCAGACCCGCACGCCGGGCATGAGGCCGGTGATCGTGAGGTCCCACATGCCGTTGTGGCTGGCACCGTCGGTGCCGGTCACCCCGGCCCGGTCGAGGACGACCGTCACCCCGGCGCGGTGCAGGGCGCAGTCCATGAGCAGCTGGTCGAAGGCCCGGTTGAGGAAGGTCGCATAGACGCAGACGACCGGGTGCAGCCCGGCATAGGCCAGGCCCGCGGCCATGGTGAGTGCATGCTGCTCGGCAATCCCCACATCGAATACCCGGTCCGGGAACCGACGCGAAAACTCTTCCAGCCCAACGGGAATGAGCATCGCCGCCGTGATGGCCACCACGTCGGGACGGCGCTCTCCGACGCGCACGATCGCATCGGAGAATTCGTCGGTCCAGATCCGCCCCTTCACCTGCAACGGCAGACCGGTCTCGGGATTGATCCGGTCGACGGCGTGGAAGCGGTCGGCCTCGTTGTCGCGGGCGAGTTGGTAGCCCTTGCCCTTCTTGGTGATGACGTGCACGATGACCGGCCCGCCGAAGGAGCGCGCCTTGCGCAGCGCGTGCTCGATGGCCTGCTCGTCGTGCCCGTCGACCGGCCCGACATATTTGAGCCCGAGGTCCTCGAACATCCCCTGCGGGGAGAGCATGTCCTTGAGGCCCTTCTTCATCCCGTGCAGGGTCCCATACATCACGGGGCCGACGACCGGGGTGCGCCGCACCGCCCGCTTGCCCATGTCGAGGACGTGCTCGTAACCCTGGGTAGTGCGCAGGGTGGCCAGGTGGTCGGCCAGGCCGCCCTTGGTCGGGGCATAGGAGCGGGCGTTGTCGTTGACGACGATGACCAGCGGCAGGTCCTTCTCCACCGCGATGTTGTTGAGCGCCTCCCAGGCCATGCCGCCGGTGAGTGCCCCGTCACCGATGACCGCGACGGTATGCCGGTCGAACTCCTTGCGCAGCCGGCGCGCCTTGGCGATCCCGTCGGCCCACGACAGCGCGGTCGAGGCGTGCGAGTTCTCGACGACGTCGTGCGGGGACTCGGCCCGGCTGGGGTAACCGGACAGGCCCCCCTTGGTGCGCAGGTTCGCGAAGTCCTGCCGACCGGTGAGCAACTTGTGGACGTAGGCCTGGTGGCCGGTGTCGAAGACGATGGTGTCCTGGGGCGAGTCGAAGACCCGGTGCAGCGCGATGGTGAGCTCGACGACCCCCAGGTTGGGCCCCAGGTGGCCACCCGTGCGGGTCACCGCCGAGACGAGGAATTCGCGAATCTCCCGAGCCAGGTCCGGCAGTTGCTCGGGTGCCAGGGTGCGCAGGTCCGAGGGTCCCCGAAGGGAGTCCAACAGGCCCACGGACACGCCTCCATCCGCCCTCGGTGACCGGGTCGCTCGCCGGTGTTCACAGCCCACCCGCGTCGACCGAGTCTAGTTCACCCCGGGCGACCGGCATGCCCGACCTGCGGTCGCGTCGGTCGGCAGCCCTGCTCCCGAGGTGACTGAAACCGCGCCGGTGAGCAGCTAGAGCCGGGGGACGAAGCGCCGACCCTGCAGGGCCTGGTGGATGAGCTCGGCGCCACGACGGGCGGCCCGCAGCCGCAGCCCCTCGGTCTCGATCTGGCTGATGATCTCGGCCAATGCCTCCGGCGTGACGTGTGGCCCGAGCTCGACGCGCGCAGTCCGGTAGGCCTCGCGCATCGCCGTGATCTGGCCGTCGAGGTGGCAGCGTGCGAGCCAGGCGAGCGCGACCGGATTCTTGCGCCACCCGGCGTAGGCCCGGTAGTCGGGCGGGCAGTGGTCGAGCAGCCATCCGACGGCCCGCCGCTCCCATCCCGGCGTATCCGCAGGCGGCACGCCGTGCGGCCAGCCAGCAGGGGCGTGCGCGTTCACGCCGACGAGTATGCCGTCCGGCGGCGACAGCTCGCCGCTATGCCAGGCGTGCGCCACCCGTCACGTCTGGCATGGCGGGCCAGCCCATCGCCGGCTGGAATACACCGGTGACGAGGTCGTGTGCACCATCGGGGCGGGCCTGCTCGGCATACCAGCGCAGTCCACCGGCCGGCTCGGGGACCACCGTGACATAGCGGAAGGCCCCGTCGGAGTGCGGACTCACCAGACGCACCCCGTCCACGCGCGTGAGCGCTCCGTCGACCGCGACCACGGCGCCGGTCGTCTCGAACCAGTTGGACGCGGCGTCCGGCCGCCCGTCGTAGAGCAGGACGAGCGGGTCCTCGCCGAGCACCGCGGCCACCCGGGTCCCCCGCGCGTCCCAACCACCCGGGTGCGGCGCGAGCACGACTCCCTCGTCCGCCCATTCGAGGCCGTCGGTACTCGTGAAGAGCCGCGTGGTCATCCGGTCCTCCTCGCCCGGCAGGTCGAGCGGGTGAGCGGTGGCCCACATCCGCCACCAGCCACCCGCACACCGGACGACGGGGTCCTTGAGGCCGACGCTGTCGTCGCCGGCGAGCACGACGGCGCGCTCGCCCGCAGGCAGCTCCTCGAGGGTCGCCGCCGTGAGCGAATCCACCCACCAATGGCGGGAATTCGGCGTCGCGCAGGAGAGGTAGAGCCGCCAACCGCCGCCCTCCAGCGGCACCGGGCACGGCCGCTCGAGCGAGGCGGCGCCGAATGCCTCCCGGCTGATCTCGCACACCGTCTCGAACCGCAGCCCGTCAGGCGAACGAGCGACGACGACCGCGACTCCGCGGCCTTCGTCGAGCGGTCGACGCACCCGATAGGCGAGCACGATCTCGTCGCCGACCCGCACGGCGCTCGCTGCCCCCGACCAGTTGCCGGGCCCGGCCGCCGGTGCCGGCACGACGACCCTCGACGCGGCAGGATCGGGCCAGCTGGGGGTCGAGATCGCAGGGCCGCTCACCGGCCCAGTGTGCCCCAGCCCGCGGGTAGCCCACGGGGATGTTCACCGCCATCCACACCCTCGTGTATGCCGATGACCCCGAGGCCGCGCGGGCCTCCTTCCGCGACGTGTGAGAGGGGCCACACGTCGACACCGGCGGCGGATGGCTCGTCTATGCCAGCGGCCGGACGTCTCCCGGGTCTGCAGCGATCTGGCAGCGACCCACGATCAGCGGGTCGCCAAGGGACTCGAGCCGATCCTCGTGCGAGCTCGGCGCTATGCCGATCGTGCGCCACCCGACACGTCTGGCATAGCCCGGCAACTCGAGCGCCACTCCAGCACTCCAGCACTCCAGCACTCCAGCACTCCAGCACTCGAGAACGCGAAGCCGCACCGCGGCGGCGACGCCACGTCACCCGGCGTGGGTGACGTGGCGCGCGCCGGTGCCGGTGGGCGGCATACCGCGTGGTCGCGGGCCCGACTCAGCGGACGAGCGAGCGCAGGACGTATTGGAGGATGCCGTCGTTGCGGTAGTAGTCGCGCTCGCCGGGGGTGTCGATGCGCAGCACCGCGTCGAACTCGGTGACCTCACCCGAGGGCTTCGTGGCCGTCACGTGCAGCGTGCGCGGAGTGACCCCGTCGTTGAGCGCGGTGACCCCGGCGATGTCGAAGGTCTCGGTGCCCTCCAGCCCGAGCGAGTCGGCCGTCTGGCCGTCGGGGAACTGCAGCGGCAGCACGCCCATGCCGATGAGGTTGGAGCGGTGGATCCGCTCGTAGCTCTCCGCGATGACCGCCTTCACCCCGAGCAGCCGGGTGCCCTTGGCCGCCCAGTCGCGCGAGGAGCCGGAGCCGTATTCCTTGCCCGCGAGCACGACGAGCGGCACACCCGCCGCCTGGTATGCCGCGGCGGCGTCGTAGATGAACGCCTGCTCGCCCCCGGCGAGGAAGTTGCGGGTGAAGCCACCCTCGACCCCGTCGAGCAGGAGGTTCTTGAGCCGGATGTTGGCGAAGGTGCCCCGGATCATCACCTCGTGGTTGCCCCGGCGGCTGCCGTAGGAGTTGAAGTCCTTCTTGTCGACGCCGTGGGCCGCGAGGTACTGACCGGCCGGGCTGTCGGCCTTGATCGAGCCAGCCGGGCTGATGTGGTCGGTCGTCACCGAGTCGCCGAGCTTGGCGAGCACCCGTGCGCCGGTGATGTCGGCGACCGGGTCGGGCGTGGCGCCCATGCCCTCGAAGTAGGGCGGCTTGCGCACGTAGGTCGACTCGGCGTCCCAGTCGAAGGTGTTGCCGGTCGGGGTCGGCAGCGACCGCCAGCGCTCGTCGCCGAGGAAGACGTCGGCATATTCGCGCGTGAACAGCTCCTGCTTGATCGAGGCGTCGATGACGGCCTGGACCTCCTCGGGGGTGGGCCAGATGTCGCGCAGGTAGACGTCCTTGCCCTCGGCGTCCTGACCGAGCGGGTCGGTCTCGAAGTCGAAGTCCATCGTCCCCGCGAGTGCATAGGCGATGACGAGCGGCGGCGAGGCGAGGTAGTTCATCTTCACGTCGGGGCTGATCCGGCCCTCGAAGTTGCGGTTGCCCGAGAGCACCGCGGTCACCGCGAGGTCGTTGGCGTTGATCGCCTCGGAGATCTCGGGCTCGAGCGGACCGGAGTTGCCGATGCAGGTCGCGCAGCCGTAGCCGACGAGGTAGAAGCCGACCGCTTCGAGCGCCGGCCACAGCCCGGCCGCGTCGTAGTAGCCGGTCACCACCTTGGAGCCGGGAGCCATCGAGGTCTTCACCCACGGCTTGCGGGTGAGCCCCTTGGCGGCGGCCTTCTGGGCGACCAAGCCGGCGGCGATCATCACCGACGGGTTGGAGGTGTTGGTGCACGAGGTGATCGAGGCGATGCTCACCGCACCGTGGCGCAGGTCGAACGCTCGCCCGTCGGCCATGCTCACCGGCACGCTGCGGCTCGGGTCGGCGGTGTATGCCGGCAGCGCGTGGGCGAAGGCGGCCTTCGCGCCGGACAACTCGATCCGGTCCTGCGGCCGCTTGGGTCCGGCGATGGAGGGCACGACCGTCGCGAGGTCGAGCTCGAGCCGTTCGGAGAAGCGGGGCTCGTGGTCGGGGTCGAGCCACAGGCCCTGGGCCTTGGCATAGGCCTCGACGAGGGCGAGGCTCGCCTCGTCGCGCCCGGTGAGGCGCAGGTAGTCGACGGTGACCGAGTCGATGGGGAAGATCGCACAGGTGGAGCCGAACTCCGGGCTCATGTTGCCGATCGTCGCGCGGTTGGCCAGCGGCAGCGCCGCCACGCCCGCGCCGTAGAACTCGACGAACTTGCCGACCACCTTGTGCTTGCGCAGCATGTCGGTGATGGTGAGGACGACGTCGGTCGCGGTGACGCCGGGCTTGACCGCTCCGGTGAGCTTGAAGCCGACGACCCGCGGGATGAGCATCGATACCGGCTGGCCGAGCATGGCCGCCTCGGCCTCGATGCCGCCGACCCCCCAGCCGAGCACGCCCAGGCCGTTGACCATCGTCGTGTGCGAGTCGGTGCCCACGCAGGTGTCCGGGTAGGCGAGCGTCTGCCCTCCCGAGGAACGGGTCATCACCGTGCGGGCGAGCCGCTCGATGTTGACCTGGTGGACGATGCCGGTGCCCGGGGGCACGACCTTGAACTCCTCGAAGGCGGTCTGCCCCCAGCGGAGGAACTTGTAGCGCTCGCCGTTGCGCTCGTATTCGAGCTCGACGTTGCGCTCGAAGGCGTCGGGGCGGCCGAAGACGTCGATCTGCACGGAGTGGTCGATGACGAGCTCGGCCGGGGCGAGCGGATTGATCCGGGCCGGGTCGCCGCCCAGCTCGACGACCGCCTCGCGCATCGTCGCGAGGTCGACGACGCAGGGCACGCCGGTGAAGTCCTGCATGACCACCCGCGCGGGCGTGAATTGGATCTCGGTGTCGGGTTCGGCGTTCTCGTCCCAGGCACCGAGCGCGCGGATCTGCTCGGCCGTGACGTTGGCGCCGTCCTCGGTGCGCAGGAGGTTTTCCAGGAGCACCTTGAGGCTGAACGGAAGGCTGGCACTCCCCTCGACTGCGTCCAGCCGGAAGATCGTGTAGGCGGCCTCACCGACCTTCAACTCGCTCCGGGCTCCGAAGCTGTCGACCGAGCTACCTGCAGACTCCGCGACGTTGGCCACGTCGGCTCCTTCCTCGCATCATTGCGCGAACACCAGATATCTTGACGTCAAGATAAATTACCACGTCGGCTCGATCCTGTCACCCGTCGGCGCCCGCGTGGTTCTCGGGGGCTTCGGGGGCCTCGTCGAGGCTGTGCGGTCGCAGCACCGCGACGCACTCGACATGGTGGGTCATCGGGAACAGGTCGTATGCCGTGAGCTCGGCGAGCGAGTAGCCCGCCTGGGCGGCATACCCGAGGTCACGCGCGAGGGCCGCGGGGTCGCAGGCGACGTAGGCGATCGTCCGGGGCCGGCGCGCGCAGAGCTGCTCGACGATTACGCGTCCGGCACCCGTGCGGGGCGGGTCGAGGACGACGAGGTCGGCCGACGGCAGCGTGGGCAACACGTCCTCGACCCGGCCGTCACGCACGGTCACCCAGGGGCGATCGCCCGCGTTGTCCCGTGCGAGGTCCGCAGCCACCGGGTCGCTCTCGACGGCCACGACTGCTCCCGAAGCTCCGACGGCATCGGCGAGGGGCAGCGCGAAGAGCCCCACCCCGGCGTAGAGGTCGAGCACCCGGTCACCCGACCTCGGTTCCAGGGCCTGCAGGACCGCACCGACGAGCGCCGCGGGCGCTCCCGGATGCACCTGCCAGAAACCCGCTCCGGCAACCGCGAACAGCCCACTCCACGTGGGCGTGGTCACCCGCTCGACGAGAGTCTCGGCCTGCTCATCGACCCCGGGCTGCGGGAGGACGGCGCGTCCGCCGGTCGAGGACACGGCGACCTGCACGGCGCGCCGGCCCGACCAGTCGCGCTCGAGGACCCCCGTGGCGAGCACCTCGGGCCGGGCGATCGGGCAGTGCTCGAGTGCGACGACCTCGTGCGACCGGGCCCGACGCAGCCCGGCGTGACCGCGCGGGTCCACGGCGAACTCCACGCGAGTCCGCCAACCCAGCCCGTCGCTCTCCCCCGGAGCGGCTTCGACGACCACCTCGCGGTCCAGGCCGGCGAGTCTGCGCAGTTGTTCGGCGACGACGGACGCCTTGAGGGCCCGCTGCGCCGCAAGGTCGACGTGCTGCCAGTCGCAACCGCCGCAGCCTCCGGGCCCCGCGTGCGGGCATCGGCTCGGGACACGGTCGGGCGAGGGTCGCGTGACCTCCACGGCGTCGGCCCGCAGGAAACGGTCGCCCTCGCCACCTTCGGTCACGACCGCGCGGACACGCTCCCCAGGCAGGCTATGCCGCACGAAGACCACGCGCCCGTCGTGCCGGGCGACGCAGAAGCCACCATGTGCAACAGAGCCGACATCCAGCTCCAGCTCGGTGCCGACGAGACTGGGACCGCGCTCGAGCGCGCGACGCGAGCGGGCGGCATACCCGGGTCTGCCGCGCCGGCGGGGGGCCGAGGGGGTCACGGGGCGATGTTGCCCGCGCGGCTGGTCATCGGCCGGTCCTGCCAGTCGTCGTCCTCCTGGCCCTCCGACGAGCGCAGCTGCCAGGGGACGCTCGCGACCATGACGCCGGGGATGAAGTTGAGCCGGACCCGCAGGCGCAGGGCCGACTGATTGTGCAGGATCTGCTCGTACCAGTGGCCGACGACGTATTCCGGGACGTAGACGATGACGACGTCCCGGGGGTTGCCCGAGCGCACCGACTTCACGTAGTCGATGATCGGTCGGGTGATCTCCCGATAGGGCGAGGCGATGATCTTGAGCGGGATCGCGACGTCGAGGGCCACCCACTCACGGCGCAAGGTCCGGGTGTCCTCCGGATCCACCTCGACGGTGAGCGCTTCCAGGAAAGACGGCCTGGTCGCGCGCGCATAGGCGATGGCACGCATCGCCGGCTTGTGCAGCTTCGAGACGAGCACGATGGCGTGCACGCGGCTGGGCAGCAACTGGCGGGCGTCGGGCGCGAGCGCCAGTTCCTTGCTCACCGATCGGTAGTGCCGGTTGATCCCGAGCATCATCACGTAGAGGACGGCCATCGCGAGGATCGCGTACTTGGCACCGGCCTGGAACTTCGTCACGAGCACGACGAGCAACACGGTGACCGACATCACGGCGCCGACGGCGTTGATGATCCGCGAGCGGTGCATGCGTGAGCGGGCCTTCGGATCCCGTTCGTTGCGCAGGAGCCGGTTCCAGTGCCGGATCATTCCCGTCTGGCTCATCGAGAAGGAGACGAACACCCCGACGATGTAGAGCTGGATGAGCTGGGTGACCTCGGCGCGGTAGGCGATGATGAGCCCGACGGCGGCGGCGGCGAGGATGAGGATGCCGTTGCTGAAGGCGAGCCGGTCACCGCGGGTGTGCAGCTGGCGCGGGAGGAAGCCGTCCTTGGCGAGGATCGAACCGAGCACGGGGAAACCGTTGAAGGCGGTGTTCGCGGCAAGAATGAGGATGATCCCGGTGACGGCGGCGATGAGGTAGACGCCGACCGGGAAGCCGTCGAACACGGTCTTGGCCAGCTGACCGAGGACGGTGTCCTGGGAGTAGGTGTCGCCGACCGGAACGCCGTCGCGGAGGAATTGGCTCCCGGGTTCCTCGGCCATCTGCACGCCGGTGATGCGGCTCAACGCGATGATCGAGCACAACATCGTCACCGAGATGGTGCCCATGAGAAGCAAGGTCGTCGCTGCGTTGCGACTCTTGGGTTTGGTGAAGGCCGGCACCCCGTTGGAGATGGCCTCGACCCCGGTGAGGGCGGCGCAACCGGAGGAGAAGGCACGCAGGAGGAGAAACGCCATCGCGACGCCCGTCAGCTCCTGTCCGTGCTCCGGAACAAGCTCGAGGCCGGCGCTGGGGGCCTGCCCGAGACTCCCGGTCGCCTGGCGGTAGAGACCGAACACCCCCATGCCGATGACTCCCGCCATGAACGCGTAGACGGGGACGGCGAAGGCCCGGCCCGACTCGCGGACTCCCCGTAGGTTCATCGCCGTGAGCAGGACGACCAGCCCGACGGCGACGACGACCTCGTGGCCGTCGAGGAAGGCCAGCGCGGACTTCGCGTTCTGCACACCAGAGGAGATCGAGACGGCAACGGTGAGGACGTAGTCGACGAGCAGGGCGCTCGCGACGGTGAGCCCGGCCTTGGGTCCGAGGTTGACGGTTGCCACCTCGTAGTCCCCGCCGCCGGAGGGATAGGCGTGGACGTTCTGCCGGTAGGAGGCGACGACGACGACCATGACGAAGACCACCGCGACGGTGATCTGCCACGAGTGCAGGAGTGCGAAGGAGCCACCGGCGATGCCGAGCATGAGCAGGATCTCGTCCGGGGCATAGGCCACCGAGGAGAGCGCATCGCTGGCGAAGATGGGCAGGGCGAGCTTCTTGGGCAGCAGCGTCTCGCCGAGGCGGTCGCTGCGCATCGCGCGGCCGAGGAGGACGCGCTTGACGATCTGGCCGGAGCTGGGCACGACCGTCATCGTATGCCGCTGCGCACCCCTGCCGCGCGGGTGCCGCCCTGCCGTGTGCGCCACCGGTGAGGTGTAGTTTCGGCCTGTGCATTTCGTCATCATGGGCTGCGGTCGCGTCGGGGCCACGCTGGCCCGCAACCTCTCCGATGCCGGCCACGACGTCGCGGTCATCGACATGGAGGAGACCGCCTTCCGGCGGCTGGGCAGCTCGTTCGAGGGACGCACCGTCACCGGGATGGGTTTCGACCGTGGAGTGTTGCTGTCGGCCGGGATTCGCGAGGCCTATGCCTTCGCGGCGGTCTCCAGCGGTGACAACTCCAACATCCTCGCGGCGCGCGTGGCCCGGGAGACCTTCAACGTCGAGCACGTCGCGGCCCGCATCTACGACCCGCGCCGTGCCGCCGTCTACCAACGGCTGGGAATCCCCACCGTCGCGACCGTCCGGTGGACCGCCGACCAGATCATCCGTCGGCTGCTGCCGCAGGGTTCGATGTCCGAGTTCACCGATCCCAGCGGCAAGGTCGTCCTTGCCGAGGTACCGGTGAATTCCGCCTGGGTCGGGCGCCGGCTCAGTGACCTCGAACACCTCGCCGACACCCGAATCGGCTATCTCACCCGACTCGGCGACGGCCTCCTCCCGCGGACCGACACGGTGCTCCAGGACGGCGACGTCCTGCACGTGCTCTGCGGATCGGACGACCTCGGCCGAATCGAGCGGACGCTCGGCGCCGCTCCCCCACACGACTGAGCCCGCCCCCACTGGCCACCACCCAGCAACCCACCAGGCCACCCAGCTAGGAAGGCCCTCATGCGCGTCGTCATCGCCGGAGCCGGCAGCGTCGGCCGGTCCATCGCCCGCGAGCTGCTGCACAACGGCCACCAGGTGCTGCTCATCGACCGGGACGCCGACGACGTCGTCGCCTCCCGCGTGCCCGATGCCACGTGGTTGCTCGCCGACGCCTGCGAGTTGGCGGCGCTCGAGGAGGCGGCGCTCGACCAGTGCGACGTCGTCGTCGCCGCGACCGGTGACGACAAGGCCAACCTCGTCGTCTCGCTGCTGGCCAAGACCGAGTTCGGGGTCCCCCGCACCGTCGCCCGGGTGAACAATCCCAAGAACGAGTGGATGTTCGACGAGTCCTGGGGCGTCGACGTCGCGGTGTCCACCCCTCGGCTCATGACGGCCCTCGTCGAGGAGGCCGTGAGCGTCGGCGACCTCGTGCGGGTCTTCGAGTTCCGCCAGGCCAAGGCCTCGATGGTCGAGCTCACCCTCCCACCCAACAGCCCCTACGCGGGGGCCCGGGTCGGGGACGTCACCTTCCCGCCGGACACGATTCTCGTGGGGATCATCCGCGAGGACCGCCCCATCGCGCCCAGCCGCGACGACACCCTCGAACCCCACGACGAGTTGCTGTTCATCAGCGCCAACGAGAACGAGGACGAGCTCGAGGAGATGCTCTCCCCCGGTCACCTGCCTCGACAGCACGACGACGAGGACGACCAGCTCTGAGGGTCGGGCGGCTCAGGGGTTTCCGAGCGGCTCAGGGGTCGACCGACCGGCCGGCCGGTCGAGCGGAGTGTGCCCCCGCAGCAGCAGGAGGATGGCGACGGCGACCGCCACGGCATACGCGGGCCAGCCGAGCACGAGGCGAGCAATCCCGAGCGCCTCGACCTCACCGCGTAGGTAGAGCGGCACCTGGACGGCCAGCCGCACGGCGGCGAGGGCGACGAGCACCCAGCCCAGGCGCGCGGCGACCCGGACGATCCCGTCGTGTCGACGCCAGGAGGTGAGCGCCTGGGTGAGCGCGTCGGCATCAGCCGCGTCGGCGGCCTCCGCCTGGGCCCGTTCGTGCTCGGGCAGCCGCTCCCGAGCCGCCCGCGAGGCACGGGACCCCGCTTCGCGTAGCCGGGCAGAGGTCTGGGCGAGGTCGGGGTCGCCGGCGGCGATGAGGAAGCCGAAGACCGGCCAGCGCACCAGGTTGCTCACGAGGAACAGCAGCAGTGAGAAGCCGGTCTGGAGCATCCCGGGCAGGAAGGCGTCCTGCGCACGTCCGGTGCGCCAGGCGACGATGGCAGCGACCGCGACGCCGAGCACCGACCAGCCGACGAAGCGCAGCGTCTGCCCCTGCGCCAAGCGGGCCACCCCCACGACCACGGCGCACCCGAGCGCGGCCAGGGCGGACCGGCCGACGTCCTGAGTGAGGTTCCACCCGAGGACGAACACGAGGGTCGGCACAGCCGACTCGACCGCGCCCCGCCACCCGCCGAACGCCGCCATGAGGCGCGCCCGGAGCAGCTCTTCGACGGTGACGTATGCCGGTTCGTCCACCGTCAGGGAACGATCTCGTAGGACGGGTTGAAGATCGTCGCGATCCCCCGTCGGAAGGTCACCCGCCCCCGCGCCATGAGCTGGCGCCCGGGCTCGATGCCCGCGATCGCCCGACGGCCCAGCCAGACGAGCTGCAGCGGCTTGGTGCCGTCGGACAACTCGACGACCAGCGCCGGCACCTGGGCCCTCGGACGCAGGGCCACCGAACGGACCTCGCCGAAGACGGTGACCGGAGAACGGTCGACGAGTTCGTCGATCGGGGTCGCACCGCGCCGGACCGTCGCGTCGTGCAGTTCGTCGGCCTCGAGCTCGATCGCACTCTTGGTGAACCGGTCGAGGAACCGGCCCCACGCGCCACGGGGGGTCTGCGCCATCAGCGAACCTCCGTGATCTCGGGACCCCGTTCGAAGGGCCGCAGGTCGTCGGCCTCGCCCGGCTCGGCGCCCTCGGACACGAGCCCGACCTCGGGCGGAAGCCGCAGCGCCAGCAGCTCGCGGGGAGCCATGGCCTGCGAACCCCGGACCACCACGCATTGCCGCAGGACCTCGTAGAGGGGCTGTGCGGCGGACTCGTGGCTGGCCGCCGGGCCGCTGAGGACGGCCCGCAGGAACCACCGCGGGCCGTCGATGCCGACGAACCGCATCGCCTGACCGCCGGGCAGGCTCGCCCGCAGCTCGCTGCCGAAGGAGCCGTCGACGACCTCGGCCCGCCCGCGTTGGCCGGTCACTCCCTGGGCGATCTCCGTGCGGATCTCCGGCCAGATGCCCACCGTGCGGGGGGCGGCATAGACCTGCAGTTGCATGCTCGAGGGACCGGAGGCGACCTGGGCGGCGACGATCGTCTGACTCCCCTCGTCGATCTCCAACCGCAGGTCCATCCCGGCCACGGCGGGCACGAGCAGGGCGCCCAGGTCGAGGTAGCCTTCCCGCGAGTCGACCTCGTCGACGTCGAACGGACCGCGCAGTCGACTGAACCGGCGCTCGGCGACCTCGGGCTCGGCGGTCGGCTCGTCCGCCAGCGGGTCGGCATCCGAGTCGACCACGGGCTCGGGCGCGCCGCCCCCCACTGCGCTTTCGAGTTCCTCGAGGTCCTCGGTCGGCCCGCTCTGCGCGGTCCGCTTCCGTCCGAACAGTCCCACGGCCATCCTCACGTGCTCATCTGTCGGCGTGCTCAGACGCCCGGTCGCTCCGATGCACGCGGGTCGGGGGCTGCGCCACCGAATCCTCCGCTCGCACCATGCCCAGTCTCCCCCCGCGCACTGTCCGGGAGCGAATCGACCTCCTCGAACTCGACCCGCTCGACCCGCTGGACGACCAGTTGGGCGATCCGGTCACCGCGTCGCACCGATACCGGGTCGCTCGGGTCGAGGTTGACGAGGTTCACCATGACCTCGCCTCGGTAGCCCGCGTCGACCGTGCCCGGCGCGTTGACGATGCTCACCCCGTGCCGGTGGGCCAACCCCGAGCGTGGGTGGGTGAAGGCGGCATACCCCTGCGGGAGGGCGAGGGCGATCCCGGTCGGGACGAGCCGACGCTCACCGGGAGCGAGGACGAGGTCGATCCGCGCGTGCAGGTCCACCCCGGCGTCGTCGGGATGTGCGGTCGCGGGGACCGGCAGGTCGGGGTCCAGCCGGCGCAGGAGCACCCGCAGCCCGGCCATCAGGCCACGCACTCCCGGCAGATCATCTGGCCGCCCACCGTCTTGGCGAGCTGGCTGCGGTGATGGACGAGGAAGCAATGGGAACACGTGAACTCGTCGGCCTGGCGCGGGATCACCCGGTAGGACAACTCCTCGCCGGACAGGTCGGCACCGGGCAGCTCGAAGCCCTCGGCCTGCTCCGCCTCGTCGACGTCGACGCTCGAGGACGCCTTGTCGACCCGACGGGCCTTGAGCTCCTCGAGGGAATCCTCGGACAGGTCGTCATCGGTCTTGCGTGGGGCGTCGTAGTCGGTTGCCATCTGCTGTCGTTCTCCTCCGCTTCGCCTCTGCTCGTTCCGGCTCGCCTCTGCTCGTCCCGGGGTCGGCCGGCCGTCGCTGTCGCGACTGCGGTCTCGACTGCCCGGTGACCTCGAGCATTTCTCGCCACGCACGCAAACATCCTGCGGCCCCGTTTTGTGCCCGATCCGGACAATCGCCATGGACGGGCCCGCGGGGCGCGATTGTGCCGCATTCCGGGGCGGGTCGCCTCTTGTGTCCGTATGCCGTGCACCACCGCCCGGGGGCGGGGTGAGCGCAGGGTGAGTGCTTCGTCGGCGACGCTGCCGACAGTATTCCTCGGGGCTTCCTCGGGGCTTCCTCGGGTGGCGCTCGAGTGGCCCACGGGTTGGCCACGAGGTGGGCCTCGGGTGGGCCCGAGTGGGTCAGTGTGCCAGAAGGTCGCCCAGGAGGGCAGCCAGGACCGGGTTGCCGGCGACCGTGAGCTTCGCCTCATTCTCGCCGGGTTCGTCCGGTCCGAGCACGACACCCCCGGCCTCCGTAACGACCAACCAGCCGGCGGCGAGGTCCCAGGGGTTGAGCCCGGTCTCGAAGTAGGCGTCCATCCGCCCGTCGGCGACGAGGCACAGGTCGACCGCCGCACTGCCGAGCCGACGGATGTCGCGCACCTGCGGCAGGACCCGGGTGAGGACCTGCGCCTGCACGGCGCGGCGCTCCGGGCGGTAGCCGAAGCCCGTGGCCACGAGGGCCTGGCCGAGCTCGGAGCCGTCTCCCACGTGGACGGCCGCGACGGGGACGCCGCCGGGGCCCTGCCGCCGTGCTCCGCCGCCGAGATAGGCCGACCAACACACGTCCCAGGCGGCGGCGACGACCGCCCCGGCGACCGGGCGCCAGCCCAGGGCCGGTGGTGACCCCACCGCGGCGGCGACGGACACGGCATACAGGGGGAGGTCGTAGAGGTAGTTCGTCGTGCCGTCGATCGGGTCGACCACCCAGGTGATCCCCGTCGAGCCGAGGCTCGCACCCCCCTCCTCGCCCAGGAGCGCGTCCTCGGGGCGCAATTCGCCCAGCCGGCGGCGGATCGCCTCCTCGGAACGGGTGTCCATCACCGTGACGACGTCCGTCGCCGAGGTCTTCGCCCGCGGGTCCAACCGTGCGGGCCGTTGCTGGAGGACGAGGCTCGCGGCCTCGCGGGCAACGGTGACGGCGACCCTCTCGAGCTGGGCGAGCAACGCGGGATCGAGCGCCCGGGGCGGCTGGGTAGGTGGAGGGAGACTGGACATCGGTCCTCCAGCCTAGCCACGCGCGGCGGGGCTCCCGGCCCGACTGGCCCGCGCCGGTATGCCGCCGCAGCGGCGTGGGCGCTTCACGCACGCCCTTTCGGATGAGAGAGTCGAGCCGACGAGTCGCCGACCGGGGAGAGACCATGCAGGACCTGCGCTTGATCGGCGTCCACGAGGACGGCGCGCACCTGTTGCTCGTCGGCGACGACGGCGCACGTTTCCGCCTCCCGCTCGACGAGGCGTTGCGCGCGGCTGCGCGCCGGGACCGACCTCGACTGGGCCAACTGCAGATCGAGATCGAGGGGGGCGCCCGCCCCCGCGAGGTGCAGGCGATGGTCCGCGCCGGACTGTCCACCGCCGAGATCGCCGAGCGATCAGGCTGGAGTCCGGCCAAGATCGCCAAGTACGAGGGACCGATCCTCGCCGAGCGCGAGCACGTGGCCAACCTCGCCCGGGCGGTGCGGATGCGTCACCGGGGAGCGGCGTCCGGCTCCGTTGCCACCCTCGAGCAACGCGTCGTCGAACGCCTCGTCGCCCGTGCGGTGACCGCAGACCGGCTCGGCTGGGATTCCTGGCGGCGCGAAGGTCCCGAGTGGACGGTCGTGCTCACCTTCGCCGCCGGCGGCAGGGAGCGGCAGGCGATGTGGTCCTTCGACGTCGCCGACCGCACGCTCACCCCACGCGACGACGAGGCTCGCTGGCTCAGCGAGGACGAGCCTGCGGCGGCGGCGGCCCCGATCCGCGACGCACCCGTCTACGACGTCGAGGCCGAGGGCGGGGTCGACGCCCCGCGGCGCCCGGCCGGAAGTGCCCCGGGCCGTACGTCGACCCACGCGACGAGCCCGGCCGGGTCACGCGGCCTCGGTGGTGCAGGTGGTTCGGGCGGGACCGGCCGACGCAGCACCGAACGGGAGCGCAGCGAGGCACCGCTCGACCTCGTGAGCGCGATGCGCGAACGCTCCGGTGCCCGCGGGCGCCGGATGGGTCGCCGCCGGCACGAGCCGGCCGTCCTCCCCCTCGACGAGGCAGCCGGCGAGAACCCGGCCACCGAGCCCGCTGCAGCACATGGGAGCGTCGAGGTCATCGAGGTCGAAGTCACCGATGTCGCAGTCACCGAGGCAGCGATCACCGAGGTCGAGGTCACCGAGGTCGAGGTCACCGAGGTCGAGAGGGCCGACGCAGCGGTGACCGAGATCGGTGACGAGGCGAGCGAGGGGACCACACGGCATACCTCGGGCTTCGACGACGTCACCGAGCCGGCGCGTGCGACCGGACGGCGTGGGGCCCGCACGCCCGTTCCCAGCTGGGACGACATCGTCTTCGGGGCAACCTCGCGCAAGCCCGACGACGAGGGCTGAGCGCCGCACAGGGCCGGGCGGTGGGTGGGCCGTTGGGGCGGTCAGGTTCCCTCGACGGGCGCGAGGTCGAAGGGCAGCACGTCGGGCGAGAGCGCCGCGGCCCGGGCGGCGTGCGAGGTCATCCGGCGTTGGTGATGGCGCCGGCAGAGCACCTCGTACTCGACGACGCCGGTCCCCCGCGCCGTGTCCCCGACGACGACCTGGTCGCCCTCGGTCACCATCACGCCGTCGACGACGCGGGCGTTGTGGGTCGCCCGTCGGCCACACCAGCACAGGGCCTCGACCTGGAGCACCTGGACCCGGTCGGCCAGCTCGACGAGCCGGCGCGAACCCGGGAACAGCTGGGTGCGGAAGTCGGCCATGATCCCGAAGGCGAAGACGTCGACGTCGAGTTCGTCGACGATCCGGGCGAGTTGGTCGATCTGGGCGGGTGAGTAGAACTGCGCCTCGTCACAGACGAGGAAGTCGACCCGGTGTCCCTCGGTGATGAGCGAGACCACCCGCTCCCAGAAGTCCAGGCCGTCGGTGACCTCGATCGCCCCCCGGGACAGGCCGAGCCGCGAGGACAGGACCGCTGCCCCGGCTCGGTCGAGCTTGGTGAAGACCAGGCCCGCCTTGCCGCGGGCCCGGTGGTTGTGCTCCATCTGCAGGGCGAGGGTCGACTTGCCCGAGTCCATGGTGCCGGAGAAGAAGACGAGCTCGGCCACGAGCAGACCCTATGCGCTCGCGTGGGCGCGGGCCGGCCACACGAGCAACGGGATCGCCGCCTCCTGGGGGGTCACCGACCCGTGCAGGCCGAGGAGGGCGAGCAACTCGGGGCGCATCCGGCCGGAGTCCACGACGGCGATCGGGTCGACGCACGAGACGAGCACGTCACCGATCCGGGGCAGCACGCGCTCGGCGACGAGGGCGGGGTCGCCGAAGAGTCCCGCCGCCACGGCGGCTGCCCGGTCGGTCACCTGCACGGCCGCGCCGAGGCGGTCCCGCCAGGCGGCGGCGACGTCGGCGGCGGCCCCGGGTCGGCAGTAGAGCTGGACCGCACGGGGTTCCCCGCCGACGTGGGCGACCCCGTCGAGCAGCCAGGGTTCGAGCGCGAGATCCAGGCGGCGTTCGAACGGGATGTCGACCATCCCGTGGTCGGCCGTGACGACGACCGTCGTGTCGGAGGGCACCCCCGCCGCGAGTCGGGCGAGCTCGCGGTCGACCGACTCGAGCTCCTCGCCCCACTGCCACGAGCCGGCACCGTGGACGTGGCCGACCTTGTCGAGGTCGCCCCAATAGAGGTAGACCAGGGCCCGATCGGCCGCCCGAACTGCCGCGAGCGCCGCGTCGACCCGGGCCGACAGTGCACTCGCCGCGACGAACCTGCCCCCACGCAGGGCCGCGTTCGTGAGCCCCGAACCGTCGAAGAAGCCCGGGCCGATCCGGGTGACGGCGACCTCGAGCGAGCCGGCCAGTTCGAAGACGGTCCGCTCGGGCTGCCAGGCGAAGGGATCGGGGCCGTCCTCCCAGGAGAGCTCGTTGAGGATCCGGTCCTCGCCGGGCACGAGCACCTCGTAGCCGACGAGCCCGTGCGCCCCTGGCGGCAGGCCGGTGCCGAAGGACCCCATCGAGGTCGCCGTCGTCGAGGGGAAGCCGCACTGCAAGGTGTATGCCGCGCCCAACGCCTCGCGCAGGAAGGGGGCATGCCCGGCACGTCGGCGCAGCAGCAGGTCGCCGAGCCCGTCCACGAGGACGACCACCGCACGGCGGGCCGGCGGCAGCGGGAGGAGGGGGCGGGCGGCATACGGGCGGCTGCCCGTGGGGGCGATCGCGGTGAGGACCGAGGGGAGCACCGCGTCGAGGCGGTCCGCGCCCGCCGGTGGCCGCAACTCGCCGCCGGCGGCGTCGGCCCCGCCCACGTCAGCGACCGAGGGTTGCCGTGAGGGTCGCGGCGAAGTGCAGGGCCCCGGCGAGGGCGGCGTCACCGTCGGCAGCCGCGCTGATCCGAAGCGAGATGTCGTCGGCGGCAAGCGTGCCGTCGAAGCCGTGGTCGGCCTCGCAGTTGGGGTCGCCGCAGCTCGCCGGCATGAGGTCGAGCCGGCTCACCGCACCCCAGCCGATGGTGAGGGTGATCTCCCGGCCCAGGCTGCCGGGCACGTAGGAGCCGGGCGCGGACACGACATGGGCGACCATCACCCCGCGCACCGAATTCAGCGGGATGCTCTCGCAGGTGGCCGTCGCGACCGACCGCTCGTGGTGGTGGTGTTCGTCGTCGTCGTGGTCGTCGGCGTGCACGACGACGAGCTTGCGGGAGGTGAGCACGAGAACGGTGATGTGGCGGCGGATCGCGTCCTCGTCGATCGTCGTCTCCTGGTGGACCAGGTGCGCCTCGACCGCGTCGTCGAGCAGCGCCGAGGCGACGACGTCGGCGACGAGGGCCGGGTAGTAGCCGGCCCTCTGGATCTCGGCCCGCAGATCCGCGGGCAGGGCGAAGCCGGGGACGTCGCGGGGCTGCTTGCGCATGACCGACATCCTTGCACCTGCATGGACCCTGCCCGGGGCGCACCCACCGCCGCCCTCGGTCGCTGACCGCGCTCAGGTCATCGCGCGGCGGCTTGCGTCCTTGCGGGTGAGCCCGGGGCGCACGAGGATCTCGGCGCCGAGGGCATCGGCTCCGGACGCCCAGCAGTTGACCGGCTCGAGGTGGACGGTCGCGAGGTCGGGGTGGTCGTCGGCGAGGACCGAGGCCCGGGCGATGAGGTCGTGCAGCGCGGCGAGGTCGACCGGGGTGCGACCTCCGGTGCCGGTGAGCATGGGAGCGGCCTTCACCGAGTCGACGAGGTCCCGGACGTCGACGTCGGTGAGCGGTGGGATGCGATAGCCGATGTCGCCGAGCAGGTCGGTCGGCGGACCGGCGATCGAGAAGGACACGACCGGTCCGAAGAGCGGATCCTCGGCCGTCGTCACGACGCAGGCGACGCCCGGGGTCGACATGCGCTGGACGAGGAAGGGGTCCTCGTCGTGGCCCACCCGGGTCTTGAGCGAGACGAATGCCTCGCGCACCGCCTCGTCCGAGACCAGGTCGGGGCGGACTCCGGTGAGCCCCGTCTGGTGGCGCAGCACCCGCGTCGACGCCTTGAGGATCACCGGGTAACCGTGTTGTTCCGCCGCCGCGACCGCCTCGTCTGCCGTCCGCACCGGGGTCACCGGCCACAGCGCGATGCCGTATGCCGCGAGCAGCCGCGTCGACTCCTCCTGGGTGAGGTTCCGGCCCTCGGGGGTCTCTTCGAGGACCTCTGCGATCAGCTCGGCCGCCGCCTCGTGGTCGATGCCGTCGCGGGAGACCGGGTCACCCGGATCCCGTTGCCGCCATTGGGCATAGCGGGTCGCTGCGGCGACTGCGCGCACGGCGTCCTCGGGCAGGGAATAGGCCGGGACGACCCGCTGGACCCCGAGGGAGTCCGGCTCCTCGGTGAGGGCCTCGGTGACACCGCGCATGCCGAGGAAGTTGGCCACGCAGGTCTTGCCGCTGCGCCTGGCCTCGGCCGCCACCGTGCGGGCGACATCCTCGTCGTCGGTGTAGATCGGTGGGACGAACGAGGTGATGACCGTGTCGACGACCGGGTCGTCGAAGGCCTCCCGCAGCGCCTGGGCGAACTCCTCGACTCCGGCGTCCGGCGGCACGGCGACCGGCCCGTGGGTGACCTTGAGGTCCCAACTCGACGCCGCCTGGGCCGTGAGCGACCCCAGCGGGTCGGAGTTGGTGACAACGGCGACCCGGTCCCCCGCCGGCAGCGGCTGGTGGACGACGAGCTGGGCGATGTCGAACAACTGGTGGATGTTCTCCGCGCGGATCACCCCGGACTGGCGCAGGAGGGCGTCGAACGCCTCCTGTCGCACGGTCATGAGCCGGGTGAGATGTCCGGGAACGAAGCCGAGCAGGCTCGCACCGGACTTCACGACGATCACCGGCTTGATCCGGGACAGATGCCGTGCGATCCGGGAGAACTTGCGCGGGTTGCCGGTGGACTCCATGTAGAGCCCGACCGCGTCGGTGTCCTGGTCGTCGATCCAGTACTGCATGAGGTCGTTGCCGGAGACGTCGACCCGATTGCCGGCGGAGGCGAAAACGGAGACACCCAGCTGGCGGCGGGCAGCCGAGGCGAGCACGGCGATGCCGAGGGCACCGCTCTGGGCGAACAGGCCCAGGCGTCCCGGCGGAGGGACGTGCGGGGCGAGCGAGGCGTTGAGCCGGATCTCGGGGTCGTTGTTGATGAGGCCGAACGAGTTGGGGCCGACGACGCGAAGCCCTGCCCGTCGGGCGTGCTTGCGCAACTTGGTCTGCAGTTTCCAGCCGCGCTCCCCCTCCTCGGCGAAGTGGGCGGACGGGATGACGAGCGCGTGCGCCCCCTTCGCGGCACACCTCTCGAGCACGTCGATCACCTGGGGCGCGGCTACCGCGAGGATGAACAGGTCGATCTGCCCGGGCAGGTCGGTCACCGACTTGTAGGCCGGCAGACCCATGACGGTCTCGGCATTGGGGTTCACCGCGTAGACCTCGCCGGTGAAGCCACCCTCGAGGATGTTGCGCAGGAAGGTGTGCCCGATCGAGAACTCCCGCCGACTGGCTCCCACGACCGCCACGCTGCGCGGGGTGAGTATGCCGCCCACGCTCACCGACTCGGCCCGGTGCTCCCGCGCGATCCGGACCGCGGTCGAGGCGGCGGTGGGGGTGATGTCGAAGTTGAGGGTCACCACCCCGTCCTCGAGCCGGTGGTGCACGGCATACCCGGCTTCCTTGAAGACGTTGAGCATCCGCCGGTTCTGCGGGAGGATCTCGGCGACGAATCGGGTGACGCCCGCGTCGTAGCCGACCAGGGCCAGGTGCTCGAGGAGCATCGAGCCGACACCCTTGCCCTGCGCGGCATCGGAGACGTTGAACGCGACCTCGGCCGTCGTGTCGTCGATGAGGTCGTAGCGGCCGATCCCGAGCAGGGCGTCGAGATGGGTCGCGACAAGGGCCACCCTCGACTCGTAGTCCACGACGGTGAAGCGCTGGACGTCCCGGTCGGAGAGTTCCCTGAGCGGGGCGAAGAAGCGCAGATAGATGGACTCCTCGGACTGGCCGGCATGGAACTCGCGCAACCGCACGGCGTCGGCGGGCGTGATGGGCCGCACGTGCGCGACCGAGCCGTCGCGCAGGACGACGTCCGCCTCCCATTCGACCGGGTAGTTGGGTGGCAGTTCGGGTGCTTCGGGAATCGACGCAGACTCCTCCGGCGTCCCGGACCGGCTGCGGTGGTGATGGTGGCGCTGTCCGCTCGGCACGCCTCCATCGTGGCACGCCGGGCGCCGGATCGCCCCGCCGGGGCCCAGGCCCTCGATGCCGGGTGCTCCGACGAGGGTCGGGCGGACCGGGCCTTGCGTGGGAGCATCGGGGGGTGGAACTCGCCGACGTCGTCCGCGCCCGCCGGATGGTCCGCCGCTACGACCCCGCCCGGCCGGTGCCCGACGCCGTGCTCGTGCGCGCCCTCGAGGCCGCGACCCGGGCCCCCAGCGCGGGCTTCTCCCAGGGGTGGGACTTCCTCGTCCTGCGGACGTCCGCCGAGCGGACCGCCTTCTGGCGGGCCGCGAGCGCGGACGTCGACGCGCCAGACAGTTGGCTCGCCGGGCTGATGACCGCACCGGCGCTCGTCCTGTGTCTGTCCGATCCCGAGCACTACCTCGACCGTTACGCCGAGCCGGACAAGGGCTGGGCCGATCGCGACCCGGCCCGGTGGCCGGTGCCCTATTGGGACGTCGACACGGGGATGGCCGCCCTGCTCATCCTGCTCACGGCCGTCGACGAGGGGCTCGGGGGCTGCTTCTTCGGGGTGCCGCCCGAGCGGCATGTCGCGGTGCGCGAGGCGTTCGCCATCCCCATGACTCGACGCCTCGTCGGCGTGGTGAGCCTCGGGTATGCCGTGCCACACCCCAAGTCCCCCAGCCTGCGGCGGGGCCGGCGCGGTCTCGGCGAGGTCACCCACTGGGGCCGCTTCGGCTCCCCCCACCCATCCCCCTCCCCCCACCCCTCCCCCATTCCCGGCGAGTAAGCGCTTGCCTGTTGCCGATTCGACGCGACACGCCGACGAATCGGGTCAACTTCCCGCGTGTCGTCACCTGCGGGTCGCGGACTCGCCGGGGTGCGCCGTGCCGAGCCGGCCGGGGCCGGGCACCTACAGTTGTCCCGCCGCGGTATGCCGCCCGCGGACCGTTCGATGCGCACGGAGCCCGGCCGCGCGGCATACGACCCGTCCATCGTCGAGGAGCACAACCCGCATGGCCCGCCGCAGCGCGACCCCGCCGCCCGAGGACCCGGTGATCGAGCGGATCGTCGACGTCGACGTCGCCGACGAGATGAAGGCCGCCTTCCTCGAGTACTCCTACAGCGTCATCTACGCCCGGGCCCTGCCCGATGCCCGCGACGGCCTCAAGCCGGTGCAGCGACGGATCCTCTACGCGATGAGCGAGCTCGGCCTGCGACCCGACCGTGCCCACGTGAAGTCCAGCCGGATCGTCGGCGAGGTCATGGGCAAGTACCACCCGCACGGCGACTCGGCGATCTACGACACCCTCGTGCGGATGGCCCAGCCCTTCTCGATGCGGCTGCCGCTCGTCGACGGGCACGGCAACTTCGGCTCGCTCGACGACGGCCCGGCCGCCTCGCGCTATACCGAGGCGCGGATGGCACCCGCCGCCCTGCTCATGGTGAGCGGCCTCGACGAGGCCACCGTCGACTTCGTCCCCAACTACGACGACACCCAGACCCAGCCGGGCGTGCTGCCCGCCGCCTTCCCCAACCTGCTCGTCAACGGCGCGAGCGGCATCGCCGTGGGGATGGCCACGAGTATGCCGCCGCACAACCTCGTCGAGGTGATCGGCGCCGCCCGCCACTTGCTCGAACACCCCAGCGCGAGCCTCGAGGACCTCATGCGCTTCGTCCCCGGCCCCGATCTGCCGGGGGGTGGCCGGATCGTCGGGCTCGACGGGATCCGCGACGCGTATGCCGCGGGGCGCGGCACCTTCCGGACCCGGGCGACCGCGCGGGTCACCGACCTCACCCCCCGCCGGCGCGGGATTGTCGTCACCGAGCTGCCCTATCTCGTCGGCCCGGAGAAGGTCATCGAGAAGATCCGCGACCTCGTCCAGGCCAAGAAGCTCCAGGGCATCAGCGACGTCAAGGACCTCACCGACCGCAGACACGGCCTCCAACTCGTCATCGAGGTGAAGAGCGGCTTCGTGCCGGAGGCCGTCCTCGAGGAGCTCTACCGGCTCACCCCGATGGAGGAGTCGTTCGGCATCAACAACGTCGCCCTCGTCGACGGACAACCGCGCACGATGGGGCTGGCCGAGCTGCTGCGGGTGTTCGTCGACTTCCGGACCGACGTCGTGCGCCGCCGCACGGCATACCGGTTGGCGCGGCGCGAGGAGCGGCTGCACCTCGTGCAGGGTCTGCTGCTGGCGATCCTCGACCTCGACGAGGTCATCCAGCTCATCCGGTCGAGTGACGACGCGGCGATGGCCAAGGGCCGCCTCATGAGCGTCTTCGACCTGTCCGAGGCGCAAGCGGCCTACATCCTCGAACTGCAATTGCGCCGGCTCACGAAGTTCTCCCGGCTCGAACTCGACAAGGAACGCGAAGAGCTCGAGCGGGAGATCGAGGCCCTGCGGGCGATCCTCGCCGACGAGCGGCTGCTGCGCCGCACCGTCTCCGGGGAACTCGCCGAGGTCGCCGCCGCCCACGGGACACCGCGTCGCACGGTCCTGCTCGAGTCGGCGGGGGCCACGGCCGGGGTCGCGCCGACGGCCGGCCGGGGCGCGGCACCGCTCGAGGTCACCGACGACCCGTGCTGGGTCCTGCTCTCCTCGACCGGGTTGCTCGCCCGCACCACGACCGACGACCCGCTGCCGGCCGAGGGGACGCGGGCCCGGCATGACGCGCTGGTCGCGGCGGTGCGGGCGACCGCGCGGGGCGAGGTGGGCCTGGTGACGAGCTTGGGCCGGATGATCCGGGTCTCCGTGCTCGAGCTGCCCACGCTGCCGCCGACCGCCGGCCCGCCGCACCTGTCCGGCGGGGCCCCCCTGGCCGCCTACGTCGACCTGCCGCGGGGCGAGGAGCCGATCACGCTGGCCTCGTTGGCTGCGGATGCACCTCCGCTCGCCCTCGGGACGGCCAGCGGAGTGGTCAAGCGGGTGACCCCCGACCATCTCGTCCGTTCGTCGTGGGAGATCGTCGCGCTCAAGGAGGGCGACGTCCTCGTCGGGGCCGCACCGACGACGAGCGAGGAACAGGACCTCGTTTTCGTCACCGACGATGCCCAGCTGCTGCGCTTCCCGGCCTCCGCGGTCCGCCCGCAGGGGCGCACGGCCGGGGGCATGGCCGGCATCCGTCTCTCGGCCGGAGCCCGGGCGATCCACTTCGGCGTGGTCGACCCGGCGCGGGAGGGTCTGGTCGTCACCGTGAGCGGAGCCTCGGGCGCGCTGCCGGGCACGCAACCCGGTGCCGTGAAGGTCACCCCCTATGCCGAGTACCCCGCGAAGGGGCGCGGCACAGCCGGCGTGCGCTGCCACCGCTTCCTCAAGGGCGAGGACCTACTCCTGCTCGGCTGGGCCGGAAACGTCCCCGCGCACGCCGCGGCCGCCAACGGCGGCCCGGTCCAGTTGCCCCCGGCCACCGGGCGGCGCGACGGTTCGGGCACCCCATGGACCCAGTTGGTGGCCGCCATCGCGTCGGCACCCAAGGCGTCGGACGGCACCTGAAGCTCCGATCGGACCGTCTCGACTGTCTCACTTGTCGAGATTTCGCGGAGTCCCGCCCTCCCCCCGAGGGGTGCGCAAATGCCTCGGGAGGGCTTCGATGTAAGCGCTTCCATAACAATCCGGACACGCCCACGTCACGCGTGTGAAGTGGGCGGTGGAAACGCTTGACTCGGGCGGATCGGACGGGCATGGTTCGACAGTCGGAGCCCAGCCCGGCCCCGGGCGGATCCGCGAGCGAGTCGCCCCTGCCGGCCCTCATCGGCCAGCACAGGGTTCTCGATGTCAGCAGGCAGACAAGGGAGAAGATATGCAGAAGATGTCCCTGGCCAAGGTGGCCGCCGCCGCGGGATCGGTGGCATTGCTCACCACCGGCTGTCTCGGCTCGAGCGGCGGGAGTTCGTCGAGCAACGCGAGCGGCACCGCGGCCGGCCCAGGCAAGTCCACCGTCGAGGTGATGTACGGCTTCGGTAACGAGCAGGAAGTCGCCTTCCAGAAGGACCTCAACAAGTTCGCCCAGGCCAACGGCTTCACCATCAAGTTCACCAAGGCCGGGTCGTGGGACACCGAGATCAAGACCCGGGTCGCCGGCGGCACCCCGCCCGACGTGGGCCTGTTCCCGCAGCCGGGCGTCATGTGCGACTTGGCCAAGCAGGGCAAGGTCTCCGCCTACGACGACGCGACGGTCGCCACCGACAAGGCCACCCTCGTGCCCGGCTTCGTCGGCGCCGGCACCTGCGCCGACGGCAAGGTCTACGGCCTGCCCTCGGCCGTGAGCGTGAAGTCGCTGCTCTGGTATGACCAGCCGTCCTTCGCCGCCACCGGGCTCAAGCTGCCGGCCACCCTCGACGACATGGTCACGCTGAGCGACCAGCTCAAGGGCGCCGGCAAGACCCCGTGGTGCATCGCCGCCGAGTCCGGCAACGCGACCGGCTGGCCGATCACCGACTGGATCGAGGACCTCGTCCTGCGCTTCGCCGGCCCGGAGAACTACGACAAGTGGGTCGCCGGCACGCTGAAGAACAACAGCCCCGAGATCAAGCCCGCCTGGGAGTACTTCCAGAAGATCGCCTTCACCGACGGCTTCGTCCGCGGTGGCACCAAGGCCATCGCCGCGACGAACTTCCAGACCGGCGGCAACGCCCTGTTCGACAACCCGCCCGGCTGCTACCTGTTCAAGCAGGCCACCTTCATCGCGGGCAAGGGCGGCTTCCCGGACTCGGTCCTGGCCAAGGCCGACACCGAGATCGGCGTGACCGCGTTCCCGCCGAAGACCGCGGGCAACAACCCGGTCCTCACCGGTGGTGACCTCGCCGCGGCGTTCAACAACGACGCCAACACGATCAAGCTGCGCAACTTCATCGCGAGCAAGGACAACGGCGTCGAGGTCGGCAAGGCCGGCTACTTCTCGCCGCACACGACCTTCGACTCCTCGCTCTACCCGAGCAAGATGCTCCAGACGATCGCCAAGGACGTCCTCTACAAGTCGAGCGCGGCGCGCTTCGACGGGTCGGACCTCATGCCGGCCAAGGTCGGCGCCGGCACCTTCTGGACCGAGCCGATCAAGTGGATCAGCGGGTCGCAGGACCTGGAGACGACGCTCAACAACATCGACAACAGCTGGCCCAAGAGCTGACGTCGACGAACTGACACGAACGGGGGCGAGGTACCACCCTCGCCCCCGTTCGCGTACCAGTCACAGGTCCGCTCGACCGAAAGGACGCGCACGTTGGCACTCAAGATCCTCAATGCACTGCTGGCCATCCTCGGTGGCATCGGCGGGGCCATGCTCCTCTACTGGATCCTCAACAAGCTCGCCGAGTCGCTCAAGGGCCGCTGGGAGGACCGGGTCAAACCCTGGGTCTTCGCCGGTCCCGCCTTGCTCGCCATCGCGGTGTATCTCATCTACCCCGCGCTGGTCACCCTGCAGTACTCGTTCGCGAACGAGGACGCGACGGCATACGTCGGCTTCAAGAACTACACCGACCTGCTCACCGACACGAGCTTCCTGCAGGTGCTCGTCAACAACCTGCTGTGGATCATCATCGTGCCCGCCCTCACCGTCGCTCTCGGACTGGGTGTCGCGGTGCTCGCCGACCGACTCGCCGCGCGCAGCGAGAAGACGACCAAGACCCTCATCTTCCTCCCGATGGCGATCAGCATGGTCGGCGCGGCGACGATCTGGCGCTCGATCTACGAATACCAGCCCTCGGGCGCCCCCCAGACCGGGTTGCTCAACGCGATCATGGGGCTGTTCGGCCGGGAGCCCGTCTACTGGTACTCGGTCGAGAACCTCCACCTCAACAGCCTGCTGCTCATGGTCATCCTCATCTGGACCCAGGTGGGCTATTCGATGGTGCTGCTCTCCTCGGCGATCAAGGCTGTCCCGGAGGACACGATCGAAGCCGGTCGGATCGACGGGGCCGGAGAGCGGCGGATCTTCTTCAGCATCGTCGTGCCGCAGATCTGGCCCACGGTGGTCACCGTCTTCATTACGGTGCTCATCGGCGTCATGAAGGTGTTCGACGTCGTCTACGTGACGACGAACGGCAACTACAACACCGACGTCGTCGGCCGGCGCTTCTATGCCGAGATGTTCACCAACTCCAACTCCGGCTATGCGGCGGCCATTGTCGTGCTCCTGATGATCGCCATCACGCCGGTCCTCGTCTACCAGGTTCGTCAGTTCCGCCGTGAGGAGGCTGCCCGATGAGCGCCACCGTCGCAGAGACCACGTCGCCAAAACCGCAGGAGATCACCTACGCCAAGGTCACCCGTGGCCCGGGCAGTGCCAGCCTCCTGGTCAAGGTGCTGCTGTTCCTCCTGTGCGTGCTGTGGATGGTCCCCGTGCTCGGGCTGTTCATCAGCTCGTTCCGCACCCGAGATGCCCAGTTCAACTCGGGCTGGTGGACCGCGATCGCCAACCCCCTGGACTTCACCCAGTGGACGCTGAGCAACTACGCCAACGTCCTGGGCGACAACCAGGCCGGGGTCAACATGGGTGCGGCCTTCATCAACAGCTTCGTGGTGACCGTGCCCGCCACGATCATCCCGATCCTCATCGCCGCCTTCGCGGCATACGCCTTCACCTTCATGGAGTGGAAGGGCCGCGACATCGTCTTCGTCGTCATCGTCGGCCTGCTCGTCGTCCCGCTCCAGGTGGCCCTCGTGCCGCTGCTCAAGATCTACGCCAGCCTGCACATCAACAACACCTTCCTGGCCGTGTGGCTCGCCCACATCGGCTTCGGGATGCCGCTGGCTGTCTACATCCTGCGCAACTACATGTCGAGCCTGCCCAAGGCCGTCATCGAGTCGGCGAAGATCGACGGGGCGAGCCACTTCACGACCTTCTGGCGGCTCATCATGCCGATGTCGACGCCTGCGCTGGCCTCGTTCGCGATCTTCCAGTTCCTGTGGGTGTGGAACGACCTGCTCGTCGCCCTCATCTTCCTCGGCCGCGGTGAAAACACGATTGCCACCGTTGCCCTGCAGGGCCTGCAAGGTCAGACCGGTCAGGGGCGCGAGCTCATCCCCTCGGCCGGCTTCGTCACCATCATCATCCCGATCCTCGTGTTCTTGTCCCTCCAGCGCTACTTCATCCGGGGCATGACCTCGGGCGCGGTGAAGGGCTGAGCGTCATCGGGCGCAAGCACGGTCGGGCCTGCCCCTGCGGGGGCGGGCCCGACCCGTCTGCTCCGCACGCGTCAGCGGGGCGCTTTCCGTGACGCTCGTGCTGCCGACCCGCAGCTGGTATGCCGCGGGCGAACCGATCGCGGTCGACATCGGCGACCTGGGCCGGCCGGCTAACCTCGAGGTCGACCACCTCGGCGCCGTCGTCGCCGCGGTGCCCGTCGGCGGCTCCGGCAGGCTGGCGCTCCCCGACCTGCCGCCGGGCGGCTACGGGCTGCGCCTGGTCGACTCCGCCGACACCGACCTCCTGGCCCGCAGTGCGATCCACGTCCTCGCCGACGAGGCGCACGCCCGGCGGGTCCTGCGCTACGGATTCGTCACCGACTACCGCCCCGAGCGCGACCCACGAGGTGCCGTCGACCTCGCCCGCCGGCTGCACCTCACGGCCGTGCAGTTCTACGACTGGGCCCACCGGCACGCCGACCTCGTGAGCGGGGGTGAGGACTACGCCGACCCGCTGGGCAATCGCGTCTCACTCGCGACCGTCCGCGCCCTCGTCGAGGGCCTGCGCGCCGCGGGGGCCGACGCCCTCGGCTATGCGGCGGTCTACGGCGTCGGCAACGACGAGTGGCCGCATTGGGAGTCCCTCGCCCTGCTCGACGCGACCGGCACGGCATACGGCCTGGGCGGTTTCCTGCGGATCGTCGACCCGGCCGCGCCCGCCTGGCTCGCGCACTTCACCGACGACCTGGCCGCCGCGGTCCAGCGCTGCGGTTTCGCGGGCTTCCATCTCGACCAGTACGGCTCCCCCACACACGCCCGGCGCGTGGACGGTCGCCCGGTCGCGCTCGCCGAGTCGTTCACGACGCTCGTCGAGGCGGTCCGCGACCGGCTGCCGCAGGTCCGGCTGGTCTTCAACAACGTCAACGACTTCCCCACGTGGGCGACCGCCACGACCCGCCAGGACGCCTGCTACGTCGAGGTGTGGTCTCCGATGGTCGAATTCGCCGACCTGGCCGCCCTCGTCACCCGCTGCCACGCACTCGTGGGCGATCGTCCGGTCGTCGTCGCGGCATACCTCTCGGTCTATGCCCGCGCGCCCCGACCGCTCGCCGACGCCACCGCCCGGCTCACGATGGCGACCCTCTTCAGCCACGGCGCCACCCACCTGCTCGCCGGCGAAGACGGCCGGCTGCTCGTCGACCCCTACTACGTGCGCAACCATCCGGCCGAGCCGAAGACCCTCGACCTGCTCGCCCGCTGGGCCGACTTCCTCGTCGCCCACGACGAACTGCTCATGGACCCGCGCGCCGTCGACGTCACCGCGGCCTATGCCGGCGACTACAACGACCACCTCGACGTCTCGTATGCCGCGGCACCGGTGAGCGGGCACGCGCGAGCGGGGGTCGTCTGGCGGCGGATCGTCGCGATCGGACCGTGGTTGGTCGTCCACCTCGTCAACCTCGTCGGGCAGGAGTCCTGTGCGTGGGACGCCCCGCACGCCCAACCGGGTGAGACGGGTCCGGGGCTGCTGCGGCTGCGCCTGCCCGGGCCCGTCCTGCCGACGGTCCACGTCGCCGACCCGGACGGGAGCGGGCGCCTCGAGCCGGTGCCGGTCGAGGCCGACGGGACCCACGCGCGCGCCGTGCTGCCCGCGCTGGGCAGCTGGCAGGTGATCCTCGTCCGGCCGCCCGAAGGGGAAGACGACCTGGGCGTCGATCGAGGCGTCGATGGTGGTGACGCCGGGCGGACCGGCGGGGGTGCGGCTGTGACCGGACCATGAACCGGACCATGAACGTGGACACGGAGGAGCGAACATGAAGGACACGGGGCCACGCGTGGTGCACCTGCGGCGCGGCGGCACGAGTGTCGTGGCCCGTCTCGACGGCTCGACCCTCCCCTGCGTGCTGCACTGGGGCCCCGATCTCGGCGAGCTCGACGAGTCGGCGCTCGAATCGATGGCGCTCGCTCTCACCTTCCCCTACGTCGACTCGCCGATCAGCTCGCAGAGCTTCGTCTCGGTGCTCCCCCAGCATTCCAGCGGCTGGCTGGGCCGGCCGGGGCTGCTCGGCAGCCGCGCCGGGCGGGCCTGGTCGGTCGCCTTCGCCGAGGTGCGGCATACCGTCGTCGAGGCCGGCTGCCCCGAGTGGCTGGAGGGAGCCGACGGTGCGGTGCGGCTGCACAGTGTGGGGGTCGACCCGGCCTCGCAGCTCGAGGTGAGCACCGAGATCGAGCTGCACGCCTCCGGCCTCGTGCGCCTGCGTGCGTTCGTGCGCAATGTCGGCACCGACGACTACGAGGTTCTCCACCTGCTGCCGGCGCTGCCCGTGCCCGGCGAGGCCGGTGAACTGCTCGACTTCACCGGACGCCACGCCCACGAGCGGACGCCGCAGCGGCGGCCCTTCGACCAGGGCCAGTGGGTGCGCGAGTCGTGGGGCGGCCGGCCGGGCCACGACTCGGCCACGCTGCTCTGCGCGGGACGGACCGGGTTCGGCTTCCGCACGGGGCGGGTGTGGGGCGTCCACGTCGCGCACAGCGGCAACCAGGTCTTCCTCGCCGAACACACCTCGACCGGATGGCGGCTGCTGCGGGGCGGGGAGTTGCTCCTGCCCGGCGAGGGGCGGCTGGCGCCGGGGGCGGCATACACCTCGCCCTGGCTCGTAGCCTCGTGGGGCGAGGGCCTCGACGCACTCTCCCACCGGGTGCACCGCTTCCTGCGGGCCCGGCCCGGTCACCCCCGCTCGCCCCGGCCGGTGCTGCTCAACACGTGGGAGGCCGTCTACTTCCGGCAGGACCTCGACCGGCTGCTCGAGCTCGCTCGGCATGCAGCGACGGCGGGGGTCGAGCGCTTCGTCCTCGACGACGGCTGGTTCCGCGGCCGCCGCGACGACCGCGCCGGGCTGGGCGACTGGTATGTCGACGAGCAGACTTGGCCCCAGGGCCTGCGTCCCCTCGTCGACCGGGTCCGCGCCCTGGGGATGGACTTCGGGCTGTGGTTCGAGCCGGAAATGGTCAACCTCGACTCCGATCTCGCCCGCGCCCACCCCGAGTGGATCCTCGGGACCGCCCACGGTCCGGGTGTGGCGTCGCGCTACCAGCACGTGCTCGACCTGGGGCACCCCGACGCCTACGCCTACGTCCTGGAGCGGATGTCGAGCGTGATCGGCGAGTATGCCGTCGACTTCGTCAAGTGGGACCACAACCGGGCGCTCGTCGACGCCGGTCACTTCCCCGACCGCAGCCCCGGCGTGCACGCCCAGACCGAGGCGGCATACCGGCTCATGGCGACCCTGCGCGCCCGCCACCCGGGCCTGGAGATCGAATCCTGCTGCGGGGGTGGCGGTCGCCTGGACCTCGGGGTGATCGAGCATGCGGACCGGGTATGGGTCTCGGACTGCATCGACGCCCACGAACGCCACCGGCTCGTCCGCTGGACCGGCCTGCTGTTGCCCCCGGAACTGCTCGGCACGCACATCGGATCCGGCACCGACCACACGACCGGACGTCGGCACAGCCTCGCCTTCCGGGCCGGCACGGCGATGTGGGGACACCTCGGCGTCGAGTGGGATCTCACCGGCGCGACCGAGGCCGAGCGGGCAGCAGTGGCGGAATGGATCGCCTTCCACCGGCGTTGGCGGCAGCTGCTGCACACCGGCGATGTCGTGCACGCCGACCTGGCCAATCCTGCGCTCCACCTCGAGGGAGTCGTGAGCACCGACGCGACGGAGGCGCTCTACCGGCTTTCCGCGCTCGATCTCACCCTCACCTGGCCGCCGGGCCGGGTCACCCTGCCGGGTTTGGACCCGCTTGGGCACTACACCGTCCGAGAGGCGGGGCCGAGGGGCGACGAGACGGGCGCCGGCCGACCCGGATGGCTGCCGGACGGGGTGACACTCACCGGGCGCCAGCTCGACCAGGTCGGTCTCGCCAGCCCACTGCTCGGCCCCGACGAACTCGTCGTTCTCCACGTGCAGGCGATGGCTCCGGCCGTATCAGGGTAGGGCGGATATGGATACAGTGGGGTCGGCCCCCGTGCGCATCGGGTGGCCAATGGCACCGCGAGGCAGGTCCAGTTCGGTCCGCGCGCGTGGGGCTCTCGAACCGGCCCGGCCGCGGGCACCCTTGTCCCGACGGAGGTCGGCGTGAACCAACCGACGATCGCGGATGTCGCGCGCGCCGCCGGGGTATCGGTCGCCACCGTTTCCCGAGCCCTGCGCGGGCTGGACAAGGTGCATCCCGAGACCCGCGAGCGGGTCCTTGCCGCCGCGTCCGAGCTCGACTACATCACCAGCCCCACCGCGTCTGGTCTCGCCTCCGGACGGACCCGGCTCGTCGGGGTCATCACCCCCTATATGGCGCGCTGGTTCTTCGTCGAGGTCATCAGCGCGATCGAGAAGGCCCTGCGGCAACAGGATCACCACGTGCTCGTCATGGACCTCGAGCGCAGCGAGGCACCCTCCTCGCGGCACTCCCTCGACCAGCGGACCCTCTTCAAGCGGGTCGACGGGGTCGTGGCGATCAACGTCGACATGCTCGACACCGAGGCCGAGCTGGTCCGGCAACTCGCCCTCCCCGTCGTCACGGTGGGCAGCCGATTCGACACCGCACCGCGGATCGGCATCGACGACGTCGGCACCGCCACGCTGGCCGCCGATCATCTGCTCGATCTCGGTCACCGGCGGATCGCCTACATCGGCAAGCACTTCCCGGGTTCGGCCCACACCCGTACGCCTAGCGAACGGCTCGCGGGTTTCCGGGCGTCCCTGGGCGCCAGGTCGATTTCGGTGCCCGACGAGTGGATCTTCGAATCGGAGTGGCGGGCGAGAGACGCCTTCGCCTCCGCGCTCAGCCTGTTGCGCGCGGAGGACCGACCCACCGCCATCCTGGCCGCATCGGACGAAATGGCGATCGGGGCCCTGGCCGCAGCCCGCGAACTGGGGATCCGAGTGCCCGACGACCTGTCGATCGTCGGCATCGACGACCACGAGCTCGCCGAGCCGTTCGGCCTCACGACGGTCCGTCAGAACGTCGTCGACCAGGGTGTCGCGGCCGCCGAGGCGCTGCTGGCCCAACTCGGCCTCGCGGACCCAGCATTGGCCGTCGACCGCTCCTTCCCCGTCGAGCTCGTCCTGCGTCGGTCGACCGCCGCGCCGACCGACCGCTGACTCACGGCGGCGAGGCTCACCAGGGCGTGACGTCGGGCCCGGGAGGGCTCGTCGGGGGGACCTCCTGGGTGCCGGGCCCCGAGCGGGCACGCTCGCGTTCGCTCTCGCGCAGCCGGTCGAGCAGCGCCTTCTGTCGCTCGGCGATCGACCCACCCCCTGGCGCGAGGACGACGGGCACGTCGAGTGCCGCGAGCGCGGCCCTCGTCCGCTCGCCCAACGCCGTCAGCCGGGCTCCGGTGTCCGAACCGGAGGCGAGGCACGAGGCGGGGGCCGCGGCCACGATCTCGGAGATCTCCGTGAGACGGTCGCGGGCGGCCGTTTCCACCCCCGTCCCGAGGGCGGCGGCGGCGAGATGCTCGTCTGCGAGGCCGAGGTTGACCCGGAGCCGACAACCGTCGAGCGATGCCGGATCGGACCAGCCCAGAGCCCGTTCGAAGGCCGACCGGGCCGTGTTGTAGTCGCCGGCGAGAGCCGCCGCATCGCCCCTGGCCCACGCGGCCTTGTGCCGCTCGACGACGTTGGCCTGCTCCATCCATCCGGCGGCCGCAGCCACGCCGTCGGCCGATCCCTGCGCGAAGGCGTCGGCGGCGCTGGCGCTCGCGGCATACATCGTGAGCAACTTGCCGGCGAGCAGGAGCGCGAGCACGACCGGGGCGGCGGAGCGGCGCAGCAGCAGCCGACGCCGACCCTTGGTCGAGTGAAACCGCTCGTCGGGGACGTGCGCAACGGCGCGAAAAGTCGTCACGGGCCCCCCTCACGCGGTCGGCGTCCGGCTGCGTGGGTGAGGCGGGTCGCGGCCAGGTCGCTGCCTGCCTGCCCAGCCTCCCACGCGAGCAGGAGCCCCGCCAGCAGCAGGAGGACCCAGTAGAGCTCCGATCGCACCCCCACCGCCGCTCCGTGCGCGTCGACCACCTCGTCGATCCGCGTGAGATCGACCCGCTGGAGGACGTCCTCGATCTTGCGGCCGGGCGCCGCCCGGAGGAAGCGGACGCCGAGTTCGTCGGCGATCGTCGTGAGCTGGCGTTCGTCGATCCGCGACAGCGCCGGCTGCCCGCTGCGCGGGTCGAGGATCCTCCCGGTCGACGCGGTGGGCCCGGACGTGGCCGCCACCGGACCGGAGATCTGCATCGTCCCGCCGGTCGTCGTGCCGTAGCCGAGGACCGCCCCACCCGCGACAAGGCGCGCGTCGACTCCGAGCGCCGCCGCAGGCCGATCGACGGTCTGTTCGCCGTCCCCGAGGTAGAAGACGACACGGGGCCGGTCCGGGTGCACCCGCGCCTCCGTGAGCAGTGCCGCACGCAGGAGGGCACCGGCGGCGGCGACGTCGCTCCCCCGCGACCAGGCCGTCGGCTCGGCGCGCAGGGTGGCCATGGCCGACTCGAGGGCCGCGGCGTCGGGGGTGAGCGGCAGCCGCAGCGTCGCCGTCTGGGCGAAGGTGATGAGGGCGACGTGGGCGCCGGGCATCCGGGCGCTCAGTGCGACGACGTCCGCACGCATGCCCTCGAGGCGAGTGCCGCCGCCGTGGTCCTCGGCCATCGAGGAACCGGACACGTCGACGACGAAGAAGACGTCAAGCGCGGCCGAGTCGGTGCGGACGTTGTCGGCGCTGGACAGTCCCGGCCGCAGCGCCGCCCCCGCGACGAGCAGGATCAGCGCCGTCCGGCGTGCCGTCCTCGCGTCGAGTCGCGCACCGCGATCCTCCGGCGAGGGCCACCACACCGCGACCAGCCCGATGACCGCGGTGAGCAGGACGAGCATCGGCGGGACGACCGGCAGCCAGGTCACGCCGACCACCACCTGCGAGCGAGGAACACGGCGGGGACGCCGAGCATCACGAGGACGACGACCCCGGCGGGGGTGTCGTAGCGCAGCAGCTGAGCACCACCGGGAATCCGCTGGGCCTCCCGCTCCCCCACCGAGGCGAGGATCCGCGCGACCGTGTCGGTCGCGCCGAGGCCGAAGTAGCGCCCGCCCGTGGCCTCGCTGGCCGCCTTGAGCTCGTCGGCGGCGCTGCTGCCTGCGCGGTCGGCCGGATTCATCGCGTAGATCTGGATGTCGGCGGCCCGCGCGAGCGCGGCCGCCTCGACGAGCGGGAAGATCGACCGCCCGGCGGGGAGGTTGTCGGTCGCGAGGATGATCGATCGGGCCCGGTGCGCCTCGGCGTGGTCGAAGGAGTGGACACACGTGGCCACACCGTCGCCGATGAGCGAGCTGCCCGAGCCGAGCAGGGTGCCCGCGAAGAAGCGCCCGTCCAGCCCGTGCGTGAATGCCTGCTGGGCGGCCAGGAGCTGATCCTGGAGGAACTGCGCGTCGTCGGTGAGCGGGAAGACGGGCACGGCCGAGGTGTTGAAGACGACGAGCGAGAGGCGCTCCCCCCGGAAGCCGTCGGCCAGCCGGCGGAAGGTCGCCAGCACCGCCTCGTCGACATCGGTCATCGAACCGGACACGTCGAGGCACAGGACGATGTCCCGGTTGGTCTGGTCGGGAGTGATGACGGCGGTCCCGAAGGGCCGTGCGGCACCGACGAGGGCGAGGATCGCGACACCGCTCGTGGCCACGGCGAGCGCGGCTGTGCGCAGCCGGTGGCGGGCGAGGGCGCGGGAGAACTCGGGCAGACCGGTGAGCAGGTCGGTGTTGGCCAGGGGCAACGACCGGGGTCGCCTGCCACGGTCACGCTGCCACCACCCGAGGGCCGCCACGAGACAACCGACGACCAGCCCGGCAAGCAGCAGTCCGGGGTACTTCAGGTCCACCCGTCGATCACCGCCTTGGCCTCCTCGGCGATCGGTCGCAGCGGCGGAGCGGGGTCGGGGCCGAATTCCCCCGGATAGAGCCGCCGGACGACCGCGGCGACCGGCACGAGCCGTGGATCCCCGGACCCGAAGTCGGACAGGGTCATCGTGAGGGCCCCGGCCCCGGAGCGACGGTCGACGAAGTCGCGCACCACTTCGCTCACCCGCTGGTGGCCGGTGCGCACGTCGAGCCGACCGGACTCGACCTCGGCGACGAGTTGGTCGATCCGCGCGATGCTCGCCCGCTTGCTCCGGGCCGGGTCCGGCCCGGCCACCCCCGGCCGCGAAAGGGGTCGGCTCGTCGGTGACCGGTCCGGGCGCGTGCACCACCACACGAAGCCCAACCACACGGCCACCGCGAGCAGGACGAGGAGGGCAACGATCGGCCAGATCGCGGCATACCGCTCCGGCGGGTAGAAGGCGTCGTCAGCGCGCACGGCGACGCTGCTTCTCGAGCAGCCGGAAGACCGCCGGCACCGCCTCCTGCGAACCACCGACGCGCACCTGGGCGATCCCGTGCGGGGACAGCGCGGCGTCGGTGGCGGCGCGGCGTCCCTCGGCGGCCTTCAGGTATGCCGCGCGCAGCCTCCTCTGCAGCCGCACCGCCCCCGGCACCAGGGTGCCCGCGTCGACGTCGGCGACATCGGCGAGCCCGCCGATGGTCGTCGGGTCGGCATCCTCGATGCTCACCCAGAGGATCTCGTGCTGGGCGTGGAGCCTGCGCAGGAGGGCGGCGTTCTCGGCGGCCACGCGAGGCTCGCCCACGAAGGTCCCCTCGTCCGCGACGACGACGAGCAGGGCCCGCGTGCGCACGTGCTCGGCGACGTGGCGGAGTTGGTCGCACACGTGCCCCGGCGGAGCCTGGGTCGTCGTTTGCCCGTCGAGGATCCGCAGGAGCCGCTCGAGATGGGCCTCGGTGGCCCCGGCTTCGCGTAGGACGGTCCCCGTGCTGTCGCCGGCGGCGAGCCCGACGACGTCGCCGTGACGGACGGCGAGATAGCCCAGCAGTCCCACGACCATGACGACGACGTCGCTCTTCGGCTCGCCCGAGGCGGCCAACGCGGCCATCGAACGCCCCGTCGTGGTGACGAACAGGACCGTCTGGCGACGAGTAGCGAGGTAACGTTTGACGAGCGGGGAACCGTGGCGCGCCGTGGCCTTCCAGTCGACGTCGCGGATCTCGTCGCCCGGCACGTATTCGCGCAGGTCGTCGTAGTCCAGCCCGCGCCCCCGGTAGACCGAGGCGTACTCACCGTCGAGCAGACCCCACGTGCGTCGGTTCGCGGCGATGAAGAGCCTGCTCTTCACGCGGGTGAGCAATGCGGTCACGGTCGCCCCTTCGCCACGGCGGTATGCCGTCCGGTCGCCTCAGGGGGTCCGCACGGCGGCGACCACGGCGTCGATGATGTTCTCCACCGGCACCTCGTCGGCCACGGCCTCGAAACCGAGGATGATGCGGTGGCGCAGGACCCTGTGTGCCAACGCCTTGACGTCGTCGGGAATCACGTGGTCGCGGCCGGCAATGATCGCGCGCGCTCGGGCGGCCTGGGCGAAGGCGATCGAGGCGCGCGGACTCGCCCCGAACTGCACATAGCGGGCCAGCTTCGGCTCGAGATAGGCGTCGGCGTGCCGGGTGACGAAGGCGAGGCCGACGGCGTAGCGGACGACTGCCTCGTCGAGGTAGACGGCACGGACGATCGCCTGGAGGCGGCGGATGTCCTCGAGGGTGACCACCGGCCGCTGTTCGGACAGGTATACCCCGGCATCGATCCGGCGGACGACCTCGGCCTCGTCGTCGAGGGTCGGATAGTCGAGGACGTCCTTGAGCATGAACCGGTCGAGCTGCGCCTCGGGCAGGACATAGGTGCCCTCCTGCTCGATCGGGTTCTGGGTGGCCAAGACGAGGAAGGGCTCGGGCAGCGGGTAGACCCGACCCGCGATGGACGTCTGGCGCTCCTGCATGGCC
>WBZT01000128.1_pt1 | contig 63378 bp, 60 predicted proteins | sample 5204241 | NCBI WGS metagenome assembly WBZT01 (sample SAMN12344358, study PRJNA552823) | activated sludge metagenome | biome: Activated sludge suspended growth; feature: Nitrification reactor; material: Wastewater; isolation source: activated sludge from nitrification reactor of wastewater... | reverse complement strand
GCACCCCTACCAGTAGCCTGCCGACCGGGCGCAACGGATCACCGACCGCGGCGCCCGGCCGGACGGCATACCACCCAGAGCGACGCGGGTGGGGTCTGAGGGGAAGCCCGGCCCCACCCGTTGTCACGTCTCGAGGGTGAGGGCCGAGGCGACCGGGGGCCAGCGCTCGGCGGCCCGAGGGGGAGCCGGTCGGTGCTTCGCAAGAAGAGCAGCCTGTGGATAACTTTCGGGCCTCGTTGTCGAGTTGGGTCAGGCTGGGGTCATGAGTTTCGAGCAGCTGCCCCGTGACTGGTCGCGCCGGTCGGTCGTCGACGACGAGATCTTCCTCGATCTGGTCGACCTCGTGGTTCTGGAACGCGACCGGCAGGCTGGCGCGCTCTATGTCCTGCTGTGTGGTCCGACTGAGCGGCTCGTCCAGCCGTGTGTCGTGGGGGAGTTGCCGCCCGAACCCGTGCCCGACCGGCATGGGGCCTTCGAGCCCTTCGCGGAGGCGGTGCGGACGAACATCCCGGGTGGTGGGCTGGTCGCGATCATCGCCCGGCCGGGCCGGCTGGACACCACCGACACCGACCGGGCCTGGCACGAGGCTGCGCTCGCGGTATGCCGCCGCCGCGGGATCCGTCTGCTCGCGGCCTCGGTGGCGACGCCGGAGCGGATCTGGCGGTTGCCCGATCCGCTGCCCACGCGGGTGTCGGCGTGAGGTGTCGAGTTGCCGAAATCGGGGGAGCGGTCAGACTGGGGCCGTGGTGGTGAGGTCGAAGGTTCTCGTGGGTGTCGTGTTCGTGGCGCTGGCCGTAGGCTGCACGCCGGGTCCGGGGGACCCGAGCCCCACGACGACGGCCCCCGTGGCCGCCCCTCCCACCGCAGCCTCCGCGTCCGCGGCCACGAACTCGACCGGTTCAATGGCGACCGACGACGAACTGGCGATGGGCGCCCTCCAGCGCTACTACCAGGAGCTGAGCCGTGCGCTGCAGACCAGGCAGACCGTCGACCTGCGTGCAGCCTTCACACGGGCCTGTTCCGTGTGCTTGCAGGATGCGGACACGATCGACGCTGCCCGGCTCGCCGGCCGGACCTTCGAGGGCCCCGGCTTCTCGGTCGCGGACTTGCGTGTCACGTCGAGGCCTGAACCGACTCGGATCCTTGTTCGTGGAACCGTTTCTCTGCCGCCCCTGGTGACGCGTGACGCTTCTGGCCAGGTCATCAAGACGTCGAGCGGGTCGTCCGGGGTCAAGGACGCGAGCGTCGTGCGGACGGCGGATGGCTGGCGGGTGGAGCTGCTGTCTCGATGAGGAACTTCGTGCGCTCAGTGGCGCTGGCCCTGGTCCTTGTTGGCTGGGCGGTCGGTGCCTGTCTCCTGGCGCCAGCCAGCCGAGCATGCACCACGTCGGACTTCGCGAGCGAAGCGTCGAGCTGCAACCACACGCTGAAGTGGCGCTACGACCGTGCGGCGCGCGCGTTCGTCCAGGATGCGACGGTGCGCGGCGACGAGGGGCCGAGCTACGTCTACGAGGTGAACGAGCGATGCGCCGAGGGCGTGGATTGTGGTGCCGCACGCACCTGCCTCACTCTCGCCGGACAAGATGGGCGTCGGTATCGGTCCCTTGGGTACCTGCTGCTGCCGGGCGGGTCGCGGGCGGATGTGCCGCCGATTGTCACGACGGTCTGTGTCTACCCCGGGCGCTCGGTCCCGCTGTCGGTGGTGGAGGTTGCGGCGCACGAGGAGGTCCGCAAGCGGTTGAGTCAGCCCACCGTGACCTCGTCTCCGCCTGGTCGGTCGTTGGTGGGCCTGCTGACGATCTTCTCGACACCGGCGCAGCCCGAGCCCTCGATCGCGATCACTCAACCGGTGCCGGGGGAGATCCGGGCGCGACCGGCATACTCGTGGGATTTCGGTGACGGGCTCGCGGGGTTGGGCCCGGGTGTGCCCTATCAACAAGGTGACGTGCCCTCGCGGTTGCCGGGCAAGTACCTCGGTGCCACTTACGGCAGTGCCGGGGTGAAGCACGTGACCCTCACGGTGACCTGGGGTGTGCAGTTCCGGCTCGAAGGGGTGCTCGAGGTGCCGTTGGCGCCCGTCGTCTTCACGGCCACGCAGGACAAGGACGTGGCCACCGCGCGCGCCGTCCTCGTCGGATGACGGCGGACACCGCCCTGTGGACCGCCTGTGATTCATCACTCAACTACCTGGGACCTTGGGCCCCTGGGGTCGCGAGCGCGACCGGCGCATCCTAGAAGAGTCACACGACGACTACCCGGCCCAGCCGGACCAAGGACGAACTCCGATGCGCAAGACCCTGGACAAGCTCATCTCCTGGACCGGCCTCATCATGGCCGCCGTCCTTCTCGTGGCGGGCGCTCTGCTCACCTGGGCAAGCAGCTTCGTGGCCGACAACGTGGCCCAGCAGCTCGCCGACCAGCACATCACCATGCCCGCGGGCGCGGCGATCGAGGACCCGCTCATCAAGCCCTACCTGCAGCAGTACGCCGGCCAGCCGATGACCACGGGTGACCAGGCCAAGGCCTATGCCGACCACTACATCCTCGTCCACATGAACAAGTCGTCCAACGGGCAGACCTACTCGGAGGTCTCTACTGCCTACAACAAGCTCAAGGCCGACAAGGCCGCCGACCCCGCCGAAGTCGCGAAGCTCGGTGAACTGCGCGAGAGCCTGTTCATGGGCTCGACCCTGCGCGGGCTGCTGCTCAACGCCTACGCCTTCGGGATGATCGGCAAGATCGCGATGTATGCCGCCTGGGCCGCCTTCGCCGCCGCCGCCGCCTTCCTCGTGCTCGGTGTGCTCGGCCTGCGCCACGCCGCCAAGGTCGGCACCGTTGTCGTCCTGCCGGAGAAGCTCACCGTCTGACCGGACATCGCTGGAAGCGACCGCGCCCCCTGCCCGACGGGCAGGGGGCGCGGCTGCGTGTCCGGTCGGCTCAGCCCGAGTCCACCGGAGGCCGACCCCGCCGAGGGAGCGGGCCGGTCCCGCGGGGCAACCGCCCGGCGGCCGCGAGCGCCTCACGCACGAGCAGCTCAACCTGGGCGTTGGTGCTGCGCAATTCGTCGGCGGCCCATCGGGAGAGGGCGGCGTGCACGGCCGGGTCGAGCCGCAGCAACAGGGCGTGCCGCTGCGGCTTGTCGGTCCGGCGAGTGGTGTCGCGCTGGTCGGAGGTCATCGCGTCGTGCGGTGTGCTCAGTGGTAGAGCGTGCCGGCGTTGACGACCGGAGAGGCCTTGGCCTCGCTGCACAGGACGACGAGGAGGTTGGAGACCATCGCCGCCTTGCGCTCGTCGTCGAGCACGACGATGTCCTGGTTCTCCAGCCGCTGCAGCGCCATCTCCACCATGCCCACGGCGCCGTCGACGATCCGCGAGCGGGCGGCGATGATCGCCGAGGCTTGCTGGCGTTGCAGCATCGCCTGCGCGATCTCGGGGGAATAGGCCAGGTGGCTGATGCGCACCTCGAGGATCTCCACGCCGGCGACCCGCACCCGAGCGGCCACCTCGGCGGCCAGCTCCGCCGAGACGATGTCGGTCGATCCGCGTAGCGACTCGCCGCGCCCGTCCGGGTCGTCATAGGGGTGGCTCGTGGCCACATGTCGCAGGGCTGCCTCGGACTGCACCTTGACGAAGTTCGCATAGGACTCCACCGCGAAGCTCGCCTTCGCCGTGTCGGCCACCTGCCACACGACGATCGCCGCGATCTCCACCGGGTTGCCGTCGGCGTCGTTGACCTTGAGGGCGCTGGTCTCGAAGTTGTTCACCCGCACCGAGACTCCGCGCTTGGTCGTGAGCGGCAGGAGCATCGACAGGCCGGTGCGCCGAGCGGTGCCGACGTAGCGCCCGAAGAACTGCACGACCTTGGTCTGCCCAGGCTGGATGACGATGAGCGCGCTCGAGATGAGCCCGGCCACGAGGAACAGGCCGAGGGTGAGGGCGATGTCACCGCCGCTGGGCGCCTTCACCCCTGCGGCGGCCAGGTCGATGATCCGCTTGACGGCGAAGCCGAGGAGCGCGAGCGCGACGAACAGCGCGAGGAAGCCGTCGACCGCAAAGGCCGGGCGCTCGACGACGCTCACCCGAGCGCCGCCGTGGCCGACCGGCGTGCTCGCCGGGGGCTGGCCGATGGGGTCGATCGTCGGGTCGACGGGGGTGGGGGACGTGGGGGTGCTGCTCATCGAAGCCTCCAGTGGACGGTCACTCAATGTGACATCTAAGTGATATCACATTTCCTGTGACGCGTGAAGTCCCTCGACGGTTCCCGACTCGCGACGCACCCCCGCGCGCACCCAACCGAACAGGGTCAGCGCGGCTCGAGGACGAAGATCGGGAAGACCCGCTCGGTCTTCGCGGCGTATGCCGGGTAGTCCGGGAATGCCTCGCAGGCCCGCTCCCACCACAGGTGGCGCTCGGCCCCCTGCAGTTCCCGTGCCCGGAACGGCGCGGTGACCGTGCCGTCCTGCACCTCGAGGTCGGGGTTGGCCCGCAGATTGCCGACCCAGAGCGGGTCCTTAGGGCTGCCCCCGAGACTGCCGACGACGGCATACACGCCCTCGTGCTCGATCCGCATGAGCGGGACCTTGCGCAACGCGCCGGTACGGGCGCCGCGCATGAGGAGCAGGACGATCGGTCGCCCCGCGAGCGTGACGGCGGAGGCGTCGCCGTGGGCCTCGATCCGCTCGACCTGCTCGCGCACCCACCGGGTCGGGCTGGGCAGGTAGCTCGCGTCGGTCATGCGCTCACCCTCCTCCCGCTGAGCGAGGCAAGGGCGGGACCACTGAGACGATTTCGGATGATTCCTGCCACAGTGGTTCACCCTACGTGTGCGCGGGCCATGCCGATGCCGTCCGCGCGCGGCCGCGCCGAAGGGCCACACCCGGGGTGACCTTGGACCCGAGCGGAGCAGCGGCCGAGATCTACCATGCTGCGAGGCTCACACGACAACCAGGAGGTCGGGTCATGTCCGCGCAGGAGGGTGCGCCCACGCCGTCGGAGGCGCTCGGCCAGGCGGTGACGAAGGACGAATTCACCTATTCGCTGTCCACCTTCGAGCCCACCCAGGAGACCCTCGACGAGCTGCGCAACCGGATGCTGCTCGAGCAGGAGGGCGACGACGCCAAGGTGCGCTACATCCCGGGCGAGCCGCTTGACCCCGACCCGGTGGCATGGCGACAGAACTACCCCTACGACAAGAAGCTCAAGGTCGCCGAATACGAGGCGACCAAGCGGCTCCTGCAGATCGAGCTGCTCAAGCTCCAGCACTTCGTCAAGGACCAGGGGCTCAAGATCGTCGTCGTCTTCGAGGGCCGGGACGCCGCAGGCAAGGGCGGCGCGATCAAGCGGTTCACCGAACATCTCAACCCGCGTGGCGCCCGCGTCGTCGCGCTGGAGAAGCCGACCGACACCGAGAAGACCCAGTGGTACTTCCAGCGCTACGTGGTCCACATGCCGCACGCCGGCGAGATCGTCCTCATGGACCGCTCTTGGTACAACAGGGCCGGGGTCGAGCGGGTGATGGGCTTCTGCACGCCCGCCGAATACCTCGAGTTCCTGCGCCAGACGCCCGCCTTCGAGCGGATGCTCATCGGCTCGGGCGTCCACCTGGTCAAGCTGTGGTTCTCGGTCGGCCGCGCCGAGCAGTTCCGTCGCTTCGAACGACGCAAGATCGACCCGGTGCGTCAGTGGAAGCTCAGCCCCACCGACCTGGCCAGCCTCGACAAATGGGACGACTACACCCAGGCCAAGGAGGCGATGTTCTTCTACACGGACACCGTCGACGCGCCGTGGACGGTGATCAAGTCCAACGACAAGAAGCGCGCCCGGCTCGAGGCGATGCGGGTCCTGCTCTCGAGCCTGGACTACCCGGACAAGGACGTCGAGGTCGTCGGTGCGCCAGATCCGCTGCTCGTCGGCCGCCCGGAGCTGGTCTACGACCAGGGCGAGCGCCCGATCCGCCCGCACCTCACCGTCTGAGGTTGCCGGTCACCGCCCGGCATACCCCGCGAGGCCGTATGCCGGGCAGTGCCATCCCCGTCGTCACGGCCTTCCCGTCTGGGACCTGCCGCGGGTCATCCATCCGATGAGGTCTTCCACAGGTTGATGCCCGACTCGACGGCGTGCCGGTCGATCGCGGCCAGCTCGTCGGCGGTGAAGTCGAGCCGTTGGGTCGCGGCGAGGTTGGCCTCCAACTGCTCCACGCTCGACGCGCCGATGAGCACCGAGGTGACCCGCGGGTCACGCAACGCCCATGCGAGGGCGAGTTGGGCGAGGCTTTGTCCTCGACCTGCAGCGATCGTGTTGAGAGCCTCGAGATGGCGCACGGCCTCCGGGGTGATGAGTGCCGGGTCGAGCGACTTGCCCTGTGCCGCACGCGATCCGGCAGGTATGCCGCGTAGATAGCGGTCGGTGAGCATGCCTTGGGCGAGCGGCGAGAAGGCGATGGCGCCGACCCCGAGCTCGTCGAGGGTACCGAGCAACTCGGGCTCGATCCATCGGTTGAGCATCGAATAGGACGGCTGGTGGATGAGCAACGGCGTGCCCAACTCGCGCAGGATGGCGGCGGCCTCGCGGGTGCGCTCGGGGGAGTAGGAGGAGATGCCGGCATACAGGGCCCGTCCCGAGCGGACCGCGGTGTCCAGCGCGCCCATCGTCTCCTCGAGCGGGGTGCTCGGGTCGAAGCGGTGCGAGTAGAAAATGTCGACGTAGTCGACGCCCATCCGCGCGAGTGACTGGTCGAGCGAGGCGAGGACGTATTTGCGTCCGCCGCCGCCTTGGCCATAGGGGCCGGGCCACATGTCGTAGCCGGCCTTGGTCGACAGGACCAGCTCGTCGCGATAGGGCCTCAGGTCGCGGGCGAACAGCGCGCCGAAGTTGCGCTCGGCCGAGCCGTAGGGCGGGCCGTAGTTGTTGGCCAGGTCGACGTGGGTCACGCCCAGGTCGAAGGCCCGCCGCAGGATCGCCTGTTGACGATCGAGCGGCACATCGTCGCCGAAGTTGTGCCAGAGCCCGAGCGAGACGACGGGCAGGTCGAGGCCGCTGCGTCCGCAGCGCCGATACGGGGTGTGCCCGTAGCGGTCCGGGGCGGCGTGGTATTCGTCGACGTGGAAGGTCATGGGAGCATCCTGGACCAACCAACCCGAGGGAAAGTCTCGCCTGTCCGCCGGCCGGATGGCCTCACTTGTTGTAAGTGCCCTCGACGTTGATCCAGCATCCCGCCCACGACAGCCCGACCTGTTCGGACACGACGACCCCGTCGAGGCTGATCCGGCAGGCGAGTGGCGTGTCCCGGCGGGAGTCGGCATATGCCTCGATCGAGAGGATCTCGATCCGTGAATCGACGTCGGCCTCGGCGGCCCACGGCAGGTCGACTCCGTCGTAGCTCCTCTCGTAGGCTTCGTCGGTGTTGAGGATGATGTCCACGGTCGCTTCGCCCGACGCCCACACCTCGAACTTCACGCGATGGGGGCCACCGGAGGGCAGGCTCGGCACGGGTCTGTCGACCGCGGGCACCTCGGTCGGCGCGGACATCCGCGGCGTGGAGCCGTTCGCCGGGGTCGTCGGCCTGGGCGCTGCGGTGGGTGCCGGGGTGGGCACCGGGGCGGGCACCGGGGCGGGCACGGTCGCAACGCTGCCGGCGGTGCGGTCGCCCGAGGCGGTCCGGTCGGCCAACCGGTTGGTGATCGCCGACACGAGCAGCCACGCGCAGACGACCGCACCGACGGCCACGGCGGCCACGGCCACCCACCACCAACGCAGACCGCGCCGCGGCGACGGGGGAGTCGGCATGCCGTATGCCGGTTGGCCCGGCCACGCGGGGGGAAGCTGTCCGGACGGGGGCGCCTGCGGGATCGGGCCGCCGTAGGCGGGTCCGGTCGGTGGGGGTGCCTGGCCGATCGGAGGGATCGGCGGCACCGGGTTCGCAGCCGTGCCAGGTGGCGTGGGAGGTTGCCAGTCGTCGGCCATGAGTGCTCCTTCGGGCGCGCCCACGCGGGCCGCTGGCTGCGACATTAGCGCTCGCTCGCGGCGTCCGCAGCGCGACCTCGAACCGCTGGGTGGGAGGCGGCTCGCGTCCATCATGCAAGACGTCGGTGTTCCGGCATCTGGCCGCTGTCTAGGCTCCCGGACAGGTCAAGAGTGTCAGCGTCAAGCCCCGGCTCGCTGACCGGCAACCCTTCCCTTCGCGATGGGGTGCCCCGGGTGAGGACCCGGCCGGACGGCATACGCCGTCGGGCAAGCGCGGAGTCGCAACCCGGCTCCCAGAGCACCGAGAGGCATCACCCATGAGCACCGACTGGGCCTTCGAGACCAAGCAGATCCACGCGGGGCAGAGCGCTGACAGCGCGACCGGCGCGCGTGCCCTGCCGATCTACCAGACGACGTCCTACGTCTTCAACGACACCGAGCACGCGGCGAACCTGTTCGCGCTCAAGGAGTTCGGCAACATCTACACCCGGATCATGAACCCCACGCAGGACGCGGTCGAGCAGCGCATCGCCGCGCTCGAGGGTGGGGTGGGCGCGCTGCTCGTCGCCTCGGGCCAGTCCGCCGAGACGCTTGCGATCCTCAACATCGCCGAGGCGGGCGACCACGTCGTCGCGTCCCCCTCCCTCTACGGCGGCACGTTCAACCTGCTGAAGTACACCCTGCCCAAGTTCGGCATCGAGGTGAGCTTCGTCGAGGACCCGACCGACCTCGCCTCGTGGCGGGCAGCGGTGCGGCCCAACACCAAACTCTTCTTCGGCGAGACGATCGCCAACCCCAAGGTCGAGATCCTCGACATCGAGGGGGTCGCGGCGATCGCCCACGAGGCCGGCGTGCCGCTCGTCGTCGACAACACCATCGCCACCCCCTATGTCCTGCGCCCGCTCGAGTGGGGCGCCGACATCGTCCTGCACTCGGCGACGAAGTACCTGGGCGGTCACGGCACCTCGATCGGCGGCGTGATCGTCGACGGCGGGACCTTCGACTTCGGCAAGGACCCGGAGAAGTTCCCCAACTACAACACCCCCGAAGAGAGCTACCACGGGCTCGTCTTCGCGCGTGACCTCGGCGTCGGCGGGGCGCTCGGTGCGAACCTCGCCTTCATCCTCAAGGCCCGCGTCCAGCTCCTGCGTGACCTCGGCCCGGCGATCTCGCCGTTCAACGCCTTCCTCATCAACCAGGGGATCGAGACCCTCTCGCTGCGGATCGAGCGGCACTTGGCCAACACCCGTGAGGTGGCGGAATTCCTCCGGTACCACCCGCAGGTCGAGTCGGTGCGCTGGGCCTCGCTGCCGGACAGCCCGGAATACGCCAAGGCGCAGAAATACTGCCCCGCAGGCTCGGGTGCCGTGCTCGCCTTCGAGATCTCCGGCGGGCTCGAGGCGGGCAAGAAGTTCGTCGAGGCGCTCACCCTGCACTCGCACGTCGCCAACATCGGAGACGTGCGCTCGCTCGTCATCCACCCGGCCTCGACGACCCACTCCCAGGGCGGCGACGCCGACCGGCTCGCCGCGGGCGTCACACCGGGGCTCGTGCGCCTGGCCGTGGGCATCGAGCACATCGACGACATCCTCGCCGACCTGCGCCAGGGCTTCGCCGCCGCGGCTGGCTGAGCACCCATACCGGACGGGGAGCCACCCCGGCGACGTGAGAGTCCGCACCGCCTGGCGGTGCGGACTCTCACCTTCCCAGGGCAGGGGCCCGCTCCGGGCCGCATGCCGTCGGCGGGAATCGTCCGGTGCAGTGCCTGGCCACCTATCCTGACGGGCGTGTCCGAGCAGCCGACGACCGACCCCGGGCGGCGACCTGCGGGCGCCCGCCGGCCGGCGCGGCGGCATACGGGCGGACGGCGGGGGGAGTCGCGCGGGGCAGGAGACACGGGAGGGGCCACGGACGGGGCGCCCCGGCACTCACCCGAGCAGCGGCGGGTGGCACGCGAGGCGAGGTATGCCGCGCGGCGCGCGCTCGTGCCGCCGATCCGCTACCCCGAGGACCTGCCGATCGCGGCTCGCCGCGACGAGATCGCCGCGGCGATCCGCGACCACCAGGTCGTCGTCCTCGCCGGCGAGACCGGCTCGGGCAAGACCACCCAACTGCCCAAGATCCTCCTCGAGCTGGGCCGGGGGATCCGCGGGACCATCGGGCACACCCAGCCCCGACGGATCGCCGCCCGTGCGGTCGCCGAGCGACTCGCCGAGGAGCTCGACGTCGACCTCGGGGGAGTGGTCGGCTACCAGGTGCGCTTCACGACCCAGGTGGGGCGCGACTCGCTCGTCAAGGTGATGACCGACGGGATCCTGCTCGCCGAGCTGCAGCGCGACCGCGACCTGCGCCGCTACGACACGATCGTCATCGACGAGGCGCACGAGCGCAGCCTCACCATCGACTTCATCCTCGGCTACCTCAAGGCCCTGCTGCCGCGCCGTCCCGACCTCAAGGTCGTCGTCACGTCGGCGACGATCGACCCCGAGCGCTTCGCCCGGCACTTCGCCGACGCGCACGGGCGCCCGGCACCGATCGTCGAGGTGTCGGGGCGGACCTATCCGGTCGAGCTGCGCTACCGGCCGCTCGTGCGCGACGGGCTGCCCGCCAAGGACGGCACCCCCGGACCGCCGGTCGAGATCGACCAGGTGACCGGGATCGTCGAGGCGGTCGAGGAGTTGTGGACGGAGGCATCGGGCCACGACGAGGTGGCCAACCACGACATCCTCGTCTTCCTCTCCGGTGAACGCGAGATCCGTGACGCCGCAGACGCATTGGCCGGGCTGGGACTGCCCGACACCGAGATCGTCCCGCTCTTCGCCCGGCTCTCGGCGGCGGAACAGCACCGGGTCTTCGCGCCCCACGAGGGCCGGCGCGTCGTGCTCGCGACCAATGTCGCCGAGACCTCGCTCACCGTGCCGGGCATCCGCTATGTCGTCGACACCGGCACGGCGCGGATCTCCCGCTACAGCCAGCGGACCAAGGTCCAGCGGCTGCCCATCGAGCCGGTCTCCCAGGCGAGCGCAAGCCAACGCGCGGGACGCTGCGGGCGGCTGGCCGCCGGGGTGTGCATCCGGTTGTATTCCGAGGAGGACTTCGACGCCCGCCCGGCGTTCACCGACCCGGAGATCCTGCGCACCAACCTCGCCTCGGTCATCCTCGCGATGACCAACCTCGGGCTCGGCGACGTCGCAGCCTTCCCCTTCGTCGACCCGCCCGACGCCCGCAACATCACCGACGGCGTGCGCCTGCTCGAGGAACTCGGCGCGCTGGAAGCGAGCACGGGCACCAGGTCCGCCGCCGGATCGGCGGACGAGCGGCGACGGCTCACGGCATACGGACGGACCCTCGCCCAGCTCCCGGTCGACCCACGCCTGGGCCGGATGGTGATCGAGGCGGACCGACTCGGGGTGCTGCCCGACGTGCTCGTGGTCGTCGCCGCCCTGTCGATTCAGGACCCGCGCGAACGACCGCTCGACCACCAGGAAGCGGCAGCCTTGTCGCACAAGCGGTTTGCCGTCGAGGGCTCGGACCTCGCGGCATACCTGCGGCTCTGGACCTATCTGCGCGAGCAGCAGGAGGCCCTGTCCGGCAGCGCCGTCCGGCGGATGTGCAAGGCCGAGTACCTGCACTACCTGCGGATCCGGGAGTGGCAGGACCTCGTGGCCCAACTACGCCAGGCGGCCAAAGGCGCCGGCTTCGCCGTCGGCCGGCACGGACACCACGGCGAGCTCGATCTCGACGCGTTCCACCGCTCGATGCTCGCCGGGCTGCTCAGCCACGTCGGGCTGCGCGACGAGGTGCGTCGCGACTACCTCGGGGCGCGGGGAGCGCGCTTCGCGATCTCACCGGGGTCGGGGCTGTTCCGCAAGCAACCGGCATACGTGATGGCCGGCGAGCTCGTCGAGACCTCGCGGCTGTGGGCCCACGACGTGGCCCGGATCGACCCGCTCTGGGCCGAGGAGCTCGGCGCGCACCTGGTGAAGCGGCAGTATGCCGAGCCACGCTGGTCGGCGCGGCAGGGGTCGGCGGTCGCGACCGAGCGGGTCACCCTCTTCGGGGTGCCCCTCGTCGTGGGCCGCACGGTGGGACTCGGGCGGGTCGACCCGCAGCTCGCGCGCGAGTTGTTCCTGCGGCACGCCCTCGTCGAGGGCGACTGGGCCACCCAGCACCGGTTCTTCCACGACAACCGAAGGCTCGTCGAACGCCTGGAGGAGCTGCAGGCGCGCACCCGCCGACGGGACATCCTCGTCGGCGACGAGGTCCTCTACGACTTCTACGACACGCGAGTGCCCGAATCGGTCGTGAGCGCACGGCATTTCGACCGCTGGTGGAAGGACGCGAGGCGGACCGACCCCGGGCTGCTCACCTTCACCGAGGACCTGCTCGTCCGCGACGACGCCGGGGACATCGGCGCGGATGCCTTCCCCACCACGTGGGTGCAGGGTGACCTGCGCCTGCCGGTGACCTATCAGTTCGAACCGGGCACCGCCGCCGACGGGGTGACCGTCCACATCGGCACCGACGTGCTCAACCGGGTCGCCGACGAGGGCTTCGACTGGCAGGTGGCGGGGCTGCGCGAGGAACTCGTCACCGCGCTCATCCGCAGCCTGCCCAAGACGACCCGGCGGCTGCTCGTGCCGGCCCCCGAGCACGCCGCGGCGACCGTGCGGGTGCTCGCCGAGCGCGGCCTTGGCCCGGCGGACGGGCGTCTCACCGAGGTGCTCGCCGCCGTGCTGCGCCAGACCCACGGGGTGGTCATCCGGCCCGAGGACTGGGACCTCGACCGGCTGCCCGAGCACCTGCGCATCACCTTCTCGATCGAGGAGCGCGCGCCCGAGCGGCCCGGCGGGTCCGCCGGCCGCGGGCAGGCGGCCCGCGTGGTCGCGAGCGGGACCTCGCTCGCTGCCCTGCGCGAGCGGGCCGCGCCCGAGGTGAATGCACGGGTCGCGGCCGCCGGCGCGGCCCTCAGCCGCACCGGGATGCGGACCTGGGAGATCGGCGAGGTGCCACTGGAACACGACGCGGTCGTCGGCGGACGACGGGTGCACGGTTATCCGGCACTCGTCGACGAGGGCGACAGCGTGGCCCTGCGGGTGCTGCCGTCGGCGGCCGAGGCCGAGGCCGAGCATCGACTGGGGGTGCGGCGCCTGCTCCTGCTGAGCATCGTCCCGCCGTGGAAACAGGTTCTCGGGCGGCTGAGCAACGCCCAGAAGCTCGCCCTCGGCCACAACCCGCACGGCTCGGTGCCGGCGCTGCTCGACGACGCCCTCGCCGCCGCCGTCGACGCGATCGCCGCCGAGCGCGTCCACCACGTGCCACGCACCGCGCAGGAGTATGCCGCCGCCCAGGCCGCCGTCCGCGACCACGTCGGGGCTCGCGTCGTGCAGGTGATCGGCCTGGTCGAACCGATCCTCGCCAAGCACCTGCGCCTCGCCACCCGACTGGACGCGATGAACGCGCCGGCCCTCGGCGAACTCGTCGCCGACGTGCGGTCCCAACTGCGCGAACTCGTCCACCCCGGTTTCGTCGCCCAGGCCGGGCTCGCCCGGCTGCCCGACCTCGACCGCTATCTGCGGGCGGCCCTGCACCGGCTCGACAAGGCACCCCTCGACCTCGTCCGCGACCGGGCACGCCTCGACGAAGTGCTCGTCGTCGAGACCGCGTATGCCGCGCTGCTGGCCCGGCTGCGTCCCACCCAGCGGGGATCCGCCGACGTGGTCGCCGTCGGCTGGATGATCGAGGAGCTGCGGGTGTCGCTCTTCGCGCAGAGTCTCGGCACGGCATACCCGGTGTCGCGCAAACGGATCGAGAAGGCGATCGCCGCCCTCCCGCGCGGCTGAGCGTCCCGACCGGGCAAGGGCTCGGGCAAGGGCTCGGCGGGGGTGCCGTCAGGGTGCGGAATCTGCGGGGCATCCCGGGCGTTGACCCGTCGACACCGTTTGGAAGGATTGGATCGTGCAGGACCCCACCGCTCTCTACCGCTTCGAACACGACGGCGAGCCGCAGTCCGCTCGGGCCGGCGTGCTCGTCGCGTCGCTGGGCGGCTTCATCGACGCCGGCGGAGCCCAGCGACTGCTCACCGCGCACCTGCTCGACAGCCACGAGTCGCGGGTGGTCGCGTCCTTCGACGTCGACCAGCTGCTCGACTACCGGGGGCGCCGGCCGATCATGACCTTCGACCGCGACCGGTGGAGCGCCTACGACGACCCGGCGATCCTGCTCCACCGGGTGGTCGACCGCTCCGGTACCCCCTTCCTCCTGCTCTCCGGCCCGGAACCCGACTACCAGTGGGAGCGGATGAGCCAGGCCGTCCTCGGGCTCACCGACCGACTCGGCGTTGCCCTCACGGTGAGCGTGCACGGCATACCGATGGCGGTGCCGCACACGCGCCCGCTCGGATCGACCCCGCACGCGACCTCCCCACGCCTGCTCGGCGAGGTGGAGCCGATCTTCGGCACCGTGCAGGTCCCGGGCAGCTTCACCGCCCTGCTCGAGCTGCGCCTCGGCGAGGCCGGCCGCGACGCCATGGGCTACGCCGTCCACGTGCCGCACTACCTCGCCCAGGCCGACTACCACGACGCCGCACTCACCGCCTTCGACGCGGTCGTGGGGGCGACCGGGCTCGACCTCGCCCGCGACGAGCTGGCCGCCTCCGCGGCCGCCACCCGGGAGAAGATCGCATCCGAGCTCGCCGACAACGACGAGGTCCGGGGAGTCGTCGCGGCGCTCGAGCGGCAGTACGACTCCTTCATGGAGGGTCGCGAACGCCCCTCGCTGCTCGCGACCGACCTCACCCGGCTGCCCTCGGCCGAGGAGATCGGCGCCGACGTCGAGGCCTTCCTCCGTGAGGTCGCCGACGAGGGCTGAGCTCGCTCGGCCGCTGCCTTGCACGGGCGGCGGCTCGCTGGACCTGCTCAGCCCTTCGCGTCGGCCCAACAGCGCACGACGGACACGTCGGCGACGAAGCGGACGGCCTCGGAGCCGAGCCAGCGCCGCGCCGCGTCGTGCAACGCCCGCTCCACCCGGCCCATCGCCGCGCGCGCGTGCTCGTCGGGAACGTGGACGAGCAACTCGTCGTGCAGGGCCAGGACGATCCGGCCGCCCACCGGTGCCACCTCGTGGCGGACCGTCGCCGCCCACGCCTTGAACAGTTCGGCCGCAGCCCCCTGGATCACGGCATTGCGGGCGAAGCGCCCGCGCGCGGCATCGAGGGCAGCCCGGGTGGCCGGGTCCGCGTCCCGGTCCGGCACGAGTGCGGTGTCGAGCGCGACGAGCCGACCCCCGAAGGTGCGGACCGGTCGCGCAGCCAGCCCCGCGGCATACGCCTGGTCGAGCAGGCGCATCGCGACGGGGTAGGCGCGTTCGAGGTCGGCGAGCGCCGCGCCCGCCGCGCCGGAGCGCTGGCCGTACATGGCAGCGAGGACGGCGACCTTGGCGACCGGGCGGTCGACACCGAGTTTCGCCGCCACGGGCGCGTAGAGGTCGTCGGCCTGCGTCGCCGCGGCGAAGGCGGGGTCGCCGGACACCGCGGCGAGCACCCGAGGCTCGATCTGGCCGAGGTCGGCGCGGACGAAGACATGGCCGGGCTCGGCGACGACGGCTGCGCGCAGCGGCACCGGCAGGTTGTGCAGCCCCGCCTGTGCGGTCATCCGGCCGGCCGCGCCGTCGCACGCGGTCCAACCGCCGCGCAGCCGCCCGTCCGGCCCCACGTGCTCGTCGAGCCAGCGGTAGCCGTAGGTCGTCGCGATCCGCTCGTCCTTGCGCCAGCGCAGCAACGCGTCGACGACCGGGTAGCTCTCGCGCAGCGGCTCCAGCTCCCACTTGCGGGTGCTGCGCACGTGCACGCCCGCCGCCGCGAGCAGGGCCTTCACCTGGGCGGGGTTGCGCAGATCGGCCACCCGGCCGGGGACATGGTCGAGCACCCGCGCGTCACGCTCGGCCCGGATCCGCGCCGCGTCCGCCTCGTCCCGAGGTCGCGGACCGGCGCACTCCTGCACGAGCGACTCCGCGGCGGTTCGGTCGACCGGTAGCCCGTCCCGTTCGAGCTCGAGACAGACCAGGGCCGCCGCGGACTCGGCGTGCGCGGTCGCGAGGGCCCGCGGTCCTAGCCGGCCGAGCCGTTCGCGTTGGGCGAGGGCCAACCTGGCGACGAGTCGGCAGAGGGCCAGCAGGCGCTCGTCGCTGTCGGCCCACGAGGGCAGGAGGGCATCGGCCCGCAGGTAGCCGTCGGGGCCGATCGGATCGTCCGGCCGCTCGTCCGGTGGCGTCGGGGCCGAGGCCGTGAACAGGTCCTCGGGTCCGCTCCGGGGGATCCCGTCGAGGGCGAGGCCGTCGAGATGGGCCGCGACCGTGCCCAGGTCGGCCGACCACCCTCCCACGAGGAGCCGGTGGACCTCGGCGATGTCCCACAGCCGTGCCACGGGGACGCCCTCGGCGACCAACCCCGCCAGGTGCCGCGCCTCGGGGACCACCCACCGTGGTCGCCGCTCGGCCTCGAGCTCCCGCGCGGCGTCGAGCACCTGCGCGAGGTCCCCGACGCAGCCCCCGTCGCCGCCCGCGTCGCCGAGGTGCCCGGGGTCGGCGGGGTCGGTGAGCAGGTATGCCGCGCGCCCGCCGACCGCGACCAAGGGGACCAGCGGGCCGAGCGGCGCGGGCGGCACGAGACCAGGGCCCTCGGCGATCGCCACCGGTCCATCCAACCTCACCCACCGGGTAGGGTCGCCCGCAGATCGTGCGGCGCTCCTTGCGCCGGGAAGGGTGGCTCGTCATGGGGATCTTCGGTTCGAAGCCGGGAAAGGCGCTCGCGCCGCGGCCCGCGCTCGAACAGGCGGCGGCGGGCGAACCGGAGGGCCCGATGGCCGGCCTGGCCACCGACCTCGCGCAGCGACTGCTCGACGTGGGGATCGACGGGCGTGGGCCCTTCCGGTCCGCGCACGCCGTGGCGGACGCGGCGCGGGACGGTGCCCGTTCGGACGAGGGAGCGATCACGTCGATCGTGCGCACCCACGCCGTCGAGGCCGGGGTGGGCGGCTTCGTCACCGGGCTCGGCGGCTTCGTCACCCTGCTCGTGGCCCTGCCGGCCAATGTCGTCGAGTTCTACCTCCTGGCCACCCGGATGGTCGCCTCGATCGCCCGGGTCCGCGGCTACGACATCGACCACCCGCAGATCCGCTCGGCCATCCTGCTCACCCTCGTCGGTGCCGACGCCGACGACCTCCTGCGCAAGGCCGGGGTCGTCGTGAGTGGCGGGGTGGGCGGGAAGCTCACCGATCTCGCGACCCAGCGGCTCCCCGGCCCCGCGCTCATGGTGCTCAACAAGGGGATCGGCTTCCGGCTGCTCACCCGCTCCGGCCAGTCGATGCTCGGACGCTTCGGCAAGGCCGTGCCGGTCGTCGGCGGGGCCGTCGGGGCGGGCCTCGACGTCTACCTGCTCGGTCGGATCGCCGCCAACGCCAAGCGGGAATTCCCCCGCCGCGCAAGCTGATCGAGCCGCCTCGCGGGTGGGTGCCGGTGGCCGTTCCCGCGGTGGGCGGGCCCGCGCGAGGTGACCACACGGCATACCGAATCGTGATGTGGCGTGCGGAATCGCCGGTGCCGGTCGGTCGTTGAGGGGGATGCGGGCCGATCGGTCCGCGGGGGACACCTCGACGAGGAGATCGACAGATGGCTGCAAGGAGCGCGGGCTCGGTCCGCTGGGGGGTGCTCCGGTCGCTGGGGATGGCCCTGCGGGCCGCGACCCGGCCGGGTGCCCCCGGCGTGGGCGAGCGGTTGGCCGCGGTGCCCCGGATGATCCGTGCCGCCCTGCGCGGCGAATACGACGGGCTGCCCATCGGGCGGCTTGTGGGGATGCTCGGGGCGATCGTCTATGTGCTCTCGCCGGTCGACCTCGTGCCCGAGGGTCTGCTCTCGGTCATCGGGCTCGCCGACGATGCGCTGCTCGTCACCTGGCTCGCGGGCACCCTCGTCAACGACACCGAGGCATTCCTCGCCTGGGAGCGCGGCCGGCGACCTGCCACAGCTGCCGGGCCGCAGGACGCGCCCTCCTTCGGGTATGCCGCGCAGGACGCCCCGCCCACGCACGTCTTTGACACCGTGCGCTCGAGCGTCGTGCGCTGACCCCCTCGACCCTGCGTGCGCGGGGTCCGCGAGGCCTCGTCCACAGGCGGGGGAGTCCTCGCCCCACGGTCCACAGTCCCCAGGCGGGAACTCGCCGACCCGGCGGGGTCGGCGAACGATCTCCGGCATGACGACAATCCGGATCAGTGACCCACTCGACCTCGTGACGGTCGTGCCCTACCACCTGGGCTTCCGGCCGCACCGCAGCCTCGTCGTGCTCGGCTTGCGGGGCACCCGGCTCGACCTCGCGCAGCGGCTCGACCTGCCGGAGGATCCCGCCGACTGCCCCCACGCGGCCGCGCTGCTCGTCGGGCATTGTCGGTCGCACGGCGCGACGGCGGTGGTCCTCGTCGGCTACGAGGAGCGGGCGGGCGAGGCCCGCCCCGCGCTCGACGCGGTCTCCCGACACCTGGCCGGCACCGGCATCCGGGTGCTCGACCGGATCGTCGTGCACGGCGGGCGGGCCTATCCGATCGACGCCGCCGACCGCCGGCTCGCCCACGACGGCATGGCGCTGCCGGCCGAGAACCGGGTCGCGGCGGTGGCCGACTACGTCGCTCAGGGGAGGGTCCCGGTCGCGAGCCGCGAGCATCTGGCCGCTCTCGTGGCCGCCGAGCCCGGACCCCTCACCGAACGGGTCGCCGCGGTGATGGCGCTGCACCCGAGGGCGCCGGACGAGGCGGCCGTGGCGGATCCGACCGAGCGCTCGACGGGGCTGGCCGCCTGGGGCCGCTTCCTCGACGTCACGGACGCGCGGTGGTTCGGGAGGCGGCCCCCGGGGCCGGCCACCGTCGCACGGATGCTCGACCTGCTCCGCGACCACGCCGTGCGTGACCTGCTGGTCGCCTGGTTGGCGCCGGGGAGTCTCGGCGTCGACGCGTTCGACCCCCCACTCGTCCGCCTGGCCGCGCTCCGGCTGCCCGGCGGCACTCCCTGGCGGCCGGTCGACGGTTCGAGTGGCCGGGCCGGGCTCGACCTGGGTGAGCGGGAGGGCCGGCTGCGCACCCGACTGTGTTGGCTCGCCCGGCACAGCCCGCCGAGCAGGGCACCCGCAGGGCTCGCCCTGCTCGCGTCCTTCGCCTGGCATCACGGAGAGGGTGCGCTCGCCCGGGTCGCCCTGGATCGGGCATTGGCCATCGACCCCGACTACCGCCTCGCGGTCCTGCTCGAGCGGGTGGTCGAGCTCGGAATCCGGCCCGGAGGACGGGCCGCCTGAGCGGTCCACGGGCTGGGCCCGGCGTGACGGCCCGTGCAGGCCCCCCTAGACTCGGGCCAGGTCAAGAGCGCCAGCGTCAAGCCCCGGCTCGCTGGCCGGCAACCCTTCCTCGCGATGGGGTGCCCCGGGTGAGGACCCGGCCCGGGCTGCCCGCTCGGGCAAGTGCGAGCCCGAGGAGCGTAATCCGTGACCGTCACCAGCGACCGGACCCGGGTGACCGGGGCGTGGCGCGAGGGCGACGATGCCGGGCATCGGCGTTTCCTCGCCGCGGGTGACCTCGCCCTCGAGCGGGGCGGCTCACTGCCGGGGCTGCGGGTGGCCTACGAGACGTGGGGTCGGCTCGACCCCGACGGTGCCAACGCCGTGCTCGTCGAACATGCGCTCACGGGTGACAGCCATGTCGTGGGTCCGGCCGGTCCCGGGCACCCGTCCCCGGGTTGGTGGGAGGGCCTCGTGGGGCCTGGCCACGCGATCGACACCGACCGGTGGTTCGTCGTCGCGGCCAACGTCGTCGGCGGTTGTCAAGGCACCACCGGACCTTCGTCGACCTCCCCCGACGGCAGGGTCTGGGGCAGCCGGTTCCCGTTCGTCACCATCCGCGACCAGGTCGAGTCCGAGCGGGTGCTCGCCGACGCCTTGGGCGTGCGGCAGTGGGCGATGGTCATCGGCGGTTCGATGGGCGGGATGCGGGTCGTCGAATGGGCGGTGGGGCATCCGGAACGGGTCGCGCGGGCGGTCGTCCTCGCGAGCACCGCCGCCGCGAGCGCCGAGCAGATCGCCTGGTGCCAACCGCAGCTGCTCGCGATCCGCAGCGACCCGCACTTCTTCGGCGGCGACTACTACGGCCACGAGCGTGGGCCGGCGGAGGGCATGGGTGTGGCCCGGCGCATCGCCCAGGTCACCTACCGCAGTGCCGCCGAACTCGACCAGCGCTTCGGACGGGAGGCGCAAGCGGGTGAGGTGCCCTTGGGGGGCGGGGGGCGGTATGCCGTGGAGAGCTACCTCGACTACCACGCGGGCAAGCTCGCCCGGCGCTTCGACGCCAACAGCTACCTCGTGCTCACCGAGGCGATGAACTCACACGACGTGGGGCGCGGACGCGGGGGCGTGACCGCTGCGCTCTCCCGCGTGCGGGCGAAGGTCACGGCGGTGGCGGTCGACTCCGACCGGCTCTATCCCGCCGACCAGTCGGCCCGGCTCGCCGAATCGGTGCCGGATGGTCGGCTCGAGACGATCACCTCGCCGTGCGGCCACGACGGATTCCTCATCGAGGTCGACCAGGTCGGGCGGATCGTCCGCGAGGTCCTGGGCGACCTCCCTCACGGCTCCGATGCAGGCAGTCGGCGATCCGGTAACGTCTGAGATCACAGACGCGTGGTGCGTCGACAAGGAGGTCGTTGTGGCCGTCGTGGTCGGATATGTCGCGACGCGGGAGGGCCGTGCGGCCCTGCGTCGGGCCGCCGAGGAATGCGAATTGCGGCACGTCAAGCTCATCGTCATCAACTCTCAGCGGGGGGGCAAGGACTTCGACGCCGACGAGGCGTTGAAGTTCGAGGAGGAGTTGGACAGCATCCAACGCAAGCTCAGCCACCTCGGCATCGAGCACGAGGTGCGCCAGCTCGTCCGCGGCAACGAGCCGGCGGAGGACCTCATCCAGGTCGCAGAAGAGGAGGACGCCGAGTTCATCGTCATCGGGCTGCGTCGACGCACCCCCGTCGGCAAGCTCATCCTCGGCTCCAACGCCCAGCGGATCCTGCTGGACGCCCACTGCCCGGTCCTCGCGGTGAAGGCCTCGCGCGACGCCTGAGCCGACGCGGCAGACGCCCCGGGTCGTGGGTTTCCCGGGGCGTTTCCGCGCGCGGCCCCGTGACGTTTTATAATGTCCACCACGGATCGTGCGGACAGCCCGAGTGACGGCGACGGAGAGGCCGGCGGGCAGGCTCGAGGTCCGTTCCCCCCAGAGTTCTCCCGTGGCCCGTCGCGTGCCCGTGGCATGCGTCGTCGCCGAGGAAAGGTTGTCGGTGCCAGTGTCGCAGTCCTCCACCACCGCGGGTGGTCCCCGACCGCTCCCGGCGGAGTTCACCCACCCCTCCCTGCGTGCCTTGCTCGCGCTGGGCACGACCCGAGGCGGGGTGACGAGCGCGGACGTCAAGACCGCGCTGGAGGCCGCCTCGGTGCCGGCCGGGCGTCGCGCCGCTGTGCTGCGGGCGTTGGACGACAACGGCATCGAAGTCCACACCGAGCCGCCGACCCGGGCTGTCGCAGCCAGCCGCTCCCGTAGCGTCGCGACCTCGTTGACTGCTGCAGCGAAGTCGGCGCCCGCCAAGTCGGCGCCCGCCAAGTCGACGGCGGCGAAGTCGGCGCCCGCCAAGTCGACGGCGGCGAAGTCGGCGCCCGTCGCGAAGGCGGCGTCCGACGAGGGGGCATCGGCGAAGACGCCCGCGAGCAAGTCCGCGGCGGCGAAGGCGGCGGCTGCCGTCGAGAAGGCTCCCGCGCCCGCCGCAAGGGCCGCCGAGGCCCAGGCGGCCCCCGCGAAGGCTGCGCCCGCGAAGGCCGCGCCCGCGAAGGCTGCGCCCGCGAAGGCTGCGCCCGCGAAGGCTGCGCCCGCGAAGGCCGCGCCCGCGAAGGCTGCGCCCGCGAAGACCGCCCCCGCGAAGGCCGCGTCCGCAAGGACGACGAAGGTTGCCGCGGCGTCCGCTGACTCGGCCGTCGCCCCTGAGCCCGCTGCGGCGGCGCCGGCCACGGCAGCGACCCCGGGGGCCGCCGCCAAGAGCGCGGCCAAGACTGCGGCGAAGAGCGCAGCCAAGTCGGCCGCCTCCAAGCCGGCCGCCTCCAAGTCGGCCGCGCCCAAGGCCAGGGCCGCCAAGGGCACCGAGGCCGGCGACGACCCGGACGACCTGCCGGTCGACGAGTTGGGCGAGGACGAGGTCGACCTCGTCGAAGAGGTCGAGATCGAGGTCGAGGAGACCGTCGTCGAGGTCGAGGTCGAGGTCGAGGTCGAGGTCGAGACCGAGGAGAGCGAGGAGGAGACGGCCGCTCCCGCCGAGGAGGAGGCCGACGACGCCGGCTTCGTCATCCGTGACGACGACGAGGATGACGCCCCGGCCCAGCAGGTCGTCACCGCCGGCGCGACCGCCGACCCCGTGAAGGACTATCTCAAGCAGATCGGCAAGGTCGCCCTGCTCAACGCCGAGCAGGAGGTCGAACTCGCCAAACGGATCGAGGCGGGGCTGTTCGCCGAGGAGATGCTCAACTCGGGCGAGAAGATCGAGATGAAGCTCAAGCGCGAGCTGTGGTGGATCGCGCAGGACGGCAAGAAGGCCAAGAACCATCTGCTCGAGGCCAACCTGCGTCTCGTCGTCAGCCTCGCCAAGCGTTACACCGGCCGCGGGATGCTCTTCCTCGATCTCATCCAGGAGGGCAACCTCGGTCTCATCCGGGCGGTCGAGAAGTTCGACTACACCAAGGGCTACAAGTTCTCGACCTACGCGACCTGGTGGATCCGGCAGGCGATCACTCGGGCGATGGCCGACCAGGCCCGCACCATCCGCATCCCCGTGCACATGGTCGAGGTCATCAACAAGCTCGCCCGCGTCCAGCGCCAGATGCTCCAGGACCTCGGCCGCGAACCCACGCCCGAAGAGCTGGCGCGGGAGCTCGACATGACGCCGGAGAAGGTCGTCGAGGTCCAGAAGTACGGCCGCGAACCGATCTCCCTGGCCACCCCGCTCGGTGAGGACGGGGACAGCGAGTTCGGCGACCTCATCGAGGACTCCGAGGCGGTCGTGCCCGCCGAGGCCGTGAGCTTCACCCTCCTGCAGGAGCAGCTGCACTCGGTGCTCGACACCCTCTCCGAGCGGGAGGCGGGCGTCGTGTCGATGCGCTTCGGGCTCACCGACGGCCAGCCCAAGACCCTCGACGAGATCGGCAAGGTCTACGGCGTCACCCGGGAGCGGATCCGCCAGATCGAGTCCAAGACGATGAGCAAGCTGCGTCACCCGTCGCGCTCGCAGGTGCTGCGCGACTATCTGGACTGACGCTCTGCCACCATCTCGGGTGTTCGTGCTGCTCAGAGGCGGTCTTTGGGCTCTGACAGGCGACACGATACCCGGCACAGCGCTTCTAGTCCAGATATCGGATAGGCTGTTGGCGTGGCGAAACGCACGGCAGGGCCCGACCTCGCGGCCCTACTTGACTCATGGGTCTTGTCGCTGCGAGCTGACCGGAAGTCCCCACAGACCGTCAAGGCCTACAGCGACGGGGTGCGCTTCTACTTGCGCTGGTGCGCTGACGGCGACAGGCCGCCCCTCGATCGCGCGAGCCTGCGCGAGTGGATAGCGGATCTGCTCGACAGGGGAGCGCAGCCGTCGACGGCTCGCTCGCGCCAGCTCGCTGTGCGTCGGTATGCCGCGTGGCTTGCCGACGAGGGTGAGATCCCAGTCGACCCGTTCCTCGGGGTCAAGGCGCCCAAGCTCGATGCTCGGGTCGTCGAGCCGTTGAGCGACGACGAGTTGCGAGCGCTGCTCAAAGCGTGCACCCCGCCCAAGGGCGCCACGCCCGCCGAAATGCTGCGCCACCGCCGCGACGAGGCCATCGTGCGTCTCATGCTTGAAACGGGAGTGCGCGCCGGGGAGGTGGTCGCGCTCGGCCTCGACGACGTCGACCTGGGTGCCGGCACCGCAATCGTTCGTCGAGGCAAGGGCGGCAAGGGGCGGGTGGTCCCGTTCGGTCCGCACTCCGCACTCGCCATCGACCGCTACAAGCGTCTGCGAGCCACGCACAGGCTCGCGGCGTCGTCGCCCGACCTCTGGCTGGGGGACAGGGGCAAGTCGTTCTCCTACGATGCGCTGCACAAGTCGCTGGCCGAGCGCGCGCGAGCCGCCGGCATCGTCGGCTTCCACCCCCACAAGATGCGTCACACCGCCGCCCACCGATGGCTCGCCGCCGGCGGCTCGGAGACCGGGCTCATGGCAGTCGCGGGGTGGACTCGCCCCGACATGCTCATGCGCTACACCAAGGCGCAGGCGTCCGCCAGGGCGGCCGAGGAGGCCCGCGGGCTCAATCTGGGGGAGTTGTGAGCAGACGGTCAGTGCGTCGCAAGGGGTGGGGATCAGACGCTCGCGGACTCTACCCAGCGGACCAGTTCGCCGGGCTCGACCTCATTGATCCCGGCGGGCATCGGTTGGTTCGCCTTGGGCGGTACCTCTCGGAGTCCGACCCCGCGGCGCTTTGGTGGGACCGCGCCACCTTGGGCGCCAACGTCCTGATGAGGTACGAGCCCGAACCCGATGACGAGTCGGAGTGGCGGACGCTCATCTTCGATTGCAAGGCGTGCCGCGACTCGGGCGGCGTGCAGACATCCACCGTCCCCCTTGGTGAGTGCCGGGATGCCCTCGCCGAGACATGGGACAAGTCCCGCATGGACGACACGCCGCGCCGGGGCAAGTTGGGAACACACCCCGAGCCCCAGGTACGATAAGCCGCAATAGCGTTTATCGCCGGTCCGTCACGCTGGGCCGATTACGTCGCGTGGGGTAGGGCGGCCTTCGGTGGTCGCAAGTCTCCCGATTCGGAGATGCACTCCATGGCGACCGCCGAAACCTCCTCTGCCGCATCCCTTCTTGGGCGCATCGGCGCCCATGTTTCGTGGGCGAACACGACCGACCGCAGTGCCCGCACAGCTCCCGCACGTGCCGCGCTGGCCCAGCGCTTCCTCGACGAAGCCGGCGGCGATCCGGTCCGCGCCGAGCACATCCGCCGGGCCTACTACGCACGCCTTGCCCTGAAGTCCGCTCAGGCCCGCCGTCTTCGTCGCGGGGGCGAGGCAGCGTGACAAACGAAAGCCGCCCGAAGGCGGCTCCCGGCAGCGTGGTGGCTGTCCCCAGTATCGCAGAGGCAACGTGTGCCCGCACGCTCGACGCCCAGGTGTCGCACTACTGCGCCACGTGCCGGCGCCATCTCTTCGACGAGGGAGCCGCTGCACAGCATGTGCGGCGTGGTCATCTCGTCGAGACGACCACCAGCTCGACGACGGTCACGGGCCGTGCCGCCGACGTCGACCGCCGTATCGCTGGCCGTTGGGGGTGGGGTGCGTGATCGACATCATCGCCCTCAGCCGCGCCGAGATGGACGCCTTCCTGGCGGGCGTCGAGCACGGGTATGCCGTCGGCTGGGAGGCAGGGTATGCCGCCTGCGACGCCGAGCTCGCCGCCCTCCAGCGCGCTGCGGTGCGCAACGTCCACGCGCTCGCCGGCCGCCCCCTCGTCAGCCCCGAGGCCTTGTGCTTGGCACCCGACGAGCTGGCCGCGCTGCACCGTTACCGCGACCAGCGCCGCGGCGAGCGGTTCCGGGCCGAGATGCGGGCGCGACGGGTGCAGGGGGTGGCCTCGTGAGCGAGATCCTCTCCCGGCTGCGCAGCGGATCCTGGCTCGACGCGCAACGATTCGCGCCGCTGTCGTGGGCGGTTCCTGGCCTCATCCCCGAGGGTCTCGTGCTGTTCACCGGGCCACCGAAGGCCGGCAAGAGCTGGGCCGCGCTCGGCGTGTGCCTCGCGGTCGCCTCGGGCGGGCGAGCGTTCGGGACCATCCCGGTCGGCCGACCGCGCCCTGTGTTGCTGCTGGCGCTCGAGGACGGCGATCGACGCCTACAGGGGCGCTGCCGCGCCCTGCTCGGGCCGGACGAGCCGATCCCCACGGGCTTGGACTACCTGACCCGGGCCACGCCCGCCGAGGTGCTGGAAGTCATCGAGGCCTGGCTCACCGAGCACGGCCACGCCGCGCCCCTGATAGTGCTCGACACCCTCGGGCGCGTCATGCCGCCCGCGCTGCCCGGCGAAGGCGCATATCAGCGGGATTACCGGGTCGGCGCCAAGCTCAAGGCCTACGCCGACGCCTGGCCGGGAACCTGCCTCATGGTTGTGCATCACGTGCGCAAGCAAGCGCTCGGGGACGGCGCCGACTGGATGGACGGCACCAGCGGAACCAACGGCCTCAACGGCGCCGCAGACGCCACGGTGAACATCGCTCGCCCCCGCAACGAATCGGCCGGCATCCTGCGAGTGACCGGCCGTGACGTCCCCGAGGGTGAGTACGCCATCACGACCGCTGCGGGGACGTGGACGCTCGACGGGGCCACCCTCGACGACGCGAGCCGCGCCGCCGCACAGGCGAGGGTGACTTCAGCGCTCGGAGACCGCTCGGCCGAGATCGTCGCGTTCGTTGCTGCCGCACCCGGCCCGGTGAACGCCGCGGACGTCGTAGCCGCCCTCGGGATCGCCGACGCGCGCACCTATCTCTCCCGGCTGGCTGTCGCCGGGCGGCTCACTCGCAGCGGCCGGGGCCTCTATACCCCTGTTGCCAGTGTTGCGTCGTTGCATCCCGATACACCCGCTACACACCCCGTGATTCAGGGGAACGGCGAAACGCAACATGCAACGCATGCAACAGGGGTACTGGAGGGGATCGCATGACGGTGGCCACCAATCACCTAACCCATGACCCCGCGGCGCGAGAGCGGTATCGGGGGTATCAGGACGCACTCATCGGGGATCCGCGCGAACACGGCTGGCGAGACTGGCCCACGTTCACGGGCAACCCGATCCCCAAGGCCGATGCCGTCCACGGCTGGCGGGTTTTCGGCGTGGTCGGCATCGGCCGCGACCGCTCACGACTGGTCGCGCCCTACCGGCCCGACTGGGAGTATCCGCCCGCCCGGTGGCTGCCCGGTACCAACACCTCACGCCGCGAGGTATGCCGCGCCGACGTCAAACACCACCCCAGCGCAGCCGGCTTCTGCCGGTGCGGATTCCGCATGGTCCAGTCGCTCTCGGTCATGGAAGCGTTCCTCGGGAACCAAGCGCACCGCTTCTCGACCCTGCTGGCCATCGCCGAGGTGCAGGCGTGGGGACGTGTCGCGCCCTACGCACCAGACGACGACTGGCAATACACAGCCCGGGCCGAACGCATGCGCATCATCGGCCCGCTCTACATGCAACTCGACTGCGCATGTGAGCACGGCGAGTCGCTGGCCGAGCACTACCGCGTCGACGTCGCGGTGCTGGGAGGCGGACATGACCAGGGGTAGGGGGGTCAGAACTCCCGCTCCCCCGGCCCCGCGACCGCGCAGTCGACAATTTCTCTCTCCGCGAATTTCCACAAACGTTTAGGCCAAGGAGGCCGCAGTGACCAAGACCTGCCCGTGCGGGAAGGTGTTCTCTCCCAAGCGTTCCGACGCCAAGTACTGCTCATCGGCGTGCCGCTCGGCCGCCCATCAGGGTCGGCTAGCCGTTGCGCCGACCCGACGTGACCCCGCCGTCCCGGACTCCGACCTCACGTCCGCTGTCCGGGCCACCCTGGAAGCCGCCGGCGCCGAGGGCGCCCCGCTGGGCATCGCGGCCATCGAGCTCGCACGGACCCTCTCTGACCCCTCGACCCCGGCGTCGTCCATGGCCCGGTTGGCGTCCCAGCTCGAGCGGACCCTGGCAGCGGCCACCCGCGGCGGCAACGCGTCCAGCGCCCCGGGGCGGCTGCGCAGCGAGTTCCTGCGCCGACGCGCGGCACAGATGGGGGGCGCGTGATGTTCATTGACCCCGACGACGTCGTGTCGTTCGACAACCGTCAAGTGAAGCTGCTGGCCGTCGATGCCATGAAGTGCGCGGAACAGGGCGGGCCCCACGCGCCGTTCTGGCGGGCACTGGCCTACGCGCTCGTCCGCGTCCGCCAGTCCCGGGCAGCGGTCGCGGCGGAATACCTCAGCCCCGACGGCGGTTCTCCACGATGAGCGGATTTCTCGGCGAGTGCACCGCACCCGAGCGTCGCGTCGCATCACCGCTGTGTGAGTGCTCAGCACCGCAGACGGGGAGTCACATCAATCCCTTGTCTTTGAGTGCAGATCGGAGCACCCTCTAATGGCCATCCCCCAAGTCACCCCCACGCCGCGAAGCCGGGACGCACGTGCCGACTTGCATGCAGCAGCCAACCCCAAGCCCCCGCGCCAGCGCAGCCCCCTCGTGGAAGCCTTCCGCGATCCCGCACAGGCCGGGCAGTTCCTCGAGAGGTTCCGCGCTTCCAAGTGGGCCGACCAGGAGCCGCCGTTCAGCGATGCGTTCACGCCCGAGATCCCGAAGGCCATCGCCGAGGCCCGAGCGAAGACCCATGCGTTCGTCGCCAGCATCCTTGATCGCCCGGAATCCGAGGGGCGGGATCTGCTCGCCTCCGAGCGCCGCGAGTTCGACAAGGGAATGTCCCTGATCGATCTGCTCGACGAGATCGCCTTCGCCGTTGACCCCAGACCGAACGCGGACGAGGCGCGCGAGCTCGCGGGCGCCCTTCCCGGATCTCCGTTCGGCGAGACGTCCCCGGCCTACGCACCCAACCGGCCCCTGGCCAAGGGCCAGAGCTTCAGCGGAGCGGTCCGCGCCCTCAACCGCTACCAGGACGACGGGCCCGACCTGTCGGTCGGCAAGATCGTCAAGGCGATGATCACCGGCGACTGGCGGGGCACGGAAGGCTCGATCAAGAACGCCATGAGCGGCGCAGGTGCCGGCGGCGTACTGCTGCCGACCCTGACGAGTGCCAAGGTCATTGACCTGGCCCGGAACAAGTGCCGGATCCTCGAAGCCGGGGCGCAGATCGTGCCCATGGACGCGCGTACCGTCGTCGTCCCGCGATGGAGTGGTGACCCCGCCCTGGCCTGGCGCGCCGAGAACGCCGCCGTGGCCGAGGTCGACGGCAGCATGGACTCCGTCACGCTCACCGCGCACACCCTCGCGGCCGTGGTGCGGATCTCTCGCGAACTCGTCGAGGACACCGACGTCGAGGCCGTCGTCGCCGATGCCATCACCTCCGCCCTGGCGGTCAAGTGGGACTATGCCGCCCTCTACGGGGCGGGCACCAACGAGCCGACGGGTATCAAGGTGAACGCCTCGGTCACCAAGACCTCGCTCGGAGCGAACGGCGCGACCCCGACGTGGGACAACCTCATCGATGCAGTGGGGCGGTTGCGGGACAACAACGAGGAGCCGACGGCGCAGATCATGGCCGACCGGACCCTCCGGACCCTGTCCAAGGTCAAGGAGGCGTCCACCAACGCCTATCTGGCCCCGCCGGCCTACCTGGCCGAGGTGCCCCGCCTGACCACCAACCAGGTCCCGGTGAACCTGACCGTCGGCACGTCGAGCGACACGTCCGACGTGTTCACCGGCGACTTCCGTCAGGTCTACATGGGCATCCGCACTCAGCCGCTCGTCCTGCAGTTGCAGGAGCGCTATGCCGACTCCGGCCAGATCGGTCTGCTGGTGTGGTTCCGCGGCGACGTGCAGGTCGCCCGAGGCAAAGCCCTGGACGTCGTGACAGGGGTCCGGCCCTAACCACCCCCACGCGCGTGCGGGCCGTCAACGCCCACCCCCCGCGCCAACAGGCCGCCACTCACGGCCAGGCGCAGGGGGAGCGAAGGCGGGACAGCGGCCCCTTTCCCCGCAGAGACCCCCGCCTGCGGCCCGCACGCCACCCTCTGCCCGAGAGCACCACCATCCGAGCCCTCGGCGTGGCCTTGACGCTCGCGGCCACCGTGCCCGGCATACTTCCGACATGGCCGACTGCCCCAAGTGCGAACACCCGAACATGCGCCACGAGGAGGACGACCGGCCCATGCTCCGGGTGATCGTCCACACCTACACCTGCCGGGAGTGCGGTCACACCCACACGGTCGAGCAGCGCACCAACCTCTGATGCCCCCGAGGCAACATCGTCGGGGTGTCTGAGGACGGGAGTAACTTCCGTCCTCACCAGCGTTAGCTTGTGTAGCGTTATACAGGAGAGGAGGGAGCTGGAGATGGCCACGGCGATTGACGTGCTGCGATACATCAAGTCGCGACAGAGTCTGTACGGAGAGGTCCAGGCTCAGAAGCTCGCCTACTTCGTCCAAGCATGGGGCCTGGTGTGGACCGGGAAGCCCGTGTTCAGCGAGCGGATCGAGGCCTGGAAGATGGGCCCCGTGGTGCCTGCCTTGAGGTTCCGAACCGCCGATGTCTCGGCGAGCCCCGGATCGCTCTCGCAAGATGAGCGCGCCATCGTTGACGCCGTGCTCGATCACTATGGACGGCACTCCGGTGCGGCGCTCGTCGAGTTGACGCATCACCAACGACCCTGGGTTTCGGTCTGGGAGGCGCGCGGCCACGACGGAGACTGGTGCAGCACGGAGATTCCCCTAGACCTGATGAGGGACTTCTTCACCAGCGAAAGCCTTCAAGGTCGAGCTCCGAATGCCCCGGTTCTGGGCATGGGTGACGGCGATGATGAAGACGTCTCTCAGATAGCTGCCGCAAACGTCGACCGCTGGGCGGACGCGTTGATCCTCCTCGGCAAGTGATCATTCGTATCGGCGTCGAGCAAGTTATCCGGCTGTACGAGGACCACATCCATGCTGGGAAGCTCAGGGATCGAGGTTTGCTGGAGGGCGCCATCGCCGCACCCTTCCAGCACGTCTTCGGCAGGGAGCAGTTCCCGAGTCTGGCCCAGAAGGCTGGGAAGTTGCTAGACGGCGTCCAGCGAGTCCAGGCGTACACCGATGGGAACAAACGACTGGCTTGGGTGGCGGTCAACACGTTCCTTCACCTCAACGACCAGGTGATCGTCGACATCCCGGCCGATGAGGTGAATGCCTTCGTGCGCGGCCTCGTGGGTGACCCCCAAGCAGCCGTGACAGCCGCGGTTTGGCTCAATCAGCGGATGCGCGGGCTGCTGTAACTCAAACGCAGACACCCCCCGCCCATTCCTCAGGCGGGGGGTGTCTGTGTTTCCGCGTGGCCGGTTGAGGTCCGGCACCGTGTTCAGGTCGTTGTCACGCCCGTGCGGGGCCTACGTCGCAGGCTTCCCGTGGTTGGCGATGTGCGCCAACGCGTAGGTGACCACCAGCTCGGCGAGCACGTCGTGCTTGCCGGCCTCAAACGCCCTGAGGCGTGCGCGCCCGATGTGCGCGACTCGGGCCACGTCTCGCGTCGAGGCACCGATCCCGAGCCGGAAGATGCGCAGCACCTCGCCGGGGGCGAGGACCGCCGTGGCGCTCATCGTCCGCTCTCCATCTGAACCGCGAGGTCGCTCACGGGCACCCCGAGCCGCTGCGCCGTCCAGTGCAGATGGTCGACGTTCGGCACCGGGCTGTCAGGGTCGGGCACGTCGGACAGCATCCGGTGAGCCGTCCGCCGCAGTGCGAGGCCGATGTCGTCGACCAGCCACGCCACGACGCCACGCGCACGCCGGAGCAGCCCCTCACGCGCGCCCGTGGCCGTCTGAGCGGCGCTCATGCCCGCTCACCACCCAGACACCGAGGCGCCGGACACGATGCCCTCGTGCGGCTCGGTGGCGGCGAAGTCGGCAAACTCCGCGTCCGAGAGGTCGGACGACCGAGCGCGTCCGTTGGGGCCGTGGCTGGGGGTCGTGCACCACGCTGGGCAGTGGGTGATGGTTGGTGTGGAGGTCATTTCGCGCCTTCCTCAGTCAAGGATATTTCAGCCCACACCGCTCCTGACCTGCACGTTTGTCTGCCTGTGGAGCACAGCGCTCAGCCGTCCCTAGTGCGCGACTACCTGGACTGACCCGACCGGTCGAACGCGCGGCGGGCCCAGCGCGCCGGTGTGGCGAGCGCCGCCAGCGCATGCCGTCCGACGCCCGCCCACCAGGCGCGGGCATCCCCGGGCGCGAGTAAGGCCCGGACTCGATGGCGCCACGAACGGGTCCGGGAGACATCGTGGACGAGCCGGCGACACGGCATACCGAGGTCGACGTCGAGATCGGTGCCGGGGCGCGCATAACGGGCAGCCTCGACGGTGGCGACGACGTGACCGAGCGCCTCGCCCGCCGACGCGTCGAGATAGCCCGCGCGGGTGTAGTGGCCCTGCCAGTCGCGCAGCGTGCCCCCGGGCGGCGGCTGCACGCCGAGGTCGGCGAGCCGTCCGGTGAGCTCGGCCCATTGCCGCTCGACGAGCGCGGCGGGGGGCCCCCCGCCGCGCCGCCGCAGCCGACGCACGAGGTATGCCGTCACCGGCAGCACGAGCGCGCCGGCCAGCCCGAGGACGACCGCGAGCAGGACGAGGTGGGTGGGGTCGCTCAGCCACACGCCAATCCGGTCCAGCAGCGGCTGGCGGATCTCGGCCGTCGTCGCCTCGTCGGCCGGTGACCGGTCGATCGTGCGATCGGGGCCCGGGCCGACCTCGGTCGGGAGGGGTGCGGAGGTCGAAGTCGGCAGGGGAGTGGCCGGCTGGAGGGTCCACGTCGGGGCGGCACCGGTGCGCGTGGCCGGCGTCGGCTCGAAGCGCACCCACCCGGCACCTGGGAAGTAGAGCTCCGGCCAGGAGTGGGCGTCGGCCGACGTGACCGTGTAGACGCCGTCCTGGAGGGTGCCGGGCAGGAAGCCGATCGCCATCCGCGCAGGGATCCCGCTCGCCCTGGCCATCATCACCATGGCGGAGGCGAACTGCACGCAGTAGCCCTGCTTGGAGCTGAGGAAGGCCGAGAGAGGGTCGGCCGGGCGCCCGTCCACCTCGGGTGGCGGCGGGAGGGTGAGGGTGTAGGAGAAGCCGCCGGTCGAGCGCAGCCACGTCTGGATCGCCGTCGCCCGGTCGAACGGAGTCTGCGCCCCCTCGGTGACCCGCGCCGCGGTCGCCCGCACGACCGGGGCCGAGCCGGGGTCCAGTCGCAGGGCCGCGGCGATGGCCGGCGACGTGGGCAGCGGGTCCGGGCCGGCCCGGCCGTCGACGCCCTCGCGCAGGACAGCGGCCGACAGCGTCGGCTCGAGGTAGGTCGTCGAGTAGGAATCCGGGCGGGTCTGGACGTAGACGTCGGAGGTGCTCTCGTCCACCTGCCAGGACACCCCACCGAGGTCGACCGCGGAGATGGGCTGCGGGGTCGCCAGCGCGGGCGGGTCCAGCCGGAAACCCTCGACCGAGATGGTGCGCTCGACCCGCGGCACCGAGGAGTCCAGGTCCAGGCGCGCGGATCGCCCGAGGGTGGGCTGCGGCCGGCTCCACGAGGCGCCGTCGAAGGCCGTCGTCGCGAGCACGCGCAGTGGGGCGGCGGTCGGGGCGGTGCTCCGATAGCGCAGCACGAGATCGGTGCGTCCTGAGGACAGGCTGGCCCCGACGTCGAGGCTCGAGCTGTAGCCGATCCGGGTGTTGCCCCGTCCGTCGTAGCTGCGGGCCAGGCCGTCAAGGACATAGCGGGTGGGCAGATGGGGCAGGAAGGACGGCGCGATCGCGGCGACGACCAGGCTCCCCACGCCCAGCCGGCGGGCGAAGGTGCCGAACCGGGTGACGGCTGGAGCGGTGAGCCCCCCGCTGGACGAGGGCGCCAACGGCCGGGCCGGCGTCGAGGCCCACCGGGTCATCCCGAGTTGGGCCTGGCGGGCGAGCAGGACGAGCCACGCTCCTGCGGCGAGTAGGAAGTAGGGCAGCGGCAGCGGTGCCGCGTTGTTGGCCGTGGCGGTGAGGAAGACGGTGAGCAGCGGCAGGCCGGCTGCGGCGGGCGCCGAACGGCTCACCGCGAGGAAGTCGACGAGGCAGCCCAGGAGCGCGGCCCCGAGGACGAAGACGCACTCGACGCCCGGGTTGAGCGGCAACGGCGCGGCCGTGACATAGACGGTGTTGCCGAATTCGGTGAACAGCACCCCGAACCGGCGCAGCACCCCGAGGGTCGGCAGCCCGTACCAGGTGAACGCACCGGCGAACTGCCAGGTCGCCACGAATGCGACGGCGACGAGTTGACCGACCAGGACGAGCACGGGGCGGGCGGTGAACCGGCGGGCAAGCACACCGGCGAGGGCGACGACGACGAGGAGGACCAGGGCCTTGCCGAACCACGCCTGCCGCTCGACCAGGCCTGCGAGGGAGACCAGCGAGGCGGCGCTCGCCGTCGTGGCAAGTGCGACGACGCTCCGATCGCGGGTCATCGCACGGCCTCGCTCCCCACGCGTGCGGCGACCGAGCCGACCCGAGACCACCCCTGCGCTATGCCGTCCCCCGCCGACACGACGCTCGCCCGCCAGCCGCTGCCCCGCAGGAGGTCGACCGCCCGAGCCGCGGCGGCCGGGGAGGCGGGCTGCCGACCCGACTCCCGGGGCGGGCCGAAGGAGGCGGTGTCGAGCACGAGCCCGAGCGCGGTGCCGCCGGGTTGACGCAGGGTGGCGATCCGGGACAAGGCCTGCTCGTCCTGGGGGGCGAGCACGGCGACGAGCAGTCCGCCCCCGGCGAGCAGCCCCTGCCCGGCCCGGGTCATCGCGGCCAACTCGAGCGCGGGCGTCGTCGCCGTCGTCGCGAGGATGTCGAGGGCGTCCTGCGGGTCGACGGGCAGGTCGGCATGCCCGTCCTGCACCGTCTCGGGAGACAGCAGGTGGACGGCGTAGCCGAGGCCGGCGAGGTGGACGACGGCCGAACCGGCGGCCGAGACGGCCCACTCGAAGGAGCTGCCCGCCCCCGTCCCGCAGTGAGCCGGTTCCCGCGGGTCGAGCAGGACGACGGCCCGCCGACGAGCCGGGCGGTCCTCCTGGCGGACCATGAGTTCCCCGGTGCGCGCCGTCGCCGGCCAGTGGATGCGGCGCAGGTCGTCGCCGTCGCGGTATTCGCGGATCGACTGGTCGTCCTCGCCGTGGAGGGCGACCATGAACGGGATCTCCCCCTCGGCACCCACTCCGGTCCCGGGCGGCCGCGCCGCGCCGAGCGGCCAGGTACGCGGGCGCACGACGAGTTCGGTGGCCCCGTCGACCTCGACGATCCGGTTGGTGAGCCCGAACGGGTCACGCAGCTGGACGGTGAGCGGGCCGAGCAGGTGAGGGCCGCGCACCGGCGGGCGGACGGCATACGTGAGGGCCCGCACCTGCTGGGCATCGAGCGATCCGAGCAGGACGCGCGGTCGCTCGCCGAGCGCAAAGTCGAGGCATTCCTCCGCAAGCATGAGCGGAGTGGACCGGATCCCGGTGTTGGCCACCGTCGTCGTGACCGTGACGACCTCGCCGGCGGTGGCCCGGGCCGGCTCCGTCTCGCGGGTGACCGCGATCCCGCCCAGCCGACGCCGGGTGAGGCCGGAGGCGACGAGCGGCAGGACGACGACCATCAGCCCGGCCCGCGTGAGATCGGCGAACCCGAGCCCCAGGCCGGCAGCGAGCAGCGTGATCCCGGCCGCGAGGAAGGCGCGCCCGCGCGTCGTGAGCGTGTCACCCATGGCTCGCATCCACCCCTCCTCGCGTGCGCTCGTCGGCCCGACCGGCTCCTCGGGTATGCCGTGCGGTCAGCGTCGCGCGACCGGCACCGGAGTGGACCGCAGGATCTCCGCGAGCACCTCGCCCGGGGTGCGCCGAGCGAGAGCGGCCTCGCCGGAGAGCATGATCCGGTGGCCGAGGACGGCCAGGCAGACCCGCTGGACGTCGTCGGGCAGCACGTGGTCGCGGGCCTCGAGCGCCGCATGCGCGCGCGCCGCACGCAACACGTGCAGCGCGGCCCGCGGAGACGCGCCCAGGCGCACCGCGGGGCTGGTCCGGGTGGCGTTGGCGAGGTCGACGACATATTGCCGGACGGCGGGGGAGGCGAAGACGTCCTGGGTGACCAGGCACAGGCGGGCGACCGTCGCGGCGTCGGTCACCGGGTCGAGCAGCTCGAGTGGCGAGCGTCCGCCGTGGGATTCGAGCATCTCGACCTCGGCAGCCGCAGCCGGGTAACCCATCGAGATGCGGGCCATGAACCGGTCGCGCTGGGCCTCCGGGAGGGGATAGGTCCCCTCCATCTCGATGGGGTTCTGGGTGGCCATGACGAGGAAGGGCCGCTGGAGCACGTAGGTCTGTCCGTCGACCGTGACCTGCCCCTCCTCCATGCACTCGAGCAGCGCCGACTGGGTCTTGGGTGAGGCCCGGTTGATCTCGTCGCCCACGACGACGTTGGCGAAGATCGCGCCGGGGCGGAACTCGAAGTCCCGCAGGTCCTGGTTGAAGACGCTCACGCCGGTGATGTCACTCGGGAGCAGGTCGGGGGTGAACTGGATCCGGCGCACCGAGCAGTCGATCGAGCGGGCCAGCGCCTTGGCGAGCATCGTCTTGCCGACGCCGGGCACGTCCTCGATGAGCAGGTGACCCCCCGCGAGCAGCACGGTGATCGCCGTTCGGATCACCGCCGGCTTGCCGTCGATGACGGTCTCCATGGCCCCGGCGATCCGGGAGGCGACGGCGCGCAGCTCGGCGAGCGCCTCGGGCGTCGAACGGACCACCTCCGTCGCCGCGAGTGGGTCGTCCTGGCGGGTCCGGGGGTCTGCCACGGTGTCCTCCACTTCGCTCCACGTCCGGCCGGTCGGGTCGGACGGTCTGCCGAGACTACGTCGAGATCGTCGGTGAAACCGGCGACTGCCGCATCAACCGGGTAACGCTTGACCTGGCCGACACGCTCCCGGACGGGCCGCGAAGTCGTGCGAAGCCCTCCGGCCGCCGATCCGGGTCCTCGCTCGACACCGTTGCCGGGACGTCATGGAGAAGAACTCCTCCACTTCCCACCACCGCCTGTGACCTGCAGGTTTCCCCTGATAACACTCGTGATTGGGTGAGATATCTGGTTCAAGTGGATGGAAGTGGAGTATGGTGGCTCGCACAGGAGCGCCGGGGATCCACCGATCCCGGGTCGCCGGGTCGAGCGGGGAGCCCCGGGAGGGGTCGGAAGGGGGTGGTGCCCGTGTCCGAGCACCTCGCTCCGGACGCTGCCCCATTCCTGGGCACGCACACCCCGCGACTGGACGACAAGGGCCGGCTCATCCTGCCGGCGCGCTTCCGCGACGGGCTGGCCGACGGCCTCGTCATGGCCAAGGGCCAGGAACGCTGCGTCGTCGTCTACCCGACCCAGGAGTTCTACCGGTATGCCGCGCGGATGCAGTCCGCACCGAGCTCGGTCGCCGGGGTCCGGGACTTCACCCGCGTGCTGGCCTCCTCGGCGACCGCCGAGACCCCCGACCGCCAGGGCCGGATCACCATCCCGCCGATGCTGCGCGACTACGCCGGGCTCACCCGGGACCTCGCCGTCATCGGCAACTTCAGCCGGGTGGAGATCTGGGCCCTGCCGTCCTGGACCGCCTACCTCGCCGACAAGGAACCCGCCTTCGCCGCACAGAGCGAGGAGGTGATGCCCGGACAGTTCTGAGCCGGCATCCCGGCCCCGACCACTCCTGCGCCCAGGCCTCCAGCCGCTTGCCCTCCCGAGGCGACTTCCCCCGCATCGGGCCGGCGGTGCCCACACCCTCCGAAGCGGATGGGGACCTGAGCGCAGGCGCATCCTCGCCGGACGCTCGATCCCCGCCTACGACCAGACGCGACCCACCGGCATACCCCTCGTGCCCTCGCAGCAGCCCACCCAGTCACACGCACACGACGAAGGACCCGCGCAGATGAGCCAGGCCACGGTGACGACGCCGCAACCGCGGCACGTGCCGGTCATGCGCGAGCGGATCCTCGAACTGCTCGGTCCCGCACTCGCCGCGCCGGGTGCCGTCTACGTCGACGGCACGCTCGGGCTCGGCGGGCATGCCGAGGCCGTGCTCGAGCGGCACCCGGGCGTGCGCGTCGTCGGTGTCGACCGCGACCCGCAGGCTCTGCGGCTCGCGGGGGAGCGGCTGGCCCCCTATGCCGAACGGCTCACCCTCGTCCACGCGGTCTACGACGAATTCGCCGAGGTCGTCGACCGGCTCGGGCTGGCGACCGTCGACGCCGCCCTGTTCGACCTCGGCGTCTCCTCGATGCAGCTGGACCTGCCCGATCGGGGTTTCGCCTACCGGGTCGACGCCCCGCTGGACATGCGGATGGACCCCGGCGGGCCGATCACCGCCGCCGACGTCGTCAACGACTACGAACCCGGGCGCCTGGAACGTGTCCTGCACGAATTCGGCGAGGAGCGCTACGCGCGCGCCATCGTGCGAGCCGTCGTCGCCGAGCGCGAGCGGGCGCCGTTCACGAGTTCGGCCCGGCTGGTCGAGTTGCTGCGCCGGGTCGTGCCCGCCGCGAGCCAGCGCAGCGGGGGACACCCGGCCAAGCGCACCTTCCAGGCGTTGCGCATCGAGGTCAACGAGGAGCTGACCGCCTGGCGGCGCGCCCTCCCGGCGGCGATCGCCCGACTGCGCGTGGGCGGGCGAGTGGCCGTGCTGTCCTACCACTCGCTCGAGGACCGGATCACCAAGCGGACCCTCACCGAGGGGGCCAACTCGCGCACGCCGGCCGGTATGCCGGTCGAGCGGCCGCAGGACGCGGCATACCTGCGGCTGCTCACCCGAGGTGCGGAGGTGCCGGGTCCCGAGGAGGTGCGCGACAACCCGCGGGCGAGCTCCGCGCGACTGCGCGCCGCGGAACGCACGAGGACGACGACCGGGCAACACGAGGGGGAGAGCCGATGAGTTCGATCGCGAACGTGCGGGTGACCGGTCGCCAACCGGTCCGACCGATGTCGCGCCGGGCGGTGCTGCGGGTCGTGCCCGCAGCGGTCCAGCGCAGTGGCACCGGGGTCTTCGCCGGGATCTGCATGGTGTTGCTGGCGGTCGGCCTGCTCGGGTTGCTCGTCCTGCACGCCCAACTGGCCCAGGGCTCCTACACCCTGCACGACCTCGAGGTGACCTCGGGCGTGCTCACGGACCGGGAGCACGCCCTCACCCAGTCGCTCGACGCCCAGCGCAACCCGGCCAATCTCGCCCTCCGGGCGGCCGGGCTGGGGATGGTTCCCGCCGGTTCGATGGCCTTCATCCGACTCTCCGACGGGGAGATCCTCGGCGAGGCACAACCGGCCAAGGCCGACCGGCCGCTCGTCGTCGTCACCTCACCCAGGCCGACCCCCGTCCCCGCCACCCCGGCGCCCACCCCGGCGACCACCCCGACGCCCACCCCGACGACCACGCCGGCGACCACGGCGCCGGCGTCCGGCGATGCGGGCGGCCCACCGATCGGAGCGCCGGAGTGACCACCCAGACGCCCACGCGACCGCGGGCGCGCGCCGGCGCACCGGGAGCCGACCGGACCTCCCAGGGCCGAGGCCGTGCGCCCGAACGTGATCGGAGCGCCTCCGGGCGTGCGACCGGACGGACGAGGGCCGACGGGCGCCGGGCCGGCTCCGGGGCGGCCGCTCGGCCGAGCCTCCGGCCACGGGCCCGGCGGGTCCGCCGAGCTGCCGGGCCGGGCAACTCCCTGCGCCGGGCGAGGACGATGTACCTCGCCGCCCTGTTCGTCCTCACCGTCTTCGCGGCCCAGCTCGTCCGCGTCCAGGCATTCGACGCCTCCCGCGTACAGGAGGCCGCGCTCGCCAAGCGCCTCACCACCGAGGTCCTCCTGCCCACGCGAGGTCGGATCCTCGACAGCAAGGGCAACGTCCTGGCGGCGAGCGTCGAGCGGCGCACGGTGACGGTCAACCAGACCGCCGTCAAGGCCTTCCGGCAGTACGTCGACGGCCGACTCGTCACGACGGGTGTCGTGGGGGCCGCCCAGGCGTTGGCCCCCCTCCTGCACACGACGCCGGACGCCCTCGTGCCGCAACTCATGGGCACGAGCGGCTACCGCATCCTCGCCAAGGGGGTGACCCCGCTGGAGTGGCGCCAGATCGAGGCTCTCGGCATCCCGGGGGTGCTCAGCGAGGTGACCTTCTCCCGGGAGTACCCGGCCGGGCAGAGCGCGGCCTCGCTCGTCGGCTTCGTCACCGACGACCAGAGCGCGGGTGGCGGGCTCGAGTGGGCTTTCGACGCCGACCTCGCGGGGACCCAGGGCAAGGACGTCTTCGAGCAGGCCCGGGACGGCAAGGCGATCCCGTGGGGACAGCAGGACTCGACCCCCGCCGTCGACGGCAAGGACGTCCAGCTCACCATCGACGCCGACCTGCAGTGGTACGCGACCAACGCACTCGCCCAGCAGGTCGAGAAGATGGGCGCGAAATCGGGCTACCTCGTCGTCGAGGAGGTGAAGACCGGCAAGCTGCGCGCCGTCGCGAGCTATCCCACCTTCGACCCGACCAAGGTCAGGCAGGCCAGCCCCGGCGACCTGGGCAACCGGGCCTTCCAGGAGGTCTACGAGCCGGGATCGACCGCCAAGGTGATGAGCATCGCCGCAGCCATCGAACAGGGCCAGATCAGCCCGACCACTCCCGTCATCGTCCCCAACCGGCTCAAGCGTTCGGACAAGACGCTCAAGGACAGCCACGACCACGACACCCTCAACCTCACGGTCGCGGGGGTGCTCGCCAAGTCGAGCAACATCGGGACGATCCTGTCGACCGAAGGGGTGCCCGCCTCGACGATGGACCAGTACTTCCGGGCCTTCGGACTAGGCGCCAAGAGCGGCATCGGCTTCCCCGGGGAGTCGGCCGGACTGCTCACGCCGGCCGCCGAGCTCAACGGCTCGCAGCGCTACACGATGCTCTTCGGTCAGGGCATCGCCGTGACCGCGATCCAGGCGACGGGGGTCTTCCAGACGATCGCGAACGGTGGCGTCCGCCTCACGCCCTCGCTCGTCGAGGGCGTCACCGCGCCCGGCGGTGAGCAGGCGACCCCGGCTCCGACCGCCGGCACCCGAGTCGTGTCGACGAGCACGGCCACCCAGGTGAGCCAGATGCTCGAGGAGGTCACCCTGCCCGGCGGCACCGCCCCCATGGTCGCGATGCCCGGCTATCGGGTGGCCGGCAAGACCGGCACGGCCAACCGGATCGAGGAGGGACGCGGCTATGCCGGTGGCGGCTACACCGTGTCCTTCGTCGGCTACGCCCCCGCGGAGGATCCGAAGTTCGTCATCTCCGTGGTCGTCCAACGTCCGGCGTTGTCCAACCCTGCCGGTGGGGCGATCTGCGGGCCGGTGTTCAAGGACGTGATGACCTACGCCCTCCAGTCCTACCAGGTCCCGCCGACCGGGCAGGCGCCGGTGTCGATCCCGCTCACGACCGGACCGCTGAGCCCGGGGGCCCCCGGCGTGATCTACGACCGCAAGTCCACCGGCTAACCTGGGCTCCCGTGCGTTCCCCCCGTCCCGCCGCCGTCACCCCGCTCCCGGTGGCGGTCGTGGCCAGGATCGCCGGTGCCGACCTCCCCGCGGGGGCCGACGCCGTCGCGGTCACCGGGGTGAGCCTCGACTCGCGTGCGGTCCTGCCCGGCGACCTGTATGCCGCCCTGCCGGGCGCCCGCGCCCACGGCGCCGACTTCGTCGGGGCGGCGGTCGCATCCGGGGCCTGCGCCGTCCTCACCGACCCGGCGGGCGCCTCCCGCCTCGGTTCGGTCCGACTCGAGTCGGACCGACCCGACGTGGCCGACACGGGAAGCGACGGTGCGGCGCACGGCATACCCGTGCTCGTCGTCGACGATCCACGCGCGGTGCTCGGGCAGGTGGCGGCGGAGGTCTACGGCCACCCCGCCGACGACCTGCGCCTCGTGGGCATCACGGGGACCAACGGCAAGACGACGACCGCCTATCTCGTCGAGTCCGGGCTGCGACAGCTCGGGGTGCGGACCGGTCTGCTCGGCACCGTCGAGACCCGGATCGGCGATCGGCGGGTGGCCTCGGCCCGGACGACGCCGGAGGCCACCGACCTGCACGCGATCCTCGCGGTCATGCGCGAGGAGGGCATCGAGGCGGTCGTCATGGAGGTGTCGAGCCACGCCCTGGCCCAACACCGGGTCGACGGTGCCCGCTACGAGGTCGCCGTCTTCACCAACCTCTCCCAGGACCACCTCGACTTCCACGCCGACATGGCCGACTACTTCGCCGCGAAGGCCGCCCTGTTCACCCCGACCCGGGCAGGGCGGGGGGTCGTCTGCCTCGACGACGAATGGGGTCGTCGGCTCGCCGACCGCGCCGAGATCCCCCTGCTCACCCTCGCCACCCACGAGCCGGCGGACTGGACGTTGCTGCCCGGCGTCTGGCCGGCCTTCACGCTCGCCGGTCCCGACGGTGCGTCACTCGCACTGCACTGCCACCTGCCCGGCACCTTCAACGTGCTCAACACGGCGACGGCTGCGCTCGTGCTGCTCGAACTCGGCTTCCCCGCCCGCGACGTGGAGGCCGCCCTCGCGGTCGAGCCCGTGGTTCCCGGTCGGATGGAACTCGTCCCGGGCGGAGCGCAGGACCCGCGGTGCCTCGTCGACTACGCGCACACCCCCGAGGCGGTCGACGCCGCGCTCGCCGCCCTCCGGCCGACGACGCCCGGCCGGCTCGTCGTCGTACTGGGCGCCGGAGGCGACCGTGACCGGGGCAAACGGCTGGCCATGGGAGCAGCGGCCGCCCGGTGGGCCGACGACGTGGTCGTCACCGACGACAACCCCCGCTCGGAAGACCCAGCGGCCATCCGTGCGGAACTGCTCGCGGGCGCCCGGTCAGCCCAGCCCCCGGGGGGCGCCGGTCCCGGCGCGGGCGGGCGGAGTCTGCACACGTCGACCGCGGGCCGAGCCGCCCACATCGCCCGCGCCGTGGCGCTCGCCCGCGCGTCGGGCCGACCGGCGGACAACACCGTCGTCGTCCTCGGCAAGGGCCACGAGACGGGCCAGGAGATCGGCGGCACCGTCCACCCATTCGACGACCGCGACGCCCTGCGGGCCGCGCTCGCCGACCGCCCCTACCGCCCCGAGGACCCGACGTGATCGCCCTGAGCCTCGCCGAGATCGCCGCCGCCGCCGGGGGGTCCGTGCACGCGGCGACGCCGCCGTGTCGCGACGCCTCGGCCGACGCCTCGCCCGACGCCCCACTCGTCCCGGAGGCAGTGCTCGTCCCGGATGCGGTGCTCGTCGACGGTCCGGTCGTCACCGACTCGCGCGCCGCGGGGCCGGGAGGCCTCTATGTCGCACGCCGGGGTGAACACGCCGACGGCCATGACTACGTCCCGGACGCCGCGCGCGCCGGAGCGGTCGCCGTGCTCGGTGAACATCCGGTCGCGCTCCTGCCCGCGGTCGTCGTCGACGACGTCCAGACCGCCTTCGGCCGTGTCGCCCGACGGGTGCTCGACGGCGCCGCCGCCGCCCGGGCTGCCCGGGGGGAGCGGCTCACGGTCGTCGGGGTCACCGGGTCCTCGGGCAAGACCTCGACGAAGGACCTGCTCGCCCATGTCCTGGCCTCCGCGGGCGAAACGGTCGCTCCGGTCGAATCGCTCAACGGCGAGATCGGCGTGCCGCTCACGGTCTGCCGCGTGGGCACCTCCACCCGGTTCCTCGTCGCGGAGATGGGCGCGCGCGGCATCGGACACGTCGCTTACCTCACCGGCATCGCCCCGCCGGACATCGGTGTCGTCCTCAACGTCGGTCGGGCGCACGTGGGGGAGTTCGGCGGCACCGACAACATCGCCCGCGCCAAGGGCGAGCTCGTCGAGGCGCTCACGGTCGACGGCCTCGCGGTCCTCAACGCCGACGATCCGGCGGTCCTCGCGATGGCCGCTCGCACCCGGGCCCGCGTGGTGACCACCGGCGAAGCCCTCGGCGCCGACGTGCGAGCCGGCTCGATCGTCCTCGATGACGCCGGACGGCCGACCTTCACCGTCCACGCGTCCGGCGGTGCGGTGAGCGTCCAGTTGGGCCTGCACGGTCGCCACCACGTCGCCAACGCCCTCGCGGTCGTCGCCGTGGCCCTCGAGGTCGGTATGCCGCTCGCCGACATCGCCGCCGCGCTCGCCACCGCGCGCCCGGCGAGCCGATGGCGGATGGAGGTCTCGGAGCGGGCCGACGGGGTGACCGTCGTCAACGACGCCTACAACGCCAATCCCGATTCGATGGCGGCCGCGCTCCATGCCCTCCGGGCGATGGGCAGGCCGCAGGGCCGCGCGGCCCGACGCACCTGGGCCGTGCTCGGGCAGATGCTCGAACTGGGCGAGGCCGCCGTCGCCGAACACGCGGGCGTCGGTGCGCTCGCGGCCCAGCTCGGGGTGGACCGGCTGCTGGCCGTCGGACCGGGCGCGGCGGCGATCGCGGACGGTGCCGAAGCGGCCGGTATGCCGCCCGCCCACCTCGCCCGTGTCCCGGATGCCGAGGCGGCATACGAGCTGCTCGTGCGCGACACCCACCCCGGTGACGTCGTCCTGTTCAAGTCCAGCCGGGATGCGGGACTACGGTGGCTCGGGGAGAAATTCGCGCAGCGGGAGGTCGGGTCGTGAAGGGCGTGCTCGTCGCCGCTGCCGCCTCCCTCGTCCTGTCCCTGCTCGGCACACCGTGGTTCATCCGGTGGCTCGTCAAGCGGCAGTACGGCCAGTTCATCCGGGACGACGGGCCGACCTCGCACCGGACCAAGCGGGGCACGCCCACGATGGGCGGCACGGTCATCGTCGGGGCGACCCTCGCCGCCTATGCGCTCGCCCACCTCGCCATGGGGCGTTGGCCGACGGCTAGCGGGGTCCTCGTCCTGTTCCTCATGACCGGGATGGCGACGGTCGGCTTCCTCGACGACTACATCAAGATCTCGCGCCAGCGCTCGCTCGGGTTGCGGACCAAGCAGAAGCTCCTCGGCCAAGGTCTCGTGGGGGTGACCTTCGCGGTGCTCGCCCTCCAGTTCGAGAGCGACTTCCGCACGCCCGCGTCGACGGCGATCTCGTTCGTCCGCGACACCCGGATCGACCTCGCCTTCGCCGGGCCGGTGGTCGGGGTGATCCTGTTCGTCCTCTGGGCCAACTTCATCATCACGGCGATCTCCAACGGCGCCAACCTCACCGACGGGCTCGACGGTCTGGCCACGGGAGCGTCCGTGATGATCTTCGGTGCCTATCTGCTCATCGGCATCTGGACGAACAACCAGAACTGCCAGACGACGCCGGGCCCCAAGTGCTACGAGGTGCGCGACAGTCTCGACCTCGCGATCGTCGCGGCCGCCGCCATGGGCGCTTGCTTCGGCTTCCTCTGGTGGAACGCCTCGCCGGCCAAGATCTTCATGGGGGACACCGGCTCGCTCGGCCTGGGCGGCGCGATCGCGGGGCTGGCCATCTGCACCCGCACGGAGTTCCTCTCGGTGATCCTCGTGGGCCTGTTCGTCCTCGAGACGCTGTCGGTGCTCATCCAGGTCGGGGTCTTCAAGACGACCCGAAAACGGTTCTTCCGGATGGCCCCGCTGCACCATCACTTCGAGATGCTCGGCTGGGAGCAGATCACCGTCGTCATCCGGTTCTGGATCGTCGCGGGCCTGTTCGTCGCCCTGGGTATCGGGATCTTCTACGCCGAATGGGTGGTGGGGTCGACATGAGCGGGCTCGACGAGTTGGGCCGTCCGTTCGACCCCGACTACGAGCCGCGCCCCGGCCTCACCCACCGCGACGCCGACTGGTCCGGGCTGCGGGTCGTCGTCGCGGGCCTGGGGGTGAGCGGCTTCGCCGCGGCGGACGCCCTGTGGGAGCGCGGTGCCCTCGTCACCGTCGTCGACGCAGCCGCCCCCGGGTCCTCCCGGACGATCGACGAGCGCACCCAGATCCTCGACGTGCTCGGCATCGACGTGCGCCTCGGGCCGGCACACGCGGCCGGTATGCCGTCCGAGCCGGTCGATCTCGTCGTCACCTCCCCGGGATGGCGGCCCACCCAGCCGCTGCTCGCCCAAGCCCAGGAGCGCGGCATACCGGTGTGGGGGGAGGTCGAACTCGCCTGGCGGATGCGGGCCCGGGAGGGCGCCGCCCCGTGGCTCACCGTCACCGGCACCAACGGCAAGACGACGACCGTCACCATGCTCGCCTCGATCCTGCAGGCGAGCGGCCTGCGTGCGACGAGCGCGGGCAATGTCGGCACGCCGCTGCTCGAGGCGGTCCTGCACCCGCAGCCCTATGACGTGCTCGCGGTCGAGCTGTCCAGCTTCCAGCTGCACTGGCAGCGCTCGCTCTCGCCGGTGGCCTCGGCCTGCCTCAACGTCGCGGCCGACCACATCGACTGGCACGGCACCTTCGAGGACTACCTGCTGGCCAAGGGCCGGGTCTACCGCAACACCCACCTCGCGTGCATCTACAACGTCGCCGACCCGCTCACCGAGCAACTCGTCGTCGATGCCGAGGTGATCGAGGGCTGCCGGGCGGTCGGGTTCACCCTCGGGGTGCCGGCGCCCTCGATGGTCGGGCTCGTCGACGACGTCCTGGCCGACCGGGCCTTCGTCGAGCAACGTCAGCATTCGGCGGCCGAGCTGGCCACCCTCGAGGACTTGCGGGGGGATGCCCCCTCGGTCGCGCCGCATTACGTCGCCAACGCCCTGGCCGCCGCCGCTCTCGCCCGGGCCTTCGGGGTCGGCCCGTTGTCCGTCCGTGACGGGCTGCGCGCCTTCCGACCCGGACCCCACCGGATCGCCGAGGTGGCGACCGTCGAGGGCGTGCGCTACGTCAACGACTCCAAGGCCACCAACCCGCACGCCGCCGAGGCGGCCATGTCCTCGTTCGACGCCGTCGTGTGGGTGGCCGGGGGGCTGCTCAAGGGCGCCGACGTCGACGCACTCGTCGAGGCGATGGCCCCCCGGTTGCGTGGGGCCGTGCTCATCGGTGCCGACCGGGACCAGATCGCGCAGGCGCTCGCCCGACACGCCCCGGACGTCCCCGTCGTGGACGCCGGAGGGCCGGACACTGGGGGGATGCATGCGCGATCGGGGGAGAACGTCGAGGCGGTGATGGACCGCGTCGTCGCGGCGGCGGCCGAGTTGGCCCGACCGGGCGACGTCGTCCTGCTCGCACCGGCTGCGGCGTCGATGGACATGTTCGCCGACTACGGCGAACGCGGTCGGGTCTTCGAGGCCGCGGTGCGCCGCCGCGCCGAGCAGGGGCGCCCGTGACGACGACCAGCCGACCGGCCGGCCGTCCGGTCGCGGCCCGCCTCGCCGACCGGCGAGACCCGGTTGCCTGGCTCCGGCCGCTCCTCGACCGGCTCGAGTCGCCGGTCACCCCCTACTACCTGTTCCTCGGGTCGACCACGGCGTTGCTGCTCGTCGGGCTCGTCATGGTGCTCTCCGCGTCGATGGTCACCTCGCTGAGCTCCGACGGTTCGTCCTATGCCGAGTTCCTGCGCCAACTGCGTTTCGCCGGGATCGGCCTGGTCGGCGCCGTCGTCGCAGCCCAGTTGCCGGTCCGGTGGTGGAAGCGTCTGGCCCTGCCCTCGCTCCTCGTCGCGATGGGGCTGCAACTGCTCGTCCTCACCGTGGACAGCCTCGGCGTCACCGTCAACGGCAACCGCAACTGGCTCAAGCTCGCGCCCGGGGTGAACTTCCAACCCTCCGAACTCATCAAGCTCGGGTTGGTACTCACCGGGGCACTCGTGCTCACGGCCAAACGGCATACGCTCCACCGGGTCTTGCATGCGCTCGTGCCCTTTGTCGTGCCGCTCGCGGCCGGCGCCATCGGTCTCGTGCTGGCCGGCCACGACCTCGGCACCGCCCTCGTGCTCTTCGGGATCGTCGCCGCGGTGCTCTTCGCCGCGGGGGTCCCGGGCCGGTGGTTCGCCTCGGCGGCGATCGGGGTGGGCCTGGTCGCCCTCTACTTCGTGCGGGGCAGCGACAACCGGATGGGCCGGATCACCAACTGGTTGTCCGGCGACTGCACCGATCCCAACGGGGTGTGCGGACAGTCGGTGCACGGGCTCTACGCCCTCGCCGACGGCGGCTGGTGGGGCGTGGGACTGGGAGCCAGCCGGGAAAAGTCCGGATGGCTGCCCGAGGCCCAGAACGACTTCATCTTCGCGGTCATCGGGGAGGAACTGGGCCTGCCCGGGACCCTCGTCGTGCTCGCCCTCTTCGCCCTCGTCGCCACGGCCTGCTATCGCCTCATCGTGCGCACCGACGACCAGTTCGTCCGGCTGGCAACGGCCGGGGCGATGGCGTGGATCCTCGTCCAGGCGGTCATCAACATCGGCTCGGTCATCGGCCTGCTCCCGGTCATCGGTCTGCCGCTCCCGCTCGTCTCGGCCGGCGGCTCGGCCCTCGTCACCACGTTGCTCGTCATGGGGATGCTTGTCTCGTTCGCCCGGCAGGAGCCCGACGCCGCCGCGATCCTCGCGACCCGCCCGGGCGTCGTGCGTCGCTCCCTCGCCGTGCTCCCGGGCCGCCGTGCCCGGCGCGCGGCCGGCTCCGCGCGATGACCGGGCCGGCCACGAAGCCGACGGTGCTGCCCCGATCGGTCCTGCTCGCCGGTGGCGGTACCGCCGGGCATGTGTCCCCGCTGCTCGCGACGGCCGACGAGTTGCGCCGCACCGCGCCGGACATCCGGGTGACCGCCCTGGGCACCGAGGCGGGTCTGGAGGCCCGGCTCGTCCCCGCCCGCGGCTACCAGCTGCGCTTCGTCCCCCGGGTCCCGCTGCCGCGCCGCCCCGACCGTTCGCTCGTGCGCTTCCCGGGCTCTCTCGCCCGGGCCGTGTCGGCGGCCGCCGAGGCCATCGACGAGACCGAGGCCGAGGTGGTCGTGGGGTTCGGGGGCTACGTCTCCTCGCCCGCCTACCTCGCGGCGCGCCGGCGCGGCATACCGATCGTCGTGCACGAGCAGAACGCGCGGCCCGGCTTCGCCAACCGGCTCGGGGCCCGGCTCACGCCCTATGTCGCCACGACCTTCCCCGCCACGCGCCTGCCGCGGGCACGGTGCATCGGTATGCCGTTGCGGGCCGAGATCGCCCACCTCGACCGCCCGGCCCGGCGGGCCGAGGGCCGCGCGGCGTTCGGACTCGACCCGGATCGGCCGACGCTCCTGGTCACCGGCGGGTCGCTCGGCGCGCAACGGCTCAACCAGACCTTTGCGGCGCGCGCGGCGATGTTGAGCGCGGCCGGGATCCAGGTCCTGCATGCGAGCGGGGCAGGCAAGGGTTTCGTCCCCGACGTGCCCGCCGGCGGAGCCCCCTATGTCGTCGTCGACTACGTCGACCGGATGGAACTCGCCTACGCCGCAGCCGATCTGGTCGTATGCCGCTCCGGCGCGGGCACGGTCTGCGAACTCACCGCGGTCGGCCTCCCGGCGGTCTACGTGCCGCTGCCGATCGGCAACGGGGAGCAACGGGTCAACGCCGCCGACGTCGTGGCCGCCGGGGGAGGCCTGCTCGTCGACGACGGCGCCTGCACGCCGGCCTGGGTCGAGGAGACCGTCCTGCCGCTGCTCGCCGACCCGGATCGGATCGCCGTCATGTCGGCCGCCGCCGCGAGCGTCGGCCGTCGAGGGGCGGCCACGGCCCTCGTCGAGCTCGTCGCCGCGGCCCACCGTGGCGGTCCCCAGGGCGGGGAGCCGGCGTGACCCTGCCGCGCACCCGGTTCGACTTCACCGCCCCCGTGCCGGACGTCGCCGAGCTCGGGGCGGTCCACCTCGTCGGCATCGGCGGTGCGGGGATGTCCGGGATCGCGCGCATCCTCGTCGACCTCGGGCGGCCGGTGTCCGGCTCGGACGCCAAGGATTCGCCGGTCCTGCGGGCGCTGGCCGCCGAGGGGGCGGTCGTCCACGTCGGCCACGACGCGGCGCACGTCGCCGGCGCCGACACCGTCGTCGTGTCCTCCGCCGTGCGGGACTCCAACGTCGAGCTCGTGGTGGCCCGCGAGCGGGGGCTTCGGGTGCTCCACCGGGCCCAGGCACTTGCCGCGACGATGGGGGAGCAGCGGGTGCTGGCCGTCGCCGGCGCCAACGGCAAGACGACGACGACCTCGCTCGCGACGGTCGCCCTCCAACACTGCGGCCTGGACCCCTCGTTCGCCATCGGCGGCGAGCTCACCGGCCGGGCGACCAACGCCCACCGCGGCAGCGGCGACGTCTTCGTCGTGGAGGCCGACGAAAGCGACGGCTCCTTCCTCGTCTATCGACCGCACGTGGCGATCGTCACGAGCGTGCAGCCCGACCATCTCGACTTCTACGGCGACTTCGCCACCGTCCGCGAGGCCTATGCCGCGTTCGTCGACACGGTGCGCCCGGGCGGTCTGCTCGTCGCGTGCGTGGACGATCCAGGGGCTGCCGAACTCGCGGATCGGGCTGTGGCCCAAGGGATCCGAGTGATCCGCTACGGCCGCAGCCCCGAGGCCGACGTCGTCGTGAGCGACGTCGTCCTCGAAGGCCTCACGGCCACCTCCGTCGTGACGACGAGCGGCCCGGGCCGCGAGCAGGGGCGGGCGGCATACCGGCTGGCGCTCAACGTGCCGGGGGTGCACAACGTGCTCAACGCGACCGCGGTGCTCGCGGCCGCCGTCCACGGGCTCGGGCTGGCCCCCACCGACGTGCTGGCCGGGCTGTCGGCCTTCACCGGCACCCGCCGGCGGTTCGAGCCCAAGGGCGGCGCGGCTGGGGTCGAGGTCGTCGACGACTACGCACACAACCCCGGCAAGGTCGCCGCCGTCGTCACCACCGCCGCCGGGCTCGTCGCCGGCTCGGGCCGACTCGTCGTCGTCTTCCAGCCGCACCTCTATTCGCGCACCCGGGATTTCGCGGTCGAACTCGGTGCCGGTCTCGCCGCCGCCGATGTCGTCGTCGTCATGGACGTGTATGCCGCTCGCGAGGACCCCGTGCCGGGGGTCTCCGGCGCGCTCGTCGCGCAGGCCGTGCGGGAGGCCCGGGCCGACCGCGAGGTGCTCTTCGTCCCCTCGTGGTCGGCCGTCGCCCCGACGGTCGCCGCCCTCGTGCGTCCGGGCGACCTCGTCCTCACCGTGGGGGCCGGCGACGTGACGATGGTCGGGCCCGAGGTGCTGCGGCTGCTCGCCGATTCGGCCGCCTCCGGTGCCGACTCGGGTGCCGACTCGAGTGCCGACTCGGGTGCCGACCGTCCCGCGCACGGACCGGTGGGGGAGCCGTGACCGCCAGGCCGCCCTCGCGGGTCCGGTTCGAGCGTCGGGCGGCCGCGGCGCGCCGGCGCCCATGGCTGCTCTGGGGCGCCGTCGCAGCGGTGCTGGCCATACTCGCCGGGGTCGGGTGGGTCCTGCTGGCCAGCCCGCTCACGGCGGTCTCGGAGGTGACCGTCGAGGGTGTCGAGGGTGCCGACCGCGACGCCGTCCGCACGGCTGCCGCCGCGCCGATGGACATCCCGCTGGCCCGGGTCGACACAGGGTCGATCGGCACCCGCGTCGCGGCCCTGCCGTTCGTCCGATCGGTCGGCGTGAGCCGCGGGTGGCCGCACACCCTCGTCGTCACGGTCACCCCTCGGGTGGCGATCCTCGCCGTGCGGGCCGACGACGGCTCGCTCGAGCTCGTCGACGACGAGGCGGTGTCCTTCCGCTCGGTGACCACCGCGCCTGCCGGCGTGGTCCTGGTCAACCGGGGCTCGGCGGCCCCGGCCCGCGAAGGCCTCCTCGCGGTGGTCGCGGTGCTACGCGTGCTGCCCGAGGCCGAGCGGGCCAGACTCAAGGACATCACCGTGACGAGCGCGAGCCTGGTCACGTTCACCCTCGGCGGGGTGCAGGTCGTCTGGGGTGGGCCCGGTCAGGAGGACAAGAAGCTGCGGGTCCTGCAGATCCTGCTGGCCAAGTCCCCGCCCACGACCACGGTCATCGACGTGAGCGCACCGGACACCCCGGTCACCCGCTGACCCCAGTCACCCGCTGACCCTGGTGGCGCGCGCCGCCGCGGTGCGCCCTGCGCACCCAGGCGCACCCTGCGTGGCGGCAGACGCACCCTGCGTGGCGGCGCGCGCCCAGGCGCACCCAGGCGCACGGCATACCGAGGGGGTCAGGGGGCCCCGACGAGGGCGACCGGCGTGACCGAGTCGACCGTGGTGCCGGTGCCCAACTGGCCGTTGAAGTTGGAGCCCCAGCAGCGGGCCCCGGCACTGGTCACCGCGCAGGTGTAGTAGCCCCCGCCCTGGGAGGAACTCGCGACGCCGTTGCCCAGGCCGGACACGCCCACGGGGGAGAGGGCGTTCGTGGTCGTGCCGAGGCCGAGTTGGCCGCTGTAGTTCTGCCCCCAGCAGACCATTGCTCCGCCGGTCGTCACCGCACATGAGTGAGCCAGGCTGGTGACGACCGAGCGGATCCCGCCACCGAGCCCGGTGACGTCGACGGGGGTGCTCGAGCGCACGCCGGTGCCGTTGCCGAGCTCGCCGGAGCTGTTGCGGCCCCAGCATTTCGCCGCCCCGGAGGTCGTGACGGCGCACGTGTGGGCGTTGCCGCCGGCACTCACCGATGCGGCGGCGCTCGTGAGTCCGGTGACGTCGACGGGGGTGGCGGAGTTGACGAGGGTTCCGTTGCCCAGCTCGCCCTGGAGGTTGCTGCCCCAACACTTGACGCCACCGGCGGCGGTGATCGCGCACGAGTGGTAGGTCCCGACCGAGACGGCGAGCACGCCCGACCCGAGCCCGACGACGTCGACCGGGGTGAGCGCGTCGGTCGTCGTGCCGTTGCCGAGCTCGCCGTAGGCGTTGAAGCCCCAGCACTTCACGGCGCCGGCGGTCGTGACGATGCAGGTGTGGTCCCAGCCGGCCGAGACCGAGCGGACGCCGCTGCCGAGTCCGCTGACCGGCACCGGCGTGATCGAGGTCGTCGTCGTGCCGTTGCCGAGCTGGCCGACCTTGTTGTAGCCCCAGCACGAGACGCCGCCGGCGCTCGTGAGTGCGCACGTGTGCTTGTCGCCCGCGGTGACCTGCTGGACGCCCGAGCCGAGGCCGACCACCGCGACCGGAGTGGCGTAGCCCCGCACCGTGCCGTTGCCGAGTTCCCCGGTGGTGTTCTTGCCCCAGCACATCGCGGCTCCGGCCGAGGTGACGCCGCACGCGTGCGTGAATCCGGTGCTCACCGAGGAGAAGGCCGGAGGCGTCGTCGGCGGGTAGCGGTTGGCCGCCCGGGCGTAGTACTCGTCGCTGGCGGCGAGGTTGACCGCGAGTTCGATGTCGCCGGCGGTGAGCACGACCCCGGCCCAATAAGGCCAACCGGTGGGGTCGGGGTCGCGGGCCAGGAGGGTCTGGTAGAGCCCGCGGACGCGGGTCATCCGCGATTCGAGCGATTGGTAGAACTGCAGGGCGACCCAGGGGCGACCGTAGCCGGGTCGGCTCGCCCAGTCGGCCCAGAAGGAGAGGCCGGCGGCGTCGGGTTCGCGGTGGAGCAGTTTGCGGTAGAGCTGGGTGACCCAGGTGGGCAGGGTGCCGCCGCCGAGACCGAGGTAGAACTCGTCGCCGGAGTAGAAGCCGGCCGCCGCCTGCACGACGGTGACCTGTCCGGTGCGCAGCCAGCCGATCCAGGTGGCCAGGCCGGCCGCGTCCGGGCTGCGGCCGAGGGTGTCCTGGTACATCTTCGTGACGATCGCGCCCAGCCATTCGTCGGTCGTGGCCAGTCCCCGCAGGTATGCCGTGCGGCTGAGATCGCCTGCGTCGAGGTGTCCGACGAAGAACGTGACGTCGGACGCCGAGGGCTGCCGGCCGAGGAAGTCTTGGAACGAGGCCTTGACGAGGGCCTGGTCGGCGGCGGTCACCGTGGCCGAGGCCGACGGCGCCGGCCCGAAGGCGACCAGGCTCGCGAAGGCCAGGACGACCACGGCAAGGCCGCGCATGCTCCGTGCGCGTCGGTGGGTCGGGTGCATCGCTTCCCCCTGAGGATCGGCACGGGCGGTCCGGATGGCGCTGGCGCCGACGCCCGGACGGTTCGGGCTCACCGTATCGCCGAGGGCCGACATGCGCGCTCCGGGACCTTCAGGCGAGCGTGGGCGTTGTTCCTGTGATCAGGGTCCGTCGACGACGTAGACCGGGGTGGCGGAGTCCACGGTGGTCCCGTACGGATGTGCCTCCGGTGGTGAACGACGCTGGGCGTGATCCGTGTCAGATCGAGGTCACATTGTGCCGTGTGGGGAGGTGGCGACGGACCACGTCGGCGTGGTCCCAAACGCCACATCAGCCTCACAAACCCCACTGGCCACACGGCATACCGGTTCGGGCCGGAATCTCCGGTGAAGGTCGAGGGACACGCCGCGTCGGTCGTTGGAAACGGTCGCAGTGCTGCATACCGTCGGGGCGTCGGTGGAGGCGAGACCACACTCTAGCTCTACTTCACCTTCATGGTTCGGCAACGGTTCTCCGGCGTGTCGGGCAGGGGCCGATCGAGGTCTCGGCCGGCGGGCCGGGGTGCCGATGCCGGATCGGCCGCCGGCCCCGGCGGCGCGGCACACCCAGGACCGAGGAAAGGCCACTCCAGTGGGAGCGACTCCGCAGAACTACCTCGCCGTCATCAAGGTCGTCGGCATCGGCGGTGGCGGCGTCAACGCCATCAACCGGATGATCGATGTCGGCCTCAAGGGCGTCGAGTTCATCGCCATCAACACCGACGCCCAGGCGCTGCTCATGAGCGACGCCGACGTCAAGCTCGACGTCGGGCGCGACCTCACCCGAGGCCTCGGCGCGGGTGCCGACCCCGAGGTGGGCCGCAAGGCCGCCGAGGACCACCACGAGGAGATCGAGGAGGTCCTCAAGGGGGCCGACATGGTCTTCGTCACCGCGGGCGAGGGCGGCGGCACCGGCACCGGCGGCGCCCCGGTCGTCGCCCGGATCGCCAAGGGCCTGGGCGCTCTCACCATCGGCGTGGTGACCCGACCGTTCACCTTCGAGGGCCGGCGTCGGGCCAACCAGGCCGAGAACGGGATCGGCAGCCTGCGTGAAGAGGTCGACACCCTCATCGTCATCCCCAACGACCGGCTGCTGTCGATCAGCGATCGCAACGTCTCGATGATGGACGCCTTCCGCAGCGCCGACCAGGTGCTGCTGTCCGGTGTCCAGGGAATCACCGACCTCATCACCACGCCGGGCCTGATCAACCTCGACTTCGCCGACGTGAAGTCGGTCATGCAGGGCGCGGGCTCGGCCCTCATGGGCATCGGCTCGGCCCGCGGCGAGGACCGCGCGGTCCAGGCCGCCGAGCTGGCGATCTCCAGCCCGTTGCTCGAGGCGAGCATCGACGGCGCCCACGGCGTGCTGCTGTCCATCTCCGGCGGCAGCGACCTCGGGCTCTTCGAGATCAACGAGGCGGCCCGGCTCGTCCAGGAGGCGGCTCACCCCGAGGCCAATATCATCTTCGGCACCGTCATCGACGACGCCCTCGGCGACGAGGTGCGGGTGACCGTCATCGCCGCGGGCTTCGACGGCGGCGGCCCGACGCCGCGGCCGGATGCCCGGGCCCTGGGCTCGGTGCAGTCCGGTGGGGCCTCCCGGCCCGCCGCCCCGACCCAGGCTCCCGCCGTCCCGACCGCGCCGGCAGCACCGGTTGCCCCCGCCGGGGCGAGCAACGGCGCGCCGGCCGCCCCGGTGGTCACCCCGGCCCCGGTGCAGGTCCCCCCGCGCGCGGTCACCTTCGACGACGGCGAGGAACTCGACGTCCCCGACTTCCTCAAGTAGCCCCACGCGCCCGACGGGCCGGCTCGCCCAATGCGAGCCGGCCCGTCGGCGTGTCCGGCAGGTCCGCGCCGCGGCCCAGGTCCCGCGCACGCGGTAGGCCGCGGCATACCGCGTGCGGGGCTGTGCGGCATACGGAGGCGGGCGAGCCGCAGCCGGGAGGGCAGGGGGGCCTGACGTAGGTTGAGGGTGTGTTCCGCTGGCGCGCCGACGAACCGGGCCTCACCCGGGCCTTCACCGATGTCGGCGCGGGCAACCTGGCCACGCACGTCGGCGACGACCCGCAGGAGGTGGCGACCAGGCGCGCCGCCGTGGCCGCCGGGCTGGGCCTCGCGCCCGAGCGACTGGTCTTCATGAACCAGTGTCACGGGGCCGTCGTCCACGTCGTCGACGGGCCGTGGCCCGGTCCGCAGGTGCCGCCGGGCGACGCCCTCGTGACGGCGGTGCCGGACCTCGCGCTGGCCGTGCTCGTCGCCGACTGCGTCCCGGTCCTGCTCGCCGACCGGGGGGCGGGGGTGCTCGGGGCTGTGCACGCGGGTCGTCCCGGGCTCGCGGCAGGTGTCGTGCCCGCGACCCTCTCGGCCATGCGCGAGCTCGGTGCCCGCGAGGTCGAGGCGGTCGTCGGCCCCGCGGTCTGCGGGCGCTGCTACGAGGTGCCCGAGGAACTGCGCGCGCAGGTCGCGGCCGTGGCCCCGGTGTCCGCCACCGTCTCGTGGACCGGCACGGCCGCGCTCGACGTGGCCTCGGGCGTCGTCGCCCAGTTGCGCGCCGGTGGGGCTCAGGTCGCGTGGCTGCCGGGCTGCACCCGCGAGGACGCGTCCCTCTACTCCTACCGACGCGCCCAGGACTGCGGGCGTTTCGCGGGCATCGTCGTGCGGTATGCCGGGTGGGACCGGTGACGGTGCGACGTCAGGCCGAGCTCGGGGCCAACCTCGCGGCCGTGCGAGCGCGGATCGCCGCCGCCTGCGGCGACGTCGGGCGAGACCCCGCCGAGGTCACCCTCATCGTCGTGACGAAGTTCTTCCCGGCCTCCGACGTGCGTCTGCTGTCCGGCCTGGGCGTGCACGACATGGGGGAGAGCCGCGACCAGGAGGCCGGGCCCAAGTTCGCGGAGGTCCGCGCCGACACCTCGGGCCTGCGGCTGCACTTCATCGGTCAGGTGCAGTCCAACAAGGCCGCTTCGGTCGCTCGCTATGCCGACGTCGTCCACACCGTCGATCGACCGAAGCTCGTCGCCGCCCTCGAGCACGGCGCCGAACGGGCCGGTCGCGCCCTTGACGTGCTCGTCCAGGTCGACCTCGACCGGCCGGACCCGACCCGCTCGGCGCCCGACGGTGCGCAGCCGTCTGCCGAGCCCGGTCGGCCGGAGTCGCACCGCGGCGGGGTCGCCTCCACGCACGCGCTCGATCTCGCCGAGGCGGTGGCCGCCTGCGCACACCTGCGCCTGGCCGGGGTGATGGCCGTGGCACCCCTGCACGAGGACCCCGACCCGGCCTTCGCGCGGCTGGCCCGGACCGCGGCGGCCGTGCGGGCCCGCTTCCCCGACGCGGTCTGGATCTCCGCCGGGATGAGCGGCGATCTCGAAGCCGCGGTGCGTCACGGGGCGACACACCTGCGTGTCGGGACGGCAATCCTCGGATCGCGCCCACCCCTTCGCTAACGTCGATCCGACCGGTATGCCGTGTCCCCCGAGGATCGGGGCGGCTCGGACCCGGATCGCACGCGACATCGACACCGACAAGGGGTTTGGGCCATGGCTGGGGCTCTGCGCAAGACGATGGTCTACCTCGGCCTGGCCGAGGAGGACGACTCCTACGACCGCTACGAGGACGGCTACGAGCCCGACGAGCGGGTCGCCGAGCGTCCCGCGCCGGTCACCCAGTTGCCGACCCGGCCCACGCCGGTCGCCCGGGTCGTGCGCGAGACCGAGGTCGGCGCGCTCAACCGGATCACGACGATCCACCCGCGGACCTACAACGACGCCAAGGCGATCGGCGAGTCCTTCCGTGACGGCACGCCGGTCATCATGAACCTCAGCGAGATGGACGACTCCGACGCCAAGCGGCTCGTCGACTTCGCCGCCGGTCTCGTCTTCGGCCTCCACGGCAGCATCGAGCGGGTGACCGCCAAGGTCTTCCTGCTGTCCCCGGCGCACGTCGAGGTGGCCGCCGAGGAGGCCGGGCCGGCCCGCACCGCTCGCGGCCCCTTCAACCAGAGTTGACCTGCGCGCCCATGGCGGTGCACGGCATACCGCAGACACAGCGGGATCGGTGACCATAGGTCCATGCGCGTGGTCTGGCAGTTGGTCTCACTCCTGCTCTTTCTCTTCTTCGTCCTGCTCATCGGCCGGCTCGTCTTCGACTGGGTCCGGGTTCTTGCGCGCGAGTGGCGGCCGCGGGGGCTGGTCCTCGTGCTGGCCGAGGCCGTCTACTCGGTGACCGATCCGCCGCTGCGCGCCGTGCGCAGGGTCATCCCGCCACTGACGATCGGGTCGATTCGCCTCGATCTGGCCTTCTTCGTCCTGTTCGTCCTCACCTCGATCCTCATGGGGCTGGTGCCGAGCTGACGCTCCCGGCTTGGGTGTCTCGGACTCGATTCGATAACGTGGCCTTCCGTCCGTCCACCGGCCTGCCGAGGTGACCCATGGCGCTATCGCCCGAACAGGTGCTGAACAAGCACTTCCAGACCACGCAGTTCCGCAAGGGCTACGACGAGCGCGACGTGGACGACTTCCTCGACGAGATCGTCGCGGAGATGCGCTCGCTCATCGCCCAGCGCGACGACTACAAGCAGCAGCTCAACGACTGCCGTGCCGGTCGCGGCCTTGCCCCGGCCGACGCCCGGCCGGCCGACGTGCAGGTCCAGGACGGTGCGGTCGAGCAGGCCCAGGCCAAGCTCGCCGAGTTGCGCTCCCGGATCAGCGACGCGCAGACCGAGCACGGTCGGCTCACCGAGGCGGTCGCGGCAGCCACCAGCGAGCTGGCCACCGCCAAGAGCGAGCACGACGAGCTGACCAGCCGGCTCGAGGGCCTGCGCCGGTCGGTCGCCGACGCCCAGGTCCAGGCCGAAGGCGTTCCGCAACGGGTGCAGGATGCCGAGACCGCCGCCGCAGATGCCCAACGCCGCGCCGATGAGGCCTCGGCCCGGGTGGCAGAGGCGGAGGCGCGGCTGTCCGACCTGCAGGCCAAGACCGAAGAGGTCCAGGCCAGGGCGCACGAGGTCGAGGCGCAGGCCGAGGCGTCCGCCGCGCGCGTGCGTGAGGCCGAGGAGCGGGCCGCTGCAGCCGAGGCGCGGGCCGCCGAGGCGGAGCGCCGCTCCGCCGAACAGGCCAGCGCGGCCGACGCCGCGGTGCCCATGGCGGGGGTCGCGGTCGCCGGGGGAGTCGGGGCAGCGAGCGCCGCCGGACTCATCGAGCTTGCCCAGCGGGTTCACGACGAGCACGTGGCCGAGGGTGAGGCCCGGCGCAACCAGCTCATCGGCGAAGCCGAGGCGCGCCACCAGGAGCTTGTGTCGACCGGCCAGGCGCGTTTCGACGAACTCGTCGGGACCGGCCAGAGCCGTCACGACGAGCTCATCAGCACCGCCCAGGGCCGCCACGACGAGCTCGTCGGCACGGCACAGCGCCAGCACGACGAGATGCTCGCCGATGCCGCCACGCTCAAGGAGCAGATGCTCACCGAGGCCCGTGAGCGCTCGACTGGCATGGTCGCCGAGGCCCAGCAGAAGAAGGCCTCCGTGCTCGAGGAGCTCGACCAGCAGAAGTCGCTCATCGAGCGCAAGATCGACGAGTTGCGCACCTTCGAGCGGACCTACCGCTCGCAACTGCGCTCCTATTTCGAGGACAAGCTCGCCGAGCTCGCCGGATCCCCGGAAACCGCCTCGGTGGGCGACGGGCACCAGGGCTGAGTTCGTATGCCGTGACGCATCGACGCGTGCGGCCCGTGACGCACCTGTCGGTGCGTCACGGGCCGCCCGCATCTGACGGCCATTACCCGAAGCGGTGGTTTCCCGTCACCCGGGAATATGGAATGTTCCACCATTTCGGTCGCCGTCCTCGCGAGGAACGAGCGAGATAACCGTCGGATAACGTCCGGGCGCGTGTGCCGCGAATCCCGCGATTTTGGGCGGCTGTGGCCTATCCTCAGCCGCGTTCGGTCCGCAGTATGAGCGCCGAGAGGGGCCGCGAACGATGTCCGCGTCGAAGGGAAAGGCTGCCGCATCCGCGGCGCGCTCGGCGACCTCACAGGTTGCCCGGGCGGTGCGGGCGGTGCTGGGAACCGGATCGACGGCGACCAAGGGGGCGACGGCGACAACGAAACCGGCGGCGAGATCGAAGGCGGACCCGGCGAAGATGGCTCCCCTCGGGGCCTCGACACCGTCGCGCTCTCAGTCGGCCGGAACGAAGTCGGGGGCCTGGAAGTCGGCAGTGCCCACGTCGGCACCCATCGCACCTGCGAAAGCGGCCGTCAAGGCTGCGCCTGCGAAGGCCGCACCTGCGAAGGCTGCACCTGCGAAGGCCGCGCCTGCGAAAGCCGCGGTCAAGGCTGCGCCTGCGAAGGCTGCGCCTGCGAAGGCTGCGCCTGCGAAGGCTGCGCCTGCGAAGGCTGCGCCTGCGAAGGCTGCGCCTGCGAAGGCTGCGCCTGCGAAGGCCGCACCCGCGAAGGCCGCACCCGCGAAAGCCGCGGTCAAGGCTGCGCCTGCGAAAGCTGCGCCTGCGAAAGCGCCGGTCAAAGCTGCACCTGCGAAGGCGGCGCCTGCGAAGGCTGCGCCTGCGAAAGCCGCGATCAAGGCTGTGCCTGCGAAGGCGGCACCTGCGAAGGCGGCGCGGCGGTCTCCGGCGGCTGCTCGTCCCGCCTCGTCGACGACGAGTGTGCGGACGATCCTGCCCGTGCGTGCGGACGAGGACCCGTGGACGTCCGAGGAGGTCGCGGAGATCCGGCACGAACTCGAGCGTGACATCCAACGGGGGTTGGCCGATCTCCGGACGGCGCAGGAGGACCTCCAGGGGCTCATCTGGGACGCGGGGGACGGCTCCGGCGACGACCAGGCCGACGCGGGCGCGAAGACCTACGAGCGCGAGCAGGAGATTTCGCTCGCGAATATCTCGCGCGACAAGCTCGCCCAGAACCGGCATGCCCTGGACCGGCTTGATGACGGCAGCTACGGGATCTGCGAATCGTGTGGCGAGCCGATCGGCAAGTTTCGACTCCAGGCCGCTCCTCGTGCCACCCTATGCAGGTCATGCAAGGAGAAGGCCGAGCGCGGCTGAGCGCAGATCCCTCGGGCGGCCCGGTCGCGCAGCAGCGCCGCCGGCGCCTGCTCGTCCTGTTCGTCGCCGTCGCGGTGATCGTCTTCGCGGTCGACCAGGTCACCAAGGCGTGGGCGATGGCCACCCTCGTCGATGCCCCGCCACGGCAACTCATCGGTGACTTCCTCACCCTCGAGCTCGTTCGCAATCCCGGAGCGGCCTTCTCGCTGGGCACGGGAAGCACGTGGCTGCTCACGGTGCTCGCCGTGGTCATCCTCATCGTCCTCGTGCGCACGAGTCGGCGGCTCGGCAGCACGGGCTGGGCGTGGGCCTTCGGCCTGATCCTCGGTGGTGCCTTGGGCAACCTCGTCGACCGGCTGATCCGGGAGCCGGGCTTCGGGCGTGGCCATGTGGTCGACTTCCTCGACTACAACGGCTGGTTCATCGGCAACGTCGCCGACATCGCCATCGTCGCCGCGGCCGTGCTCATCGCCCTGCTCGCGTTCCTCGGGATCGGGCTCGACGGTCGGCGCGACACGGGTGAGGCGCGCGGCATACCGGACGAGCGTGGAGGGGCCACCCGAGATGGGTGACCCGCGCACGCTGCTCGTCCCCGAGGGGCTGGCCGGCGAGCGCGTGGACGCGGCGCTCGCTCGACTCTTCGGGCTGTCTCGCACGCGAGCGGCGGAGTTGGCTGCCGAGGGCTTGGTGACCCTGAACTCGAGGGTGAGCCCCAAGTCAGCGCGCGTCGCCGCGGGTGACCTGCTCGAGGTGGTTTTGCCCGCTGCCGTGCCCTCGGCGCACCTCGCCGTGGTCGCACAGCCCGTGCCGGGGATGCACATCGTCCACGACGACGACGATCTCGTCGTCGTCGACAAGCCGGTCGGAGTTGCGGCCCACCCGAGCCTCAACTGGACCGGCCCCGACGTCGTCTCGGGGCTCGCGGCGGCCGGCTATCGGATTGCCACGTCCGGGGCCAGCGAGCGCCAGGGGATCGTGAGCCGCCTCGACGTCGGAACTTCCGGGCTCATGGTTGTCGCGAAGAGCGAATACGCCTACAGCCGCCTCAAACAGGCCTTCCGGGTCCGGCAGGTCGACAAGACCTACCACGCCCTCGTCCAGGGCATTCCTGACCCGATGGTGGGCACGATCGACGCGCCCATCGGCCGACGTCCCGGTGCCGAGTTCAAGTTCGCGGTGCTCGCCTCGGGCAAGCCCGCCGTGACGCACTACGAGGTGATCGAGGTCTTCCACTCGTTCACCAGCGCCGCTCTGCTGGAGATCAAGCTCGAGACCGGCCGGACCCACCAGATCCGCGTGCATCTGGCGGCCCTGCGCCACCCGTGCTGCGGGGATCCGCTCTACGGCGCGGACCCGCGGGTGGCCGCCCGGCTGGGCCTTGAGCGGCAGTGGCTGCACGCGGTCGGCCTCGGCTTCGAACACCCCGGAAGCGGTGAATGGGTGACCTTCACGAGCGCCTACCCCCCGGATCTCGAGCAGGCGCTCGACCAGCTCACCGAGGGCTGAGCCTCCCGCGGCGGTTACGCCGGCTCACCAAGAGCAGGAGCGTGCCGGCCAAGAGCGCGGACCCACCGACCGCAAGCGGCGCGAGCACGTCAGCACCGGTCGCGGCCAGTGTGGGCGTGCTCGTGGGCGTCGTCGTGGCCGTCGTCGTGGGCGTGGTCGTCGGCGTCGGTGTGACCGCGAGGATGCCGGTCCCGTTCAGGGTGATCTCAGCGGTCTGCGGGACGCTCGCCTGCGCGAGGGTGACCGCGACGGAGCGGCCGACCCGGGCGAACTCCAGCAAGGCATCCGTCGTGATCGAGAGAGTCGCGATCGTCGTGTGCGGCCCGGCGGAGGTCGGGGCGAAGCTGTAGCTGAAGGTGCACGACTCGCCGGGGTCGAGGACGAGGCCGTCGCAGCTGGTCGCGCCCGCGAAATGCGTCGGGTCCGCAGGTGCCATGCCGACCACCGTGAGGGTCTGCGGCAGCCAGGACTCGTTCGTCACCGTGACGGTGAGTGGTGCCGAGGTCGACCCGACCGTCGTGTCCGGGAAGTCGAGGGTGAGCGGGTCCACGCCGAGGACGTCCAGGGCGGTGCCGTTCAGGGTGATCACGCCCGAGTCCTGGCCGTTGATGCTGAAGTTGGTGGTGGTGGTGTGGGGTCCGCTGGCGGTCGGCGTGAACAGGTAGGTGAAGGCGCAGCTTGCGCCGGGGGCGAGGGTGGTTCCCGCGCAGTCCTGGTAGCCGCCGAAGTTGGCGGGGTCGAGCGGGGCGCCGCCGGCGACGGAGGTGAGCGTCTGGGGGTCGGCCGACACATTGGTGACCGTCACGTCGATCGAAGCGGCAACATCCCCCACAGTCGTGTCGTCGAAGTTCAACGTGGTCGGGGCGATGGCGAAGACATTGGCTGTGCCGTCCAGGGTGATGGTGCCGGAGGACTGGCCGTTGATGCTGAAGTTGGTGGTGGTGGTGTGGGTGCCGGTGGTGGCGGGGTGGAAGGTGTAGGTGAACGCGCAACTGCCACCGGGGGCGAGGGTGACGCCGACGCAGTTCTGGACGCCGTCGAAGTTGGTGGGGTCGAGGGGGGCGCCGCCGGCGACGGAGGTGAGGGTTT
>WBZT01000127.1_pt1 | contig 63498 bp, 60 predicted proteins | sample 5204241 | NCBI WGS metagenome assembly WBZT01 (sample SAMN12344358, study PRJNA552823) | activated sludge metagenome | biome: Activated sludge suspended growth; feature: Nitrification reactor; material: Wastewater; isolation source: activated sludge from nitrification reactor of wastewater... | reverse complement strand
GGGAGGATCCCGCCGCGGTTCAGCCGGGCATGCGCTTCGTGTATCGGCTGAAGACGCCGGGCCGCGCGTGGAAGGGCTGGCTGCAGGCCGGCACGTCCCACGCCATCGTGGTGGGCACCCCGCAGCAGGGCGTCTACAAGGTGCAGGTCGCGGCCAAGTGGGGCAAGGAGCGTGGCGACGCGCGGGCGCTGACCTATCGCAATCGCTGAGCCCGGCCCACAGGCGTGAGCAATTCGGAGATCCGGTAGCGGGGTGAACTCAACTGGTCTAAGCAACCTTCGTCCGAAGGAGTGCTTGGATCATGTGTTCACAGAGTTCGTTCGAGACCCGTGACCGGTTTGTGTCGATGGTGTGTTCGGGCCGTTCGCTGCGGGATGCCGCCGCTGAGGTGGGCATGTCCAGTGGGTGGTCTGTGAAGTGGTGGCGCAGGCTGGCACCCATGAATTTGAAACCGTGCATTGGCAAGTCCGCGGGTGGTGATCTGCCGTTGTTTGAGGTGTGGCCCGGGGCGGGAACCGCGAAGACGAAGAAACGCCGCCCGTTGACGTTGCTGGACCGGCAGGTGATCGCGATGGGGCTTCAGTTGAGGATGACCCAGTCGGCGATCGCGCGGTTCCTCGGTCGCTGCGAGTCGGTGATCAGCCGAGAGCTCAAACGTCACCGGGCCCCGGACGGCAACTACTACGCCCACCTGGCGTCGGTTGGTGCGGCGATGAACCGGGCCCGGCCCAAGCAGTTCAAGCTGAGGGCCAACCCGGTGTTGTGTCGGCGGATCGAGACCTGGATGCACGAGGATGGCTGGTCACCGCAACTGATCGCGGCGATGCTGGCCCGCGAAGCAGGTGCCACGAAGATGGACCGGGTGAGCCACGAAACCATCTACAAAGCGCTGTATGTGCAGTCCAGAGGCCAGTTACGCAAGGACTTGTACAAGAAGTTGTCGCTGCGCCGTCAGCGGCGCAAGAGCCGCGGCACGCCGCGCCAGCACAGCCCCTACCGTGACGCGTTCACGATCGCTGACCGGCCGGCGGAGGTCACCGACCGGGCAGTGCCCGGGCATTGGGAAGCCGACCTGATCCTCGGGCCGGCCAACCGCTCCGCGGTCGGCACCCTGGTCGAACGCTCCACCCGGTTCGTGATCCTGCTGCACCTGCCCAACGGTCACAACGCCGACGAGGTAGCCGCGGCAATGATCCGGGAGATGAGCAAACTGCCCGCGCATCTGCGCCGCTCGATCACCTACGACCGGGGCACCGAAATGGTTCGCTACGCCGACATCCAACTCGCCCTGGACCTGCCGATCTACTTCTGCGACCCGTCCTCACCGTGGCAGCGGGGCAGTAACGAGAACACCAACCGCCTCCTGCGGTTCTGGCTACCCAAAGGTGAAGACCTGTCCGGGTTCAGCGCTCAGGACCTCGAGGTGATCGCAACGAAACTCAACGCCCGACCCCGACCCACCCTCGACTACCGGACCCCAGCCGACTGCCTCAACCAACTCCTGCTGGACACCCAGCAGATAGCCTGAAACCCCAAAGTTGCTTACACCAGTTGAGTTCGCCCGGTTGCGCGGCGTCGGACTGCTCACGGATCTCCAGTAGCGAGCGCGGCGCGTGTCTACTCCGCGTAGCCGGCAGCCTCCGTGCGGGCAGCATCGCGGGGCAGGAAGAACGCGGCGCCGAGTCCGAGTGCGATGAGGAACGCCGCCACGAACCCGACGTTGCGGGCGGCGGTGGCGAATCCTTCACCGGCCCCTGCGAACAGGACGTCCCCGTTGGGCTGCTCGGGAAGCTTCGCCACAGCGGTGCCCGCGGTCGTCTGGACGACCTCCGTGACCTGCTCGGCTGCTGCCTGCGGGACTCCGCGCTCGGTGAGGTCGCCGGTGATACTGCCGAGGCCGGTCACGAGGACAGCGCCGAGCAGTGCGGTGCCGATCGCGGCACCCACCTGCCGTGATGTGGACTGCACCGCGGACGCCATACCGGACTCGGCCACCGGGACCTCCGCGAGGATCACCCCGGTCAACTGCGCGGTCGCGAAGCCAACGCCGAGCCCGTAGATGAACAGCCCCGGGGCCATAGCCCAGCCACTGACAGTCGGGTTGAGGACCAGCGCGATCGCGAGGACTCCGATGACCTCGAGGGCCATACCGAGTCGCAGGACGGGCACCGGGCCGATCTTGCGCGCCAGTCCGGCACCGACCCCGCTGGCGATGAACGAGCCGAGTGCCAGCGCGAGCAGGATGACGCCGGTCTCCAGCGCGTCGTACCCGACGACCGACTGCAGGAACAGGGGAAGGATGAACAGCAGTCCGAACTCCCCGAGGCTCACGATGGCGGCCACCGCGTTCCCCACCCCGAACGTGCGGATGTTGAACAAGCCGAGGTCGACCATGACCACCTTGCCCGCGGCCTTGCGTCGCGCCTCGACCCATACGAACGACGCGAGCAGGACCACGGCGAGGATGAGGGCCACCCCGGGCGCGGAGATGTTGTCCAGGGGCCAGGTCCAGCCACCGATCGTGAAGGGCTTCTTGGGAGAGATCCAGCCGTAGTTCTGACCCTCGATGAGACCGAACACCAGGGCGGCGAGGCCGAGCGTGCCAAGCAGCGTGCCACTCGGATCGATCCCGCGCTTGTCCACGGTGTCCTTGGTCTCCGGGACCAGCAACAGGACTCCGATCACGACGGCGATCGCGATCGGGACGTTGATGAGGAAGGCCCAGTGCCACGAGGCGTAGGTGGTCAACCAGCCACCCACGAGCGGGCCGAGGGCCGCCATCCCGCCGATGGTCGCGCCCCAGACGGCGAAGGCGATCGCACGGTCTTTCCCGCGGTACACGGCGTTCAGCACCGACAGCGAGGCGGGCAGGATCATTGCGGCAGCCACGCCCTGGAACGCACGCGCGCCGATGAGTTCGTACGCCTGGTCCGACATCGCCACCATCACGCTGGCCAGGGCGAACAGAGCCACCCCACCCACGAACATGAGCCGCCGGCCGATGATGTCGGACAGGCGGCCGGAGAGCAGCAGCAGGGACGCGAACAGCAGCGCGTAGATAGCGTTGACCCACTCCGCGTCGGTCGTGCTCAGTCCGAGGTCCTCGACCATGGTCGGGATCGCGACGTTGACCACCGTTGCGTCGAGGATGATCATCGCGACGCCGAGGGCGAGGAAGAGCAAGGCGACCCAGCGCTTGCGGCCGGTCAGCGCGGGGGCGGTGGTGTCAGCGGTCACGGGTGTTCTCCTGGTGTTGTGTCGTACAGCTCGAGCAGTGCGCCTTCATGGGGCACGCCGGAGCGGGTGTAGATGCCGGATTCGAGGATCTCGATCGTGGTGCGGTACATCCGGCGGATGCCTGCGGTCGTCAGAACGTCGGCGCCGGTCGCCTGCTCCATGGCATTGCTGAAGAGCAGCGGTCCGAGGCGCAACATCACGAGCACGGCGGCCCGCATGTCCGGGTCGTCCGACGGACGCACGTATCCCTTCGCGGTCTGTGAGGCCATGGATCTCTTGGTGAGGTCGATGATCTCGGCAACCAAGGAGTTGGCACGGGGCGAGTCCTCGCTGGCCTGCCGGAGCAGGTAGCGCATCAGGTCCATCGAGTCCGCCGAGAAGCCGTCGAAGCCGGCCATCGCCCGGGTCGGTTCGAGGTCCCCGGCCCGGCCGAGGATGTCCTCGAAGAACCCGACCACGTGTTCGTCGCACGCCGTGCGCAGGCCCTCCTTGGATCCGAAGTGGTGCAGGACGAGGGCGGGGGAGACCCCGGCATCAGCGGCGATGGAACGCACCGATGTGCCCGCGAAACCGTCCGCACCGAATCTCACGAGGGCGGCGTCGCGGATGCGTGCCTGCGACGTGAGGTCGGCTTCTGAACGCACGTTCAATATTCTAAACGTACGTTCAGCGGCGTCACACCCGCGGTGTCAGCCGTTGAGGATCTTGGCCTTCTCCGCGGCGAACTCCTCCTCGGTCAGCACCCCAGAGGCCTTCAGTTCGCCGAGTTGCTTGAGGGCGTCCATCTTGGCCTGATCCATGCCGCCCGCGGGGGCCGCGGGGGTGGGCTCGGGCGCCGGCGCGGGCTGCTGCGCTGCCTGTTCCGCGGCCGCCTGTTGCTGTTTGGCGGCGGCCTTCTGCTGCTGCTTACCCGAGACCGCACCGCTGACCGCGGTGGCGGTACCTGCCACCACGGCCGTGCGGGCCATCGTGCCGACCAGACCGGGTCGGCCCATGCGTCGTCTCATGTCAGTCCTCCTGAAGTGCTTCGATCGCGGTCGCGACCGTCTCGTGCGGAATGCGTAGGTAGGAGACCACCTCGCCACCGGAGCCCCGGATTGCTGAGGCCAACCGGGATGCCCAGGAGTTCTCCCAGACCACTACCAGCGCCGACGAGTCGGGGTCGAGGCCGTCGGCCATGGCCATCAGGTCCTCGTCGCTGAGCAGGTCGAGTTGGGACTCGGTCAGTTCGGCGAACGCATCTGACACGCCCGCGTCCTCCACCTCCACGAAAGCAGCCTCACCGTCCGCGCTCTTTGTGAGGAAGGCCAGGTCGATGATGCGCACCGTCCCGTTCTGCTGGAGCTCCACGATCGCGGGAGCCACGTCGCCATTGAAGTTGTTGCCCTCAAACAGCACAACGGCCACGTCGACCGGCCCGACGGTATCGGGGTCGGGGATGTCAGTCATTGGGGATCCTCTCGTCGACAGTGCTCCCCGTTTGTACCGCAGGTTGACACCGGGTGTCTTCGGTAGCCGCAGATCAGCGCCTGCCGCAGCCACCTTTCTCGAAGGCCTTGGTCGAGGTGTACCGGCCGGTGGGCTGGTATGCGCCCATCACCTTCTGCTGGGGCTTGTTGGTGCGGCTGGTCACGTCGACGTCATCGATCCCCACGTTCTGCAGGGCGCGGGTGAAACCGGGGTCGGTTCCCAGATTGCGAAGCAGCAGGGTGCCTGTCCGCCGGCCCAGCGAGTCCTTCTTGTCCCCCCAGTTCAGCCACGCCACATCGCACTTCGCCTTGGCGTTCTTGGGCCGGTCGACCTTGCGGCTCACCACGATGGTGTAGCGGCGGTCCTTCTGCAGGACGGGCTTGAGATCCGCGTCGGAGACGCAGTCGACACCGTTGGTGGCGACCGGCGACCCGTTCTGGCAGATCGACCAGTAACGCATCTGACCTGAGCCCATGGTCCGCACCTTCGGCCCGGTGGCCGGTGTCGTTGGCAGCTTGCCGCGCAAGACCAGGACTTTGCCGTAGGCGGCGTTGATCGGACCCACCGCGTATTTGACGCTGCGGTTGTCGTAGAAGCCGCCTATCTCGCCAAGTGCGAGGTCCTTGCGCCGGTCCTTCGCGGTGGGAGTGCCGATCCGGTACACCGACAAGGCCAGCGGCTGGTTGAAGAACTTCTCCCACCGCACAGGGGAGTAGGACGGGTTCTTCGCCGGGTCGGCGCCGGGAAGGTTCACCAGCCCGGTGTACACCGGGCCGGGCATGGTCTGGAACGAGAAGTAGCGTTGCGGGTCGTTGATCGCCGCACACAAGGCGTCCCCGCGCAGGACCTGGCCGTCGCTGAGCGTCAGGACCGGCTCGGGCAACGACGCTGGCGCCTGGTCGGCGGCACGATCCGGGAGGTACACGCGGTAGATGAGTTCCTGTGCCGCTTCGTTGGTGGGCGGCGCGTCGATGACGTTGGGTTCCTGGGAGGCGACACCGTCGGTCATGGTCAGGGTGTAGGACCTGTTCGCGGCATAGCGGTCGGCTCCCGGGAGGTACGGATTGATGCTGCCCGGGTCGGGTTGGATCGCGGTGTCGTCGAGTGCGTCCACCGCAGCGTGATCGACTCCGGCGACGCGGCCGTAGGCGTTCACCGACATGTAGCGCGCGTGCGGGAAGGTGCCTTCGAGGCGCAGCGTCGAGCCGACGGGGATGCGGAACCGCGCGCCCCAGTACAACGCGCCCTCATCGGGGTAGGCGAGGTTCGTCGCCTTGTTCTTGATGCTCATCGGTCCGAACCAGAAGCAGGTCGCCTGCGGGGCACCTTTGCCGGCCGCTCCGGTCGGGGCGGCTGCCTGGGCCGGCACGGCGAGACTGAGGACAGCCGTACCCACGGCCACCATGAGGATTCTGCGCATGCGGGAAGGATAGGGGGTCGATCCGGCGGCGGGGTGGTTCGGCGCCGGAACCACCGGAACGGGTGGTGCTACCGACTCAGGTCCGCCGGGCCTCCTGCCGATCCCAACGTTGACAAGGGAGGAAAGATGAGGCGATCGATCGTGGTGGCGGCTGTGCTGGTGGCGGGCCTGGCAGGGTGCTCGTCGGCGGAGGAGGCCGCGGATTCGACCCCCCCGGACCTGCAGGGGACCTGGACCGGGACTGCGGAGTACGCGGAACCCGGCGGTGGGACCGGCGGTGGGCCGGAGACGCTGGTGATCGAGAAGCAGGACGGCTCGATGCTTTGGGGCTACACCGAGTACACCGACATCGACGGCTCGGAGAAGAAGGAGCCCGTCACCGGCACGTTGGCTGCAGACGACGGCGTGGTCCTCACCGAGAAGGCCACGCTGTGGCAGGGCGAGTACGACGACGGCTCACTGACCTTCGTGGTCAGCTGGGCGAAGGGTGAAGGCAACCACGGCGCGTTCGAGATGGTGATGACCAAGCAGTAGCTCAGCGCACGGTAGTGATTCGCCGCCGATGGTGGCGCGGCAATGCCGGACCCGGCCGGCGATGGGGTGGCGAATAGCCCGATGCCAGCGCTCCTGCAGGCAGCAGGGTTCACCCGACAGCGGCGCAGGACCACCCGATACACTGGTCCAGAAGCGCCCGTAGCTCAACGGATAGAGCATCTGACTACGGATCAGAAGGTTAGGGGTTCGAATCCCTTCGGGCGCGCCAGTGAAACCCCTGATCAGAGGCATATTTTCAGCCTTTGCGTCCTCACTTGCGCGTCTGTTCCAGCACTGCTGATCCCCACACTGATACCCACGGCGGCGGAGAAGGACCTATTCCTCCTCGTCACTCCACGTGCGCAAGCCGGATCGGCCTCTAGAAGTCGTCCCAGTTGTCCCTCTCGTGAAAGAACCTGTCCCACTCCTCCGTGACAGGGCCGTACTCCTCGTCTGTCATCGGCGTCCAGTGCTGGGGCTCAGTGGGAGTGATCACGTCCCAGGAGCCGTCCTTGTTCTCCGTGACGGACTGCAGCACCCACCAGAAGTTCTTGGGTGCCTGTGGGCCGACGAAGGCGGTCACAGCGGGGTTGAAGCCTTCCATATCCACCTGGAACGCACGGTTCTCGATGTACCGGGGCGGAACCCTCTCAGAGGTCACTCTGAAACCCCGGGGGAACGCCCTCAGAATCTTGTCGCGCCACTCCTCTGCGAGGTCCGGGGGGTCCGATCTGCTACCGCCCGCCATCGGAGTCACCTCACGCACAGGCGCTTCACCCTGTGCGTCCGCGCGGCCACCAGCACTGGTATCGCCGAGTGCCAGGGCCGCCTTTAGCCGCTCTCGAAACTGTTCCTTCGTTTCGCCCTTCTCAGGCTTGATCAGCGCCTTCCTGTCCGTCATGTGTTCCGCTCCCTCTACCACTGCGTCTGCTTGATTAGCGCCCACTGGTCGTCCGAGAACTCAGCCAGCGACGTGGGCGGTGAAGCCAACAGCCTGCTCATCTCCTCGGCGCTGACCTCGGCCACCTCCCGCACGTCCTGCAGGTCCCCGAACCCGAGGATCGCTGGCAGGTGCCACGGGGCTTCGTCCCACCGCTTGTGCTGCGTGCGGTACTGGAAAACCTGGGGGCCGTCGTGCTTCAACAGCGCCCAGATCCCCCTGAAATCAGTGAGTGTGTAGTAGCGCACCGCGATCCCCCTCACGTGTCTCAGACAGCAGCCTTGCCGACTTGTCGGACATCGCCAAGGTGCCGGTAGATCGTAGCCCGGGATACCCCGAGGACTCTCGCGATCTCGGCGACCGTCGAGTCGCCGTCCGCGTACATCTTCTGAGCCACCTGGCTCTTCGTCGGGCTCAAACTGGGCTTGCGCCCGCCCTTCCTCCCCCTCGCCCGGCCAAGTCACGCATCGTCAGCGGGAGCCGGTCGGTGCGGTCTTTCCGCTAGGTAAGGCCACACGGTGTAGCCAGCGCTCCGCAGATGGGCTAGCAAGGCTGCCGCTGTCTGATCGTCGTCGATCACGAAGTATCTGACTTTCCAGTTCGTTCCCGTTTGGGGGTCGTCCAGGCCGCGAGCCTCGGTGAGGTGGGAGACGGGCACGGATCGCACCTGGCCCTTCTTCTCGGCTATGAGCGCGTTGCCCTGGCCGTCGAAGCCGAGCAGTCGTCCCTCGACAGCCTCCCCGCTGTCGCCACTGTCAGTGCGTAGCGGTTCAATGCGATAGAAGGCGCCGCTGCTCTTGTGGGGGCGGCGCGGGGAATTCGGCTTCCTCACCTCTGTCCGGTGTTCACGGATGACGATGGGGCACGTTCGCATTGTTTCCTCCCTTTAGCGAGGAGGCTACGCGGTTCACCGGCGATCAGGGCTGCCGCAGTTCGCAATCTCCAAACATCCCCGCGACGCTGTTCGGGCGGGGTGAGGCGCGGCGAAGCGCGGCGGCCCGCGAATACTGCACATACCAACTCGGGGATTTTCCAAGTTTCGATTGGAGGAGTTTGAGGGCCTGCTGGCCGTCCTGGAACACGAACCGGATCCGTTGCCGGGTGTATCCGCCGCCCTGGTTGTAGCCCCCACCGCGATACGCCCCGTCGGACTGCCGGATGCCGGTGTAGCACGGTGCGAGCGGGTTCGCGATACGGATGCGTTTCCCCGCCCGCTTGATGACGATCAGGTCGCCTTTCGGGGTGCCGTTCACCCAATACGAAGTGCCGGGCGGTGGGGCGGGCCAGTCAGCGTGGGCCGATGCGGCGGGTGCCAAGACCGCGCCCCCCGCGAGTGCGATGGCAGTTCCTAGTGTGACGAGCCGTCTCATCGTTCCCCCAGTCGTGTTGTTCGTATCGTGTTCAGGGTATGCCGGGAAAGCAGGGGTATGCCCTGCGATGCCGATGGGCACATGAATCGGCGAGCCCGATGCCTGCCCCCAGAGAAGTGCGGAACGAGCGACTTCCCGTCAGCCTGCGTGCGGTACTGGAAACACCTGGGGGCCGTCGTGCTTCAACAGCGCCCAGATCCCTGAAATCAGTGAGTGTGTAGTAGCGCACCGCGATCCCCCTCACGTGTCTCAGACAGCAGCCTTGCCGACTTGTCGGACATCGCCAAGGTGCCGGTAGATAGTCGCTCGGGATACACCCAGCACCTTCGCGATCTCGGCGACTGTTGAGTCGCCGTCCGCGTACATCTTCCGAGCCACCTCGATCTTCTTCGGGCTCAAACTGGGCTTGCGCCCGCCCTTCCTGCCCCTCGCCCGGGCTGCCTCCAACCCCGACTTTGTACGTTCCCTGATCAAGCCGCGCTCGAACTCAGCCAGTGCCGCGAACACGTGAAAGATCAGTTTCCCGGCGGATGTGGTGGTGTCGATGGATTCGGTCAGCGAGCGGAACCCAACGTCTCGGTCCTCCAGGTCCGACACGACGGTGATCAGATGCTTGAGAGAACGCCCCAGTCGGTCCAGCCTCCAGACGACCAGGACATCGCCCTCGCGCAGGTAACTCAGGGCCGCCTCCAACTGCGGACGATCCGCTTGAGCACCCGACGCCTTATCAGTGAAGACCTTCTCGCATCCCGCCCCGCTCAGGGCGTCCTGCTGCAAGTCAGCGTTCTGATCCTGTGTTGACACCCGTGCATACCCCACCAAAGCCATTCGGCCCACCTCCTGGCACCAGTGTCGCATAATCCTATGACTTATGAGACATAGATTCTGAGACGGGTTAGATACGTTCAGGCACAGGCTTCAGGGGAGTCCTAGACATGCCTCAACAAAGGATCGTTTGCGGACAGCCCAGTCGGCAGTCGGCGTGTGATCGGCTTGTTCGTTCTACGTCAAGATGGGTCTTTGGTCGCTTCGTAGACCCTGTTCTTGCTCGTTGAACTGCCGATAGCCGATACCCGTCCCGCCTCCAACAGTCTGTTAATTCGCCGAAGAGCCGTCTGATACGAGGTGCCAAGTGCTGTCGCCACATCTCGGGCTGCCACTGGACCTGACTCCTGAATATGGGTTAGGACGTCGTGCAGGTCGCGATCCAGAGCAGGCGCTTCGTCGGTGTAGCCCGGAAGGGATAGTTGAGCCGGATCAAGGTCGCCATGAGTAAGTCGATATGTGGCGTATCTCCGTCCACCTTGCTTGTAGGCAATTCCCTTTGCAACGAGATCCGCGAGTGCCTGAGTTGCCTCGAGGCGCTCCACGCCCCAACCTCGGAGATTCTCGTTGGAGACTTCTCCGTTACTTCGCATGATTCCAACAGCGATCGCTTGGGCGTCGGACAGAGGGGTGCCTAAACCTGCGATGTACTTGATCGTTGCATCATCGAGGAGGCCGTGGCGGGGAATGGTCAGTGTCGTCCGAGACGGTGAACTCTTGTACTTGGGAGGGGTCATTCCCGCAGCGCGAAGTAGGTGAAACATCGCAGGTATCCCTGACCCACGGTTCTCGCACACCACCTCCTCCCGCCCGGGCATTGGGGCATCGGCGAGGATGCGCGCCAGGCTAGCGTTCCTGGACGACGACACGCCCGCCTCGCCAAGTTGCGCGGTATCGACGCCGCCGAACAGCCCGCCGGAGTTCCTTATGACTAGGCGATCTGGATACAACTCGACCTGGACCTGACTACCCCTTGAGGCGGGGCTGTAGTCCCTGTGCATCAAGGCATTGACGACGGCTTCACGAATGACTTCCAGGGGATACTCGAATGAATCACTGCGCCCTGCGCCAGTGATGATTGAAGCCTTGGACAAGTTCCGAGTCAGGGCCACAACAATGTCATCCACGATCGAAGGAATCGGTCCGTCGATTGTTCGGTTGTCAAGGAACCGCTTGCCTCCCGCCACGGGCTGTCCCATTTGAGTCGTGGGCAGAACAACCAAAGTGACGTTCAACTGCGGAAAGAATTGCTGGGGGTAACGACCGAGGACCAACAGGCCGCCGAGGGTGGGAACGAGATCCCCGGATACATCAGCCACTACTCCCACGGCTCTGAGCGTTTCCTCTCGATTGAGCCGGGAGAGGGCCGTGCCCCCACGGGCGTGCAGCCGATCGATGAATCGATCTACTTCAGATGGGTCGAGATCACTCAGCGTCGCGCCTTCGACTGGCTCTCTGTCGAAGGTCGGCTGTCCCCGATTGAGCATGAGTTGGCTCACCTCGTACTCACTCAATCGGCGATCGCCGTCTCCTCCCCTGATAAAGGAACCTCCGTATCGACCCCGTGCCTTTACGAACACCGGCTTCTCCGAGACGTCTGCCTCCTCGATCTCCAGTGTCACCACGGAGGTACCTTCGAACTCAACGGCCTCAATGGATGCACGCAGCGGAGGTTCTATGTCGTTGGAACACATGCCTGCCACTCCATCCCTGCACCGATTGGCGTCGAAGCCCACGGCTGGGACGAAACCGTTCTCTTCGAGGCCCAAGATGACGAGTCCACCCTTGCCGTTGCGAAAGGCGCTCAGAGTCTCACGGAGCGAATGAGGGGTCTCCTTGACTGCCGCTTTGACCTCGACATCTGTCGGCTCAAGGCCAAGGCGGCGCAATCGGTCGACAACCTGAGTCAGTTGATGAGTGTCCACCTTTTCCTGCCCCCAATCACCACTTCTCTATCACTTCTCTATCACTTCTCTATCACTATCCATCACAGAGAAAGAGAGAATGGCATGAGACGCTGCCTCGACAACGTAGCCCCCGGCGTGACTCCTTCGACAGACCCTAGACTGCAACAGACTTACGCAGGGGAGTGAAGTTGTTCGAGCCAGCCTTCAAGAACGTCGATGACATCCTGCACAAGGACGCGGGCTGTACGTCAGAACTGGACTACACCGAGCAGTCCTCATGGATTCTCTTTCTCAAGTACCTTGATGCGCTTGAGCAGGACCGCGCCACCGAGGCGATGCTCAAAGGCGAGCATTACGACTACATCCTCGACCCTGAATACCGCTGGTCCACTTGGGCCGCACCCAAGACCCCCGCAGGAGTCATCGATCACAACAAAGCAATGACTGGTGACGACCTGCACGACTTCGTCAATCAGGAACTGTTCCCGTATCTGTACGGTTTCAAGCACAAGGCCAGCGGACCCAACACCATCGAGTACAAGATCGGGGAGATCTTCGGGGAGATCAAGAACAAGATCCAGTCGGGCTACAACCTGCGCGAGGTTCTCGACATCATCGACACCCTCCGGTTCGGGGCACAGGCGGAGAAGCACGAACTGTCCCACCTCTACGAGGCCAAGATCCGCAACATGGGCAACGCTGGACGCAATGGCGGTGAGTACTACACCCCCCGACCTTTGATCCGCGCCATTGTCAGAGTCGTCAACCCTCAGATCGGCCAGACCGTGTACGACGGGGCTGTCGGATCAGCAGGCTTCCTGTGCGAGGCGTACACCTACCTGAAGGACACCCCAGGTCTGACCACCTCGCAGATGGCCACCCTGCAGAAGGACACGTTTTACGGCAAGGAGAAGAAGTCTCTTGCGTACGTGATCGCCATCATGAACATGATCCTGCACGGCATCGACACCCCCAACATCGTGCACACCAACACCCTGTCCGAGAACCTCTCCGACATCCAGGAGAAGGACCGCTACGACATCGTCATGGCGAACCCGCCGTTCGGCGGCAAGGAACGCAAGGAAGTCCAACAGAACTTCCCCATTCGGACCGGGGAGACCGCGTTCCTATTCCTCCAGCACTTCATCCGCATCCTGCGCGCCGGAGGCAGAGCAGGTGTTGTCATCAAGAACACTTTCCTTTCTAACACCGACAACGCATCCGTAAGCCTGCGGAAGCAACTGCTGGAATCCTGCAATCTCTTCGCGATCTTGGACTGCCCCTCTGGCACCTTCCAAGGCGCAGGTGTGAAGACAGTCGTGCTCTTCTTCACAAAGGGCGAACCAACAAGCGACATCTGGTACTACCAACTCGACCCAGGACGCAACCTTGGCAAGACAAATCCGCTCAACGATGAGGACCTGGCCGCGTTCGTCGACCTTCAGAAGACCAAAGCCAATTCAGACAAGTCCTGGACCACCAAAATCGCAGACATCAACACCGACACCTGGGATCTCTCTGTTAAGAACCCGAACCGCAACGACGAAGTCATCCACCGGTCACCGGGCGAAATCCTCGACGAAATCGAAGCCCTAGACGCCGAATCCGCCAAGATCCTCGCGGGTATCCGGGGACTGCTTTGAATTCAGGGTGGGAAGCCCGACCCTTGGGTGACGTATGTGAGATCAGGAGTGGCGGCACCCCTTCTAAAGCAAAGCCGGAGTTCTGGGGAGGCAGCATTCCCTGGATTTCGCCCAAAGACATGAAGTTCCGTGTGGTATCCGACAGCATTGACCACATCACAGCAACAGCGGTCGAAGAGGGTGCCGCCCGAGTTGTCCCAGTGGGTTCAGTGCTGGTGGTGGTCAGGTCGGGAATCCTTGCTCGAACGATTCCCGTCGCTCGTACGGCTTCCACCGTTGCGGTGAATCAGGACGTCAAGGCCCTCATCCCGCATGCGACCGTCCAGCCCAAGTACCTTCAGTACTTCCTGGAAAGCGTAGAACCCTCTCTGTTGAGATCCATCACGCGTGGGGCAACTGTCCACCGACTCGAAACGCCAGTTCTTCAAGGATTGCACATCCCGGTCCCGCCACTGGACCAGCAGGAGCGAATCGTGCGGATTCTCGAAGAGGCCTTGAAAATGTTGCAGGTGGCCAAGAGCCAGGTAGAAATGGCACGGATCGCTGGTGAGGCGATAGCCCCAAGCCTGTGGGATGGCCTAACGCTTGACGTGAAGGGTTATGCCGTAGCGACCATCGCTGATGTCACCCAAATCAGGTCCGGGCAGACGTTACCGAGATCGATGGAGAGGTCCAGCGGTGATATCCCATACGTCAAGGTCGCCGATATGAACCTGCCCGCCAACCGCGAGGGCATATTCACCTCCTCGCGGTTCATAGATGTCTCTGACGTTAAGGCGGCTGGGGTAGTCCCACCGGGTGCGACGGTCTTTCCTAAGCGAGGTGGGGCGATTCTCACAAACAAGAAGCGGATCGTTCGCACGCCAATCTGGCTGGATCTCAACATGATGGCCCTCATTCCTGGACCCCGAGTTGAGCCGGAGTACTTGTTCCTACACATGCTGAACCTGGATCTTCGGGAAATCAACAACGGATCGTCAATACCTCAGATCAACAATTACTCAATCGGGCCGCAGGCGATCCGGTTTCCAACCGACCTGGAGGTCCAGAAGGCCCTGGCGCAGAGGATCATGAATGCCCGTGCGCGGTGCAGGGCTTTGGATGCCATCTTCGCGAGAAAGTCGAGTGTCCTTGACGAACTGCGAGCGTCTCTTCTGCACCAAGCCTTCACCGGCCAACTGTGACTGTCAGGATGCAACCGCAAATCGGCAGACACCACACTGAAGAAGATTAGGGCTTGGCTGTGAAGGGGGTGACATGACTCTTAACGAGGCGGAAACCCGCACACAATTGATCGACCCGAAACTGAAGGCGTCCGGCTGGGGCGCTGGTGACGGTGGCCGAGTCCGTGAGGAGTACGTCATTGCTCCTGGTCGGATCACCAGCATCGGCCAGAAGCCGAAGGCCCTGATCGCCGACTACCTGCTGGTCTACCGGAACACCCACCTGGCTGTGGTTGAGGCCAAGGCCGATACCAAGCACTACACGGAGGGTTTGGCGCAGGCCAAGGACTACGCGGACAAGATGTCGGTGCGGTTCGCCTACGCCACCAACGGCCACCTGATCCGCGAAGTGGACATGCACACAGGGACTGAACGGGACATACCGGCGTTCCCAACACCGGAGGATCTGTGGGACCGCACCTTCGCCACTCGTAACGGATGGCGGGACAGGTTCGCGGCTGTCCCCTTCCAGGACAAGGGCGGGACCTTCGGGGGCCGCTACTACCAGGACGCGGCCATCAGTGCCGCTACTGAGGCTGTAGCGCAGGGCAGGAAGCGCATTCTGCTGACTCTGGCTACAGGGACCGGCAAGACGTTTATCGCCTTCCAGATCGCCTGGAAACTGTTCCAGTCCCGGTGGAATCTTGGCGATGCCGACGACCCTGAGAACCCCACTCGCAGGCCACGCATCCTGTTCCTGGCGGACCGCAACATCTTGGCCAATCAGGCGTTCAACGCATTCAGCGCGTTCCCCGAGGACGCCCTGGTGCGCATCGATCCTGCTGACATCGCCAAGAGGGGCAAGGTCCCGAAGAACGGCAGTATCTTCTTCACGATCTTCCAGACGTTCATGTCCGGCGACCAGCCGTACTTCGGGGAGTATCCGCCGGACTTCTTCGACTTCATCATCATCGACGAGTGCCACCGGGGCGGGGCCAACGACGAGTCCACCTGGCGCAGCATCCTTGACTACTTCGCCCCGGCAACCCAGTTGGGCCTGACCGCCACCCCGAAGCGTGCCGACAACGTCGATACCTACGAGTACTTCGGCGAACCGGTGTACGTGTATTCGCTGAAGGAAGGCATCAACGACGGGTTCCTGACCCCGTTCCGCGTCAAGCAGATCGACACCACCCTCGACGAATACCGGTATACCGCCGACGACACCGTCGTCGAAGGTGAGATCGAAGCAGGCAAGGTCTACGAGGAGCGGGACTTCAACAAGATCATCGAAATCAGGGAACGTGAGCGGGCTCGTGTTCGCCTGCTGATGGACATGATCGACCAGACCCAGAAGACGCTCGTGTTCTGCGCCAATCAGGCGCATGCCCTTGTTATCCGAGACCTCATCAATGAGATGAAGGCCTCGCCTAGCCCCGACTACTGCCACCGTGTCACCGCCGACGACGGGGGCCTGGGCGATCAGCACCTTCGGGACTTCCAGGACAACGAGAAAACTGTGCCGACCATCCTCACGACCTCGCAGAAACTATCCACCGGGGTGGATGCCCGCAACGTGCGCAACATCGTTCTGCTGCGACCAATCAACTCGATGATCGAGTTCAAGCAGATCATCGGGCGGGGGACCCGACTGTTTGACGGCAAGTACTACTTCACGATCTACGACTTCGTCGAGGCCCATCGCCTGTTCCAGGATCCGGAGTGGGATGGTGAACCCCTGGTGCCAGATCCTCCCAAGCCACCCAGGGGTGGAGGCCAACAGCCGGATGATCCCATCGATCCTCCCGTCATTACTCCACGTCCGGAGAAGATCAAGGTCAAACTCGCTGACGGCAAGGAACGCAGCATCCAGCACATGGTGTCCACAAGTTTCTGGGGACCTGACGGCAAGCCACTTTCTGCTGCCGAGTTCCTCCACTCCCTGTACGGCACGCTCCCCGACCTGTTCAAGAATGAGCAGGAACTACGCGTCATCTGGAGCGACCCGAAGACCCGCCGTGCGCTGCTACAGCACCTCCAGGAGAGGGGATTCGGCTCGGAAGTCCTCGCGGAACTCCAGATTCTCATCGAGGCCCAGGACGCCGATCTCTACGACGTTCTGGCCTACGTCGCGTACGCCCTTCCCCCGAAGACGCGTGCTCAGCGGGCCGCCCACGCTCGCGTCGTCGTCGATCACCGCTTCCTGCCCCAGGAGAAGGTCTTCCTCCACGGGGTCCTGTCCCACTACGTCGATCAAGGCGTTCAAGCGCTGGACCCCGCTGAACTCCCGCCCCTCCTCAAACTCAGATACGGCGGCAGCCTCCAAGACGCCATCAAAGATCTCGGACCCGAGATCGGCGAGAAGTTCACCGGCTTCCAGCGCTATCTGTACGAAGACGAAGCCACTGGGTGAATCGAGATGTCGAATGGGACTTCGGTTGGCGACCTTCTGAACCGTGTGTTGCCGACACTCGTTGTCCCTTGGTCTTCAGAGGAGTTCAACGTCTTCGACGTTATGCACCACGGCACCCACGAGAAGCAGTTGTCCAACGTCTTCGCATGGCTGCTCGACGAGGAGGGATCGCACCGGCTCGATGACCGGTTTCTGTCTTGCTTCCTCGATGAGGTGAACGTGGGGTTGAGTGCTCGGGGAGAAGCCCCCGTGAGACCTGAGGCGTTTGTCGTGGAGCAGGAGCAGAACACACGCTCCACCCGCGAAGGGGCCGACATCGCTGACATCGTGTTGCGCGGGGAACGAACTGCGCTCGTGATTGAGAACTACCACATCTCCGACGGGCACGGACATGACTACAAGGCCTACTACGACCACGGCAAAGGACCCATGGACGGGCGTTCCGTGGTCGTGATGCTCTGCGATATCCGAGACGACAGCCTCCTGAGAGATGGCTGGGAACACGCCGTCGTAATCACGTACTCGAACCTCCTGTATCGACTCCTCGACGACATCGGCACTGACCCGAACTATCCGAGCGCCCATCCCGAGCAGTTCTGGTTCCTAAGCCAGATGAAGCAGCACTTCCTGAAAGGAAAGCGCGTGAACGACGACACCTCGCTGGAGTTCATCAGGGTGCTGTGTGAGACCGGTGAGGCAAGGCGTTATGGCACCAACGGCGCAGCGGCTTCTTTCGCGGACTTCCTTCGCAGCGAAGCCCAACAGAAATTCGAAGAGAGCCAGGCTCTGCTCAACCGGCTCAAGAAGGCATTGCAGACCTACCTCGACGCGAACCTGGGTCGGTTGAACGACGCCTTGGGCGAGGGCTACTTCGGCGGCACCTACATCAGATTCCAGGGCATCTACCAGTGGGACGTCAGCCTGCTATGCGACGGGGAGGTCACCGTCTTCGTGCTGTTCGGGCCATCGGCGTGGGCGGACAACGAACTGAACAAGTACAAGTCGTGGGAAGTGAGGATCGACGAGCCTGACTATTCGCGCCTTGTCATCGGATATGGACCTAACAAGGAACTTCGCCAGTCCTCAGTGACGATGGAGGACATCCTCAACGGGTTGGCTCCGGATGACACCCGACTGCTCGACGAGATCGTGAGTGCCGTTCGCGGGATCTGAACGAGCGCCTCGTGCACCCTTGCTGGCCCACGTCTACGCGTTAGAACCGCAGATCACGTTCTGAACGGCGATAGCACCCTTCTTGGTGCTCAGCGGCAAGCCCTGCGGATTTCCCCTACTGGGTTCCGACGGCAAGGTGGGACTTGCCCAGGCACGGACGTACTTCCGCTTGAACAACGGGTCCGTGCGCCATCCGGGGTACTTCGGTGTCTTGACCAGCCGGACCTTGGCACGGATGGATACGCCCTCGGTGGTGGGCAGACACACGAAACCCGCCTTCGAGGTTCGGGAGCGACGATTCGAGATCGGGGACCCCACAGCCTCACCCCGGTAGGCCATGACAATCAGAGCGGAACTGTTGTCGTAGCCGAAATAGCGGCCTTTCTGGACCGACACCTGAAAGTCGGGCACGCTCACGGGCACCTGGAACGCACCGACGCCGTTGCGCAGGCGCACCGCCTGATCCCAGAAGTCCCCGGACTCGTCGATGCCTTGCGCGAACACCTCACATGATGAGCAGTTGCTGACCTGGATTGGCACCTCGACTGTGCTCTCTGCCTGACCAGGTGACACTGGCAGGGTCACCAGTGCCAGCCCCAGCACGCCCATACCCGTGACCGACCCTCTGACGCTCATGGCTAACCCCCTCAGCCCGCTTGGTGCGAACTCCCCAATTCTCGCCCCCGGCCTCTCGGTATCTCTCGTTCACGCTGTCCCACGCCCACCGCGTCGCCCCGCCCCAGTCTTGGAACGGCCCCCACCGAAGCACGCCGCGTAGCCGAATACGGGGCTTTGGGTGTCGGACCTATCCCTTCACCCCAGGAAGCCCTATTCGGGCCTTCTAGGGCTCGACGTGCCGATGGCAAAGCCCCTCCAAGGCCGACAACCGGCACGGCCCGGGCCAGAAGCCTCCCCGCCGGGTCCTTCCCGAGCATGCGCAAGGCTCTCGACCGACTCGCTGGACGGAGGTCCCCCCACCCTCCACCGCACAACCCGGCAACGACGCGGCAGCCTGCCCCGTTCGCAATTGACCGATCTGGAATACAGGAAGATCAGTTACCACTTGCTGCGCTCATAATCGGAGTGCATCTGAAGAGCCATCGAGACGAGATCGTCAGCGTTCTTTCCAGGCCAGCCATGCAGAATCAGACGCCACTCCTCAGGCACCGCCGACGCGCCGTACTGGGCCCCCAGCAGCGCACCGGCAATCGCTGCCACGGTGTCTGTGTCGTTCCCACCCCGCACTGCCGCCTCCACCCCCCGGCGCAGATGCGAGACCCCGTCGGCCTCATCATCAGTGAGCGAGGTACAGGCAATGGCACTCCACGCCCCGAGCAAGGCCTCCACGACCCACCCGTTGGCCCGGTAAGCCTGCGGCGTCCGGCCTTCCGCGTCGGCGATGCGTTCAGCCCACAGGGCCGCAGCCTCGGCATCCAGATGTTCCAGGCCCACCCGCAGATCCAGCACACCCGTGAGAACTGCATGACGGATCGCCAGACACTGCAGCACGCATGCCTGTCCGGCCTCAGGATCGAAATGCGTCAGGGCGCTGATCTGCATCGCGGCGTCCACCAGGCCCTCCGGATCACTTAGGTACGCCAAGGCGACCGGCGCTGTCCGCATCAGGCTGCCATTGCCACCCGACCTGCCACTCCTGCGGTGGTGCTCGGCGGCCTCGCGGCGCAGCGCCTCAGCAGTCGGCACTCCTGACTCACTCGCTGCCCTCGTCAAGACAGTCCGCGTTTGTGCGCCGACATCCTTGGCCTCCAGCATCCATGCGTACCAACCAGCCGCGATCTGGTCCTGGGCTTCGTCATCGCGTAGATCAGCCCCGGACGCGACTACCTCGGCGATCACCCAGGCCATCGAGGTGTCATCAGTCCACTCCCCCGGCTCCCACCCGAACGGTCCGCCACCTACCATCCCCACCTGAGCAGGAATCCGCTCCGGCGGATCGAACTCATACCCCGCGCCAAGCGCGTCCCCGCAGGCCGAGGCAAGCAGGACACCAGCAGCGCGATCAGCCTTCTCTGCCGCCCGCATCTCACCATCAGTCATCGTTCTCCACGCTCCTCCCGCAGCCGGACGGCATCCCAGTCCTCAGGGTTGAACGAAACCCGACCTCTGACTGCCTTTGGCTCGTACCTCCCTCGGTACTTCCGCCGGTCGTACAGATCGAGAGCCTTCCGTTCTTGTTCGTGCCGCTCCCGCCGAACGGTCTCCCGGTCGGGCACTCCATAGCGCTCAGCCAACTCGTCCAGAAACCCGACAGGATCCGTCGCTGCCAATCGGATGCGGCGCTTCCCGTCCCGGACCAGTAGGCCATGCTGTTCCAGGTCTTTGACCGTGCGTGACACCGTGTTCCGGTTAAGGCCCGTGTGACGCGCCAGAGCGCTTGTGGACACTCCCGAGCCCTCCGTGCGCCACAACGCATGCAGGATCCGTACACCGCTCTTGGGCAGCCACAGAGCACCGTCGTTCATCTGCTGGAACATCCTGTGCCTACCCAGGCAAATGCGCTCCAGCGCTCCCACAACTGCTGAATATGTCATCAGTCGCTCACTAACTACTACTAGTGCTTCCCCCTCTGAGGGAATGATGGAGGATTCAGCAGTCTGCGCCGGGATGATCAGTCTGTACTCCGTCGGGCGGTGGAAGGCGTCTCGTCGGGCGGACTTGCTGACCAACCCTGTGCCCATCAACGCGTCCATCCGGCGGCGGACGACGGTCTCGTCCACGCCGAGCCAGCCAGACAACTCCCGATCGGAAATGGCGAATGGTTTCTCGGGGTCAGCCTTGGCCACCACCATCCTCCAGCAGAGAAGACAAGCCAAGTCCCAGGGTTCAGTTGGGGCCTCTATCCCCGTTCGCTGGACATCCGCCAGCCAACTCAGAAAGGGTCTCCACACCCGGTGGATAGCGAAGTTTCCAGCGGACGCGACTGTGCCAGATGCTCCGTCCTCGTCGAGCCCTGAGGAGATCGCCGCTGCAAGCACCTGCCGGTTCATGCTTTCGGTCCAGCGACCTGTGAGCATCAAATGGCGGGTGGTGGCAAGCAGGCTCTTGTTGCGATTACCAGGCGGTGTATTCGCCAGATCGGTCAGCGCCTCCTCCGGGTGCGGGACGCTGCGCCTACCCTTAGTGCCGCTAATCACTCCGAGTGCACCTTGTCGGTTGTTCTGCTTGAGGATGCCCGGATGCCAACTTCTCGGCAGCGGAGGGATCTCGTCCGAATCAGGTCCGACGGAGGGGAACCCAACCTCGTATATGGCGGCACAGAGGAAGCCGTGCCGAACAACGTCAACCGCCACCGGAGTCCCGTCTGGCAAGCGGATCTTCGCTTCCAGGGACGCGTCGGCCACATCAGTGGCGAGGCGGTAAAGGGAATGCATTCCACGCGTCAAGGTCTTCTGGCCTACCGCCTGCTGGGGCAACGGCCCGTACATCGCTTGCAGGGTCCCGTACGTTTCGCGGAGCACCGATCCGTTCTTGTTCTCAAAGTCCAAGAGCAGCAGCCCAGTCGGAAGTACGAGCCCGAGCAGATGTACACGCTCGCCACTCAGGCTCGCGATATCCGCTTCTCCCAGGAGCCCCTTGCCCAGCCAATTCGACCAGATTGGCCTCTTCTTGAGACGGTTGCCCTCGTGGTCAAACGTGACACGCAACGGCGTTACGGGCCAGCCTAGCGAGGTGAGCCGCCTGGCCTCGTCCTGCAGGACCCTCAGACTCCAAGTCGCCTGACACTCGTGCCAAGTCGCCTCAAGATCGTCATTCACGTGCCGGGCGGGGTCATGGGGGTAGGGAGCGTCAGTCGGACACCGTCCTCAAGAAACTGGAGAAGGGCAGAGGTAGGCACGAGGACCCGACGCCCGATACGGACGCTTGGCAGCACTCCCCGACGGACTGCCTTGTAAGCCGTCGATCTGCCGATATACAGCAGGTCCGCCACCTGCTCCACGGTCAGGACGGGCGTGACAGAGGGATCCAATTGGTGCTTCTGAGCAGCACGGCTGCTGTCATTCTGTTTGTTCACATCCTTAATACGGCTAACTCAGGAAAACCTTCATGCCCAAGGCGCGAGAAGCGACGAGTCCGCCCGGCGAGGGCTGAACTACTGACCCATTGCCTCCTTAAGCACGTCAAGGGGAATGGTGGCATCCACGTGGCCGTAGATGTCGTTGGTCATCGCCACGCTGCTGTGGCCAACCATCGCCGAAACCATCGAAAGCGGTACGCCCGCGAGGATCAGTCGGTGCGCAAGCCCATGACGAAGCGAGTGCCAGGGACGCTTGGGTGTGATTCCAGCGGCGATGAGTGCACGCTGGAGTTCGTGAGAGACGTTGTCACGGTCCAAGGCGCGCCCAGTCGCTGAGGTGAAGACCAAGTCGGAATCATGCCAGCCTTCCCCCAGCGCGAGTCGTTCCCGCCTGGTTCGGCGTTTGACGCATTGGAGTTGTTCAACCACCACGGGGAGGAGCGTCACTGTGCGGATCTTGGAGTTCTTAGTGGTATTCCGAAGGTGGCCGCCACGGCGCAATGTCGCAGTCTGCCTATCCAGATCGACATCGCTCCACCGCAATGCGAGCGCCTCTCCAATCCGGCAGCCTGTCCACGCGACGAAGTGCACCAGTGGCTCCGTTCGCCGTCCTCGGCAAGCCGCGAGGAGCGCCTCCACCTCATGGGGCTTCGTGACCGGCACGTCCTGCTTGGGAACACGCGGGGAGGGCACGAGGCTCAGAGGGTTGCTTGGGATCAGGCCGTCCCGCTCCGCCGTATTCAACGCCTGCAGGGCAGCCATGTATGTGTTCCGTACCGTGGATGCCGCGATACGCTCTCCGTCACGGGTCCGCTCGCCCGTTGCGGCGTCTCGACGGCCCAACTTACGAGTATTGCTTACCTCGTCTAGCCAGCGTTCACATGCGCTGGGTGACAGTTGTGTCAGAGGGATTCGCCCTGCTGCGGGTATCCCGTAGTAAGTCAAGCACTGCTCATAGATGGCCGCTGTGGAGGGGGCTTTGCGCTGGAGAGGAAGTACCTCGTCACGCCAGTACTTCAGGTAGTTCGCGAAGGACATGTCCGTTCGGGCTGAACTGGGGTGTTGGCCATCCCGCAGCCCCGCCAGCAACTCCCGTGCATGGTCACGGTTGCGCGCACGGCGACGGATCTGCCGGGACTTACCCGTCAGTTCGTCATACTGGCGAACTTGAGCGATCCACTGTCCGTCTTTGGTCTTGAAGATTGAGCCCGATCCGGCAGGGCGCTTCTTCTGCCTATCCCTCATGTCGTTCCTTCCTTTCCGATACCCACGCGGTACCCATGACTGCGGGAACGTCCTGATACGCAGTGTCATGGCTCGTGCTGGAAAGTGCCTCATGATCAGGGATTTCGTCCACTGGAGATCACCAGAGAGACGCAGTAACAGGGCGAAGGTGTACCTACGGATCAGAAGGTTAGGGGTTCGAATCCCTTCGGGCGCGCCAGCGAACCCCTGGTTTGACCAGGGGTTTTGGTGTTTCCGAGGCGACTCGGTTCTGGCCGATCCGGTGTCCGCGAGTGAGTGGTTCGGCAAGCACTCACACACGGTCAGCCGACCCGTACGACCTTGCGGGTCGATGCGCCGGCTGACTTCACCGACACGACGTATTTACCTTTGGCAGCGAAGCGGATCTTGAGCTTCGCGACGCCGGCCTTGTTCGCCTTCGTCTTCGTGACCTGGACCGTCCTTCCCTTGGACTTCACGGTCCACGTCGCCTTGGCCTTCGAAGGGACTCGCGACACCACGAACTTCTTGCGGGCCCCAGATGCCACCTTCGACGGGCCCTTCAACAAGGGCATCACCGCGACGGAGTACCCGCACGTGGCGGAGGCGGTGTTCCCCGCGACGTCGGCGCCACTCACGGTGGTTGTGAACCGTCCGACCTTCTTGGTCCCTACCCGCGTCGACACGGTGGGAGCGGCCGGTCCGGAGAGGGCGTCGCCGACATCGGCTCTGACCGTTCCGGATCCCCGGAACGGAAGTTTGGCAGGCCGGCACGTGACCACTGGAGGGGTCATGTCGATCCCGAATTCGACGCTGGCAGGACCGGTGTTGCCCTTGAGGTCCTTCGCCGAGCAGTTGACCGTGTACCGGCCCTCGCCGGTCACCGACCAACTCTGTCCCGCGGTGGTTGTGTTGAGCCCGGTCACTGGTTGCGTCGATGCTCCGGTACACACGAGGTCCGTGACGACGCGGTTGTCCCTCGCGGACGCTGCCGCCGAGACCACCGGCGTACGGAACCACCCGCCGCTGACGCCGACGTTCACTGCAGGGGCTTCACAGTCGCCCGCCGTGACAGCGTCGACGGCGTCGATGAGGCCCGCGCCGGCACCGTCGACCGGAGCGCTACCGACGGGGCGCCCGCTGGCGTTCAGCGCGTTCTTCACGCCATCCGGCGAGAGACACCGCTGGCCCTGCAACATCAGCGCCGCCACGGCCGCCGCGTGTGGGGCAGCCGCCGAGGTCCCGTAGAAGCGGTAGGGGGGCCCGCCCCCGGGCGGGAAGAAGCTGTTGATCCCACCGTCTGTCGCCGCGAGATCCACGGTGGCCGACTGGCAGGGGTTCAGCGGTCCCGACGGTGTCGGGCCATCGACCGGCGCCCAGCAGTAGAGCGCCGGACCGAACGACGAGAACGTCTCCAGGGCATTGCTGTTGTCGTAGGGGACCGCCGCCACGGTGACGCCGGGGATCGAGGCGTTGTGACCGAAGATGGTCGGACCGACGATGTCCCCGCCCGCACTGGTGTTGTACTGCACCGCGGTGAGGGCGGACCTGTGGGAGATCAGTTTGAGTCGGGGGGTGCCAGTGCTCTCATAGCGCACGATGACCCATGCAAGGGTCCCCGATCCCGTCCCGCTGACCACTTCGGAGGCGAGGCCCGTCGTGATGTTGGGGCCCTGCGCGCATCCGAAAGCTGTCGTGCCGGTCGAGTTCGTGAGGCAGATGTCGAAGTCCGTGGACACGCCGTTCTGGGGCTCACTCCATCCCAACGTGTATCTGAGGTTGCCATTCGCGGTGAAGTTGTAGAGGGCATCGATTCCGCCGCCGGGATCGAAGTCGTGGCAGTCGAACGTGGATCCCGTGTAGATCGAATTGATGGCGCTCGGGCACGACGTGGGTCGGTACGCCGGTGCCTCATACGACGCCACCCGGTTGCCGCCGATGATCAGGTTCGAGTTGGCGGCGGAGCTGAAGTAGGTGACCCCATCCGCGGTCACATCACGGACTGCCTTGGCAATCACGCCGTCCTGGAAGACCGGCTCTGAGAAGTAACTGACGTCGTCGACGATGATGTCCGCGCCGGCCGCGGCGAGGTCACGGATCGACTGCGCGAATGCACTCTCACCGAAGAATGCGCTGGCGAACAGGATCTTCGCGCCCGGCGCGACGTCATGCACGATCTGTGCCATGGCGCGTCCCTCGTCGCTGGAGCCGCCCGGACCTTCGATGAGGTTGTCGATGGCAGTGGTGTTGCCACACGGGTTGCCGGATCCAGGGAGTTCACCGTTCGTCACGTCGGTGGCGGCACCCCCCAACTTGTCGTAGGAGTCCGAGAGGATCCCCACGGTCACCCCGCGACCATCCACCGGGAATTGAGCCCGCGCGAGGGCGGCTCGGAGTTGAGTGACCCCTTCTGACACGAAGTCCCCGCTGGGACAGGCCGCGTTGGTCATCGGCTGGAGGATCTCCCGCACTGCGATCACCGCAGGGCCGGAGGTAGCCAGTGCTTGCAGATCCGAGGGCTGCACTGCAACGGTGGCGGTGCGCATGGTCTGGTCGACGAAGGTCACGCGTCCGCCGGCATCGCGCAGACCCTGCAACGTGGCGGGTGAGGTGTTGGTCAGGCGAACGTCCACCAGCAGTCGACCCGTCGCCGTCTCCAGCGGTGCGCCTGGCCCGTCACTCGACGTCGTCACGGGGCCGGAGCCGCCTCTGGGGCTGGGCTCGCCCGCGGCCAGGCTCTGGAGCGCGGGCGTCAGGATCTGGTCTTTCTCCTGGGCGATCGACCCGACGGGGTCGTCAGCGGCCCATCCGGTCGCAGGCAGCAATCCCACTGCCAGGGGTGCCGCCAACAACCATGACGCCGGACGGGTCCACCGAGCCATTGCGCCTCCTTGGCCTGCGAGAAGGCAGAGGTTAGCGTGATCCGCCGGGGTCGCGCTAGTCCCTATGGGGCCTCGCGGCTCACACGAATGCCACGGTGGCCTACCTATCTTCGGGTCCTCATGCGTAGCGGAATGACGACCCAGAGCGCCAGCACCAAGAACGCCAGGGCGGCGACGGTTGCCGATGCAGTCACCCACGTGAAGAGGTAGGCGAGCACCAACCAGATCGAGGCCAACATCGCTATGGCCAGCAGCGCGAGGCCCACGAGGGCGAGGCCATGCGTGACCCAGACCAGCCGCTCCTTACCCCCTTGCCGGAATGTGAGCCGGTGTGCGGACACGGGCGCCATGAAGCACAGCGCGGAGCACGCCGCAGCCAGCAGCGCACCGGCAAGCACGTAGTCGAAGACGCGGTTGTCCCGAGGGAAGGACTCGTAGAAGGCGAGCGTGAGGAGAAAGGCGAACAGGATCTGCACACCGGTCTGGGCGACGCGCAATTCCTGCACCAACTCGGCGAAGTTGCGATCGGCGTGCTCGGACGGTGTCTCGTCACGCTCCCGTTCTGATGTCCTGTGGGATCTTTCCACGATTCCTGGTGCCCCGGCGAACGGCTCGGATACCCGGCCTCAGGCGGGGACGCCACCGACAACTTCGTGGCACTCGACCGCCCGTCCGACAGGTATGAGAATGATCTTGCAGGGAAGTACCTCCAATCGGATTCGCCGACGGAGGGAAATGCATGACAACTTCGGATTCACTGACCGCGCTCGCCGACGTGCTGCCCCACGCCGTGGTCCTGCCAGGCGACGAGACCTGGGACACGGCCCGCACCCCGTGGAACCTCGCGGTCGACCAACACCCGGCGGCAGTCGTGCTCCCACGCACAGCTGAGGATGTGGCGACTGCCGTGACCGCCGCTCGCGATCGCGGCCTGGCGGTGGCAGTCCAGGGGACCGGCCACAATGCGGCACCGCTTGCCGCCCACGGCGGCCTCGATGGCGCGCTGCTGCTGAACATGTCGGGGATGCAGGGTGTCAGCGTGGACCCGGAAACACGAACCGCCTGGGTTGAAGCCGGCACGCTGTGGGGCCAGGTGACCGCTGCCGCCGCCGTGCATGGACTGGCGGCCTTGGCCGGATCGTCGGCAGACGTGGGTGTCGTGGGCTACACCCTTGGGGGAGGAGTCAGTTGGTTGGCGCGAGCCCACGGACTCGCCGCCAATCACGTGACCGCCGTGGAGGTGGTCACCGCTGACGGGAAGCAGCGCCGCGTCGATGCCTTCAACGAACCGGACCTGTTCTGGGCCGTGCGCGGTGGGGGCGGGAACTTCGGCGTCGTCACGGCCCTGGAGTTCCAGCTCTTCGAGATGGCGGACATCTTCGCGGGCGCCATGTTCTGGCCGGTGGAGCGCGCCGACGAGGTATTGCATGTGTGGCGCGCCTGGGTGGAGGGCATCCCGGAGAGGGTGACCTCCGCTGCCCGGGTGATGCACTTCCCACCCATGCCGGAACTTCCGGAGCCGCTGCGGGGGAACTCCTATGTGGTGGTGGAGGCGGCCATGTTGCTCGAGGACCACGTCGCCAACGACCTGCTTGCAGGCCTTCGCGACCTCGGCCCTGCCATGGACACCTTCGGCCGCATTCCGATGACGGATCTGGCTCAGTTGCACATGGATCCGCCCGGCCCGGTCCCGGGTGTCGGCGACGGTCTTCTTCTGCGAGATCTCGACGAGCAGACCATCACGCAGTTCGCGAGCGTCGCGTCGGCCGAATCGATGCTGCTCTCGTGCGAGTTCCGGCACCTCGGCGGGGCATTGACGCCGGGGCGGGTGGACGGCGGGGCCGTGTCGGGGTTGGATGCCGACTTCCTCTTCTTCGCCGTGGGTGTGGCGCCGGTGCCGGAGGCGGCCGCCGCGGTGGCGAAGGCCGTGCAGCGGGTCAAGGGCACGCTCGAGCCGGTACGCGCGGCGCGGACATTCAGCAACTTCTGCGAATCCGCGGCGTCACCGGAGTCGCTCTACGGCTCGTCGCTCGAACGGCTGCGCGCGGTCCGGGACCGGTATGACCCGCAACGGATCATGCGGGCGCACCAGCCGCTCGGCTGACGGGCCGCTTCCGGCGGGGCCGGTGGACTATGGTCGCGACATGCTCCTGAGACTGCGTTCCACACGCCCGGAGGCGATCCTTGTGGAGCAGCGCGCTCGCGCCGAACAGATCGTCGGCGTCATCGTGCGGTATGGCGTGGCGGAGATGAGCAGCGACGCCGACGGGCATGCTTGGCTCGCTGAGTTGGCCGGCCATGCCCGGCCTGATCCGGAACTCGTCGCACTGAGCCGGGGAGAACGACTGTGCGCGGCGGCACAGGAGTTGGGGACGACGTTCATCAAGATCGGTCAGATCCTCAGCACTCGCGCTGACCTTGTCGGTGCCGATGTCGCCGACGCCCTCAAAGCGCTACAGGCCGACGATCCGGCCGATCCACCTGCGCAGATCGCGCAGACTGTGGCGGATTCGCTGGGCGTGGGTGTGGACGAGGCGTTCAGTTCCTTCGCCTCGTTCGAACAGACCCCGATCGCATCGGCGTCGATAGGCCAGGTCTGCCGGGCTACCACCACCGACGGTCGGGCGGTGGTGGTCAAGGTGCGCCATACCGGGATCGTCGACACGGTCGCATCCGACGTGGCGATCCTGCAAGCGCTCGCCCAGATCGCCGAACGTGAGAGTGCCCGAGCGCGCGAGTACGGGCTGTCCCGCATCGTGGGTGAACTCGTCGAGAGCCTTGAGCAGGAACTGGACTTCCACCACGAGTTGCTCAACCTGCAGGTGATCTCTTCGAACTTCGCAGGATCAACGCAGTTCGTGTTCCCCGAGCCCATCCCCGAGTTGTCGGGCGATGCGGTGCTCACGGAGACCGCGCTGGACGGCACGCGATTGTCCGAGGTGATCACTGACCTCGGTGCTCGCAGGGACCCGGTGATCAGGCAACTCACCAGCCTGTACTTCAAGATGATCTTCGAAGACGGGTTGTTCCACGCCGACCCCCACCCGGGCAACCTGCTGATCATGCCGGACGGGCGCCTTGGCGTTCTCGACTTCGGCAAGTGCGGGCGGATCCGTGAAGAGGTCCGAGAAGCGTTCGTCGATTTTCTCGCCGCGATCTTCGGTGACGATCTCGAGGAGGCGACGCGCTGCATGCTCCTGGTCGCGCCGGGGCCGCGGACCCTCGACACCGATCTGCTGGTCCGGGAACTGTCCGTATGGAAGGACTCGTACTTCACGTCCGCTGCGGCGTCCGGGCAGCACACAGACCTCGGCAGTGCGGTGAAGGCGCTGCTGGACATCGTCGACCGCTACCGACTGCAGATGCCCAGTGAAGTCGCGCTGATGCTGGTCGTTGTGGTCGAGTTGCAGGGGATCCTGGAGGCGACCGGAACCCCTCTGCAGCTGTCCCAGCTCCTCTTGCCCTACGCCGCGCAGTTGCGGCGTGAACGCCTGTCACCCCAACGGTTGTGGCGCAGCGCGACCCGCCGCGCACACAGGTGGGAACACCTGCTCGATGTCCTCCCCGACGATCTCTCGCGCCTACTCGAGGCCAGCAGCCGCAGCGAGTTGAAGGTGCCGTTGGTGGTGGAGGGCCTGGATCGCCCGGTCAACCGCCTGGCCTATGCACTTGTGACGGCGGCGACGATACAGGGGTCGTCCCAGTTGCTGGCGCGCGGCGCCGGGCCGACCTACCGCGACACCTCCATTGCCGGACTGGTCGGCTCCGGAGTCTCCGCCTATCTCGCAGTCCAGATCCTGCGCAGTATCCGGCGTGCCGGGGGTGTCTGAGGCGGGCTGACCACGACAAGGTGACTCCCCGACCGATGCCGGCCGGGGAGTCACGGGGTGGAGAGGGTCAGACCGCCTTCATCGTCATCTTCACCGTGACCTCGAATCGCAGGTCGGGGCTGCGGGGCACAGAGAAGGTCTTGGTCTGGGACTTCCCCTCGTCGAGGTCGAAGGCGGTTTCGGCGTACGAGAACTGGTAGCACTCGGATCCGCTGTCACCGGAGTTCAGCCACCGGGCGGTGTGGTTCTCGCCGGGCTGGCGGTAGGCGCTCTCGCAGAACTCGCCGGTCGACTTCGAGATCCAGTCCGACTCGCGGCCCTCGACCTGGACGGTGAAGGCCGACTTCTTGGTGGCGAAGGTGTGCTTCGGCGCCTTGGCGGAGCCCTTGAGATTCACAGTGTCGCCGGAACCGATCTTGGTTTCGCCGAAGGCACTGCCCCAGGCGCCGCTCTTTGCTGGGGAGGTGGTGCCCCGCACCTGGAACAGCAGGTCGCCCTTGCCGCGCAGACCCTTGTCGGCGTCGTCGATGACCTTGATCTTCTCGACCGTGATCTCGATCTGCTGGCTCTTGGTGCTGGTCTTGGTCAGCCGCTGGGTCGGTTTGGTGCTCGAGGGGGAGGCCAGGACGTAGTACGTGGTGCCCGGCGTGAGGTTGGCGAACGTATGGGTGAAGCGACGGTTGTCGCCCTGCTTCGTGCCGGTCAGCTGCACGGCCTTGCCACCCTTGAGTTTGCCGCCGGTGATCTCCGGAGAGGTCGAGAGCGAGACCCACGACTTCACGGCCCCGGCGGTGAAGTCCACGTCCAGGCTGTGGGTGCGACGGGTGATGGTGTGGACGCTGTGGTGCTCCGTCCGCACACTGCCCACCATCTGGACCGGCTTGAATCCGGCGCCCACGGGAAGGTTGACCAGGTAGTAGTACGTGGTGCCCTGTTTGAGGCCCTCGACCCGTTGGGTGAAGGCGTACTTCTGTCCCGGAACCGCCAGGCTGTTGGGGTCGGGGTTGCCGGCGCCCTTGCCGGTCAGTGCGACCGGCTGGGTGGCGCCCATGGAGTAGACACCCTGCGCGTTCTGCTTGGGTGCCTGGGTCGACACCTGCAGGATCGCGTTCTTCAGGGTGGCGTCGAACCGCACCTCGAACCAGTCGAGCCCCCAGTCCTGGCTCGTGCCGGTGATGCTGTGGTTGGAGGTCTTCAGCGGCGCGTCGGCGAACTGCGTGGGCCCGTTGTTCGGCGCAGGTGCGGGGGTGTCGGCCAGCGCCACGCCGGGGGTTGCGACGAGGACTGCTGCGGTGAGGATGCCGGGGATGATGTTCATGTCGTGCTCCTTGTGTAGGTGGCTTACACAGGTAGGAGCGATCACCCCGCGTGGGAACAACAACTTTTTCCGACGAGTTTTTCTCAGGTGTGGGGATCCCATCCGGAGGGCATCAGCGTGATCTCGTCGAATACGGCGGTGAATGTGGACTCCTCCGGGCTGCAGGCGTAGACGCCGACTCGCACGGGTGCGGCGGGCACGTCGGCCGGCGCCATGGCTCCCCATGCCGGGTCGGTCGTTCCCAGCCCAGCCATGTGGAAGATCCGCAGTTGCTCCCAGTCCGAGCCGGTGCGCGCCTCGAGTCGGAAGTCAGGGCCACGGCGGGAAAGGCGCAACCACACCTGCGTCAGTGCCGGGACATCGCGCGTGGCCCAGTCGGAGTGGCCGGCCGTTGTGACCACGGATCCGAGGCGGCCGCCGTTCGCGTCCTCATGTTCGACCGACGCTTTGAACCAGTTGTCCTCATCAACCCACACGACGACGCCGGCTTGGTCGTATCGGCGTTGGTAGTCCGCCCGTACGCGAACCGAGAAGGTGACGTTGCCGGAGACCTCGATGAGGGCCGCGGGAGCGTTGGACGCGCGGAATCCGTAGAAGGTCCGCTGCCAGAAGTCCGTACCGGGTTCGGTGGTGATTGTGACCTCATCGTCCGAGGTCGTGCACACCGCGGGACGGTTCAGCCAGTCCGCGTCGGCCAGCGGGTTCGGCATCATGTCACCGTGATCGCGATCGCGATGAACTGTGCCAGGAACGCCGCGATGGTCAGAGCGTGGAAGAGTTCGTGGAAACCGAACCACCCCTCGTGGAACGTCGGCCGCTTGCGTGCGTAGACCACACCTCCGGCCGTGTAGAGCAGCCCGCCGAGTGCCATGAGCAGCACAACCACCGCCCCGAACGCCTGCCAGATCGCGGGGAGGAAGAAGATCGCGACCCAGCCGAGTCCGATGTAGGAACCGACCGCCAGCCAGCGCGGCGCTCCCCGCCAGGTGACGCGCGCGATCAACCCAATGGCCGCGATGCTCCACACGAGGGCAAGGATGATCCACCCCTCAGTCCCACCAAGGGCGACGGCGAACGGGGTGTAGCTGCCGGCGATGAACAGGTAGATGTTGGCGTGGTCCAGGCGGTTGAGGAACGCGTTGACCTTCGGACCGCCGGCGCCGAGGTGGTACGACGCGCTCACGGAGAAGAGCATCACCGTCGTGAACACGTAGATGGCCACGGCGACCCGCTCGGCCACGGTGGGGGTCACTGCGAGCAGGCCCAAGCCCAGGACGAAGGACAGCGGAGCGGCGCCGAAGTGCAGCCAGCCACGAAGCTTCGGCTTCATCTGATCCGGAACCTCGAGAATGCTGCTCACAAACCTACGGTACCGTAGGTTTAGCGGTCTGGGCAGCCCAGGTGAACAACTTCACAACACCTGCGCCAGAACGCGCTCTGCCTCCTGGCGACCGGCGTCGTACAACGCTTGCCCCCGGCTGAAGTCCATCGCGGACCGCAACCGCCGTACAGCCCCCATCGGTAAGTGGATGACGTGGACGTGGGCGTCCCGCTCTGCCTCCTCGGTTGCCTCGGCCTGGGCCGCGATTGCCATTGCGAAGCCCGTGGCAACGGGATCGAGGCTGCCGGGGTGGTAGCTGCGGGTGGCCTTCACAGCGGTGGCGACGTCGAGGACCCACACGCGTTTTGGCCTCTGCGCCAGAGCCATTTCCACCGGGACCATGCAGCGCACACCTCCGTCCACATGGGTCCCCGGAAGTGTCGGCGCCGACATACGGCTCAGCCGAACCGGCGGGAAGACGCCGGGGATCGCGGCCGAGGCAAGAAGGACCTGAACGGCCGATCCGGTGCGGTGCAGGACGGCGGTGCCTGTCCGCAGGTGGGTGGTCACGACTCCGACCGGCGTTGGTGCCTCCTCGATGCGCTGGTACGGCAGGTTGTCTGAGATCACCTCCCGCAGGCCCTGTGGGGAGGACAGGCCGGAACGCCCGCGCAGAAGGTTGGCTGCCCGATGCGTCGTCGTTCCGAAGACCTTCCGTGTGGTGAGTTCCATCCAGATGTCGGCCAGGTTCCTCGCGCCTCGCGGCGTCGGATCACCGGCGAAGAAGCACGCGTTGATGGCGCCAGCAGAGGTGCCCAGGAGCAGCGCAGGCCGGATGCCCGCACCTGCGAGCGTCTCAAGCATCCCGACCTGGGCCGAGCCGAGCGCAGCGCCCCCGGACAGGACGATCACTTCGCCGCTGCCACCGAGGAGTTCCCGCTCGAAGATGGGGTCGGCAGAGCGCGACGTGACAGTCACGCGGGCTGCCGCGACGAGTGCGCCGAAGGGAGATACCGCCACGTGGCGCCTCCTGTCCCACCGACTCGCACCGGTCGGAACAACCGATGCGGCGTCCAAGATCAAGCCTACGCCCGGGCCCGCCCGGCGTACCGAACTGGTTGGCACAGGCCGAATCACATCGCGACACTCCGGCTGAACAGCTGCGGCAACGGCGTGTCGCGCTCTGCGCCAACCTGTTCGGTACGCGGATGCGTCAGGTCCCGGCGAGCGGCAACGGCATGGCCATGATGCCGTTGAACTCGGCGAACCCGATCCGTCCCCAGTAGTCGGCCAGGGCTCGTGCAGAGGCATCACGTTCTGCGAAATCGTCGAGGCCCGGCTTCATCGGGAAGAGTGCCGCTGCGTCGGCGGCGCGCCCCAGTTCACCGAGCACGAGTTCCGTGGCCAGCAAGCCGTAGCTGGCTCCGCGCCAGTCCGGGTCGATCTCCATGTGGGCGACGATGACGACGTGTCCGTGGGAGATGTCGTAACTGGCCCGCAGTTCCTTCTGCTGCAGGCTCTCCCCGTAGAGCGCTTTGCCCACTAGACCCACCCCGGGTCCGATGTCTTCGAGTTCCTGCAAGCAATCGGGTGAGCTCACGTCAGCCGACACGAACTCACCGTGGCCCACATCGACCGTCACGGTGTCGGGCAGCAGGCTGGACAGTTCCGGCAGATAGGCATTGGTGTCGACTCCCACCAGTTCGGACAGGGCATCGGGGTCCACGTCGGGACCGTCATCCGGTGACCAACTGACCTGCACGACGGCCGCGTACACCTGGGCGGCGGAGGTCGGCTGTACGAGAGTCGCCGTCAGATCGACGTGCAGTGTGGGTCGCAGTCCGGTGACGACCGACAACCTGCTCGGTCCTTGCATACTTCGAGTGTGACGGCTGGGACTGGGTGCCGCGCGCCGACCCGGCTAGCGTCAGTGGCATGAGCCGCATGCTGATCGTCCATCACACGCCGTCACCAGCGGTGAGGCAGCTGCTGGAGGCGGTGGCTGCCGGAGCAGGCATTCCCGACTTGGCCGAGGTGGACGCGCAGATCGAGCCTGCCCTGTCGGCCACTGCGGCGGATCTGTTGGCGGCCGATGCGGTCCTGCTGCTCACCCCGGCCAACATCGGCTACATGAGCGGCGCGCTCAAACACTTCTTCGACACCGTCTACTACCCGTGTCTGGACGCGACCCGGGGACTCCCATGGGGGCTGATCGTCCATGGCAACGACGACACTGCCGGGGCGATCGCATCTGTGACGAAGATCGCCGGGGCCTTGAACTGGAAGCAAGTGGCGGACGTCTTGTCGGTTGTCGGTGCGCCCGACGCCGACGCACTCACGAAGGCGCACGACCTGGCGGCGACGGTGTGCGCCGCCGCCTTGCCGTGATTCGTGCTACTCAGGTTCCGTCACGTCGGCGACCTGAGCCTTCAGTGCAGCCACCAGTGCTGCCGAATCCACTGTGAACGCGACACCGTGTGCGCCTCCGCCGATGGACACCGGTCCCGTTGGGATCGAGGTGTCGGCGATGACCGGCAGGTGCGCCGATGAGCCGAAGGGGGTGATCGTTCCCCGCGCGTAGCCCGTGACCTCCAGTGCGTCCTCGGCGCTGGGCATGGACAGCCGGTTCACCCCCAGTAGACCCCGCAACTTCGGCCAGCTGATCGTGCGGCCTCCAGGAACGAGCACGAAGAGGTGGTCACCTTCGCCGCGCCGCACGACGATGGACTTCAGGACCCGGTCGGGGGTCAGTCCGCGTGCGTCCGCAGCCTCCGCCAGGCTGCGGACGGGTCCGTGCTCGGTGACGACGAACTCGATCCCCGAGTCGCCGATGGCGCCAAGGGCACGCTGCGCGGCCGAGTGGTCGGTCACGGCAACGGTCCGGGCCGGCCGAACAGGAATCCCTGTCCCAGTTCCACTCCCAGTTCGCGCAGCGCGGCTGCCTGCGCCTCGGTCTCGATCCCCTCGGCGACCAGGCGGGTCCCGGTCGCGTCGGCGAAATGCCGTACGCCGGCCACCATCGCTGCCCGCGCCGGGTCCACATCGACTTCGTGCACCAGTCCGATGTCGAGCTTCACGTACTGCGGCTTGAGCTCCAGGATGTGCCGCAGGGAGGCGTAGCCGGCGCCGGCATCGTCGACAGCGACCGTGGCCCAGGGGAGCCCTGCGAGCGTTTCCCGGAGTGTCGCGTAGTCCGCTGTACGAGCGTGTTCGGTGATCTCCACGACGACGGGTCGGCCGGGGTCTCCGATGCGTTCCAAGACCCCCCCGAGGATCGCGGCGGGCGAGAAGTTGAGGCTCAGCGCCATGTCCGCGGGCAGGTCCCTCGCTGCGTCCAGCGCCGCCCGCGCGGTCGCCTCCTCCAATCGCTCTTCGACACCTGCCTCGCGCGCCGCTGCGAACCGGATGTCCGGTGGGGTTTCGTCCGCGAACCGGGTGAGTGCCTCGTACCAGCGCGCCTTCCCGCTCTCCAGGTCGAGGATGGGCTGGAAGACGCAGGTGAATGCGCCAGTGGCGATGATCTCTTCGATCTCGGCGCGTAAGGCGTTGGTGCGGTTGTACGTGATCGCCTGGTTGCGGATCACGGCGCCGGCGAGGTGCGCCAGATCCTGCACGCTGCCGAGGCGTCCCGCCAACACGGTCGCGGCATCCTCAGCCGTCGAGGCGATCGACAGCACCCCCACGAGCTCATGATCGGCTCGGATGGCCGCGTAGGCGGAAGCCCTGATTCCGACGCTGAGCATCCCTTCGAGAAGCTGGTGGTCGACGAGCTCCCGAGTTCGAGAATCGAGGAGGTCGAGGTACCAAGGGCCGCGTTCAGTGGCGGCGATCAGCAGCTCGAGTTGCTCCGTGGGGATCTCCCCGCCGATGGTCAGGCCCAGTTCTGGAGGCATGTCGGGGGTGACGTTGATCAGGCTGCCTGCCTTCGGAGTCAGCATGATCATCGCGCCATCGATCCAGTCCATGGTCTGCAAGGCATCGCGCAGGGCGGTCACGGTCTGGGTGAGGTCGTCGCCAGGCCGGACCTTGTCCATCATCGCCAGCAGAGCGGCGCGGTCGGCATCGAGTTGGGCCAACCAACGCTGGTCGTGGTGGTCCCGGGCGAGGTCGCGCAGCACGACCAGACTGCCTTGCATTGCTCCTGAATGGTCACGCACAGCGATCACGGTCGCCATCAGTCCGCTGCCCGCGCCCGGCACAGGCCGCAGGACAGGACCCGTGATCAGCGTGTTCCGGCCCAGGAGTTCACTGATGCCGATGCCGAGCACGTCGGAGGGAGTCCTGCCCACGAGGGGACCGTCATTCAGCATCATTCCCGCTGCAGCGTTGGCGTGGGTGACCAGGGGCATGGCATCGACGATGAGCACAGCCTCGTCGAGCGCATCCGCCGCGGCGATGAGTGGCGCCAGCGTCGGGTCAGTAACGCCACGGACGGTCACTCGTCCATGGTTCACCGCGCAACTGGTGTGTCGCAATTTCTGAGGTGATGGCTACGAACAGGTAACGGGGGAGTCAATGTGTGTGAAGGCCGGCTCGTAACCGACGCCGGCGGACCTGTCGGTGGCCTAGGGTCGTGGTCGTCACCATCCATTGGGAGGAGCACCACATGAAGAAGACCGCCACTCTTGCGGTCGCAATGGCAGTCCCCGCGCTGGGGGCCGCCGCGATCACGCCGGCTGCTGCGGCGCAGGACCCGTCGGAGGTCGTGATCACCGCACTCGACGCCCAGTACATCGGGCCGCTGAGTTCGGCCGGCAAGATGCCCAAGGTCCAGGTGGAGGCCGAAGAGGTCTCACGTGCGTTCACGAGCATGATCACCTACAAGACCGTGGCCAAGGTCGTTCGCGCGACTGATGGCGAGGCGGAGAAGAAGGGGACCATCGTCAAGACCGAGGGCTACCGCTGCAAGGCCACGTCCTTCTCAGTCGTCAACCCCGGCACCGCCGGTGAGTACAACAAGGTGAAGTGGAAGTGCACTTTCCAGGCCGCTGACACGCCCACCCAGATCACGCTGACCTACAAGCAGTCGTCGCTGTAGTCACACCACACCGTGGCCCCTTCCCCCCGTGGGTGGGGGCCACGCGTGCGTGGGCCCGAACGATCGGCCGGGTCTCGCCGGTTGCGACGTTGTTGCCGCGTCTCGAGCCGCCCTGCGACGTTGTTGCCGTTTTCGAGCCCTGCTGGTGCCAACAACGTCGCAATTGAGCCGTGGAGGCGACAACAACGTCGCAATCGGGGCTGACGCCTTCAGCCGATGTCACGCCGGAACGTGGTCAGCCGGCCGATGACGAGGAGCACAAGGGCATAGCCGAGCAGTACGAGCACGCCTTGCCACGCGGTCAGCAGGTCGGCCAGACCCGAACTGACATACAGGCTCGAACCCGCGACAGCTTCTCCGGCGGCGCCGGGCAGGAACTTCGAGAGCGTCTCGGTGGCATCGAATTGGGCCAACAGGATGCGCAACAGCGGCTCGACGAACTGCGTGAACACCAGCAGCACGACGATGGCGGCGACCTGGTTCGTCAGAACCGCCCCGAAGCCCACACCCACCAGCGCCCAGAGGACAAGGGCGACGACGGACATCCCGATGGTGCGCACCATGTCGGGGTCGCCGAGGAACGTGGGTTCGCCCATCAGGGCCAACGTTCCAGCTCCGCCGACCACTGTGCCCAGAACGCCGGCGATGGACACCAGGATCGCGAACGGAATCACGGCGAGGAGTTTGCTCGTCAGGACCAGGCTCCGGCGGGGCTCAGCCAGCAGGGTCGGTGTGATGGTGCGATGGCGGAACTCCGAGGTGACCACCAGCGCTCCGAGCACCGCCGGGAAGATGTACCCGAGGGCCACGGCCAGCGTGTAGACCGACGAGGCCACCGATTCCGGATCCAGCGTCGCGCCCCCGGGGAGGCCGGTGGACGCCGACCCCTCGCTCCGGATACTGAGGACGAACGACGCCGCCATGATCATGGCCAGTACCAGCATGTAGGCGAACATGACAGCGCCGTTGACCCACCACGCCCGGGTGGTGGTGATCTTGCGGATCTCGGTGCGAAGGGCCGCGGTCATCGGGCCACCTCGGCAGAAGATGTGAGTTCGAGGAACAGCGACTCCAGGCTCGTGCCCGCGGACGACAGTTCGTGGACTTCCAGCCCCTGGGCGAACGCGGCCGCGCCGATCTGGGCCGGATGGTGATCCTCGATGACCGCGACCCCCGGCGCTTCGAAGCGGGTCACCTCTGACCATCCGGACGCGGCGATCAGCCGTGCCAGGCCGTCCACATCGGGGGAGACCAGTCGCACTGCCGGCCGCGCGTGCGCCTCAAGGTCGGCCAAGGAGGACGCCCGGACCAGCCTGCCCTTGGCGATGATCACGACGTCGTCGACTGTCTGCTGGACCTCCGACAGCACGTGCGAGGAGACCAGCACGGTCCGTCCCTGATCCGCGAGGTACCGCAGGAACTGCCGCAGCCACACGATGCCCTCCGGGTCGAGACCGTTGGCGGGTTCGTCGAGCAGCAGGACCTGGGGATCGCCGAGCAGTGTCGTCGCGAGGGCGAGTCGCTGCCGCATTCCCAGCGAGAACCCGCCAACTCGGCGGTGCGCCGCCTCGGTGAGTCCGACCAGGGCCAGCACCTCGTCGCAGCGGCTGTCGGAGACCCCGACCTCGGGGGCGTACACGCGAAGGTGATCGCGGGCGGAGCGCCCCGGGTGGAAGCTGGCCGTTTCGAGGGCCGCCCCGACGTGGTGTGCAGGCCGCGGCCGGTCGGCGTACCCGATCCCGCCGATGGTCACGGTCCCCGCATCCGGAGTGGCCAGGCCGAGGATCATGCGCAGGGTGGTCGTCTTGCCGGCACCGTTGGGGCCCAGGAAGCCGGTGACCCGCCCGGGCGCGACGCTGAAGGACAGGTCGTCCACCGCCGTGACCGCTCCGAAGTGTTTGGTCAGACCGGCGACCGACACGACTCCCGCCGCCGGGTCGAAGGTCGGGGTCATGCCTCCATCCTCTCCAGCACCACCCCGACACCCAGCCCCGCGGCTCCGCTCACCCCGGCCACGGCGTAACGGCCGGCCCGCCGCTCGAGTTCGTCGATCGCGCCGCCGACCATGATCGCTCCGGTGGCACCGAAGGCATGACCCATCGCCATGGTTCCACCGTTGGGGTTCATCCGGTCAGGTCCGGCATCGAGATCGCGGCGGAACCGAAGGCACAGCGCCGAGAACGCCTCGGCGAACTCGAACACGTCGATGTCGGTAGGCGTGAGGCCGGCCCGTGCGATGGCCACCTCCATCGCCTCCTGGCCGGCGGTGAGCATCAGCACCGGGTCGCAGGTGGCGGTGGCGCTGCTGATGATCCGTGCCCGGGCAGCCAGTCCCAGTCGCTCCGCCTCCGCCTCGGTGCCGAGCAGCAAAAGGGCCGCTCCGTCAGCCATCTGAGGAGACGTTCCCACGGTGTGCACGTGATCGATGGCGTCGTAGCGTTTCAGGACCAGAGCGTCGTCGTCAGGCCGGTCGGCGAAGGCCGGGGGCAGGGAGGCCAGGGCCACCGCGTCGATGCCGGGTCGGATCAGTTCGTCACGTTCCAGCTCGTTGAGCCGGACCACGCTGCGGTCGAAGGCCCCCGACTCCCAGGCGGCAGCAGCCTTCTGATGGGTCTCCAGCGCGTAGGAATCCAGTTCATCCCGCGTGAATCCCTCCCGGGTCGCGTTGAGATCGGCGGCGATCCCCATGTGCACCGATCCGACCGCGTCCACCACGGCAGGATCGGACCACAACGCTCCGCCATCGCTGAAGATCGGCACGCGGGAGACGCTCTCCACCCCGCCGGCGACCGCCAATGAGTAGTCGCCGGCGCGGATCCGGGCGGCGGTGGTCGCCACGGCGTCGATGCCCGACGCGCAGAAGCGGTTGAGGGTCACGCCTGGTGTGGGCCAGCCTGACAGCAGGTTGGCGGTACGAGCCAGGTCCGCGCCCTGCTCGCCGGTCTGGGAAGCGACGCCGATCACCACGTCCTGCAGACGCTCGGGATCCAGTCCGGTGCGCTGCGCCAGAGCGCTCTGCAGGCCGGTCACCAGGTCAAGGGCGGACAACGGGTGCAGACCGCCCTTGGCGGAGGCCTTCCCGCGGGGGGTCCGGACCCAGTCCAGGACGTAGACGTCGCTCACGGCTCCACAGTAGGCGCCGGGTTGTCGGTGGGTCACCAGGTTTGGTGGGGTGTGATTCTGGAGCAACCCGGCCCGGGTGAGTCGTCCCCGCGCCTACCCTGAACGCATGATCGGGATTCTCGGCGGCTACCAGACGGACTACGCACGCAACTGGACCAAAGAAGGTGCGGATGTGACAGCGATGACCGCCGAGGTGGTTTCGGGCACCCTTGCCGCGGCGGGCGTCGACCCCGAGGACATCGGGGTCATCCATGTCGGCAACGCGTTCGGTCAACTGTTCACCGGGCAAGGCCACCTCGGCGCCATGCCCGCAACCGTGGAACCTCGGCTCGCCGGGGTTCCCGCGTCCCGGCACGAAGCGGCGTGTGCCTCCGGTGGGATCGCGCTGCTGGCCGCTATGGCTGATCTGGAGGCGGGCCGGTACGACGTGGCGCTGGTGCTCGGCGTGGAACTCGAGCGCAGTGTGTCCGGTGGGCAGGCTGCCGACTACATGGGCGCAGCGGCCTGGGTGGGTCGCGATGCCGAGGGCGCCACCTATGTCTGGCCCTGGTCCTTCAGCACGCTGGCCGATGAGTACGACCGCCGGTACGGACTCGACGACGCCCATCTGCGGGCCATCGGGGAGTTGAATCTGACGAACGCTCGGAGCAACCCCGCTGCGCAGACGCGGAATTGGAGCCTGACGCCCGAGTCGTTCGCCGCCGATGATGTCGCCAACCCGCTGGTGGAAGGGCGCCTGCGCCGCCACGACTGCAGCCAGGTCACCGATGGGGCGGCCGGGGTGGTGTTGGTGTCGGAACGCGCTGGTCGAACGCCGGGTTCCTACATCCAGGGCTGGGGGCACCGCACCGTGGGTCTTGGTCTCGACGCCAAACTTGCGCAGGATGACGAACTCGTCTTGCCGCATGTGGCCGCAACGATCCGGGATGCGTTCGACCGGGCCGGCATCTCAGAGGTCTTCGAGGTCGATGCCATCGAGACCCACGACTGCTTCACCCCCAGCCAATACATGGCCATCGACCACTTCGGAATCACCGCACCTGGCCGCAGTTGGGAAGCCATCGAGTCCGGACTCATCGCACGGGACGGTCGCCTTCCGATGAACCCCAGCGGAGGCCTCATCGGTGTGGGACACCCGGTAGGGGCCACGGGGGTGCGGATGGTGCTCGACGCGCACCGGCAGGTGACGGGAACCGCCGGCGACTATCAGGTCGACGGGACCGCGCGGGTGGCCACATTGAACATCGGGGGCAGCACAGCGACCACGGTGAGTTTCGTCATCGGGGTCTGACCACGGCAAGAGCCCGCGGTACTCTTGCAGAGTTGCATAGTCCTGCAAGTCAAGGAGCGCCGATGCCCGTGCCGCTGTATCAGGCCAAGGCGGAGTTCTTCCGCACACTCGGCCACCCGGTCCGAATCCGGGTGCTGGAGTTGCTCGCCGAGGGCGACAAGCCCGTTCACGCGTTGCGCGGGGCAATCGACATCGAAGCGGCGAGCCTGTCCCAGCAGTTGTCGGTACTGCGGCTGGCGGGCCTGGTCACCAAACGACGCGAGAACGGCGAGGTCGTCTACTCGCTCTCACTGCCTGCCGTGGAGCAGCTGCTGTCGGCGGCCCGCGAGATCCTCCAGTCCAAGACCGGTGAGGTGCTGGTGGACGAATTGGGGCGCCCGGCGGCAGCCCGGTGAGCGAGGAGACCGGGGCCGACTGGCGTCGTGATGCACGCGGCGGTGCGTCGTGGTTCGTGCAGCGGGTTCGTGCCCTGCTGCCCAAGGCCGCGGACTACCGAGCCATGCGAGTCGCGCCGCAACGGGATCTGATCGCCGGAATCACCGTGGGGGTCGTCGCGTTGCCCCTTGCCCTGGCGTTCGGAATCACCTCCGGTCTCGGGGCGGCGGCAGGACTGATCACGGCTATCGTCGCCGGAATCGTGGCGGCCGTCTTCGGTGGCAGCAATGTGCAGATCTCCGGGCCCACCGGTGCCATGACCGTGGTCCTGGTCCCGATCGTGGCCGAGTACGGGGCCAACGGTGTGCTGGTGGTGGGGATGATCGCGGGTCTGCTGCTGGTCATCATGGCCTTCGCGGGACTCGGCAGGTATGTGCGGTTCATTCCGCTACCGGTCATCGAGGGGTTCACGCTCGGGATCGCCGTGATCATCGCTCTCCAGCAGGTTCCCGCCGCCCTCGGGCTGACCGGGTCGGGGGAGCAGGTCGTGATCGTCGCGGTGCGGGCGGTGGCTGAATGGCTGGCCGCGCCACAGTGGATTCCGGTTCTCATTGCCGCTGGAGTCGCCGGTGCCATGGTCGTCGCGGCCCGCTTGCGCATCAAGCCGGCCGTCCCGGTCGCCTTGATCGCAGTGGTGGTCGCCACGGTCGTCGTCCAGGTGGCACACCTCGACATGGCGACGATCGGTACCCTCCCGTCGAGTCTGCCCGCACCCACCCTGCCCGCCTTCACGTTCGCGGATCTCCGAATCCTGATCGCGCCCGCGATCGCCGTTGCGGCACTGGCTGCACTGGAAAGCCTGCTGTCAGCGACGGTGGCCGACGCGATGAGCGTTTCGCAGCGGCATGATCCGGACCGCGAACTGTTCGGACAGGGGTTGGCCAACGTTGCCAGTCCGCTGTTCGGGGGGATCCCGGCGACCGCCGCGATCGCCCGGACGGCGGTCAATGTCCGCACCGGCGCGGTCTCGCGACTTTCGGCGATAGTGCACTCGCTCGTGCTGCTCGGTGTGGTCCTCGCCTTGGGCAGTGTTGTGGGACTCATCCCCCTTGCCGCACTGGCCGGCGTGCTCATCGCCACGGCACTGCGGATGGTCGAGGTGTCGAGTCTGCGGGCGTTGCTGCACTCCGGGCGAAGCGACACTCTGGTCCTGGTCATCACCTTCGTGGCCACGGTGGCACTCGATCTGGCCACAGCGGTCATCCTGGGCATCGTGGCGGCCGGGGCCATCGCCTTGCGGCAGGTGGCCCGATCGGCCACGCTCACCGAGACCCCTTTGCCGCAGGCGGATGGCTCTGATTCGCACACCGCGGAGGAGCGGGCACTGCTCGACGAGCACATCATCGCCTTCCGCTTCGAGGGGCCGCTCTTCTTCGGCGGCGCGCACTCAGCCCTGTTGGAACTTGCGGAGGTCAGTGACATCCGGGTCGTCATCCTGCGACTCGCGCACCTGACCACCCTCGATGCCACCGGAGCTGCGGTGCTTTCCGACACGATCCGTGGCCTCGAGGCGCGTGGGATCACAGTCCTGGTGTCGGGCCTGCCGGAGCAGTTCGAGCCCCGCCTACAGGCCACCGGCATGCTGGAGCACCTTGAGGCGCAGCACCATGTCTTCGAGCACACCCCGGATGCCATCGGCCACGCCCGTCGCCATGTGGCGCGCGACGGACACCACGCCGGCGACACCAAGTAGACCGCAAACTCGCCCGATTCCGTCGCCTATTCCGTCGTGCCTGCCTACGCTGCGGATATGGACATCGAGATCGTCGGTCGTATGCTCAGCAACCTCCCCGAGGACGACGACCATCCCTACCGCACGGGACCGTGGCGGCCGCAGAACACCGAATGGCGCGCCGACGACCTTGAGGTTGAGGGGGAGCTGCCGAGCGACCTCGATGGGATCTACCTGCGCAACACGGAGAACCCGGTGCACCCGGCGATCGGCCGGTACCACCCGTTCGACGGCGACGGGATGATCCACATGGTCGGCTTCAAGGACGGCCGGGCCTTCTACCGGAACAAGTTCGTGCGCACGGACGCCCTGCTTGCAGAACAGCAGGAGGGCGCGCCGTTGTGGGCCGGCCTCGCCGAGCGGCCGGACAAGGCCAAGCGTCCCGGATGGGGTGCCCGGCGCATGCTCAAGGACGCCTCGAGCACGGACGTGGTCGTACACAACGGATTCGCGCTGTCCAGCCACTTCGAGTGCGGCGACGCCTACCGGATGGACCCGCTCACGCTCGATCCCCGTGGGAAGGCCCCGTGGACCCCGGAACGTGGCACGTCAGCCCACACGAAGGTGGATGAACACACCGGCGAGTTGATGTTCTTCAACTACAGCGTGGACGAGCCGTTCCTCAACTACGGCGTCGTCGACGCTTCCGACACCCTCGTCCACTACGTGCCGATCGACCTACCCGGACCGCGCATCCCGCACGACATCGCCTTCACCGAGAACTATGCGATCCTCAACGACTGTCCGCTCTACTGGGAGCCCGCTCTGATGACCAAAGGCGTGTACGCGCCGGCCTTCCACCGCGAACTGCCCACCCGCCTCGGTGTCATCCCTCGGCGGGGAGCGCCCGATCAGATCCGCTGGTTCGAGGCCGAACCGACGTATGTGCTGCACTGGGTGAACGCCTACGAGGACGGCGACGAGATCGTCCTCGACGGGTTCTTCCAGGACGACCCGCAACCGAGCGTCGCGCCGGACGCCAGCTACTACGAGCGCATCTCCCGGTTCCTCTCGCTGGACGGCATGCAGACCCGCCTGCATCGTTGGCGACTGAACCTCGTGACCGGATTGGTGAAGGAGGAGCGGCTGTCGCAGACGATCACCGAGTTCGGGATGATCAACGGCCTGTACGGTGGCCGCCCACACCGGTACGCGTACGCGGCCACCGGAGTGCCCGGACGGTTCCTGTTCAACGGGCTGGTCAAGCACGATGTCGTGACCGGCACGGAGGAGCAGTACGCGCTGCCGGACGGAGTCTTCTGCAGTGAGACCGCGATGGCCCCGCGCGTCGGCAGCACCGGTGAGGATGACGGCTATCTCGTGACCTTCACGATCGACATGGTCGAAGACCGCTCACAGGCTCTGGTGTTCGATGCTGCACGGCTGTCGGACGGTCCCGTCGCACGGGTCACCCTGCCCGAGCGGATAAGCAGCGGCACCCACTCGACGTGGGCCCCCGGCTCCGCCCTGCCGGGATGGGACGCTGCCTGAGTCAGCGCGCATCGAGCATGGTCAGCACCATCCGGGACGGCTGCGTGGCATAGACCGAATGCGGCTGCCGGGTGGGCAGGTGGATCACGCCGCCCGGCCGCAATTCCATGACCTCGCCGTCAACTGTGACTGTGAGAGCGCCGTCCATCAGGTGCAGGAGAACAGGCATCGCGGCGGTGTGCTCGGTGAGTTCTTGTCCGGTGTCGAACGAGAACAGGACGATCCGTGCCCCTTCGGCCTTCAGAACCGTGCGGGAAACGGTGGCGTCCTCGTTGACATCGATCAGTTCGCTGAGATCGGAAATGTGTGTGGCCATGATTAGAAGTACCTCACCATCACCATCGCAGCCAGGATCGCAATGAGAATCAGCGTGCCTGCGACGTCCGCCAGGTAGTGCAGCGGTGTGCGGGTCCATCTCTGCATCCGACTACCTAGGTTGCCGTCCAGGAGATTCACGCGGGTCATCGACGTGAACACCAAGGTGGTGGTCACGGTGATCAGCAGGCACCACGGGCACAAGGCGCCGATCACGAAGTAGGCCTGGTAGAACAACCACAGCGCGAACACGAAGCCGATCGAGTACACGGCCTGTGCGGTCAGCATGAACCACCGCGGGAACCGCACCCCACCGAGGGCGGCTGTGGCCAGCGTGATGACGACTGGCTCGGCGATCAGGCCGATGAAGGCGTTGGGGAACCCGAGCAGGTTCGCCTGCCAGGTCGTGCCCACCGCGCCGCACGAGATCTTCGAGTTGATGTTGCATGACAGATCGGCATTGGGGTCGGCGGCGAGGGCGACTGCATCGATCGACAACACCAGGGACGCGACGAGGCCGAGCAAGGAGGAAACGAGCATCTCGGTGTAGGCCCAGGTGTGGCGGCGCACATAGACCGGTTGGTCCGCATCGACCGTGGCGGTGGTTGTCACGATTTCAAGTATCGTCCTTGCGTCGCTGGGCCGCGTGGTCAGCCCATGGGATCTACCCAACTGCGTCTCACACGCTCCGTGCGTAGGTGATCAATGTCGTGCCGTGGATCGTCCAGTCCCGATCCGGGGTGCGCACGAAGCCGAGGCTTTCGTACAGCGCCTGGGCGGCGGTCATCGCCGACTCGGTGGACAGCACGAGGCGGGTCTTGCCGGTCGCGCGGGCGAGTTCCTCACAGGCCTGCATGAGCGCCCGGGCTACTCCGCGTCGACGCGTGTCGGGCTGCACGGCGAGCATCCGCACCTCCAGTTCCCCGGGCCGGACGATGTTGGCCAGGGGCGGCCCGTCGGTGGCCGTCACGGTGCCGACCGGTGTGCCGTCCTGCTCGGCGAGGAGCACGGTGGCCAGCGCGATGCGCGTTCCCGCATCGCGCAGGGAGCGCACGTAATCGGGTGAAGTGACGGGGTCCGCCCAGCCGCCACCGATGTAGACCGCCTCGATGATCGCGGTCACCGCGCCGGCATCGTCGGCGGTCGCCTTGCGGATGTGCACACCTCCATTGTCAGGATGGGACAGTGCGCATAGGACTTGCCCTCGGCGGGGGCGGACTCACCGGAACGGCCTTCCATGCCGGGGTTCTCAACGCGCTTGCCGAACATCTCGACCCTCGGGAGGCCGAGGTCATCGTCGGGACGTCTGCCGGATCCACGGCAGCGGCCCTCATGCGATCCGGGTTCCCGGCCACTGATTACGTGGCCCGGGTGACCGGCCGACCTCTGTCCCCGGAAGGTGAGGCGGTGCTCGGCGGAATGCCGGCGCTCGCCGACCCGGTCCCGGCCTTGCCGCGGGAGCGGGGTCCCGCCTCCCCACAGCTTCTGCGGTCGGTCCTGCGCCGACCCTGGCGGTACGCCCCGGGGGTGGCGCTGTCCGCACTCCTTCCGGAGGGGACCCGGTCGGTCGATGCCGGCGCGCAGCGGTTCCGAGCACTGTTCACGCAGTGGCCGCAGCGTCCCACGTGGATCGTCGCGGTGGACCTCGACACAGGTAGGCGGGTGGTGTTCGGCCGTGACGCGACGGCGTCGATGGCTGACGCGGTGTCGGCCTCCTGCGCCGTGCCGGGCTACTTCGCGCCGGTCGTCGTCGACGGGCGAAAGTACATCGACGGCGGGGCCCACTCGATGGTGAGTCTGGATCTGCTCGCGGACAGCGATCTGGACCTGGTGATCGTGTCGGCGCCGCTGTCGACCACGGACTGGGTCGCGCGAGATCCGGGTAACGTCCCCCGCGTCGCGCTGCGTGCTCAGTTGCACCGGGAGTCTCGGCGACTGCGAGACACGCGCGTCATCACAGTGGCGCCGGATGTTCACATGCGCCGGATCATGGGCACCAACTCGATGGTCGCGGCGAAGCGGGCGCCGGTGGCGCGGGCGGCGCTGGAGTACGGCCGCGCCGTCTTCCGGCGGGAGTTCAGGAGTCGATGAGCGCGAAGGCCGTCTCCTCCTCAAGGGCGTTGTGCAGACGCAACACGGAGTACAGCCCGTAGAGGGTGCGCCGGACATCCGTGACCGTCTCGCTGTCGACGGTGGTCTCGTCGACCAGTCGGTGTAGAGCCGCCACCTGATGCTCGATCTCTGCATGGCTGCGGCTCAGCGCGCCGGTCGCGTCCGCACTGCCCGTGATCCGTGCAAGAGCGGGAACCAACTCCGCCTCTTCCGCCCGCTCGTGGGGAAGCAGCGTGGAGTCGAGGTCGGCGAGCAATTGCCGAACCTGCTGGAGGTCGGCAACCTCCTCGAGGTCGTCGGCCACGTCGCGCACTCGTTCCACCAGCGCCAGCGTCTCCCGATGGTCCGCGGCGAGGCGGGTCAGGACCTCGGCATCGGCGTCGGGGATGCGGCGCGCGCTGCGTGGCCGCAGCAAGCCGACCCGCAGAGCCCACACGATGGCCACCAGGTCGATCCCTTCCTGCAGAACGGCGCCCGCCGCCGCGGGCAGCAGGCCCACGGCCGCGAAACCCATCGCGACGAAGCACAATCCCATCCCGATCCAGGCGGCTTGCGTGGCAGTGCGGCGGGCGCCCCGGGCGATCCGGACCGCCTCGCCGAGGCGGTCGATCCTGTCCACCGTGAGGACCACATCAGCGGCCTCGGAGGACGCGGTGGCACCACGTGCCGCCAAGGCCACCCCGACGCCGGCCGCCGCTAGGGCGGGCGCGTCGTTGATGCCGTCGCCGACCATGATGGAGGGCCCCCTGCTGCTCTCCTCGCGCACGACGGCGACCTTGTCGGCAGGTGACTGGTCAGCCCAGACGGCGTCGACACCGACGATCCGGCCGATCGACTCGGCGAGGTCGGCGCGGTCGCCGCTGACCAGGACGATCCTGGACACCCCGTCGGCGCGCAGGGCCCGCACCATCCCGGGGGCGTCGGGGCGGATCCGGTCGGCGAACAAGAGGGCAGCGACGGGTTCGTCGTCGCGCGCCACGAAGGCGATGAGTGAACCGTCGAGGTCCGCGCGGCGCCGTGCCCGGTGGGCCCACGCCGGTTCGACGGGGCCGAGGATCCAGTCCGCCCGGCCGATGGCTATCCGCATGCCGTCGACCGTCGCCTGGACCCCGCTCCCATGGATCTCCTCGACGTCCGCGGGCATGGAGGTCTCGAGATGCCGTTGCCGCGCGGCGTTCACCACCGCGGTGGCGAGCACGTGCGGTGACATCTGATCGACGCTGGCGGCAAGACGCAGCACGTCGGCGTCGTCGACGCCGGGAGCCAGGCTGATGTGCACGACCTCCGGCCTGCCGGCGGTGAGGGTTCCGGTCTTGTCGAACAGCAGCACGCGACCGGCCGCGAGTTGCTCAAGGGCTGCGCCACCCTTGACCACCACACCGCGCTTGGCGCATTGGGACACTCCGCCGATGATCGCGATCGGGACCGCGAGCAGTAGCGGACATGGGGTCGCGACGACGAGGACAGCGACCGCTGCGTTCGGTGTGCCGTTGAACCACCAGGCGAAGGACGCGACCAGCAGCGCCAGCGGCACGAACCAGAAGGCGAGCCGGTCCGCCATCCTGACGAAGGGGGCGGCGGATGCCTGAGCCTGCGTCACCAGTCGGATCACGCCCGCGTAGGTGCTCTCCTGCGCGGGCGCCGTGGCGAGCATCGTGGTCGGATGTCCCGCGTTCACCACGCCACTGCGGATCACCTCTCCGGGCTGCCGGCGCACCGGCAAGGCCTCACCCGTCAGCACCGATTCGTCGAACGTGCCGGGCTCGGTGAGTCTGCCGTCGGTCGGCACGATGTCACCCGAGGTGAGCAGGAGGGTGTCACCCGGGGCGATCGCGTCGACGTCGATCTCGTGGACCTCGCCACCGTCCACGCGGCGGGCGATCCGTGGAGCGCGCTGCGCGAGCAGGTGGAGTTCGCGTTCGGCGCGGGCCTGGGCACGCTCTTCGAGGTAGGCGCCGGTGCCCACCATCACCGTCACAATGGCGGCGGCGAAGTACTCACCGGTGGCCAGGGCTCCGACGATCGCCAGAAGCGCCAGGATGTCCACACCGCCGCGGCCAGCCCGCAGGCCCTTGGCCACCGTGATGGCAGCCGCGATGGCGCCGAGGGCACCGCCGATGCCCCACAGCAGGTCGCGCCCGGCTGGCACGACGAGCCCCACGATCAGCAGGGTCGCCGACACGATCAGCAGCAGTGTTCCCGATCTGCGCACGCCGATCACCTCCCCCACGGGGCCTCTTCCAGAGTAGATCTGCGCCGCCGAGGTTGGGGCTACAGAAGCGTCAAGGTCTCGCGCGGGAGGTAACGACCAGACAGGCGGCCGCCCAGGGGGCGCAATGGGGTGCCCCACCGCAGGGGCCGGTGGCGCCGCGCGAGCAGGACGGGCAGCAACTGCGCGGTGGCCCGGGCGTCGGCAAGTGCGGTGTGGGGGTTGTCGATCGTGATCCCTGCCCAGTCGCACACGGTGTGGAGTTTGTGGTTGTGGGTGGGCACGCATGACTGGGTCAGCGGCAGGGTGTCGATGGCTGGCAGGCGAGGCGGCCGTAGTCCCGCGCGTGCCAGTTCCGCACTGAGGAACGCATCCTCGAACTCGGCGTTGTGCGCAACCACCACCGTCCCCTCGAGCCAGGCGAGGATCGCCGGGGCAATCTCAGCGAAGACGGGTGCGTCGCGGACCATCGCGTCGTCGATGCGGTGGACGACGCCGGCGCCCACGCCGCGCTGCGGGTTGATCAGTGTCGAGAAACTGCCCAGTTCCTGGCCGGCGGAGTCGATGCGGACGATCCCCACCTCCACGATGCGGTCGGCATCCCTCGCGTCAAGACCCGTGGTCTCGAAGTCGATGACCGCGTATCCGTCGTCACCGTGGGTGTATCCGTACGGCTCGGGGTAACTGAACATCACCGTCCCCTTTCGTCGGTTCGACCGTAGGTCGGGGGTGTGACACGTCGCGGTTGTCGATGGACGCGAACGAGGGGAGGCTGTGAGGGTGTCCAAGGTGCTGTTCGTGACCGCGAATCTTGTGGTGCTCGCCGTCTACGTTGTGGGATCCGGTCTCTGGGTGCGCTCCGGTGACGCCTGGTACCGCAGCCTCGAGCGGCCGGCGTGGCAGCCACCCGACGTCGTCTTCGGGCTCATCTGGCCCTACAACTTCGCGATGCTCGGTGTCGTCGGGACCCTGATCGCGCTCAACCTCACCACCGGTCGGTTCGTGTGGATCGGGAGTTTCGCCCTCAGCGTCGTGGGCGCCTTGGCGTGGGCCTACCTCTTCTACGTGCAGCAGACGCCGGCCGCCTCCGCATGGGCGCTGGCCTTCGCGGCGCTGTGCACCGTGCCGATGGTGATCGTGGCCTTCCGGTACAACCTGGTCGCGGGGGTTGCGATGCTGCCCTACCTGGTCTGGCTGTGCCTTGCCACCTCGCTGGCAGCCGGGTATGCGGCACTCAACCCGCAGGCCTGAAAGGTCCTAAGACCAAGGTCCGATTGTGGGCGGGACGTGCCCGGCAGCAGGCTGATCATCAAGAACAACGAAGGAGGCTTCAATGCTTACCAAGAAGACAGCAATGACGGGTCTGATCGCCGGCGCAGGTCTGGTGCTCGCACTGCCGATGGGTCCGGCCACGGCCAAGGGCGGCGGCGACGACCGCGTTGAGGTCTCCAGCGAGGGGCAGTGCTCCGGCACGGCGCGCTGGGAGCTCAAGGCCAAGGAACGCGACGGCGGCGTCGAGGTCGAGTTCGAGGTGGACTCGAACGTCGTGGGCCAGGAGTGGGCGTACACCCTCAGCGGTCCCGATGGAATCCTGTCCAGTGGTACCCGGACCACCACCGGACCGAGCGGTTCGTTCAGCGTCGAGGTGAAGACCGGCGGCTCGGCCAACGACACCTTCGTCGGCCAGGCGACGTTCGGTGACCAGGAGTGCACCACAGGTGTGAACGCCGGCGTGGGGGATGACGACTCCGACGACGACTCCAGCGACGACAAGGGCAAGGACGACAAGGGCAAGGACGACAAGGTTGACGACAAGGGCAAGGACAAGAAGAAGGTCCTGACGCCCGGCACCTGCTCGGCCGGCTCGGAGATCACCCTCAAGGTGCGCCAGAAGTCCAAGAAGCGTGAGGCCGAACTCGAGGTGGATTCCAACGTGAAGGGTCAGCGCTGGAACTACACCATCTCCCGTGACGGCAACGTCATCAAGTCCGGTGTCAAGAAGACCAAGGGCCGCAGCGGTTCCTTCTCCGTCGAGGTGAAGACGCGCGCCGCCGGAGCGTTCACCGCCACCGCGGAGCGGGTCGACGGTTCCGAGAACTGCTCGGTCTGATCGGGCACAATCAACAGGTGCCTAAATTCGCCGAAGGCGGGGTCGTCCGAAGGGAGGTCCTCGCCTTCGCGATACCCGGGTTCATACTGCTCGGTCTGTTGGCCGCCATCAGCTTCTGGGTGGCGCGTGATGTGGCTCAGGAGGAGTCCGTCCGCGACGCTGTGGTGGCGGCCCAACAGGCCGAGCAGTGGGCTGTGGGCCCCCACGTGAGCGAGGCACTCGGGCAGGGTGACCCGCAGGCTGTGGCCCAGCTCGATGAGGTCGTCCGTGAACGGATCCTCGCCGACCCGGTGGTGACGGTGCGGCTGTGGAACGAGGACGGCACGATCGTCTACTCCGACAAACCCCAGCTCATCGGGCAGCAATTCGATCTCGGCCCCGAGGAGGTGGAGGTACTCACTGAGGGCGGGGTGGAGGCGGAGGTCAGCGACCTGTCCAAACCCGAGAACCGGTACGAACGCAATTACGGCGAGCTGATCGAGGTGTACCTCCCGGTGACCGGTGAGGACGGCACCAGGTACCTCATGGAGGTCTACACCCGGCAGGCGTTCCTCGACGCGCAGACGCAGACGCTGGTCCGTGCGCTCGCTCCCGCCGTGCTCGGAGCCCTCGCCGTGCTGGCGCTGATCCTGTTGCTGCTGGCATGGCGGATGGCGCGTCGCCTCGACCGCGATCGGCAGCAGCGGGAAGACCTGCTGCTCTACGCGGTCAACTCGTCCGAAGCCGAACGCCGGCGGATCGCGGCCGATCTGCATGACGGTGTGGTGCAGGACCTCGCCGGAGTGTCCTTCGGGCTGTCGGCACTGGCCGGCAAGACCCCGGATCCGACCGTCGAGGCGCAGTTGACCACTGCCGCAGATCGCACCCGCCGGGCCGTCGGATCACTGCGGACACTGCTGGTCGACATCTATCCCCCCAACCTCCGGGACGCGGGCCTCGGCGCGGCGTTGCAGGATCTGGGCAACGGACTCGACGCCGAGGTCGAGTTCGATGTGGACCCCCTGTTGCAGCTCGACGACACGTGCCAGCAGGCCTTCTACCGCGTGGCGCGCGAGAGCACCCAGAACATCGCCAAGCACTCGGGTGCGACGGCGGTGACGATCCGCCTGGCACGTGAGGGTCAGACGGTGGTGCTCACGGTGAGTGACAACGGCCGGGGGTTCGACCTCGGCCATACCGCCACCGGCCATGTGGGCATCACACTGATGCAGGACCTCGCCACCCAACTCGGTGGCGATCTGCACATCGACTCCCGACCCGGAGAGGGGACGTCAGTGCGTTTCGAAGTGGAGTGCGGCACATGATCAAGGTCGTGGTCGTCGACGACCACGCGGTGGTTCGCGAAGGACTGAGTCTGCTCGTGGCGGGCGAAGAGGACTTCGATCTGTGTGCCGCAGCGGACAGCGGGGAGCACGCCGTGGCCGCTGTGGCGCAGCACTGCCCTGATGTTGTCCTCATGGACCTCGCCATGCCGGGCATCGGCGGGATCGAAGCGACGCGTCAGATCTGTGAGAGCAGTGACGCGGCTGTGGTCGTGCTCACGACCTTCGGGGAGTCCGAGCGGGTTCTCGCCGCCCTCGATGCCGGCGCCGTGGGCTATCTGCTCAAGGACAGTCAGCCGGCGCGGCTCATCGCAGGCATCCGGTCGGCCGCCACGGGTGGCTCCCCGTTGGACCCCCGGGTCGCGCGGGCGCTCATCGACGCCCGGCAGGCGCGGCCGACGTCATCGCCCCGGCTCACCGACAAGCAGCAAGAGGTGCTAGATCTTGTGGCGCGCGGTCTGTCCAACCGCCTCATCGCCCGGCAGTTGGGGATCAGCGAGAAGACCGTGAAGGCCCACCTGACGACCATCTACTCCACCCTGGGGGTGACCGACCGGCTGCAGGCGGCCTTGTGGGCGACCCAGGGTCAGGTGGAGCGCTGATCCGCTCGAGTGCTGTGCACCCCCGGCGTGGGTCGGACCGGTGCGGTGGGTGGCGCAATACGCTCGGGGCATGCGCACACCTGTGATCGTTGCGGCGGCCTGCGTGGTTGCACTGTCCGCCTGTTCGTCCGGTTCCGGCTCCAGTGACTCGTCCCCGTCCGCGTCCCCGCCGCCGGCACCGGTGATCACAGCATTGTCGATGAAGTCAGCCGTCCACTGCGCCAGCGGTGAGGTGCCGGTCAAGGTGTCGTGGGAGACCGCCGGGGCCCAGAGCGCCGCGTTGTCCGTCGACGGGTCGCAGGTCTCCGCGGATCTCGAGGCGAACGGTAGCGACAGGATCTCGCTGCCCTGCAAGAACGGCACGCACGAGGTGATGCTCACGGCGACGAACTCCTCCGGGGAGACCGCCACCGAGACCCACCGCCTGAAGACGGTGAAGCAGGCGCCCGTCAACCCGCCGGTCATCGACGCATTCACCGTGACTGCCGGGCAGTGCGAGGGATCCACCCTCGCGGTGTCGGCCGCCTACCGCACGAGCAACGCCACCACAGTCTCGTTCGAGGTCGACGGCCAGGCACCCGGCGCGCAGGCCGGTCTGGACACCTCCGGAACCGCGAATGTCCCCGACGTCCCCTGTGACGGGAAGTCGCATCAGATCACCCTGGTCGCCGACAACGCCGAGGGCCAGAGCGTGCAAGCCACACAGTCGGTCAAAGGCAACGCTGTACCAGTGATCGCCTCGTTCTCCGTGGCGAGTTCCGTGCACTGCGACAGCAGCGACGCGCAGGTCTCGGTGTCCTGGAAGAGCACAGGGGCCAAGAGTGCGGAGGTGACCCTCGACGGAGGAGTGGCCGCCAAGGGCCTGCCTGCCAGCGGATCCACAACGGTCCAGGTCCCGTGTTCGCAGGGCACCCAGAAGATCGGATTGGTCGTCACCGCCGAGGACGGCCAGCAGGCCTCGGTGGTTCACTCGATCAAGACCATCCCTTCCGGCGGCGGCACCAAGCCGGTGATCGATTCGTTCTCATTGACCGCCCCCGGATGCCAGGGCGACACGGTCAAGGTGAAGGCCACGTACTCGACGACCAACGCCGAGACTGTTGCCTTCGAGGTGGACGGCCAGGACCCGGGTGCGCAGGCGGGGCTGCCGACCTCCGGTAGGGCGAACGTGCCCGACGTGCCGTGTGACGGGAAGTCCCACCAGATCACGCTGGTCGCGACCAGTTCGTCGGACAAGAGCGTTCAGCAGACGCAGACGGTGGGCCCTCTCTACGGCGCGCAGTAACCCGCGCGAATGCACCCCGCGCGGTGACACGCTGAAGGCGATGAGGTTCCCGCCGCCGACGCACCTGCTGCCCACGGCCCTGAAGATCACGGCCGTGGTCCTGGTGCCGCTGATCGTCGTGTCGTGGGTGGTGGGTGGCAAGGCGGTCCTGCCGGGTGTACTCGCGCTGCTGAGCGTGGCCTTCGTGCCGTATTGCACGACGCGACAAGCCATCGGGATGTGTCTGGCGCTCGTGGCCGTGGGCACTGTGGGTACTGCGGCCTACGGTCACGACCTCGCGGTCATCGCCCTGGTCGTCGTCACCTGCCTGGGCGCCGGCTTGCTCAGTCGGTTCAGCGCAGGCGTCTTCGGGGTGGGACCCATCGTGGCTGCTGTCGCGGGTCTGGACACGCCCAAGAACCCGCCGCTGACCGTCGCGCTCGTGATGGCTGTGGTGTGCGCGTACGTGATCCTCGTCGTGCACCTCACCAAAGTCCACATCGACCCCGCACCTGTGCCGTTCGATGTGGCCACCAGACACGCCGCCGTGATGGCCGTCGCGTGTGGAACGGCCACAGCGATCGCCCTCTACTTCGGCATGCCGAAGTCCTACTGGCTCGTGATGACCCTGGCCATCGTGCTGCGGCCCTACGCCATGGACTCCCTGGTGAAGAACCGCCGGCGGATCATCGGGACAGTGGCCGGAGCGCTGATCGCCGTGTTGCTCTCGCCGTTGCCCAGGTCATGGCAGATGCTCATGGCCGCGATCTGCATGACCTTGATGTTCGCCTACATGGTGCAGAAGGATTACGTGCTCCAGGTGACCTTCATGACGCCGATGGTGATCTTCCTGGTGAGTTCCGGATCGGTCAACGACACCTTCTACCTCGATGGTCTCCGCGTGCTCTACACGGTGGGCGCGTGCATCGCCGGCGGGCTGGTGTCGATGGCACTGGTGCGCGGCCCGGATGCCGCGTCAGCAGCCCACACCTGACCTGTCACGATGGCGGCGTGTTGATCCTCCTGCCGCCCTCGGAGTCCAAGCACGCCCCCACCCGAGGCAAGCCGCTCGACCTTGCCTCGTTGTCGTATCCGGCATTGTCGGGCCATCGCCGACAGTTGCTGGACGGACTGCAGGAGCTCTGCCGCGCGGATGCCCCTACCGCGATCGAGGCGCTGGATCTCGGACCGACCCAGTTCGATCTCGTCGTCCAGAACAGCGCACTGGACCGCGCGCCCACCGCGACGGCCACCAGGGTGTACACCGGCGTCTTGTACGCCGCTCTCGACCACGCGTCTTTGGCCGGCCAGGATCTGCGCAGAGCCAACAGGCGCATCGCCATCGTCTCGGCGCTGTTCGGACTGCTGCGGCCGGCCGACCGTATCCCGGCCTACCGGCTCTCGGGGGGTTCGCGGGTTCCGGGGGTCCCCGGCCTCCCCGGCTACTGGCGGGATCTGGTCTCCGCGCAGGTCGCGGGGTATGACGGCCTGGTCGTCGACATGCTCTCCTCGCCGTACGCCTCGTTCGTGTCCTTACCCTCCGGCGCAGTCACAGTGAAGGTGTGGCAAGACGGCCCGGCCGGCCAGCGCACCGCGGCGAGTCACTTCAACAAGGCCACCAAAGGACATCTGGCGCGCGCTCTGGTCGCCGGCGATGAGGCCCGTTCCCCGCTGGACCTGCTGGAGGTTGCGCGGAACGCCGGCTTCGAGGCGGATCTCGACGGTCTGCGCCTCGACGTCATGCGGGTTGAGTGAGCCGCTCAGGTCTCCGGTTCCACGGCGGGGACGTACTCCTCGCCGCCCATCGCCTCGATCAGTGTCGCCAAGGCCGACCGCAACTGCTCGGCCTCCGGCAGCCCTGCGAGTGCCTGCTCGGCGTGGTCGTGTCGCGTCGCCTGCCGGAACGCGTGGCGTCCGACGTCTGTCATGGTGACCAGGAAGCGACGGCGATCGTCAGGGTCCTTCTCCCGCGTCACCATGCCCATGCGCTCGAGCCGGTCCACGGTCTTGCTGATCGTCTGCTCCTCGACGCGAGTCGCATGTGCGAGGTGTCGTTGTGACACCGGCCCCCGCGAAACCAGGGCAAGCACGCCGAAACTGGCGTGGGTGAGGTTGTACGGGCGCAGCTCCTCAGCGATGTGGTGCTCGACCAGACGGCTCGCCGTGATCAGCAGACGACTGAGCGTCCAGGTCTGCACGGAGTCGTCGGATGTGGCCACAGTCACAGGGTATCCCGCATTAACTCAGGTTGCTGACTATCAGCAGGTGAAGTAAATTCGATTTCGTGAGAACAACTGCTTCGACGGTAAGGCCGGTCGCCGATCCGCGCATCCGGGGACGATCATGAACCTCGCCCTCACGGAGATGCGCAGATCCAAGCTGCGCTTCGGCCTGTTGGCCGGTGCCGTGTCCCTGCTCGTCTTCCTCGTCCTGCTTCTGACGACTCTGTCGACTGCACTGGTCAACTCCATCACCGGCGCCTTGAAGGGTGTGGACGCCACCGTGCTCGTGTACTCCGCGCAAGCCCGCGACAACCTCCAGGCCAGCCGCCTCGAGCCCGCGGCAGTGGAGGCGGTGGCAGGTGTCGACGGAGTGTCCGCCGCGGGCCCGATCTCGACGTTGACCACCTCCGCGGCACTGAAGGACGGGACCGAGGACCTGCAGGTGTTCGGGTTCCAGCCGGGGCAGCCGGGGGCGCCCACCGGCCTGAGCGATGGACGTCTTCCGCAGAGCGCGGACGAGGTGGCCATGGACGGCGGTGGCTACGAGATCGGTGACACGCTCGAACTCACGGCCGCAGACAAGCAGCTTGAGGTCGTGGGCCTTCTGCGCGGCGCGCAGTTCTCGGCCACCCCGACCGCTTACGTCACCGAGGATCTCTACGGACAGATCGTGCGGGCCACCAACCCCAACGTCCCCTTCGTGCCGGTCAACGCGGTTGCCGTGATCACGGACCAGGACGCCGCCACGGTTGTCTCGTCCATCAACGAGCAGGTGCCCGGCACCAAGGCTTACACCAAGGACGACGCCGTGTCCCTGATCCCGGGTGTGGCGTCGATCAGCCAGACTTTCGGCATCCTCGTGGGTCTCACGTTCATCATCGGCATCGTCGTGATCGGCTTCTTCTTCCTGATCCTGACCGTGCAGAAGATGAAATCCTTCACGCTGTTGCGGGCGATCGGCGCCGGCACCGGACGGCTCGCGCGGGTCGTGGCCCTGCAGATCGCCGTCGTCGTGCTGCTCGCCTCCGCGATCGCCGTGGTCCTCACGCTGCTGGCGGTCCGCGGTCTGAACTCGGGCATCCCGGTCTCCCTGTCGCCGGGGTTGGTGGCAGGCACGGTGCTTGCCGTACTCGTCTTCTCCTTACTGGCGGGGCTGCTGAGCATCCGCCGGATCTCCAAGATCGATCCCTTCACTGCGGCAGGTGCACGATGATGCTGGCACTCAATGAGATCCGCCGGGGCCGAGGCCGGTTCGCCTCGATCATCGCGGCGCTGTCCCTGATCGTGTTCCTGGTGCTGACGCTTGCCGCACTGGCCGACGGTCTGTTCTTCGGCGCCACCGGTGCCGTGCGCTCGACCAATGCGACCGCCTATGCGTTCAGCCCGGATGCGAAGGGTTCGCTGATCCGGTCCAGCATGACGCCCGAGCAGGTGCGGGAGGTCAGCGAGGCTCCCGGCGTGGCCACGGCAAGTGGTGTGGGGGTGCTGCTCACCGCCGGTACGGCACCGTCCGGGGAGTACGACGTGGCCGTGTTCGGCGTGCAGCCCGATGGCGCCGGTGTCCCGACCACAGTGACCGAAGGCCGCCTGCCCGAACCGGGTGAGAACGGCACCGCGGCCATCGACCAGGAACTCGCCAACGAGGGCGTGGCCATCGGGGACAGCATCTCGGTGGGTACACAGTCGGCCGAGGTGGTGGGTGTGGTCAAGGACTCCTCCTACCAGTTGCAGCCGACCGTGTGGACCTCCCTGGACACCTGGCGGGCCATGCGCAACGAAGTACGCCCGGAGTTCACAGGCGTGACCGACGACGTCAACTCCGTGGCGATCATCACCGAGCCGGGCGTGACCGCGGAGCAGATCCAGTCCGAGGTGGGGGACCTGACGGTCCTCAGCGCCGAGGCCACGGGCTTGGCGATCCCAGGGGTCGAGCAGCAGAAGTCGACGCTGAACTCGATCATCTACACCGCGCTTGCGGTGGCTGCCCTGGTCGTCGCGCTCTTCTTCGCTCTGGTGGTGCTGGAGAAGCGGGAGTTGTTCGCCGCGCTGAAAGCGTTGGGGACCTCCACCCGCAAACTCGGGGCCGGTGTGGTCCTGCAGGCCGTCATCGCGTCCGCGATCGGCGTGGTCATCGGCGCCCTGGCCTCGCGCGGGCTCGGCGCCATCGTCCCCGACCAGGTCCCGACGCTGTTCCGTACCGAGACCCTCATCACCATCGCCATCTTCACCCTCGTCGCCGGCGTCGTCGGGGCTGCCTTCTCACTACGCCGGATCGCCCGCATCGACCCCGCCACCGCCATCGGAGGAACACTGTGAACGACGACTTCGTACCCGCCCACCCGCAGGACCCGGGCCTCGATCCGGCCGCCGATGCGGCCGGTCACGCAGAGGCGATCCTCAAGGTGGAGGACGTCAGCAAGATCTACCGCTCCGGTGACACCGAGGTGCACGCGGTCAGCAGCGCCACCATGGCTGTCGACCAGGGCGAGTTCGTGGCCCTGCTCGGACCGTCGGGCTCCGGCAAGACCACATTGATCTCGATGATCGGCGGGCTGCTGTCACCCACGACCGGGTCCATCACTGTGGCCGGAACCGATGTGGCTGGCCTGTCCAAGCGCGAACTGACGAAGTTCCGCGCCGAGCGGGTGGGTTTCGTGTTCCAGGCCGCCAACCTGGTGCCCTTCCTCACCGCCCGCGAGAACCTGCTGTACGTGTCGACGCTGCAGAAGCGCATCAGCCGCAAGGACGCGCACGCACGCGCCGACCAGTTGCTCGAAGAGCTCGGCCTGGCCGCGCGCGCCAAGAACGTGCCCGAGCAACTCTCCGGCGGTGAGCGTCAGCGGGTGGCCATCGGCCGTGCGCTGATGAACGACCCCGACCTGATCCTCGTCGACGAGCCGACTGCGGCACTGGACACCAAGTTGGGCCGACAGGTGGTGGAACTGCTCGCACGCGAGATCAAGCAGCGTGGCAAGACCGGCATCATGGTGACCCACGACCTGCGCATGGTCGAGTACACCGACCGGGTCTTCGAGATCTTGGACGGCCACCTGACGCACGTGGAACAGCCGAGCGCACTGGCTCACTAGCGGCCAGCCTCCCCACAACTGGGCCGGGCGCCGCTCGGTCGGCCCAGTTGTGGGGCTTCCGGCGCCCCAGGAACTGGACCATTTACGCATAACGGCCCCACAAGTGGGCCGCACGCAACCGCAACGGGCGTCTGTCGGCCCAGTTGTGGGGTGGGGGACTAGCGGACCCGCACCCGCTCCCCGTCGCGGGGCACCACAGCGAGCCACCCGAGTTCGGCCCCGATCCGGCGTGCCAGTTCGGCGCTGGCAGCAGGTTCACCGTGCACGACGTAAACGACCTGTGGGGGTTCGGGGGCCGAGCCCAACCAGCCGAGCAACTCGTCTGCGTCGGCGTGCACGCTGAAGCCTTGGACATCCACGACTTCCGCGCGTACGGGGATGTACTCACCGTGGATCTTCACCTGCGTCGCGCCGTCGGCGAGATCCCGGCCCCGCGTTCCGACGGCCTGGTAGCCCACGAGCAGCACGCTGTGGCGCGGGTCGGGGAGCATCGCCTTGAGGTGGTGCAGCACACGACCTCCGGTAGCCATCCCGGAGGCGGAGATGATGATCGACGGCTGTGCAGGGTCGTTGAGGGCCTCGGACTGGGTCGCTGAATGGGCCTCATGCAGATCCGCGCCGGCGAGGATGTCGGTGGGCAGGTCGGGCCGCAGGTCGCCGTGTCCCTGTGAGACGGCCGATTGGTAGACACTGAGACCGCGCAGTGCCATCGGGCTGTCCACGAAGATGGGCAGCCGCGGAATGCGCCCCGCGCGGGTCAGGTCCTGCAGCGCGAGGAGCAGCAGCTCGGTCCGGTCCACGGCGAAGGCGGGGATCACGACGGATCCACCTCGCTCGGCCGTGCGGCTGATGGCCTGGGCGAGGGCATCTTCCGGGTGCGGCGGGTGGACGCGGTCGCCGTACGTGGACTCCACGACGATGGCCGATGCCGCCGGAGGCGGTGGCGCCGGTTTCAGCAGCGGGTGGTTGCGGCGTCCGAGGTCCCCCGAGAAGGCGATGGTCACCTGCTCCACTGAGAGCACCGGGGACGTTGAACCCAGAATGTGCCCTGCGGGCGGGAGACGCACGAGGATGCGGTCGGCCACCGCCTCCGGTGTGTCGAACTCGACGATCCTGATCAGTGGCAGGGTGCGCTCGACGTCGTCCGCGTTGTACAGCGGCTTGGGGGACCGGTGCTTCGAATAGCCCCGCGAGGATGCGTACTTCGCGTCCTCCATCTGCAGTTTCGCGCTGTCCCGCAGCACGATCTCCGCCAGGGCGGCCGTATCAGCGGTCATCAGGATCGGACCCTTGAACCCCTGGCGCACCAAGGCGGGCAGGTACCCGCAGTGATCCAGGTGCGCATGGCTGACCACCACCGCATCCACGCTGGTGGCCGGCACGCCCAAGGGGTCCCAGTTGCGACGGCGCAGGGCCTTGAGCCCTTGGAAGAGCCCAGCGTCGACGAGGACGCGGGCCGAGTCGGTGGCGATGAGGAACTTGCTGCCGGTGACAGTGCCTGCAGCGCCGAGGAACGTCAACGAAACGTCCATGGATCCATTGTCGCGCGCCATCGGCGCGGAGGTCACACCTGCAGCGAGCGGATCCGCTGTGCGAGGGCGTCGGGGATCACGGTGTCGGGGTCCTGCAGGCCGCCGGCCATCGCGTCGCGCACACTCACCAGGGAGGCGTACAGCGGTGGGCAGGTCGGGCAGGTGGCCAGGTGTTGCTCCACCGCCGTGGCGGTGGGCTGCGGGAGTTCGCCGTCGAGGTACGCGCTGACGTGTTGCCGTGCGTCCCAGCAGCGCAGCGGGACGTTCGCGGTGGCGATCCGCCGCTCGTGCCCTTGCGCCATGGCCGACACCAGCATCATCCGTCCGCGCCGCAGGCGCTGTTTGGCCGCAGGGAGGCTGAGATCCATGACGTCCGCGATCTCGCGGGCCGTCCAGCCCTCGGCGTCGTGCAGCACCACGACACTGCGGTAGGCCACGGGGATCCGCACCAATGCATCCCGCACCTCCTCAGCGGTCTCGGTCCTGGTGACGACCACAGCGGCGTCGACGGTGTAATCGTCGTCCTGCCACCGTTTCTCCACCTCGAGGGCGAGGTCGTCGCTGGGCTCCTCGCGCTGTCGGCGGTAGTAGTCGATGGTGGTGTTGTGGGCGATGCGGAACAGCCACGATCGGAGGCTGGATGCGGAGCGCAGGGTGTCGGACTTTTCAAGGGCCCGCACCATCGTCTCCTGCACCAGGTCCTCCGCCGTGGCTGAGTCCCGACTGATGGAACGCACATAGCGGTAGAGGGCTTGTGTCTGCTCGGGAAGGATCCCGGCGAGTTCGTTCGCGTCCACCGCCAATGGATGTTACCGGGACGCCGGCACCTTGCAGGTGCTGATGCCGAACACGCGGTACAGCGGGCAGAAGCCCACGGCGGCGGTCACGAGCATCACGACGCCGAC
>WBZT01000126.1_pt1 | contig 63760 bp, 51 predicted proteins | sample 5204241 | NCBI WGS metagenome assembly WBZT01 (sample SAMN12344358, study PRJNA552823) | activated sludge metagenome | biome: Activated sludge suspended growth; feature: Nitrification reactor; material: Wastewater; isolation source: activated sludge from nitrification reactor of wastewater... | reverse complement strand
CACGGTGAGGCCGTATTTCAGGCAGTGCACGCCGCCCGAGTTCTCCGCCACGTTGCCGCCGATGGAACAGGCGATCTGGGAGGACGGGTCCGGCGCGTAATAGAGGCCGTGGGGCGCGGCGGCCTCGGAGATGGCCAGGTTGCGCACGCCGGGCTGCACCCGGGCCAGGCGGTTGTCCGGGTCGATTTCCAGAATCCGGTTGAAGCGGGCCAGGGACAGCACCACGCCATCGGCCAGGGGCAGGGCGCCGCCGGACAGGCCGGTGCCGGCGCCCCGGGCCACCGCGGGAACCCGGTGTTCGCGGCAGACGCGCAGCACGGCTTGCGCCTGCGCCAGGGTTTCCGGCAGGCACACCGCCAGGGGCACCTGGCGGTAGGCCGACAGGCCGTCGCACTCGTAGGGGCGCAGGGCCTCGGCTTCCGCCAGCAGGGCGTTCGCCGGCAGGGCGGCGCGCAGGTCAGACAGGAAGGCAGGCGTCATGACGCGCATTATGCCGGCTGGAGGCTGTAGCCATGCCGGCGCCCGCCAGGCGGCGGAAAACCGTGGCCAGGGCATCGTCGTCGCCCACGTTGCCGGGGAAGATCACCACCGGCAGGTCCGGGAATCTCGGATGGTCGGCCGGGCAACGCACCACCGAGCAACCGGCCAGGACCTGGCCCAGCACCCGGGCGGTTTTCAGGGCCAGGCCGTCCGAGAGCACGTCGTTGCTGGTGATGCCACCCTTGCCGATGAGGAAGCCCAGGGTCTCGGGCAGGCCGCGCACCAGGTCCATCAGGAAGGCGGACACCTGTTGTCCGAAGGCCAGGCGGGCGGCCTGATCCGGAAAACGGCGCTCCTCCCGGCTGGTAAAGATCACCGGCGTCTGGCCCCGGGCATGGGCGGCGGCGGCCCGGGCCAGGAGGTCCGCGAGCAGGGCTTGCCGATGGCTCGGGATGCGCTCCACGTCCACTTCCAGGGGCGCCACGCCGGGTTCCTTCAGCAGGCGCTCCAGTTGCGCCGTGGTCTTTTTCACATGGGAACCGACGATGACCGCGCCGGGCCGCCGGCCGCGCACATAGGCCGCCATGGCCCCGGGCGCCACCGGCTGGGGCGGCAGCCGGGCCAGGGCGGTGAGCAGGCTGGCGGCGGAACGGAACAGGAAGCGCTTGCCCCGAGCGGCGGCGACCCGCAATTGGCGCGCGAAAAGGTCCAGGTCGGCCTGGGTCTCGGCATCCACCACGCAGCAGCGGTTGCCGGCCAGGGCCATGAGGCGTGCCGAGGCATCGCCGCGCACGTCCTCCAGCGTGAAGCGCTCCACCTGGCCGGCCCTGATCCGGCCACCCGTCTTTTCCTCCACGTAATCCGGCAGGTAGCTGTGGCGGTAGCCGAACACGGAATCCCGGGCGAATTCGGTTTCGTGCACCGGCGTCGGCGCGCCGTTCACGTTCAGGTAATGGACGCTGTCGCGGGTGAAGCGGCCGCCCTCGAAGAAAGCCGGCACCAGGAAATGGGCGTCGAATCCACCCAAATAAGGGCCCAGTTCGTCGGCCATGACGTCCGTCTCCACGGGGTAATGGCCGCGCAGGGTGGAATCCGAGCGGCTTACCAGGATCGGGTTGATGACTCGGCCGCCCGCCGCCAGGTCGGCCAGAGCCAGCTTGAGGTTGTGGCAGACCTGCCGCGTCACCTCGGCGGCGCGCGCCGCGTCCATGCCCCGGGTATTGGTCAGGACGAAGAACAGGGGGGCGTCGTCCAGCAGGGCCTGTTGCAGCGTGACCGCATCCCACCGGGTCAGCAGCAGGCAGGAATGCACCGTCTGGGAGCCGGTGGGGTCGTCGTCGAGGACGATGATCTTGGTTTCGGTCATGGTGTTTGGCCTCATGAGTTGCCGGTTACTCCCCCCTTTGGAAAAGCCCCCATGCGGGGATAAAGGGGGCTGGGGGGGATTCAAGCGACATTCCTCGTGGGGGTACGTCGAATCCCCCCTGTCCCCCCTTTTTTCAAAGGGGGGGAACCCTTCGTTCAGCCGAGGAGGGTATTAACCCGCGCCACCATGGCCTCGGCGGTGAGACCGTTGAAGGCCATGATCTCGCCCGCGCTGGCGGTGGTCTCCCCCCGCTTCCAGGCCAGCACGTCGCGCCGCGCGGCTCGGGTGCGCAGCATGATCGGCTCCAGGGGGCCGGAAGGCCCGCCGGTGACACCGATCAGCGCGTCGCCGTCGAACAGGGCGTTGAACTGGTCGTCATCCATGAAGACGTTGTCCGGCTCGGACACCGTATCCCAGGCCACATCCGTGGGCCGATACAGGCGGCGCGGGTTGGCGGCGCTGACGATGCGCACCTTGTGGCCGCCGGCCTCCAGCTTGTCCTTGGCCTCGAACACGGGCAGCAGGGCCATGTCGCCGGTCACCGCGAACACCACGGTCTTGCCGCCGCGGTTCTTTCCCGATTCGCTTTCGTACAGGGTCACCGCGCCGCGCTCGATGCCCGCCCGGGCCTGGTCCAGGGTCGTGTAGACCGGCAGCGGCGACTTGGAGGCGATGATGGCGATGCCCTTGTTGTGGGTGCCCAGGGCCCATTCGTAGGCCGCCTGGATCTGGTTGGCGTCGCAGGGGAACAGGGGATAGACGTTGCCGTTGCGCATCTGGGCGGCGAAGTAGTTCTCGATCTCCGGGCGCTGGTGGGTCCAGCCGTTGCGGCCCTGCTCCAGGGCGCCGGCGGTGAACATGCAGACGAAGGACGGGGTCTTGCGGCGCAGTTCCGCCATGGCCTGGGTCACGGTCTGGACGATGGGCCAGCCGTTGATGGCGAAGCTCTCGTAGGACAGCCAGACGGAACGGGCGCCGAACAGGGCCAGGCCGGCGGCCAGGCCGGCGCAGGCGTCCTCGTTGAGGGGCTCATAGACCTGGCCGCCGGGTTCCTGGTGGTACAGGGCGTCCTCCACCGGATGGCGGATCTTCAGGGCCTGGTTGATGTTGGCCATGGCGCTGGCCTCGTTGCCGTCGGCGTTGGTCACCACGAAATACGGGTCCACCTGGCCGACGGCGGCCACCAGGGCGCCGAAGGCGGTGGCGGGCACCTGTTTCTCGCCGGGCTGGAATTCGCGCATCGGCAGTTCGGGCAGGGGCGCGATGTCCAGCACGTGCTCGGTCACCGCGGTCTTGGCGGCGGGGCCGCCGCCGGCCCGGGAAAAGTTGTCCCGCACCAGCCGCCAGGCGTCCGGCGCCAGGGCGCGGCGTTGCAGGCCGGCGACGATGTGCTCGGCATCCAGGGTGTCGGCCGGATACAGGTTGTGGGCCTTGGCGCCGACCTTGTGGACGCCGGCGCCCTTCAGCTGCTTCAGGATCAGCACCGCGCGGCGGCCGTTCAGGGCGTTCTTCGCGGCGCTGTCGGCGGCCCGCAGGACGGCGGCGGCGAAGGCCAGGCGGCGGTCGAAGGAGAAGGCCGTGCTGTCCACGTAGGCGCCCACCTGGTCCCGGTCGTCGAAATTCCTGGCGTCCACCAGATACACGTTCTCGAAGCCGTGACCCTTCCAGTAGGCCGTCATCTCGGCGTTGCTCCAGGTGGCGCACATGGAATGGTGCTCCTGGCTGTAGCCGTTCCAGACAAGCACCGGCAGGTAGTTGGTCGCCGTCGGGTAGGCGGTGTTGAAGTGCATCATGGCGTTGAGCACATAGGGCTCGCCCATGCCGCCGTCGCCGATGGTCACCGGGAACAGGATGCCGGGATGCAGCAGGGCGCCGGCCATGGCGAAGTGCTGACCCTGGCCCAGGGGGCCGGCAGGCGCGAGCAGGCCGGGAATGGCGCCGGAGAGGTGGCCGAGCAGGCCGTGCCGCTCGCGGAAGCGGTCGCGCATGTCCTGAACGGTGCTGATGCCCATTTCCTCCAGGGAGCGGTCCAGGAACATGGCCGAGTAGAAACCGGGGGCGTGATGGCCCACCTCGGTGACGATGTTGGTGTGGCCCAGCATGACCAGGGACGCATAGGCCTCGGCGCTGGAAGCGAAGCCGCCGGGATGGCCGGAGGCCTTGGTGCCGCAGATCTGCAGGGTCAGGTAGCGCAGGGCGTCGGCCGCCAGCAGGGTCTGGTAGGCGGCGGCCGGATCGCCGGCGCTCCTGATGGCCTTGGCGCCCTGGGCGATGGCCGCTTCGGCGGCGTGCTCGGCGAATCCCGGCCAGGGGGCGCCGAAGTACTGGATGCCTTCGCAGAAGGCGGGCGCGAGGGCGGATGCTTGGGTCACGGCGTTCATGGAAGGCTCCTGGTCGGTGAAGGTTTGGAATAGCCTACAGAAACAATCAACTTTTCACAATGCAGTTTATGTTTCATAATGTGAAACATGAACGAAGCCAAACACTCGCCCATCCAGGTCATCGACCGCATGGTCGCCCTGCTCGACGCCCTCGCCGCCGAGGGGGAAGGTGCCAGCCAAGGCACCACCCTGAAGATCCTCGCGGCGGAAACCGGGCTGCACCCCTCCACCGCTTTTCGCATCCTGGCTTCCCTGATCGAGCATGGTTTCGTCGCCCGGGACGAAGGCGGCCTGTATCTGCTCGGCCCCCACCTCATGCGCTTGGCCGCCAAGGTCCGGGTGGGCCTGGACGTGCGCGCGGCGGCGCGGCCCGTGATGGAATGGCTGCGCGACCAGGTGGGCGAGACGGTGAACCTCACCGTGCGCCAGGGCGACGAGATGGTCTACGTGGAACGGGTCACCCCCAACCGCATGATGCGGGTGGAACAGGTGGTGGGCAGCCGGGCGCCCCTGCACGTCACCGCGGTCGGCAAGCTGATGCTGGGGGAGGCGGGTGCCGCGGCCCTCCGCGACTACGCCAGGCGCACGAAACTGCCCGCCTATACCGCCAACACCCGCCACGACACGCAAGGCCTGCTGGAGGACGTGGGCGTCAGCACCGCGCGCGGCTACGCCCTGGACGACGAGGAGGCGGAACTGGGCGTGGGCTGCATCGGCGCCCTGGTGCGCGACGCCGGCGGCGCGGCGGTGGCGGGCCTGTCGGTATCGGCGCCCATGGAACGGCGCAGGCTGGACTGGGTGCCCCTGGTCCAGGAAGCCGCGCGGCGGATTTCGGCGCGGCTGGGGTATGCCGGATAACAGCCACAACAACGCCGAACAAGCGCCGGATGAGCGCCGACTGAAACGGACCTACAATCCCGCCCTGCGCGCACGGCTTTTTTTGGGCGCGGCGTGTCACTCTCATCAACAGGCACTGGATACCATGGTACTGAAACGCATCGTGCTCGGCGTGACCGGCGGCGTGGCCGCCTACAAGGCGGCGGAACTGGCGCGGCTGATGGTGAAGGACGGCCTCGACGTCCAGGTGGTGATGACCGAGGCGGCGCGGCACTTCATCGGCGCCGCCACCTTCCAGGCCATCACCGGCCATCCCGTGTTCACCGACCTGTGGGACGAGCGGGTGGACAACGGCATGGCCCACATCGACCTGACCCGGGGCGCCGACGCCATCCTGGTGGCCCCCGCCTCCGCCGATTTCCTCGCCAGGCTGGCCCAGGGCTCGGCCTCCGACCTGCTCTCCACCCTGTGCCTGGCGCGGGATTGCCCCCTGCTGCTGGCGCCGGCCATGAACCGGCAGATGTGGGAAGCCCCCGCCACCCGGCGCAACGCCGCCCAGCTCGAGGCCGACGGCGTCACCCTGCTGGGGCCGGATTGCGGCGAGCAGGCCTGCGGCGAGGTGGGCTTCGGCCGCATGCTGGAGCCCGGCGACCTGCTGGACGCCCTGGCGGCCCGCTTCCAGCCCAAGCTTCTCGCCGGCCTGAAGGTGCTGGTCACCGCCGGCCCCACCTTCGAGCCCATCGACGCCGTGCGCGGCATCTCCAACACCAGCTCCGGCAAGATGGGCTACGCCGTGGCCCGGGCCGCCCTGGAAGCCGGCGCCGAAGTCACCCTGGTCTCCGGCCCCACCTGCCTGGCGCCGCCCCGGGACGCCCGCACCCTGCGGGTGACCAGCGCCCAGGACATGCTGGGCAAGGTCGAGGAAGCCGCCGACCACCACGACATCTTCATCAGCGTCGCCGCCGTGGCCGACTATTACGTGCTCAACCGCAGCGAGCAGAAGATCAAGAAGGACGCCCACATCCTCACCCTGGAACTGGCGCCCAACCCGGACATCCTGGCGAATATCAGCAGCCGGCCCAAACCGCCCTTCTGCGTCGGCTTCGCCGCCGAGAGCGAGAACGTGGAGGAATACGCCGAGCTGAAGCGCCGCCGCAAGCACCTGCCCCTGATCGTCGCCAACGACGTCACCGAAGCCGTGGGCGCCGACGAGGTGCAACTGGTGCTGCTGGACGAAGCCGGCAAGCACCTCCTGGAAAAGGCCGACAAGCACATCCAGGCGCGCCGCCTGATCGCCCACATCGCCCAGCTTTACAACACCCGGTATCAATGAATGCAAGTAGACAGTGGTCAGTTGGCAGTCGTCAGTAAAAACCCCCTTGCGGCCTGATGTCCGCTGAAAAATGCCAACTGCCAACTGCCAACTGACGACTGACGACTGGAATCTCATGCACGTCGACCTCAAGATCCTGGACCAACGCGTCCGCGACCAGCTTCCCCACTACGCCACCCCCGGCAGCGCCGGCCTGGACCTGCGTGCCTGCCTGGACGGGCCGGTGATCCTCAACCCGGGCGAAACCAAACTGATCCCCACCGGCCTGGCCATGCACCTGGCCGATCCGGGCTACGCGGCCATGATCCTGCCCCGCTCGGGCCTGGGCCATAAGCACGGCGTGGTGCTGGGCAATCTGGTGGGATTGATCGATTCGGACTACCAGGGCCAGCTCATGGTCTCCCTGTGGAACCGGGGCCAGGAGGCCTTCACCATCCAGCCCTTCGAACGCATCGCCCAGATGGTCATCGTGCCCGTGGTTCAGGCCGCCTTCCGCGTGGTGGAGGAATTCGCGGAAAGCGACCGGGGCGAGGGCGGCTTCGGCAGCACCGGCAAGCATTGAACCGTAGCGACAGCGAGCACCCCCCGGCCGGCGTTTCCAGCCCGCGCGCCCGCCCGGCGTCAGCCATGCCGGAAGGCGACCCGCGCGGGACGGGTTCCGCCATGCGAGAACTGCCGATGCAAGCGAATTCGAGGTCCCTGTTGTACTTGTGGGCGATGGTTGCCGCGTATTTCTGCCTCAATGCGCTGACTCAACATCTCGTGTCCGGGACCGCCGACCTGGACCAGGCGGAGCAACTGATCCTGAGCCAGGCGTTCCAGCCTGGATATAACGCCCAGCCCCCCCTCTATACCTATCTGGCCGGCCTGGCCTTTTCCCTGACAGGGCACGGGCTCGGGCCGCTGGCCGGGGTCAAGGCAGCCTTGTTGAGCGTGTTCGTGGGCGCCATGATCGCGCTCGGCGCCGCGTTCGGGTTCACCTGGCGGCAACACCTCATCGCCGTCGCCGGTCTCGTCTTCGTGCCCCAGTTCATCTGGGAATCGCAACGGGACCTGACCCATTCGGTGTTGGCCACGGCGCTTGCCGCGTGCACCTTGCTCCAGGTCGTCAGGACCCGGGGGCGGCCCAGCCTGGGCAATTACCTGGCCCTGGGCGCGCTGGTGGGCCTGGGTTTGCTCAGCAAATACAATTACGCGATCTTCCTGCTCGCCCTCGTGGCGGCCATGGCAAGCGTCCCGCGCTACCGCGCCGTGCTCGGCGATGGGCGCTTTCTGGCGACGATCCTCGTCATGGCGATCATCGTGGCGCCCCATGTGTTCTGGCTCGTCGACAATCACGCCCTTGCCGGCGGCGGCATCGAGCGCCCCTCTGGCGGCAGGGGCGACATCCTGTCCGGCCTTGGCGTCGCCGCCGTCGCGGCGCTGGCGTTCCTGACCCCGCTGTGGCTGTTTTCGTTCATCCTGGGCTTCGGCTTCCGGCGTGAAGAGGGGGGCGGGAGCGCTCCCGCGGATGGGCGGCTGCTGCTCAACCTGCTGGGCCTGGTGGCGGTCTGCGTCGTGCTGTTCGTCGCGTTGGCAAACGCGCAACAGGTCAAGGACCGGTGGTACCAGCCCTTGCTGTTCTTTGTCCCGCTGCTCGTTGCCTACCATTCCAGGCCCTCCCCGCGCGGATTCCGGATCTTCATGTCCCTGGCCGCGCTCTTCGCCGTCCTTGTTTCCTTCGCGCTCCCCGCCAGAACCCTCCTCGCGGAAAAGCTGAACAAATACAGCCGCCCCAACATGCCCTATCCGGGCCTGATCAGGTCGATCTCCCCGGGCGCGGAAGCGCCGCTTTTTGTCCTGGCCGAAACGAAGTTGCTGGGCGGGAATGCACGACTGGCGTTCCCCGACGCCGGCGTCCTCGCGCCGGACTTCAACGTCAAGATAGGCCGCATCGCGGGCAAAGGCCTCGTGATCTGCGAAACCCGCCATTGCGACGCCGGGGAATTCAGGGACTGGCTGCGGCGGGATCAGGCCATCGATGCGCGCGCGCTCCAATTCCGGGCGGCGGAAATGCCGTTCAATTACGCGCCCGCGAAGAAGATGACGATCTATTGGGCGGAAGTGACAGCGCCCGCGCCATCCAGGCCCGACGCAGCGCCCCATTGAATGCCCGCACTGACCGGCCACATCGACCGACCACATCGACCGCCGGACATCGAGGTGACGCGGAGCGGAGCCTGACGGCCGCGCTCCGCCCGCCGCCTCAGTCCATGTAGGACTTGGCCTCCTCCCCCGGATTGGGCAAACCGGCCACCCGCCACAAGCTCCTGCAACCGCTGAACAGCTTGTGGGCCTTGTGGCGGTCAAGGCCGGCGGCGCGGCACACCAGCCGAATCACCGGCAGGGAGCCGTGGCTGAAGAACTGCTTGCGCACGTGATGGATGACTTCCCAGTGCTTGGGGGTCAGTTCGGGAATGCCGTCCAGGCGGGCGATGCGGATCGCCCGTTCCGGCGTCCAGGACTCGGGGGCGGCCAGGAAGCCGTCCGGATCGAACCAATCGACGTCTTCATGGGCGGCCGGATGGGGGTGCTGCAAAGCCAAGTTCAGCATGGTGGTCTCCTGATGTTGATATCGAGGTGTACGCGGATTTCCGGGGCCCGGCGCCTCAGCACTGTTCCCAGGGCAGACCATCATGGCGCCAGCCGTTGCGGGTGCTGCGATGATGGTCGTCGTCCAGTTCCCCTTCGAAACCGTAGAGCACGTTGTAGACATCGGTGAAACCATGCTGCTCCAGGAACTCGCCGGCTTCCCTGGAGCGATTGCCCGAACGGCAGATCAGCACCACGGGGCGATGATGGGAGGCGGCGATGCGGACTTCGCCCAGGAAGCGGGGATTCAGGTCCCAGTTCTCGCCTTCGTACCAGGGAATCAGCAGGGAATCCTTGGGGTGGCCGACGAACAGGAATTCCCATTCCGAGCGGCAATCGACGAACACGGCGTCCGGGTTGGCCTTGAGGAAATCGGCGGTTTCCAGGGGGGTGAGATGCTTCATGACGTTCTCCTGAATGGTGACGGGGTGGGGACGAGCTCAAACCGCCCAGCGTCGACATCGGGCATCACTCGGCGCACCCCGGCGCGTATATCGCACAGGCACATTCATGGGAATCCCCATCCTTTGGTTTCATTCTATTCAATCTGTTTATATAGGCAACAATTGTTTTTATATAGATGTTCGCCGCCCCCCCGACGCCCCGGACCGACTTCGCGGCCCTAAGCTGCGCGGGTGATACAATCCTCGCCCATTTTTTCAGCACAGCCCCATGCCCGACCGCAGCCGCGAACTCCTCGACCTGGCCAGCCGCCGCATCCTCATCCTGGATGGGGCCATGGGCACCATGATCCAGCGCCACAGGCTGGAGGAGGCGGACTATCGCGGCGCCCGTTTCGCCGACTGGCCCCGCGACCTGAAGGGCAACAACGACCTGCTGGTGCTGACCAGGCCGGCCGTCATCCGGGAGATCCACAGCCAGTACCTGGCCGCCGGCGCCGACATCCTGGAGACCAACACCTTCAACGCCAACAGCATTTCCATGGCCGACTACGGCATGGAGGCGCTGGTGCACGAGATCAACCTCGCAGCCGCCAAACTGGCGCGGGAAGTGGCCGACGAATACGGCACCCCGGACAGGCCCCGTTTCGTGGCCGGCGTGCTGGGCCCCACCTCCCGCACCGCGACCCTGTCGCCGGACGTGAACGATCCGGGCTTCCGCAACGTCAGCTTCGACCAGCTGGTGGCCACCTATTACGAGGCCACCGACGGCCTGGTGAAGGGCGGCGCCGACCTGATCCTGATCGAAACGGTGTTCGACACCCTGAACGCCAAGGCCGCCGTGTTCGCGGTGAAGAAATACTTCGATGATGTCGGACAGGCCTGGCCCATCATGATCTCCGGCACCATCACCGACGCCTCCGGCCGCACCCTGTCGGGCCAGACCGTGGAAGCCTTCTGGAACAGCCTGCGCCACGCCGAGCCCCTGTCCTTCGGCTTCAACTGCGCCCTGGGCGCCCGGGAGCTGCGCCAGCACGTCGAGGAGATCGCCCACAAGGCCGACTGCCTGGTGTCGGCCCACCCCAACGCCGGCCTGCCCAACGCCTTCGGCGGCTACGACGAGTCGCCGGAACAGATGGCGGCACAGATCGGCGAATGGGCCCGCTCCGGCCTGCTCAACATCGTCGGCGGCTGCTGCGGCACCACCCCCGAGCACATCAAGGCCATCGCCGGGGCGGTGGCCGGCTGCCCGCCCCGACAGGCGCCCGCAATCCCGCCGAAGTTGCGCCTCTCCGGCCTGGAAGCCTACAGCCTGGGCGCCGGCGACCTGTTCTGCAACGTGGGCGAGCGCACCAACGTCACCGGCTCGGCCAAGTTCAAGCGCCTCATCATCGACGGCAATTACGACGAGGCCCTGGCCGTGGCGCGCCAGCAGGTGGAGGCCGGCGCCCAGGTCATCGACATCAACATGGACGAGGGCATGCTGGACGGCGAGGCGGCCATGGTGCGCTTCCTGCATCTGGTGGCCAGCGAACCGGACATCGCCAAGGCGCCCATCATGGTGGATTCCTCCAAGTGGGCCATCATCGAGGCGGGCCTCAAGTGCATCCAGGGCAAGCCCGTCATCAATTCCATCTCCCTCAAGGAAGGCGAGGCGGAGTTCGTCGCCCGGGCCCGGCTCGCCCGGCGCTACGGCGCGGCGGCGGTGGTCATGGCCTTCGACGAGCAGGGCCAGGCCGACACCTACCAGCGCAAGACCGAGATCTGCGCCCGCGCCTACAGGATATTGACCGAGCAGGTGGGCTTCCCGGCCGAGGACATCATCTTCGACCCCAACATCTTCGCCGTGGCCACCGGCATCGAGGAACACGCCAACTACGCGGTGGACTTCATCGAGGCGACGCGCTGGATTCGCCAGAACCTGCCCGGCTGCCACGTCTCCGGCGGCGTCTCCAACGTGTCCTTCAGCTTCCGCGGCAACGAGCCGGTGCGGGAGGCCATCCACACCGTGTTCCTCTACCACGCCATCCAGGCCGGCATGGACATGGGCATCGTCAACGCCGGGCAACTGGGCGTCTACGACGACATTCCCGCCGAACTGCGGGAACGGGTGGAGGACGTGGTGCTGAATCGCCGGCCGGACGCCGCCGACCGACTGGTGGAGCTGGCCGAGACGGTTAAGGGCAAGGCCAGGGAAGCCGTCGAGGACCTGGCCTGGCGCGCCGAACCCGTGGACAAGCGCCTGGCCCACGCCCTGGTGAAGGGCATCACCACCTGGATCGTCGAGGACACCGAGGAAGCCCGGGTGAGCCTGGGCCATCCGGTAAACGTCATCGAAGGCCCCCTCATGGACGGCATGAACCACGTGGGCGACCTGTTCGGCGCCGGCAAGATGTTCCTGCCCCAGGTGGTGAAGTCGGCCCGGGTCATGAAGCAGGCGGTGGCCTACCTGGTGCCCTTCATCGAGGCGGCCAAGACCGCCGAGAGCAAGCCCAAGGGCAGGATCCTCATGGCCACGGTGAAGGGCGACGTGCATGACATCGGCAAGAACATCGTCGGCGTGGTGCTGGGCTGCAACGCCTACGAGGTCATCGACCTGGGGGTCATGGTGCCGGCCGACAGGATCCTCGCCACGGCCCGGGAAACCGGCGCCGACATCATCGGCCTGTCCGGCCTGATCACGCCCAGCCTGGAAGAGATGTCCCACCTGGCCGCCGAGATGCAGCGCCAGGGCTTCACCGTGCCCCTGCTCATCGGCGGCGCCACCACCAGTCTCGCCCACACGGCGGTGAAGATCGACCCCAACTACGCCGGCCCGGTGGTGTACGTGAAGGACGCCTCCCGCGCCGTGGGCGTGTGCACCCAGCTGCTTTCGGAAGGGCTGCGCGACGACTACGTGGCCAGGCTGAAGGCGGATTACGCCCAGACACGGGAGCGCCACCTGGCCCAGAAGACCGAGAGCAGGCGCGTGACGCTGGGCGAGGCGCGCGCCAACAAATTCAGGACCGACTGGAGCGCCTACACCCCGCCCAGGCCCAACTTCCTCGGTACCCGGGTGTTCCGGGAATACGACCTGGCCGAGCTGGCCGCCATCATCGACTGGACGCCTTTCTTCCACGCCTGGGAACTGCACGGGCGCTACCCGCGCATCCTGGAAGACGAGGTGGTGGGCGAGGAAGCACGCAAGCTGTTCGCCGACGCCCAGGCCATGCTCAGGCGCATCATCGACGAGCGGTGGGTGGAAGCCCGGGCGGTGATCGGCCTGTTCCCCGCCAACACGGTGCGGGAGGACGACATCGACATCTACCGGGAAACGGGCAACGGGCGACGGGAGGTTCTCATGACCTGGCACAACCTGCGCCAGCAGATGGCCAAGCCCGAGGGCCAGCCCAATTGGTGCCTGGCGGATTTCGTCGCGCCCGGGGAAACCGGCATCGAAGATTACCTCGGCGCCTTCGTGGTCACCGCCGGCATCAACGAGGACGAGAAAGCCCGGGCTTTCGAAGCCGCCCACGACGACTACAGCGCCATCCTGTTCAAGGCCCTGTGCGACCGCCTGGCTGAAGCCTTCGCCGAGCGCATGCACCAGCGCGTGCGCAAGGAATTCTGGGGCTACGCGGCGGACGAGGCCCTGGGCAACGACCAGCTCATCAAGGAAGAATATCGCGGCATCCGCCCGGCGCCCGGCTACCCCGCCTGCCCGGAACACAGCGAAAAGGGCGCCCTGTTCGAGCTGCTCGACGTGCCCGGGCGCATCGGCGTGCGCCTCACGGAAAGCTACGCCATGTGGCCCGCCGCCTCGGTCTCCGGCTTCTACTTCAGCCATCCGGACGCCCGCTATTTCGCCGTGGCGAAAATCGACCGGGATCAGGTGGCCGACTACGCCCGGCGCAAGGGCTGGGACCTGGCCACCGGTGAAAAATGGCTGGCCCCCAATCTGGGCTATTCGGCCTGACGCCATGACCCGATCCAGCACCACCCACCCCTTGCAGATCGCCTCGGTTTCTCTTCCCGTCGGCGATGGCGTCCTGGGCATCACCTTCTGCCCGGGGAAGTGCGATCTCGATGCCCACGACCGTCCCTGGGCACGGGATCTGCCCCTCGACCTGGGCGCCATACGGGCCTGGGGAGCCAACGCCCTGGTCAGCCTGCTGGAACCCCACGAATTCGACCTGCTGCACGTGCATCGCCTGGGCGACATGGCCGAGGCGGCCAGCCTGGAATGGCATCACCTGCCCATCCCGGACATGGGGGAGCCCGGCTGGCATTTCGAGCGACGCTGGATCTACTCGGGCGCGCGCCTGCGCCGCCTGCTGCGCCGGGGCGGACGGGTGGTGGTGCACTGCCGCGCCGGCCTGGGCCGCGCCGGCACCATCGCCGCCCGCCTGCTGGTGGAACTGGGCATGCCGCCCGCCGAAGCCATTTCCCAGGTGCGCAAGGCCCGCCCCGGCGCGATCCAGACCCCGGAACAGGAACATCATGTTCATGCCGCGCGCCGGGTTTCGGCCAGCCAGGATGAAGCCGTGTCCCGGCGGCTGGCCTGCCTGCTCGGCGGCGCCCTGGGGGACGCCTTCGGTTACCCGGTCGCCTTCGAAAACATCGCCTCGATCCAGAAACGCCACGGCCCCGTCGGCCTGCGGGAGCCGGAGTTCCACAAGAACCAGTTGCTGGTTTCCGATGACACCCAGATGACCCTGTTCACCCTGGAAGGGCTGACCCGGGCCATGCAGGCCAACACCCCGGCCGAGCAGGACCTGATCGAGCAGGTCCGCCTGTCCTATCTGGACTGGCTGGAAAGCCAGGGGCTGGCCAGCGGCAGCGCCAACCACCCCACCCGGCTGCTCAAGCACGCCGCCTTGCATGTGCAGCGGGCGCCGGCGACAACCTGCATCCAGTCGCTGCGGGCGGGGGGCGGCGGCTCGCCGGAACGCCCCATCAACGACAGCCGGGAGGCGAGCGGGCTCATGCGCGTGGCGCCGGTCGCCTGCATGCCGGAAATGAACGCCGAACGGGCCTTCCGCCTGGCCGCCCGCGCCACCGCCCTGACCCACGGCCATCCCGTCGGCTATCTGTCCGCCGGCATCCTGGCGGCCATGCTGCACGGCCTGCTGGAAGGCAAGCCGCTGCAAACCGCCCTGATCCATGCCTGTGATCAGGCCCGCGCCTGGCGCGGCCATCAGGACGTCGTCCGGCACCTGGAGGCCGCCCTGGAGGCCAGCGTGCGCCCCCACGGCGGCGCCCTGCCGGAAGGCCTCGGCGGCGGCCGGAGCTGCGAGGAAGCCCTGGCGATCGGCTTTTTCGCCGCCAGCCACAGCCAGGATTTCCGCGAGGTCATGGCCATCGCCGCCAACCACGACGGCCAGTCCGACGTGACCGCCGGCATCGCCGGCCTATTATTCGCCGCCCAGCGGGGCATGGAAGCGCTCCCCCACGCCTGGATCCGCTGCCTCGACGTGCGCGATGCCCTGTTCGACGTGGCGGACTGGTCCCTGCCCCTTTGGCTGCGGGCGGCCGCCCGGCGCGGAGATTGATGCCGTCCGCGCCGTTCGCGTCCCGCGCCGAGCTGGAACAACGCTTCAACACCGGCCTGGCGGCCATGCTGGAAAGGCACGATGGCCTGGGCGTCTATGTTCTGGTGCTGGCCAATGCCGTCCAGGATCCCGGCCTGTGGCGCGCCCTGCGCGCCGCCCTGGCGCGCCGCCACGACAGCCATCGGCAAGCCATCGTCCAGGCCCTGCGCCAGGGACGCCGGCTGAGCGAACCGGAGGATGACCTGACGGTCTTCCTCAAGTTGCTGGCCATCGGCTTCGAACACCTGGGCCCCGTGCAACACCGCCGGCTCCACGCCGACGGCGAAGCCGCGGCCCCGGCCTGGGAAATCCAGTTCAACCCCATACGCGCCCTGCGCCCCGCCCGCATGAGCCATGCCCGGGTGGAAGGCATCATGAGCCCCTTCGATGCCGGGAGCTTCCACTTCAACAAGCCTTTCCTGGCCCGCGAGGTACTGTGGGAAAGCGGGGAGGAGGACACCCTGTGCGGCAAACCGGCGCGCCTGCTCTACAACAAGTTCCCCTTCGCCCCCCTGCATGGCCTGCTGGTGCCGGAGCCGGCGGCGCAACGCCCCCAGTTCCTCACCCCGGAACTGCACGGCTGGGCCTGGGAAGTCGCCCGCGAAGCCGGCGCGGCGATTCCGGGCTTCGGCCTGGCCTATAACAGCTACGGCGCCTTCGCCTCGGTCAACCACCTGCACTTCCAGACGTTCGTGCGCGACACGCCGCTGCCGGCCCGGTCCGCCAGCGGGGAAGGCTACCCCCTGGCCATCCATCGCCACGAGGACGCGGAAAGCGCCTGGTTCCACCTGGACGAACTGCACCAGCGCGAAACGGTCTACAACCTCGTGTATGACCAGCACGGGCTTCTGCTCATCCCCCGCGCCCGCCAGGGCCAGACTCCTCCGGAACCCTGGAGTTCGGGCTTCGCCTGGAGCGAGGTCGCCGGCGCCTTCCCGGTCGCCAGCCGGGAGGACTATGAGGCGCTGACCCACGCCAGCCTCCAGGCCGCCGTGGCGAGGCTGGTGATTTGAAGCTTTCTTCCGCGCCCCCGGCGTGGCATTGTTGATCCGCCATGTCGCCCCTCGCCATCAAGATCCTGCGCCGTTTCTACCACTACGCCGTCTATGTCGCCGCCGGCGCGGTCATCGCGGTCTGCATCGTGGCGCTGGCCTTCAAGTTCTGGGTCATGCCCAACATTTCCGGCTACGAGGGCCTGCTCGAAGACGCCGCCGGCAAGGCGCTGGGACAACCGGTGGATATCGGCCGGCTGGAGGCGGATTGGCAGGGACTGAATCCGCGCGTGACCCTCCGCCAGGTCCGCATGCTTCCGCCCGGCGCCGCGCCGCTGGTGCTGCCGCGCGTGGAAGCCGTGTGGTCCTGGCTCTCCCTGCCCCTCCTGGACGCACGGCTGGCCAGCCTGAACATCGACCGGCCCAGCCTCGCCATCCGGCGGGACGCCGCCGGCGTCATCACGGTGGCCGGCATCCCGGTCAACGTGCCCGGCACGCCCAGCCCGTTTCCGGACTGGCTGTTGCGGCAACCGCGCATCGTCGTCAAGGACGCGCAAGTCGCCTGGGTGGACGAACAACTCGACATGCCCCCACTGACTTATTCCCGGGTGCGCCTGCTGGTGGAAAACCGTTTCGGGCGCCATCGTTTCGGCGGTATCGCCCAACCCGATGCGGCCGCCGCCCGGCGCCTGGAACTGCGCGGCGATTTCAAGGGCCGCAGCATCCACGACTGGTCGAATTGGGCCGGTGAAGCCTACGCCCGGGTGGACGGGGCGCGCATGGAAAGCTGGGGCCGATGGGTTCCCTGGGCCCAGGAGGGGGTCAAAAGCGGCGTCGGCGACCTGCGTTTCTGGCTGACGCTGAAGAGCGGCGTGGTCACCGGCCTGACCGGCGACGCCCGCCTGAGGCAGGTGGCCATCAACCTGCAGAAGGACCTGCCGGACATGGCCTTCGACAGCCTGGACGGCCGCGTCGGCTGGTCCCGGGACAAGGACGGCCACAACTTCCTCGTGGAGAAGCTGCGCTTCAAGCGGCCCGGCGCGGCACCCGCCGACCCGGCCTCCCTGCGCATCAGCCTGACACCGGACGGCCGGGGCGGTTTCGCCCGGATCGGCGCCACGGCCAGCAACCTGCGCCTGGAAGCCTTTACCGCCCTGACCGGCGCCCTGCCCCTGCCGCGCCGCGGCCACGACCTGATCGAGGCGCTCAATCCGCGCGGGCTGGTCGAGTCCGCGGAGGCCCACTGGGGCGGCGGCGGGGATTACGCGCTGAAGGCGCGCCTGCGCGAGGCCGGGGCCCAGGCCTACAAGGACTTTCCCGGTTTCTCCGGCCTGTCCGCGCGCATCCAGGCCAGCCAGGACGGCGGCAACATCGAGCTGGAAGGGGGCAACCCCACCCTGGACTGGCCCCAGGTTTTCCGCGCAAGCCTGGGCTTTACCCGGCTGGACGCCAGCGTGGCCTGGAAGATCCAGGACCGGGGCATCCGCCTGGATTTCGAACTGGACCGGATCGTCAACGCCGATCTGGACGGCATGGCGGAAGGCTGGATCGACCTGCCGAACGCCGGCCCGCCCCAGGTGGACATCCGCGCCCACCTGCGCCATGGCGAAGCCACCGCGGTGCACCGTTACCTGCCCCACAAGGTGGGCGGCAACACCTACGAGTGGCTCAAGGACAGCTTGCGGGGGGGCCATTCCGATGACGTCAGGCTGACCCTGAAGGGTGCCATGGACCGCTTCCCCTTCGACCAGGGCGGCGGCACGTTCAACATCGCCATCAACATGGTGGACGGCGTGCTGGATTACGCGCCCGAATGGCCACGCATCACGAATATCCGCGGCAAGCTGGTATTCCACGACAAGGCCATGACCCTGGAGGCCACGTCCGGCAACATCCTGGCCACCCGCATCGGCCCGGTCAGGGTGGAGATACCCGACCTGGTGCATACCCACGATGAAATCGTGCTCATCGACGGTCGCGCCCAGGGCGAGACCCGCGCGTTCCTGGACTTCATCCGCCAATCGCCGGTGCATGGCTACACGGACGGCTTCACCGAAACCTTCAAGGCCACCGGCGACGGGGAACTGGCCATTCGCCTGCGACTGCCGGTGCGCGACCTGGACACCAGCACGGTCAGCGGCAACTTCAGCCTGCGCGACAACCGCCTCGACCCGGGCGGCGACCTGCCCGTTCTGGAAGGCGTGACCGGCACCCTGGGCTTCACCGACAAGGCCCTCCAGGCCAGGGGCGTGCGCGTCCGGGTGCTGGGCCAGCCCGCCGTGGTGGATATCGGCAACGCCGGGGCCAGCCCGGGCGAACCCGGCGGCAAGATCAACATCCGCGTGGCCGGCCGCATCGGCGCCGAAGCACTGAAGCCCCATCTGCCCGGCCCCCTGGCGGAAAGGGTCAGCGGCGCCACCGACTGGCGGGCGGATATCGGCATGAACGCGAACCACAAGACCCAGTTTTCCGTCGAGTCCGACCTGACCGGTCTGCGGGTGGACCTGCCCGCGCCCGTGGGCAAGAACGCCGCCGACGCCATGGCGTTGCGCGTGGTGAAACTGCCCGGCGGCGGCAAGCCCGACTCGCTCCTCGCGCGATACGGCGATCAGATCTCGTTGCGCGCCGAACTGGCGGACAACGCGCCCAGGAAAATCAACGTCCGCCTGGGCCCGGGCGATGCCCCGCCGCCCGGCGAAGACGGGGTCTGGATCGCGGGCAACCTGCGCTACCTGGACGTGGACGCCTGGCGCGGCCTGAGCCTGTACGACAGCCAATCCGGCCCGGCATTCCGGGAAGCCAGCATCACCTTCAACGAGCTGCGCGTGATGAACCGCCGCCTGCACGACACCCATCTACGCCTGCGCCCCTCCGGCAACGGTTCGAACCTGATGGTGGCCGGCCGGGAAATCATCGGCGAGATCACCACGGTACCGGATGGCAAGATGGTGCGTATCCTGGCCAATCTCAAACGCCTGACCCTGCCCGACCCGGAACCCGGAGTCGTGCCGGATACCCCGTCGCCGCCCACGAACCTGCTTGCCCTGGACCTCGTCGCCGACAAGTTCGCCTGGCAGGGGCGCGAACTGGGCGAGTTGCGGCTGCGCATGTCGCCCGCCCAGGGCGGTTTGAAGCTGGACACTTTCCGACTGAACACCCCGGAAACCCATCTCGAACTCAAGGGTGTCGTGGCGGACCACCCGCGCCGACCCACGCGGCTGGACATCAGGCTGGACTCGGACAGCCTGGGCAAGCTGCTCGCCCAGTTCGACAAGCCGGGCCGAGTCGGGGGCGGCGCCCTGCGGATCGCCGGCAGCCTGAACTGGACGGGGGGCCTGGAACGCTTCGACCTCGCCGCGCTGTCGGGGGAATTGAACGTGGCCGTGAAACAGGGCCAGTTCCTCAAGGTCGACCCCCGCGGCGCCAAGCTGCTGAGCATCCTCAGCCTGCAGGCCCTGCCCCGACGCATCGCCCTGGATTTCCGCGATGTCTTCTCCGAGGGCTTCGCCTTCGACAACATCGCCGGTGACATCCACCTGGAGAAAGGCTCGGCCTACACCAAGGACCTGCGCATGGACGGCCCGGCCGCCAGGGTCCGCATGAGCGGCGTCGTGGACCTGCAGCGGGAGAGCCAGAACCTGCGCGTCAGCATCCAGCCCCGTCTGGACGATTCCCTGGCGGTGGCGGGCGCCCTCCTCGGCGGCCCGGTGGTGGGCCTGGGCACCCTGATCGCCGGCAAGGTGCTGAAAGACCCGGTCGGCCAGGCCACCACCTTCGAGTACACCGTGGCCGGAACCTGGGACGAGCCCGTGGTCAGCAAGGTCCCCCGCAAGCCCCAGGAAGCATCCCAGGCGCCCGGCGCCACGCCGTGAATATCGGCCCCGCGCTATTGCGGTGGCGCGAATTCCTTGTGTACCCTCGACCCCACGCCAATCATTCCAGCCGGAGCGCCCCGTGACCCGCGCCAAGCCCGCCACTTTCGCCAAGACCAAGACCCGCCCCGCCCCGAAGGCCGTGCCGGACACCAGCGGCATCGTGCGCGTGGCGGCGGTGCAGATGGCCTCGGGACCGAACGTGGCGGCCAACCTGGCGGAAGCGGGACGACTCATCGACATGGCGGTGGCCGCGGGCGCCAAGCTGGTGGCCCTGCCGGAGTTCTTCGCCATCATGGGCATGAAGGACACCGACAAGGTGGCCGCCCGGGAAACCGAGGGCAAGGGCCCGATCCAGAAATTCCTCGCGACCCAGGCCAGGAAGCACGGCATCTGGCTGGTGGGCGGCTCCGTGCCCATGGCCTGCGACAACCCGAAGAAGGTGCGCAACGCCTGCCTGGTCTACGACGACAAGGGCAAGCTCGTGGCCCGTTACGACAAGATCCACCTGTTCGGCCTGGACCTGGGCAACGAGCATTACAAGGAACAGACCACCATCGAGGCGGGCGACCGGGTCGTGGTGGTGGAAACGCCCTTCGGCCGCCTGGGCCTGTCGGTCTGCTACGACCTGCGCTTTCCCGAGCTGTACCGGGCCATGGGCACCGTGGACCTCATCGTCGTGCCGGCGGCCTTCACCGCCACCACCGGCAAGGCCCATTTCGAAATCCTGATGCGCGCCCGCGCCATCGAGAACCTGGCCTACGTCATCGCCCCGGCCCAGGGCGGCTACCACATCTCGGGCCGGGAAACCCACGGCGACTCCATGATCGTCGACCCCTGGGGCAACATCCTCGACCGCCTGCCGCGCGGCTCCGGCGTGGTGGTGGCCGGCATCAACCGGGCCTACCAGGAAAGCCTGCGCAAGAGCCTGCCCGCCCTCAAGCACCGCACCCTGGACTGCGCCGGCAATACGCCGGTGGATGTGATCGAGGCGGGGTAGAGCGTGTGGGGGTAAAGGGTAAAGGGTCCGCGCCTTTGGCGCTCAAGGGGGAAGGGTGAAACCGCGCACCTTCACCCTTCACCCTTCACCCTTCACCCTTCACCCTTCACCCTTCACCCTTCACCCTTCACCCTTCACCCTTCACCCTTCACCCTTCACCCTTCACCCTTCAATGACCAACACCCCACCCTTCGCCACCGCCGAATCCACCCTGCTCGCCCCCAACGAGGTGGATGCCGCCCAGCTCGACGGCATCTTCGGCCAGCTCGCCGCCCATCGGGTGGACGATGCCGACCTCTACTTCCAGTACACCCGCTCCGAGGCCTGGAGCCTGGAGGAGGGCCAGGTGAAATCCGGCAGCTTCAACATCGACCAGGGCGTGGGCGTGCGCGCCGTGGTGGGGGACAAGACCGCCTTCGCCTATTCCGACGACATCCGCCTGCCGGCGATCCGGGAAGCCGCCAACACCGTGCGCGCCATCGCCGCCGCCGGCCAGTCGGCCATCGCGCGGGTGCCGAGCCGCGCGCAAGGGCGCGCCCTGTATGCCCCCATCGATCCCCTGGCCTCCCTCACCGAATCCGACAAGGTCAGCCTGCTGCACCGCCTGGAGGATTACGCCCGCAAGCAGGACCGCCGGGTCACCCAGGTCATCGCCAGCCTGGCCGGCGAATACGAGGTGGTGTTCGTCACGCGCCTGGACGGCCGCGCCGCCGCCGACGTGCGGCCCCTGGTGCGCGTCTCCCTGCAGGTCATCGTCGAGCAGGACGGGCGCCGGGAACAGGGCAGCGCCGGCGGCGGCGGCCGCTTCGACTACGCCTATTTCAGCGACGCCCTGCTCCAGGAATACGCCCGGCTGGCGGTGGACCAGGCCCTCACCAACCTCAACGCCCGGCCCGCCCCCGCCGGCACCATGACCGTGGTGCTGGGCTCCGGCTGGCCCGGCATCCTGCTGCACGAAGCCATCGGCCACGGCCTGGAGGGCGACTTCAACCGCAAGGGCTCCTCCGCCTTCTCCGGCCGCATCGGCCAGCGGGTGGCCGCCGACGGCGTCACCGTGGTGGACGACGGCACCCTGCCCGACCGGCGCGGTTCCCTCAACGTGGACGACGAAGGCACCCCGACCCAGCGCACCGTGCTCATCGACAACGGCATCCTGCGCGGCTACATGCAGGACGGCATGAACGCCCGCCTCATGGGCATGGCCCCCACCGGCAACGCCCGGCGCGAGTCCTTCGCCCACCTGCCCATGCCGCGCATGACCAACACCTGCATGCTGGCCGGTGACCGGGACCCCGCCGAGATCATCGCCTCGGTGAAGAAGGGCCTCTACGCCGTCAACTTCGGCGGCGGCCAGGTGGACATCACCAGCGGCAAGTTCGTGTTCTCCGCCGCCGAGGCCTACATGATCGAGGACGGCAAAGTCACCTACCCGGTGAAGGGCGCCACCCTCATCGGCAATGGCCCCGACGTGCTCACCCGCGTTTCCATGATCGGCAACGACATGAAGCTGGACCCGGGCGTGGGCACCTGTGGCAAGGAAGGCCAGAGCGTGCCGGTGGGTGTGGGCCAGCCCACCCTGAGGATCGAGGGCCTGACGGTGGGCGGCACCCACTGAGCCTGCGCGGAGGAGGAACACGCATGATCGGTTTCGTGATCAAGGCCGCCATCGTCGTGGTGATCGGCGTGCTCGCCTGGAACTACTTCTTCGGCACCAGCGAGGAAAAGGCCCAGTCCGCCAAGACCTTCGGCCAGATGAAGGAGGTGGCCGTCTCGGTCGGCGAACTGGCCAAGTCGGAGAAGGAGAAATACGACGCCGGCAAGTACGACGCCGCCCTGGACAAGCTGGGCGCCACCTACAAGAAGCTGCGCGAGGGCGCCCGGAAGATGGACGCCAGCCTGCTCGAGCGCATCGACCAACTGGATCAGCGCAAGCGCGGACTTCAGAAAGAACTGGAAGACATCGAGAAAACCGACAGCGCGACCAACCAGCAGGCCGAGCGCAAGACGCAGCTGGGCCTGGAACTGGAACAGCTGAAACGTGATTCGGACGAACTGGTGAAGGATTCGGGCCGACGCTAGCCTGCCAGCCAAGCTGGATGATGCTTGGAGCCTTGCGTGAGGGACCGGGTCACGGACGTCCGGTCAGATGAAGGCCCCAGGTGATGCCGCGCTCAAGCCCGCATGGTGCGGGACACTTCAGCCGTCAAGAATCGGCGTGGCGGTCTGGAAAAATATGGAATCCTCCGACAACGTGATCGTGCCGATTTCCTGGAACGCATACTTCCGCGCCAGGGACCCGGAAACCCCCAGAGACCGCAGCACGGATTGGGCCAGTTCCTGAGGGTAATGCGCGGAAACCGTTTCCGTCAGGATGGTGTAGAAGCCCATGATCACCGGCCCGATGATCAGGTCGAAGGCCAGTCTTTCGTCCGCGACATGGAAGCGCCCGGACGCCATGCCGTCCCGGATATCCCGCGGCACCACCTCGGACGCCAAACTGCCCGCGCACAAGGCCGGCGGCCCGCCGCGAACGACGAACCGCGCGAATACCGGATAGGCTTGCGCCAGCTTGATGACCATGCTCACGCCGCACGCGACGCGTGCCGCCGGATCCCGGCGCTGTTGCACGAAGGGTTCCACGATGCGGATGATCTCGTTGCTGACTTCCTTCGCCACCTCGATGAACAGTTCCTCGTTGGTGCGGAAATAGTTGTAGAAGGTGCCGCGCGACACGCCGGCCTGCTTGATGATCAGGTCGATGACCTTCGCGTCCACGCCATGGCGGGAAAAAACGAGCAATGCCCCCCTGAGCAGGCTTGCGCGCGTCTTCTCCCTGCGTTCCACGCCTACTCGCGCGCGATGATTCGCGAATTCCCGGGTGGAAAGTTCTTGTTGCGTCGCCATGACGAGTCGGATTTTAGCGCCTGCCGGCCGTCTCCATGCCAGTCCATACCCCGATTTATGCGCCTCCGGGCGCGGGGTTCATGCCGCCGCCAAACCCCCGGGGCGAATCTCCCTTCGTGGATTCGCCGCCCCGGGGATGGGTCAGAATAAAAAACCGACACCCAGATAAAGGCCGTCGTTGGCCATGTCATAGCGGAAGCCGTCCTTGTCGTAGTCCACCTTCAGATAGCGGTAGCCCAGTTTGGCCGTGACCGCCTCGGAGTAGGCGTAATCCAGTCCCAGGCTGCCCTGCCAGGTGAAATCGGAACCCACGCCGAAGCCGCCCACATCAACGTAACCCACGGCCTTCCATTTATCCGCGACGGGATAGATCGCCCGCAGGCCGACGTAGGGGTCCGTCCAGTCCCGGTCGGCAGCGCGCTTGACGGTTCCCGCCAGCGCAAAAAGGCTGGCGTCGATCCGGGCATCCGCGTCGATCTTGGTGTAGCGCAGCCCGCCGACCAGATCCAGGGGAATATCCCCCTGCATGGCGCGATAGGCCACCGCACCCGCCAGCATGGTCTGTTTCAGTTCGAGTTCGCCGTTTACGGTCAGTCCCGCCTGGCTGACCCGCGCGGAATCCGACACCTTCATGTAGATCCCGTCGAACAGCAAACCCCAGCGGCCTTTCCGGGCCTCGAAAGCCGCCATGAATCCCGCGTCCAGGCTGTCGAGAATGTCGGAGAACTTCATGTCGACGCTGGTTTTCGGCAACGGGCCCGCCTTGACGTTGCCCTCCATTCTCGACGCCCAGAGATACGGGGTCAGTTCGTAATGCCAGGCATCCGCGGGCTTGGCCTCCCGCGCCAGGGCGTTTGCCGCTCCCAGTCCCGCTGTGGCCGCGACCAACAGCCATCGTGTCCGTCGGAATTTCTCCGCGCCTTGAATGCTCGCAAGCTGCTTTGTCATCTCATCGTTTCCAGTGTCGGGGTGAGGGTGCGCCCAGCGCCGCGCTCAGGCTGACCGCGGTCCTGTCACCCGGGATATTCGCGCGCGGGGGTCACCACGCCAGGTAGGTGACGCCGATTCCGCCCACCCACTGGTGCTCGGAGCCGCGGCCGTTGGCGCCGGCAACCAGGGGGCTGTCGCCGGCATCGCCGGGAATGTTCGAGTAGCGCAGGCCACCCGCCAACGCCCAGTTCTTGCTGAGGTAGACGATGGCCCCGATGTTGGCGAAGACCTGGTTCACGCCGCCATCGGCCCTGTGGAAAGGCAGGGGGTCGGGGTTGCCGACGTTGGCGTTGCCGATGTTGCCGGCGTTGACGCCGAAGTAGTAGTCGTTCCAGTCGCCGTCGGCATACCACATGCCCGCGCCCAGGTTGATGTCCACGGCCGGCCTGACCTGGCGGAAGTACTGCGCCCCCAGGCGGATGCGATGGCCCTCGTTGCCGCTCCGGGAATTGGTCAGGCCGGTCAGGCCCACGCTCCAGCGATTACGCGGATTATCCGGGTCCACCGAAACGTATTGAACGAAGGCGCCGTACTCGAGGAAGCCATCCAGGGTGTCCATCCTGTCCACCACATCGTCCTCGACGTCCTTGCGCCCGAAGGAGTAGTTCAGCACGGGGCCGGCGCGCCAGGAAGGACTGTTGACCAGGTTCAGACTCAACTCGTTGGCCATGAGCAACACATGGCGGTTCGAGTCCTTGAACTGGTAACGGGCCATCGGCGCCACACCCACGGTGTAATCGTCAGAGCCCTGGTAGTCGGGCACCATGCCAACCGCCAGGCCGGCCACGCTCGGCGCGTTGTCGGGCATCAGGGCGTCCATCATGCCGCCCGCGCTGGCGGAGCCGGCGAGCATGAATGACGCGAGCATTGTGGGCATTGCAGGGCGCATGCTGGTTTCTCCAATAAAGGTTTCGAGTTGGCGGGGAGGTATTCGGCTACAGATCGATGCGGTCGATGTTCCAGTCGACGCCTTCGAAACCGGGCATTTCCCGGCCGTCGTCCACGCCGATTTCGGCCTTGATCACGGCTTCCAGCTTCCCGCTCAGGCGTTGCACCAGGTCGTCGTGCCTGCCGCGGGTGGCCGCGAGATTGCTCATCTCCGCCGGGTCGGATTTCAGGTCGAACAATTCGACGTCGTTCCAGCGATACAGCTCGTCCAGGTTGCGGGGCTGATTGCGCTCCACCGGCGCGAAATAGCGGCTGAACTTGTAGCGCCCGTCGAACATGGTTCTTAGGCTGCCGCGCTTTTTCAGGTTGGGCTTGTAGCCCGCGGCCTTGATCGCCGACTTGGGATCCTTTCCGGCGGCCTTCGCCTCGGCGATGAGCCGGATCAGATCGCTGTCGTTGGTGGCGATCCCGCTGTAGGTGAACAGCACGCTTTCGCGCACGGCGTCGATTTCCGAGCGGCCGGGCCGGCTGAACAGGGGTGAGAGGTCCTTGCCGGGGAGTGCCCGACCCGCCAGCTCGCCCGACTGGCCCGCGCTGACGCCACACAGGGAGAGCAGGGTCGGCACCAGGTCGATGTGCCCGGTCAGCGCGGCGCAGTCCTGGCCCCCCTTCACGTCCGGATGCGACACGATCAGAGGCAGATGGATGGCTTCCTGGTAGGCGAAGGGGCCCTTGCCGCGCAATCCGTGGGCGCCGCCCATCTCGCCGTGATCCGAGGTGAACACGACGATCGTGTCGTCGGCGAGTCCCAGGGACTCCAACTCGTCCAGGATCCGTGCCAGTTGCTGGTCGACCGAGCGAATGGAGTTGAAGTAGAAATCGTTGAAGCGGTTCCAGGGCGCTTCTTCGGGGGGAATGGAACCCAGGGTGTAGCCCCAGGCGCGATTGAATTCGCCATGGGCGGCCGGGCGACCGCCTTCCTGCATGGGCTGGCGCAGATTCCCCGGCAGCGGCGCGGCCCACTCCCGGCGGTAGAGCGGATGTTCGGGGGCCCGGGCGGACTGCATCAGCAGCCTGCCGGTGTCCTGCGCCTTCTCTCCGGGCTTGTCCGTGTTGAAGTACATGATGTCGTGGGGATTCACCAGGCTCACGAACAGGGACCAGGGCTTGCCCTCGTCGCTCAGGGCGCGGCCCCTGTCGCGCATCCAGGTGATCGCGCTGCCCGCGATCATGTGGTCGTGCAGGTACCCGCCCAGGGTATGCGCCAACACGTCTCCCGGCCAGGCGAAATCGGAGAACCCGTAGGCATCCATCTCCCTGGTGAACAGGCGGCTGGGCTCATCGGTGTCGAATTCCCGGTTGAGGTGCCATTTGCCCTTGTACGCGGTGTAGTAACCGGCTTTTCGCAACATGTGCCCGATGGTCGGCACGTCGGTGGAGAGCGCCTTCACGTAGGGCATGTCGGCGTTTTCGAACATGCGGTTGTCGGGAGTCTGCAGGCCCGTGAGCAGAACCGCCCTGGAACTGGTGCACATGACGGCCGGGCAATAGTGGTTGTGGAAGGTCACGCCCTTGCGCATCAGGCGCTCGTGCCCCGCCAGGTGCATCCCTCTCGGCCAGTCCCGGATATAGCGTTCCTGGTCGGTGAATATGAACAGCACATTGGGACGCCTGCCCGCGGGGCTTCCCGGGCGCGAAGCCGGCGTTCCGGACGGGATTGTTTGCGAAGCCAGCAGGCCTGAACTGGCCAGTGGAACTGCCATCGCGCCTCCCGCCAGCGCCAGGAATCGGCGTCGGGAAATGGATGGGCCGCGTACCCTATCCTTTGGCATGTCGCTCATCAGAATTCTCCATTGGCAAGGCACGCCCGTAGCCGACAGGGCTATCGAAATCCGGCGTTAACGGCGGCAATTCGGCCCACCACCGAACTGACACTGCTTTCCTGCGGGCAGCTCTTACCCGAAAGACAAACAACCCGGCTCGGTAATCAGGGGGGGCGAGTACGTGTCTGGCTTCCGCCGACATATGGAATGACAATATAGTCATGTTGACGATTTTGTCAAATATATGAATGGTTGCCGCCATCGAGGGGGGGATCGGGTACCCGTCGCCGTATGCGTCCGGGAGCGTTGAGGGCGATGTCGGTGCCGGACAGCGGAAAGACCGGCAATATTTCCAAGGAAAGCGGGCTCACCCAGGCCGATGGCCGGGTGGAATGTGGAATGGAACGCGGCGGCAGCCATGGCGTCGCGCGGCGCGCCTCGATGAGGAATAGACTATCCCCATCATCATTCATCGCCCCCTGCCATGATCCGCACCCTCGCCTCCATTGCATTGGTCATCCTCACGCTATGTTCGTCGGCCCCGATGGCCGCCCAGGCCGAACCCCACCGCGCCACCCGCCTCGGAAACCCGGCGACGCGCTTCGCCGATCCCCTGAAGACCCCGGAAGACCTGCGCCGCACCCTGTTGAGCGAAGCACTGCGGGACGATGTGGTGAAAGTCCTGCGCCTGAGCGGCTACAACGGCGATATCGATGATTTCAGGCGGGCGGCCGGGAACGCGCCGATTCGGGAATTGCGCATTCCGGTGGGAAGCGTGCTTCCCGCCATGTCGACCCGCGTCAAGGGCAAGGTCGACCTGCTGCGCAACGTGCTGTGGGCGGGAAAGAAACCCATCGATGCCTACGAGTTTTCCTTCATCTCGGGCGAACGCCGGTATCGCGTGGTCACGCCCAAGGCCTGCAGCAATTTCTGGGTGGAGGAACAGTTGCCGCGACCCAGGCATGAACTGGCCCTGAGCTGCGAAGCGCCCGGCGCATCGACCCAGCCCCATCTGCTCGGCGTCTGCTGCACGCTGCGCAACAGCGGCGATCTCGCCGAGCCCCAGGCCGTGCTCACCCTGCCCATGCCGGCGGGCGCCAGGGTGCGGTGCGTCTCCGGCGGCGCGGATACCAGCGACGCCACCCGGCTGTCCTGGAAATTCGACGATTTCGCCCCCGGAGCGAAACGCACCGTTTGCGCCACCTTCGCCCCCACGCAGCCGGGACGGGTCGTGTTCGAGGGCTCGGCCACGGGCAAACGCGCCGCCGCCGTGTCGAGCCAATCCGAAACCCGGGTCGCCGCCATGCCCGCCGAACTCCTGGAAGTCGTCGCCGAGACCGATCCGGTCAAGGCGGGCGGCGAAGCGGCTTATCTGGTCAGGGTGCGCAACCCGGGCGCGCAGCCCCTCACCAACGTCAGGATCGTGGCGCGCCTGGCCGACGGCCAGCGTTATATCGGCGGTTCCGGCCCCACGCCGGTCACCACGGCCGATGACGGACGCATCCTTCCCGCGGCGGTGGCCAGGCTGGCGCCCGGCGAGCAACTGGAATGGCGCATCGTCGCCAAGGCCGACACGGCGGGGGAGGTCCGGCTCCATGTGGCTCTGGAAGCGGACGAGTTCTTCTGCCCGGTGGAGAAAACCAGGGCGGTCGCGCGCGACTGAGGTGTTTCCGGGGGGGCCGGCTCAAGCCCGGCCCTCCGGCGACGAGAGGCTCAGCGCGGCGCCTGCAATATCCCCGGATTCACCGCCGGGGCCGGCGGATAGGCGGGCCCATCCACCATCTCCCGTGCATTGGTGACGAAGTATTCGGTCTCGCCGAAGCAGGACGTGGGGATGAACTTGTGCTGCTGATAGAACAGCACCACCCGCTTGCCGGCCATGGCGTTGATCTTCTCGGCCACGGCATCGTCGCGCACGGTGAACTGGAATTTCTCCGGGATCGCGCCCGGCATGGTCACCATGGCGATTTCCCCCTCCCAGGTCTTGCACATCCAGCCCTTCCTGGAGAATTTCTGCACATAACCGGCCCGGTCGCCTTCCGAATAGCTCCAGCGCAGGGCGAGCCAGGTCCAGGCCATGGCGAGCAGGCCCAGGAGGACGAGGAAAGCCAGGAAGATGCGCGGCGCTCTGGATTGCATGGACAGGACCCCTGTGACCGGGAGGCTCCCGGAGGAACGGCCGCGATATTGTGCCTGATGCCCGCCCCCCTCCACCATCGCGGGCCCCGCCCGCCTGTGTCCGATCTCACATCGCCCCGGCCCCGCGGCTCGCATAATTGTTTCGGGCGATTCGCGCGGGGCCATGCCGGACTGAAACGGGCCTGACCGCGGCGTCCGCCCATCCCCGGCCAACTTCTGTCAGGAGGTGTTTTTGATGGGCATTATCTGGACCATCGTGTTGGGCTTCGCCATCGGCGTGATCGCCAAGTTGTTCCACCCCGGCAAGGAAGACATGGGTTTTCTCATGACCGTCGGCCTGGGCATCGCCGGTTCCCTCCTGGCCGGCGTCATCGGCCAATTCCTGGGCTGGTATCAGGCGGGGGAAGGCGCGGGTTTCATCATGTCGGTGATCTGCGCCATTCTGTTGCTGCTTGCATACGGCAGGATCAAGGCGAATCGCGGCAAGGGCTGACGCGCCATGGCGAAGATGGACAAGGTGGACAAGGAGGCGTTGATCCCGCGAGACCGGCGAGAACGTCCGCGCGCCGCTCGCTTCATGCGATCCTGGCACCGATGCCGCCCCCGGCCGGCGGCGCGAGCTTGAATTCCGAGCGTTTTCCACCCATGAAGGAGTCACCATGAATGCCAGCACCAGCGGTCCCGGCAACGACATGCCGGATTTCTCCAACGTCCAGAGCGGCGCTTCCAGCACGGCACAGGAATCGGCCCCCGCCTTCAAGACCTACGAGATCAAGTCGGGAGACAGCCTGTCCAAGATCGCCAAGCGCGAATACGGCAATGCCAACGAATGGCGCCGCATCTTCGAGGCCAACCAGGACACCATCAAGAATCCGGACAAGATCTTCCCCGGCCAGGTCATCAAGATCCCCCTGTGAGCCCGGGCGAGGTCATGCCGGCCGCCTCCCAGGCAGGGGGCGGGCCTCCGGCGGACCCCGTCAACTCCGCGCGAAGTTTCCCTGATGGCCGGGATCAGGCCTGGGCATCGGGCGATTACCCACAACTCTTCGGTTAAGGAACCATCATGCAAATCAAGATATTCGCCGCGCTCGGACTGTCCGCTCTGCTCGCCGTGGCTGGCTGCGGCAAGAAGGAACAACCCGCCCCCATCCCGGCTCCCGCACCCGCGCCAGCGGTCCAGGACATGGTCAACGTGCCGGTCTCGGTCAAGGCCATCACCCTGGGCAACCAACTGGCCGACGGCAAGGTGGCCACGCCCCAATCCAGCTTCGCGCCCAAGGACACCCTGTACGCGGTGGTGGAAACCATCGGCTCGGGCAAGGTCGCCCTCAAGGCGGCCTGGACCTTCCACAAGGGCGACAAGACCGCCCCGGTGAACGAGACCACCCAGGAAATCACGGCATCCGGCCCCGCCCACACCGAGTTCCACGTCGGCAAGCCGGACGGCTGGCCGGTGGGCGATTACCAGGTGGAAATCTTCCTGAACGGCGCCAGCGCGGGCAGCCAGACCTTCACCGTCAAGTGAGCGGTTCGGGCCCGCGCTGAAAAACGGCCGGCGATGCCGGCCGTTTTCATTCCAGCGCTTTCCGACTTCCCTGTTCTGCTTCCCTCTCCTACTTCGCCGCCGCCAGCGCCTGCTCGATGTCCGCCATCAGGTCGTCGATGTGCTCGATGCCGATGGACAGGCGCACCAGGTCCTCGGAGACGCCGGCCTTGGCCAGTTCCTCGGGCGACAGCTGCCGGTGGGTGGTGGTGGCCGGGTGGCAGGCCAGGCTCTTGGCGTCGCCGATGTTCACCAGGCGCACCACCAGCTTGAGGGCGTCGATGAACCTGGCGCCCGCCTCGCGGCCGCCCTTGATGCCGAAGGAGACGATGCCGGAGGCCTTGCCGCCCATGTACTTCCGCACCAGGGCGTGGTCCTTGTGCTCGGGCAGGCCGGCGTAGTTGACCCAGGACACCTGGGGGTGGGACGCCAGATGCCGGGCCACCGCGGTCGCGTTCTCGCAGATGCGGTCCATGCGCAGGTGCAGGGTCTCGATGCCCTGGAGGATGAGGAAGCTGTTGAAGGGGCTGATGGCGGCGCCCATGTTGCGCAGGGGCACCACCCGGGCCCGGCCGATGTAGGCGGCGGGGCCCAGGGCCTCGGTGTAGACCACGCCGTGGTAGGAGGCGTCGGGCTCGTTCAGGCGGGCGAAGCGCACCTTGTGGTCGGCCCAGGGGAACTTGCCGGAATCCACGATGCAGCCGCCGATGCTGTTGCCGTGGCCGCCCAGGTACTTGGTCAGGGCGTGCACCACGATGTCGGCGCCGTGCTCGAAGGGCCGGCACAGGTAGGGCGTGGGCACGGTGTTGTCGACGATGAGGGGGATGCCGTTGGCGTGGGCCAGTTCCGCCAGCTTCTCGAAGTCGGTGACGTTGCCCAGGGGGTTGCCCACCGACTCGCAGAACAGGGCCTTGGTGCGGTTGTCGATGAGCTTGGCGAAGCTGTCCGGCTCCCGGTAGTCGGCGAAGCGCACCTCGATGCCGTAGCGCGGCAGGGTGTGGGCGAACAGGTTGTAGGTGCCGCCGTAGAGGGTGGAGCTGGTGACGATGTTGTCCCCCGCCTCGGCGATGGTCATGATGGCGTAGGTGATGGCCGCCATGCCCGAGGCCAGGGCCAGGCCGCCGATGCCGCCTTCCATCTCCGCCACCCGCTTTTCCAGCACGTCGGTGGTGGGGTTCATGATGCGGGTGTAGATGTTGCCCGCCACCTTCAGGTCGAACAGGTCGGCGCCGTGCTGGGTGGAGTCGAAGGCGTAGGACGTGGTCTGGTAGATGGGCGGCGCCACCGCCTTGGTGGTGGGCTCCGGGCTGTAGCCGCCGTGCACGGCGATGGTTTCGATCTTCATGTTGTCTCCTCGGGTCTGGATATCAGGTTTGGGTAGTACGCACGCTTGGGTAGTACGAACAAACCGGCGGATTATGCCTGAGACGAGGCCTGATGCTCGCGCCGGCACAGGCCGCGCATCTCGCACCAGGCGCAGGTGGCGGGCGCGCCCCGGGGCAACAGGGGGGCGCCGGCGTCCATGCCGGAGAGCACGTCGCGCAGGCGGGCCGCCTCGGCATCGGCGGCCGCGTCCAAGCCTTCCGGCCAGGCCAGCGTTTCCACCTTGTCGGCATCCACGGTGACGAAGCCGGCCTCCCGGGCGTCCGCCAGCCAGGCGTAGGCGGTGAGCTGCACGTCCTCGCCGTCGGGCGCGAGCTTGTGGCGCAGGGTCTGGCGGGACTGGGTCTTGTAGTCCAGCAGGGCCGTGGCGCCGTCCTTGTCGTCCAGGCGGTCCGCCCGGCCATGCAGTTGCGCGCGCCGGCCGTCGCCCCATTCCAGGTCGCGGGCCAGCGGCGCCTCGGCCACGCGGAAGCGATAGCCGTCCCGCTCCCGCCGCAGGGCCCAGTCGATGTAGGCCGGGATGCGGCGTTCCCAGCGCAGGCGCCAGACCGAGGCCAGATAGCTGCCCGTCTCGGCCGCCGCGAACACCTGGCGGCCCAGGGCGCGCAAATCGGCCTCCAGGGCTTCGGGCGGCGCGCCTTCCAGTCCGGGATGGTCCGCGTGGAAACGGGCCAGGATGCGATGCACCAGGCTGCCGTAGTCGGCCTTGTCCATGTCCTCGGGCACCTCGTCCCGCTCGTTGAGCTTGAGCAGATGACGGGCGTAATACTGGTAGGGGCAGGCCACCAGGCTCTGCCAGGCGCTCACGCTCAGGCGCGGCGGCACGGATTCCGCCCGGGCGGGCGGCGCTTCCTCCACGCTGTCTCCCCCGGGAGGCAAATCCGTGCTTTCCCCGGCAGCGATGCGCGTCACCCAGGCGCCGCCCCAGGCCGCCCGATGGAATGCCTCCAGATGCACCAGCCAGGGGGAGAGCGGCGCCGGATCCCCCGCCTGTTCGGTCTGCCAGACCAGCGCCACCCGGGGCGCCCGCGCCATGACGTCGGCCAGGGCCCCGCGCAGCGCCCGTTCCCGCTCTTCCGCGCCGGGCAGGCCCAGCTGCGCCCGGGTGGCATCGTTGAACACCCCGGCGCGCTCGGGTCCGGGCAGATGGGCCGCGCCGACCCCCAGCAGGATGACGCCCTCCAGGTCGCGGGTATGGGCGGCGGCCAGGTGGGTGAGGCGCACGGGGCTGGCGACGGTCCCGTCCAGGAAGGTGGCCTGCTCCAGGTGCGGGAGCAGCCAGCGCCGCCAGTCCGCCACCCCGTAGCGCGCCGGGTGGCCGGCGCTTTCCGCCGCCAGGCGTTCCAGCAGCACCCACAACTGGCGTCCCACCGGATCGGCGCGCAAGGGGTCGGCGGCGGCCACCGCCTCCAGGGAATCCAGCAGGCGCTGGGTCCATTCCCGCAGGGACTGGCGCCCCCGCTTGAAGCCGCCGCCGGCCCGCTCGATGCGTTTGAGCAGGTCATGGGCGGTATGCAGGCCCTCCCTCCGGGCCAGATCGAGATGGCCGGCCAGCCCATCCGGGGCGCCGTGGCGGCGGAACGCCTGGTCCAGCGCGTGGGCCGCCTCCAGGCGCCGGTCGCCGGCATCGGCGAAGGCGAAGGGCGACTTGAGGAAGTCCAGCAGGTCCCGGAACCAGGCATCTCCCGTGACCAGGCGCAACCAGCATTCCACGACATGGCTGGCCGAGGCGGTGGCGAAAGCCCAGCCGGTCTCGTCCTGGACCAGGATGCCGCGCCGTTCCAGCAGCGCCCGCAAGCGGCGCGCCATCAACCGGTCCAGGGCCACCAGGGCGATGTCGCGCAGGCCCGCCGCCAGCCAATCCATCAGCACGGCCTCCGCGGCCCGGGCGGCGGCCTCCAGGCCCGGCGCGGCCAGCAGAAGCTTTTCCCGACCCAGGGGGCTGTGCGGGCAACGGGCCGAGAAGTCCCGGGCCCGCTCCGCCAGGGCCGGCCGCGATGCGTCCCAGGCCGACCGCAGCAATTCGAGGCAAGCCGTGTCCGGCGCCTGCGTCGGCAGCTCGACCACCGGCGCGCGCAGGCGCCAGGCCTCCAGGAATGCCCGCTCGACGCCATGGAGGGGGCCCAGCCCCAGGCAATACAAGGCCCGGTCCGCCCGCTCCAGCCGCCGGGCCAGGCGCAGGGCGTGGGCGCGCGCCCGCCCCGGGCCACCCCCCCGGCCCAGGGCCCGCCAGACCGCGCGGGCGATCTCCGCCTCCATCGATAGATGGCGATTCGCGCCCGTGCCCACCCGCGCCAGCACGCCTTCGCCCGCGCCGGCGGCATCCAGTTCGTTGAGCAGGTCCAGGAGTTCCCGCGCGGCGTCCCAGAGGGATTCGCGCGGAATGTGTCCGGTCTCCTCCAGAAAATCCCGCAGCTGCGCCAGGCGCAGGCTGTCGGCCTCGACCTGGATTTCCAGGTCGGCCTCGCCGGCCAGTTCGGGCAGGGTCAACAGCCGGGGGGGTAGCAGGTGGCGGCCCGGCAAGGCCCCGCACAAGGCCCGACGAAAGGCCAGGCCCGCATGATGATGGGGCACCAGCACCAGGCAAGCGGAGAAATCCGGGGCGCGGGCGCCCTCGTGTGCCAGGAAGGCCTGGGCGGCGGGAATCAGGGTGCTGGGCATGACCCCATTCTCAAGGCCGGCCGGGCAAAAAAAAACCCCGGCGCATGACCGGGGTGAAGAGAGGAGGAGGATGTCAGTCGCACCGGTGCAGGTGCGCGACCAACAATCCCGGCCCGGTTGCCCGATGGCACAGAGCAGCCAGGGGGGGATTCAACATGAAACGCATCGCGGTACTTGGCAAACGCATTTCAGATATCAATGTATTAAATGGTACCCGTGCTGTCAAACAGGTTTTTCGCCGAATGGGCGGAATCAGGACGGCGGGGAAACCGGTTAGCATGGGCGCCCGGCCCCGAGCCGGGGAAACTTCCGAGGACCGCGCCATGGACGACCGCCAACTCATCCGCTACAGCCGCCACATCCTGCTGCCCCAGATCGACCTGGCGGGCCAGGACAGGCTCCTCGCCGGCCATGTGCTGCTGATCGGCGCCGGGGGTCTGGGCTCGCCCGCCGCGCTATACCTGGCCGCCGCCGGCGTCGGCCGCCTGACGATCTGCGATGGCGACCACGTGGACCTCACCAACCTGCAACGCCAGATCGTGCACCGGGAAGCCACCGTGGGCGTCAACAAGGCGGAATCCGCCCGCCGCGCCCTGGCGGAAATCAATCCGGACTGTCGGGTCGTGCCCGTCGAACACCGGGTCGGCGAGCGGGAACTCCTGGACCTGGTGGCCACCGCCGACGTGGTGGTGGACGCCTGCGACAACTTCGCCACCCGCCATGCCGTCAACCGGGCCTGCGCCAGACTGCGCAAGCCCCTGGTGAGCGGCGCCGCCATCCGCTTCGCCGGACAGCTCGCCGTGTTCGACCTGCGCCGGGACGATTCCCCCTGCTACCACTGCCTGTTCCCCGACACCGCGGCCGAGGACGAGGAACGCTGCGCCACCATGGGGGTGTTCGCGCCCCTCACCGGCATGGTGGGCACCCTCCAGGCCGGCGAGGCGATCCGCCTGCTGCTGGGCGCGCCCAGCCCCCTGGCGGGCAAACTGGTCCTGTTCGACGCTGGCGCCATGGAATGGCAGACCATGAAGGTGCCCAGGGATCCGGGTTGCCCGGTGTGCGGACGGGGATGAACCCTTGCGGCGTGATCTAGCTCGCAGCCCGGCGCGAGGGATAATGGGATCATGAAACCATAGGCAAGGCATTTGCAGGAGGGTCGGCCATGCGTTGGGAATCGGGACGCCGCAGCGACAACATCGAGGACCGCCGAGGCATGGGCCTGGGCGGCAAGGGACTGGTGGGCGGCGGCATCGGCACCGTGGTCATCGCCCTCATCGCCCTGTTCATGGGCGTGGACCCGGGCATCGTGCTCAACCAGATCGCCGATGCCCCTCGCACGGAACAGGCCGCCAACGCGCCCACCGACCCCAGGGAGGAGCGCCTGAAGGAATTCGTGTCCGTGGTGCTGGCCGACACGGAAGATACCTGGGGCGAGCTGTTCCGCCGTTCCGGCGCCCAGTACGCAAACCCCAAACTGGTGCTGTTCTCCGGCGCGGTGCAATCCGCCTGCGGCCACGCCCAGGCCGCCATGGGACCGTTCTACTGCCCGGGCGATCACAAGCTCTACCTCGACATGAGCTTCTTCGACGACCTGGCCCGCCGCCACGATGCGCCGGGGGATTTCGCCCAGGCCTACGTCATCGCCCACGAGGTGGGGCACCACGTGCAGACCCTGCTGGGCATCGCGGAAAAGGTCCAGGCCGCGCGCCAGCGCGCCGGCGAGGCGGAATCCAACCGCCTGCAGGTGCGCATGGAACTCCAGGCCGACTGCTTCGCCGGCATCTGGGCCCACCACGCCGACAAGGCGCGCGGCATCCTGGAGCGGGGCGACCTGGAGGAAGCCCTGGGCGCCGCCGCCGGCGTGGGTGACGACCGCCTGCAGCGCCAGGCCCGGGGCCACGTGGTGCCGGATTCCTTCACCCACGGCTCCTCGGAACAGCGCATGCGCTGGTTCCAGATCGGCGCCCAGACCGGCGAGCCCAAGCGCTGCGACACCTTCAAGGCGGCGCGGCTGTGAAGCCGGGACGATTCAATCCGATTCCGGAAACAGCACCTCGGTGAAGCCGAAGCGGGAGAAGTCCCGCATCCGCATGGGATAGAGGGTGCCGGTCAGGTGGTCGCATTCGTGCTGCACCACCCGCGCATGGAAGCCTTCCACGGCGCGGTCGATGGGGCCACCCCGCGCGTCGAACCCCCGATAGCGGATGCGCCTGAAGCGGGGCACCACGCCGCGCAGGCCGGGCACCGACAGGCAACCCTCCCAGCCTTCCTCCTCCTCGTCGCCCAGGGGCGTGATGACCGGGTTGACCAGGATGGTGCCGGGCACCGGCTCCGCCTCCGGATAGCGCTCGCTGCGCTCGCAGCCGAAGATCACCACTTGCAGGCCCACGCCGATCTGGGGCGCGGCCAGACCCACGCCGCCCGCCGCGGCCATGGTGTCGAACAGGTCCTCGATGAGGGTCTTCAGTGCGGCGGCGGCGAAGTCCGCCACCGGTTCGGCGGGCCGAAGCAGGCGGGGATCGCCCATTTTCAGGATGGGTCGGACGGCCATTTCTGAAGGCGGGACAGGGGACGCGGCATTGTCGCCGGGAAGCCGGCGGGAGCCAACTCAGGCCGGCAAGCCCTCATACAGCTCCACGTACTCCCGCGTCAGCTTGTGGCCCGGCATCAGGTGAATCAGGGGCTGGCAGGCCTCGTGGGATTCCCTGATCTTCACCGAGGCGGACAGGTGCCGGGGCAGCACCGGCAGGCCTTCTTCCAGCAACTCCGCAACCACCCGCCGGGGCAATTTCGAGCGGGACAGGAACTGGTTCACCACGATGCCCTCCACCCTCAGGCCGCGATTATGGTCGGCGCGGATTTCCTCCACGTTCTCCATCAGGGCGTAGATGGCCTTGCGCGCGAAGCTGTCGCAGTCGAAGGGAATCAGGCAGCGGTCGGCGGCGATCAGGGCCGAGCGGGTGAAGAAGTTGAAGGCGGGCGGGGTGTCGATCCACACATCGTCGAATTCCTTCAGGTCCTCCAGGGCTTCCTTCAGCTTGTAGATCTTGTAGCGGGATTCCAGCTTGGGCCCCAGCTCTTCCAGGTCGGGGTGGGAGGGCAGCACCCACAGGTTCTCGAAGGGCGTCGCGGCGGCGAACTCGGCGGTCTTCCGGGGCCGCAGCTTGAAATTGAGGATCTGGTCGAACAGATCCGCCAGGCTCGGTTCGGGCCGCGCGGCGGCGGAACCCAGCAGGTAATGGCTGGCGTTGCCCTGGGGATCCAGGTCGATGACCAGGCTGCGGCGGCCCCGGCTGGCGCCGATGGCGGCCAGGTTGCAGGCGATGGTGGACTTCCCCACGCCGCCCTTCTGGTTGAACACGACCCGCTTCATGACTGGCCCTCGCCATTTGGATTCAATGGCTTATTGTCGCCCACGCCGATGTTGCGACGCAACATCGGCCACAACAGGCTTGCCCCCAGGCCCGGGCAAGGGGCGTGAACGGCTTGCCGCTCAGGGCGCCCAGCCCGGCCCCGGCAGGTACTCCACCATGTCCCCCGGCAGGATGGTGGCGCCGGCGGGAATGGCGGCGACGCCGTCGGACCAGACCGCCGAGGAGATGACGGCGGAATCCTGGGTCGGGTAGATATCCAGGCCGCCCCTGGCGTTGCGCCGCACCCGCACGAACTCCAGGCGGTTGCCCTTGACCATGTAGCTGAAGTCGGCGCGCAGCATCTGGCGGTCCGCCTCGATGCGGACGAGGCCCTGGCAGCGGCGCAGGAAGGGGGCCACCAGGGTCAGCAGGCTGGACCAGACCGCGACCGGATTGCCGGGCAGGCCGATGAAGGCGGCGTCACCATCCTTTGCCCTGACGGCGCCGAAGGCCAGGGGCTTGCCCGGCTTGGCGGCGATCTTCCACACGTCGATGTGGCCTTCGGCCTCCACGGCGGCGGTCACATGGTCCTCGTCGCCCACCGACATCCCGCCGCTGGTGATGATCACATCCGCCTCCGCCGCCGCCCGGCGCAGGGCATCCCGGGTGGCCTGGCGATCGTCGGGAATGATGCCCAGGTCGATCACCTCCACGCCGAGATCCCGCAGGAAGCCCCGCATCACATAGCGGTTGGAGTTGTAGATATGGCCGGGGGCGAGGGGTTGGCCCGGCATGGTCAACTCGCTGCCGGTGAAGAAGATGGCGGCCTTGAGGCGGCGGAAGACCCTGACCTCGCCAATGCCCACGGAAGCGGCCAGGCCCTGGGCGGCGGCGGAAAAGCGGCTGCCGGCGGCGAGGATGTCCTTGCCCGCCACCAGGTCGGACCCCTTGAGCCGCACATGCTGACCGGCGCGCGGCACCTGATTGATGACGACGAAATCCCCCTCGGCGACACAATCCTCCTGCATCACCACCGTATCGGCGCCGTCGGGCACCTGGGCGCCGGTGAAGATGCGCGCCGCGCCGCCCGGCGCCAGGGCTTGAGCCACGTCGCCGGCGGCCACCCGCTGGGCGACGGGCAGCCGGACGCCGGCTTCTGCCACATCCGCCGCGCGCAGGGCATAACCGTCCATGGCGGCATTGGAAAACGGCGGGACGGTCATCGGCGATACCAGGTCTTCCGCCAGCACCCGGCCGAAGGCTTCGGCCAGATCGACGGTTTCCACGTCGGCGACGACGCGGGCGGAGGCCAGCAATTTGGCCTTGGCTTCGGCAAAGGAGAGCAGCGCCATGAAAGATCTCTTGGTCTGAAGGTTCGCGAGGGAAGCGATGTTACAGAGTTCGATGCGCCATCCCTAGCCCGCCGGGGGCATATCCACCCGGGGCGGATCCCATGGCCTTGACGCGCCGGTCCCGGTCCGTATAATTCCCGACTGATATTGTCAACTATGGACCCGGCATGGACGCCCACACCCTCATCCACCAGCAAGTCAGCCAGAACCCCATCGTCCTTTACATGAAGGGGACGCCCCAGTTTCCCCAATGCGGCTTTTCCGCCAACGCGGCCAACATCCTGAAGGCCTGCGGCATCACCAACTTCCTGTCCGTGAACGTGCTGGAAAGCGCCGAACTGCGCGATGGCCTGAAAACCTACGCCAACTGGCCCACCTTCCCCCAGCTCTACGTCAAGGGCCAGCTGGTGGGGGGGTCCGACATCATGCGCGACCTGTATCAGAGCGGCGAACTGCAAAAATTGCTGGCGGACGCCCGCGCCTGACAAGCCCTTCTGTCAGCCCCGCAAGCCGGCCCGCGCCGGCTTTTTTTTCGGGCGCTCGTCATCTCCCGGTCATCCATGATCCCCGCTGAAATCGGCGCTTAAGTTTTTACCCCGTTTGCCGATATGCCATGAGCCTGGGCAGCACGCCCATCGATCCGGGGCTCAGATTGACCGCCACTCGCTTTATCCTGCTTGTTCTCGTCGCCGCCCTCGCCGTCGGGCTGGTGATCTGGTTCGCCGATCCCGCCTGGGCGCTGGTTTCCGTGGCCCTGGCGGCCGCCGTGGTGATCTTCCTGGGCGTCCGCCGGGGCGTCGTGAGCGCCACCAATACCCCGCCCCCGGCGGCGGACCACGCCGCCACCCTCCGACATGAGTTGCAGTCCCTGCTGGAGGAAATCGCCCGCCTGGGCGCCGCCCAATGCCAGTCCAGCGGGCAGGACCTGGAGCGGGTGAAGGGCTTGCTGGCCCAGGCCATCGATCAGCTGGTGGCCAGCTTCAACGAGATGAACCACCACATCCAGACCCAGCGCGACCTGGCCCTGTCCATCATCGAGGGCATGACCGAGGAAGAACGGGGCAGGGAAGGCGTGAGCTTCGCCGAATTCGTCATGGATACCTCCAAGACCATGGGGGACTTCGTCGACAACACGCTGAACACCAGCAAGATCGCCATGGGCCTGGTGGAGACCATGGATGTCATCGACACCGAGGTGCAGGCCATACTCGGCATCCTCGGGGAGATCGAGTCCATTTCCAAGCAGACCAACCTGCTCGCCCTCAATGCCGCCATCGAGGCGGCCCGGGCCGGGGAGGCCGGCCGGGGATTCGCGGTGGTGGCGGACGAGGTCCGCGCCCTGTCCCAACGCACCAATCTGTTTTCCCAGCAGATCCGGGGCCGCATGGACAGCGTGCACGGCTCCCTGAACTCGGCCAACCAGTCGATTTACAGCGTCGCCTCCATGGACATGAACTTCGCCCTGGAGTCCAAGCACCGGGTCCAGTCCACCATGACCCGCATCGCCGAACTGAACAAGGCCATGTCGAACGCCGCGCGGGAAATCAACGAGCACGCCGGGCAGGTGGCTTCCGGCGTCAACGACGCGGTGGTCGCCCTGCAGTTCCAGGACCTGACCGCCCAGTTGATCAATCATGCCCAGGCCGGGATGGTGTCCGCCCATGACATCGCCGGCCTGGTCAACAAGGCCATCCATCAGGAAGCGGATATCGGCCAGGGGCTCGCCAGCGCGCGGACCCTGCTGCGGGCGCAGGCCACCGCCGGGAGGGCGCAAGGCCATCCGGTCAAACAGGAAACCATGAATTCCGGCGATATCGAGCTGTTCTGATCACTGATTATTGAGAGGAAACAAGGATGGGCAAGATCGTCCTGACCGTAGATGACTCCGCCTCCATCAGGCAGATGGTGGCCTTCACCCTGAAAAGCGCGGGCTACGAGGTGGTGGAAGCCGTGGATGGCGAGGATGGCCTCAACAAGGCCAGGGACAAGCAGGCCAACCTGGTGCTCACCGACCAGAACATGCCGAAGATGGACGGCCTGAACCTGATCAAGACCCTGCGCGGCCTGCCCCAGTACCGCTCGACCCCCATCCTGATGCTCACCACCGAATCCTCCGATGCCATGAAGGCCGCGGGCAAGGCGGCGGGCGCCACCGGCTGGCTGGTCAAGCCCTTCGACCCGCAAAAACTGCTGGAAGTGGTCAGGAAAGTGATCGGCTGAGCGCGGCACGGCGAAAGGCGACAGACCACGGATGACGGATCGCGATCACGGCGGCGAATCCCTTCGGCCGGGCCCGAGCCCGGGTCCCTGGATGCTGAAACCTGAAGCCCGGACATCATGAGCATCGACATGAGCCAGTTCTTCCAGGTGTTTTTCGAGGAAACCTCGGAACACCTGGCGAACATGGAAAACCTGTTGCTCAGCCTGGACGCGGACAGCCCGTCCCTGGAAGACCTCAACGCCATCTTCCGGGCCGCCCATTCCATCAAGGGCGGCAGCGGCACCTTCGGCTTCACCGACATGACCGGCGTCACCCACGTGCTGGAAGGCCTGCTGGACCGCCTGCGCAAGGAAGAACTCGCCCTGCGACCGGAGATGGTGGATGCCTTCCTGGCCGCCGGCGACATCCTGCGGGCCCAGCTCGAGCATCACCAGGGCGGGCCGGAAGCCGATGCCGGCGCCATCGAGGAAATCCGCGATCGGCTCACCCGGCTCGCGGCCGGCGATGCCGCGCCTCCGGCGCCCGTCCCGGCGCCGTCCGGCGGGCAGGCCCGCGTCCTCGATCTGGTCTGCCTGTTCCCGCCCGATCTGGCCGGCTCCGGCGAAGCCGTCGACAACGTCCTGGCGGCCCTGGCCGAAATCGCCGCCCTGGAGATCCGCCATCGCCCCGATGCCGCCAACGGCCTGCTCGAAGCCAGGCTCACCACCTCCCTGAGCGACACGGAACTGAGGGACGCCCTCGCCTTCTACCTCGCCCCGGAAGACATCTCGCTGGCGCCGGCCACGGACCGGGATGACGCGGCCTACGGCCTGTTCGACGACCCCCCGGAGGGCGCCGCCGCGGCCGGGGACGAGGGCTACGGCTTCTTCACCGACGTGGAACCCGCCCAGGCCGATCCGGGGTACGGGTTCTTCCACCAGGAACCCGGCGCCTCGGTGGCCCCGCTGGCGGCCTCGCTGGCGGCCGAGAGCGGGGATGGCGCCTTCGGCTTGTTCGAGGATGCGCCCGGCGCGCCGGAGCGCCCGGCCCACCGGGAAACCGCGCCCGCGGGTGGACAGGCGGCCGAGGAAGGCCAGGGCTACGGCCTCTTCCCCGATGCCCCCGGCGCCGAGGGCCTGACCGGCCCGCCCCAACCCGCCCCGGGCAAGCCGGGAGTCCCCGTGCCCGGCGCTTCCGCCGGCCGGCGCCTGTCCGACAATCCCGGCATCGAAATCGCCAGGTCCGGGCGGCGCGACAATGACAAGACCGTCGTCGCCGCCGGGGCCGACACCAGCATCCGGGTCTCCGTGGAAAAGGTGGACCAGCTCATCAACCTGGTGGGCGAACTGGTCATCACCCAGGCCATGCTGGCGGAAACCGCCGGCGGCCTGGACCCGAGCCAGGCGGAAAAACTGCTCGCCGGCATCGACCTGTTGTCGCGCAATACCCGGGACCTGCAGGAATCGGTCATGTCCATCCGCATGCTGCCCATGAGCATGGTGTTCTCGCGTTTCCCGCGGGTGGTGCGCGATCTGGCCGGGAAATTGAACAAGCAGGTGGAGATGAGGACCATCGGCGAGAACACCGAACTGGACAAGGGCCTCATCGAGAAGATCACCGACCCCCTCACGCACTTGGTGCGCAACAGCCTGGACCACGGCATCGAGACCCCGGACAAGCGCGTCGCCGCCGGCAAGAGTCCCAAGGGCACCCTGACCCTCAAGGCCTCCCACCAGGGCGGCGCCGTGGTCATCGAGGTCATGGACGACGGCGGCGGCCTGAATCGCGCCCGTATCCTGGAAAAAGCCCGGGAACGGGGACTGGCGGTGAGCGACGCCATGTCCGACCACGAGGTCTGGCAACTCATCTTCGCGCCCGGCTTCTCCACCGCCGACGTGGTCACCGATGTCTCCGGCCGGGGCGTGGGCATGGACGTGGTGAAGCGCAACATCGAGGGCCTGGGCGGCAAGGTGGAACTGGAGTCCTCCCCGGGCTTCGGCACCCGCACGGTGATCCGCCTGCCCCTGACCCTGGCCATCCTGGACGGCATGTCCGTGGGCGTGGGGGGCGAGACCTTCATCGTGCCCATCACCACCGTGGTGGAGTCCCTGCAACCCAGGCTGGACGACATCCGCACCCTGGCCGGGGATTCCCGCATGATCCACATCCGCGGCGAGTACCTGCCCTTCATCGCCCTCGCCGAGGTCTTCGGCCTGCCCGGGGTGGAGGACATCACCCGGGGCCTGGTGGTGGTGGTTGAAGGCGAGGAAGGCAAGGCGGCCCTGTTCGTGGACGAACTGCTGGGCCAGCACCAGGTGGTCATCAAGAGCCTGGAGGCCAACTACCGCAAGGTGCCCGGCATGTCGGGCGCCACCATCATGGGCGACGGCCGCGTGGCCCTGATCCTGGACGTGGCCGCCGCCATCCGCCTCGGCCTGGCCGGCATCGGGCGGCGCGCGGTCGCATAAGGAGAACACATGGAAATCGTGGACGGCGCGCCGGCCTCGGGTGAGTACCTGACCTTCACCCTGGGCGCCGAGGAATACGGCATCGACATCCTCAAGGTGCAGGAAATCCGCGGCTACGAGGCCGTCACCCGCATCGCCAACGCCCCCGCCTTCATCAAGGGGGTCATCAACCTGCGCGGCGTCATCGTCCCCATCGTCGACCTGCGCATCAAGTTCAACCTTGGCGAACCGAGCTACGACCAGTTCACCGTGGTCATCATCCTCAACATCGGCAAGCGGGTCATGGGCATCGTGGTGGACGGCGTGTCCGACGTGATCCAGCTGAATGCCGACTGCCTGCATCCGGCCCCCGAGTTCGGCTCGATCCTGGATACCCGCTACCTCCTGGGCCTGGGCACGGTGGAGGAACGCATGATCATCATGGTGGACATCGAGCGGCTCATGACCAGCCAGGAAATGGCCCTGGTCGAGACGACCGCCGCCTGAGCCTTCCCGCCCTCGGCCAACACGCGTACCGGAGACATTCATGCGTCAGAACCTCCCCGTCACCGGCAGCGAATTCATGCTGCGCGACGGCATCCAGATCGTTTCCGCCACCGACACCAAGGGGCTGATCACCTTCTGCAACCCCGACTTCATCGAGGCCAGCGGTTTCAGCGAGGCGGAACTGATAGGCGCGCCGCACAACATCGTGCGCCACCCGGACATGCCGGCCGAGGCCTTCAAGGACTTGTGGGATACCCTGGCCGCCGGCCACCCCTGGTCGGGCCTGGTGAAGAACCGGCGCAAGAACGGCGACCACTACTGGGTGCGGGCCTACGCCAGCCCGATCAAGCGGGACGGCCGCATCACGGGCTATCTGTCCATCCGCGCCAAGCCCGGCCGCGATGAAATCGACGCCGCCGAAACCCTTTACCGGGACATGCGCGAGGGCCGCGCCAAGGGTATCTACCTGCGGGAAGGCCGGCTGCGACACACCGGCCCGCGCGGCCTGCTCGACAACCTGCGCAACATCAGCCTGCGCGCCCGCCTGGCCGCCACCGTCGTCATGATGGCCCTGTTCCTGGCGATCATCGGCGGCATCGGCCTGTCCGGCATGAGCCGGTCCAACGAGATGGTGGAGGAGGTTTACGCCAAGGCCCTGGAACCCGCCAAGCTGGCCGACCGGATCCGCTATCTGCTGGCCGACAGTCGCGGCCAGATCCTGCTCGGCATGCAGCACAACCCCGCCTATTCGGTGGCCAGGCTGCATGACCATGGCATCCAGGCCCACCTCGATGCCATCGGCGAAAACAGCAAGGGCATCGATGACGCCTGGGGCAAGCTGATCAAGGTCGCGTTCGATCCCGATATCACCGCCACCGGCAAGGTGAAGACCGCTCTGGAACAGTTTCACTCCAGCCGCACCCGCTTCGGCCAGGAGGGCATCCTGCCGGCCAAATCCGCCCTGCAGGCCGGCATGTACGACGATGTCGGCGACATGCTGGTCGACAACATCAACCCGCTCTACAAGACGGTGAACGAGGCCACCAACGACCTGCTCGTCGCCCTGGACGGCTATGCGCGGGAATCCCACCAACTGGCCGAATCCCAGGCTTCCACGCGGGGCGGCCTGATGCTGGCCGTGTTTCTGGCCGCGATCCTCGGCGCGGCGGGCGCGGGCTGGCTGCTGACGCGCGCCATCGTGCAGCCGCTGCGGCGAACCATGGACTACTTCGACAGGATTTCCGAGGGCCGTTACGACAACGCCATTCAGGTCGATCGCCACGACGAAATCGGCCGGGTTCTGAAAGCCCTGGCCAACATGCAGGTCAGGCTGGGCTTCGACGTGGCCGAGGCGAAACGCGTCTCCAACGAGAACCTGCGCATCCGGATCGCCCTGGACAATGTCTCCGCCAACGTCATGATGGCCGACACCGACCGGCGCATCATCTACATGAACAAGGCGGTGCAGAACATGTTCCGCGCGGCCCAGGACGACATCCGCAAGCAGTTGCCCCGCTTCGACGCGGAAAAACTGCTGGGCGCCAGCATCGACGACTTCCACCGGCAGCCGCAACACCAGGCACGGCTGCTCGCCAGCCTGGACGGCACCCACAGGAACACCCTGCACATTGGCGGCCGCACCATGACCGTGGTGGCCAATCCCGTGGTCAACGGGCAGGGCGAGCGGCTCGGCGCCGTGGTGGAATGGGCCGACCGCACCGCCGAGATCGGGGTGGAAAAGGAAATCGCCGACCTGGTCAGCGCCGCGGCCGCCGGCGACTTCAGCCAGCGGCTGGACGTGAACGGCAAGGACGGCTTCTTCCTGCAACTGGCCGAAGGCATCAACAAGCTGGTGGAAACCAGCGAACGCGGCATGAACGACGTCGCCGGCGTGCTCCGGGCCCTGTCCCAGGGCGACCTGGGCCAACGCATCGCGGGCGACTACCAGGGCCTGTTCGGCCAGCTCAAGGACGACACCAACGCCACCAGCGAACAATTGAGCGAAATCGTCGCCCAGATCCGCGAAGCCACCGACGCCATCAACACCGCCGCCCGCGAGATCGCCAGCGGCAACGCCGACCTGTCCAGCCGCACGGAAAGCCAGGCCAGCAGCCTGGAAGAAACCGCCAGCTCCATGGACCAGTTCACCAGCACCGTGAAGCAGAACGCCGACAACGCCCGGCAAGCCAACCAGCTCGCCCGGGGCGCCTCCGACATCGCCGTCAAGGGCGGCGAAGTGGTGGGCCAGGTGGTGCACACCATGGGCGCCATCGCCGACTCCTCCAGGAAGATCGCCGACATCATCAGCGTCATTGATGGAATAGCGTTCCAGACCAACATCCTCGCCCTCAACGCCGCCGTCGAAGCCGCCCGGGCCGGCGAACAGGGCCGGGGCTTCGCCGTGGTGGCCGGCGAAGTCAGAAGCCTGGCCCAGCGCAGCGCCGCCGCCGCCAAGGAGATCAAGGGCCTGATCAGCGACTCCACCGACAAGGTCACCGACGGCTACCGGCTGGTGGAACAGGCCGGGGCCACCATGGACGAGATCGTCAACGCCGTGAAGCGGGTGACCGACATCATGGGCGAGATCAGCGCCGCCAGCACCGAGCAGAGCCAGGGCATCGAACAGGTGAACCAGGCCATCGCCCAGATGGACGAGACCACCCAGCAGAACGCCGCCCTGGTGGAGGAAGCGGCGGCCGCCGCCGAAAGCCTGCAGGACCAGGCCGGGGCCCTGGCCCAGGCGGTGTCGGTGTTCAGGCTGGACGGCGGCGGCGGGCGCATCGCCGCCCCGACCCCGCCGGCGCGCCGGGCGTCCGCCGAGCGCGCCGCCCTGCCCGCCCCCGAGCGCGCCATGCGCAGGATCGCTTCCCTGCCCCATTCCGCCTCCGAGGATGAGTGGGAGGAGTTCTGAACATGGCCGAGGCGGGCGCGCTCCAGCGGGAATTCACGTTCTCCCACAGGGACTTCGAGGAAGTCCGCAAGATGATCTACGACCATGCCGGCATCGCCCTGTCCGACGCCAAGGAGGACATGGTCTACAGCCGCCTGGCCAGGCGCCTGCGGGCGACGGGAAAGCGCAGCTTCCAGGACTACCTGGCCCTGATCCGCTCCGGCCATGCGGAGGAGTGGGAAGCCTTCGTCAATTCCCTCACCACCAACCTCACGGATTTCTTCCGCGAGGCGCACCACTTCAGCATCCTGAAGGATTTCCTGAGAACCCGGCGCGACCGGCCCATCACCATCTGGAGTTCCGCGTCCAGCACCGGGGAAGAGCCCTACTCCATCGCCATGACGGCGGTGGAGGCCCTGGGCGGATTCGATGCGCCGGTGGAGGTGCTGGCCTCGGACCTGGATACCAGCGTGCTGAAGAAGGCGGCCGATGGCATCTATCCCCTGGAGCGGCTGAACAAGCTTTCCCAGGTCCAGCAGCGGCAGTTTTTCCACAAGGGAACCGGCGACAGGACGGGGATGGCCAAGGTGAAGCCGGAATTGCGGGCCATGGTGAAGTTCTTCCGGCTCAATCTGCTCGACGGCGTCTGGTCGATTCGCCAGCCGCTGGACGCCATCTTCTGCCGCAACGTGATGATCTATTTCGACAAGCCGACCCAGTACGCCATCCTGAAAAAGATGCAGCCCCTGCTGAAGCCGGACGGCTTGCTGTTCGTCGGCCATTCCGAGGCCCTGTACCACGCCACCGACCTGTTCCGGCTGCGGGGACAGACGGTGTACCAGCATGCCGAGGCGAGGGGGGGCAAGTGAGCCATCCCGGCTTCGAGGAAGTTCTCGCCCCCAACCACTATTTCGACCGCAACTTCAATACGGAGGCGGCGAAGATCCTGCCCGGGGAGTATTACGTCACCGGCCGCGACATGCTGCTGGTGACGGTGCTGGGCTCCTGCGTGGCGGCCTGCATCCGCGACCCGAAGACCGGCATCGGCGGCATGAACCATTTCATGCTGCCGGAAGGTGGCGGCGACCAGCACGACATGCTGTCCAGTTCCGCCCGCTATGGCGGCTACGCCATGGAAGTGCTGGTGAACCAGCTGGTCAAGCTGGGCGCGAACCGGAACCGGCTGGAAGCCAAGGTGTTCGGCGGCGCGGCGGTGTTGCGGGGCTTCACCACGGTGAATATCGGCGAGATGAACAGCGAATTCGTCCTGGATTATCTCCGCACCGAGCGCATTCGCGTGGTGGCCGATGATCTCAAGGGTCCCTACCCGCGCAAGGTCTATTTCTATCCCGCCTCCGGCCGGGTCATGGTGCGCAAGCTCAAATCCGTGCACAACAACACCATCATCGATCGGGAGAAGGACTATGGCCAGCGTCTCCGGGCGACCCCCATCGCCGGCGATGTGGAGTTGTTCTCCTGAGCCTGTGTTTCACTGACGAGCCCAACCGCGACGCGATGTCGAAAATCAAGGTCCTGATCATCGACGACTCCGCGCTGGTCCGGAGCGTGCTGAAGGAAATCATCAACGCCCAGGCCGACATGGAGGTGGTGGCCCAGGCCCCGGACCCGGTCGCCGCGCGGGATCTCATCAAGCAGGTCAATCCGGACGTGCTGACCCTGGATGTGGAAATGCCCCGCATGAACGGCCTGGAGTTCCTGGAGAAGCTCATGCGCCTGCGGCCCATGCCGGTGATCATGGTGTCTTCCCTCACCGAGCGGGGCAACGAGGTCACCCTCAAGGCCCTGGAACTGGGCGCCGTGGATTTCATCACCAAGCCCCGCCTGGGGATGCCCGGGGGCATGAACGAGCTCTCCCTGGAAATCGGCGACAAGATCCGCGCCGCCGCCGGCGCCCGCGTTCGTCGCCACGCGCTCAACCAGCCGGCGCCCGTCGCCCCCAGGCCCCTGGCCGGCCAGTTTTCCGCCGCCATGGAGAAACTGATCTGCGTGGGCTCGTCCACGGGCGGCACCGAAGCCCTGAAGGAATGCCTCATGCGCATGCCCGCCTCCTCGCCGGGCATGCTCATCACCCAGCACATGCCCGAATCCTTCACGGCATCCTTCGCCGCCCGCCTCGACGGGCTTTCGGCCATGACCGTGAAGGAGGCGGAGCACAACGAGCGGGTGCTGCCCGGCCACGCCTATGTCGCGCCGGGCCATTCCCACCTGCTGGTCAGGAAGAGCGGCGCGTTTTATTACACCGAGCTGTCCAGGGCCGAGCCGGTGAATCGGCACCGGCCCTCCGTGGATGTCCTGTTCCAGAGCGCCGCCCGGGTGCTCGGCCCCCATGGCGTGGGGGTGATCCTCACCGGCATGGGCAAGGATGGCGCCCAGGGCATGCTGGCCATGCGCCACGCCGGCGCCCATACCATCGCCCAGGACGAGGCCAGTTGCGTGGTCTACGGCATGCCCAAGGCGGCCGTCGAGCTGGGGGCGGCCATGGAAGTCGCGCCCCTGCCGGACATCGCCGCGCGGATTCTCGCGCGCGTGGGGCGCAGAAATTGAGCGCGCGTCCCGCCGAAGCGCCTAAAGAGATCGCGAAACGCGCCGATATTGGTTCAACCACAGCAAGCACGGAGTAAACCCATGCAAATCGCGAGCGCAGTGGAGGGCAACAAGGCCACCCTGAGTCTCAACGGACGTTTCGACTTTCATTCCCACCGGGATTTCCGGGCGGCCTACGAGGGCGCGCTGGGCGAGTCGGGCATCCGCGAAATCGAGATCAATTTCCGCGCCGTGGATTATCTGGACAGTTCAGCCCTGGGCATGTTGCTGCTGTTGCGGGAAAAGGCCGAGGCGACCGGCAAGAACGTGGTGCTCGCCGGCCTCCAGGGGACGGTCAAGCAGGTGCTGGACATCGCCAACTTCGGCAAGCTGTTTTCCGTGAAGGCCTGAATCCGTGTCCGGCGCGAGCCTGAAAATACTGATCGCCGATGACTCGCCCAGCAACGCCAAACAACTCGAGATCCTGAGCCGGCGCGCCGGCCACACGCCCATCCTGGCCGGCGACGGCCAATCCGCGGTGGATATGTTCCAGGCGGAATCCCCGGACCTGGTGTTCATGGACATCATGATGCCCGGCATGGACGGCATCGAGGCGGTGCGGCGGATACGCACCCTGTCCGGCGAGAAGTGGGCTCCCATCATTTTCTATTCCGCCCTGGACGGCATGGGGGACATCGTGCGCGGGCTGGAAGCGGGCGGCGACGACTATCTGGTGAAGCCCGCCTCGCCCCGGTTGCTGCGCGCCAAGCTCGACGCCTACGCGCGCCTGCTGGGCCTGCAGCAGAAGGAGCTCGGCTATATCGCGGAACTGGAATCCTGGCGCCTGGAGGCCGAGGAACAGTCCCGGCTCGGCGCCCACGTCATGGAGCGCCTCACCGACGCGGAAGGCTTGAGGGATCCCATGGTCCAGTCCTTCAACCTGCCCGCGGACACCTTCAGCGGCGATTTGCTGTGCGCCGCCCGGGGGCCGGGCGAGGTGCTCAACGTGATGCTGGCGGACGCGGCCGGCCATGGGCTGTCCGCCGCCCTTTCCGCCATGCCCCTCACCCAGGCGTTCTACAGCATGACGGCGAAGGGGTTTCCCCTGTCCTCCATCGCCGAGGAACTCAACCGCAAGCTCAAGGCCCTGCTGCCGGCGGACCGCTTCGTGGCGGCCAGCCTGGCCAGCGTGGACGCGCGCAACCAGACCGTGGAGGTCTGGAATGGCGGCAATCCGGACGCGGTCTTCGTGACCCTGGACGGCAAGGTGTCCATGCAGTGGGCGTCCAACCACCCCCCCCTGGGCATCCTGCCCGCCGGGCTGTTTTCCGGCACGACGGAAACCGTGGTGTTCCATGAGCCCGGGCAACTGGTCTTGTGCTCGGATGGCCTGGTGGAAGCCGAAAATCCCGAGGGGCGCTGGCTGGGCCTGGACGGCACGCTGGATCTTCTGGTCGGCGCCGACGATCCGCAACGGCGTTTAGCCGTACTGCGCGACGGCCTGAACCGGCATCTCGCCGGCCGCGCCGGGCGCGACGATATTTCCTGCATGCTGGTCACCATGCCGATCGAGCGCCGTCGGGTCCCGCGCTTCACCGCGCCGGCGCCCGTCCACCAGGGGCATGTGGCGGAATGGCAACTCAATCTCACCTTCAGCGCGCCGGAATTGCGCTACATCGATGTGGTGCCCGCCGTGCTGGGCTTCATGACCCAGGTGGACGCGCTCAAGCCGCATCAGGGCACGCTGTTTCTGATCATTTCGGAGTTGTTCAACAATGCCCTGGACCACGGCCTGCTCGGCCTGGATTCGGCCACCAAGAATCTGATCGGCGGCTTTGAAATCTACATGCAGCATCGGGCCGAGGGCCTCGCCGCCTTGACCGCCGGCCGCATCGGGCTGTCCTTCCTGATGCACGAGGACGAGGGGCGGGCCGTGCTGGACATCGACGTGACCGACAGCGGCCCGGGCTTCGACCATGAAGCCCTGTTGCGGGACGCCGATCTGGCGACGAACGTCACCCGGCCCCATGGGCGCGGCATCGCCCTGGTCCGGGGCCTGTGTTCCGACCTGGTGTTTTCCGGGACGGGCAATCGGGTCTGGGCCCGCTTCCTGCTGTAGCCACCTTCCGCGGGGGCGGAGCGCGTCCGCCGAACGGTCAGTCGGCCCGCGAGGGCGCGGCGCGGACCCGGTTCCGCCCGTCATGCTTGGACTGGTAAAGCGCCACATCGGCGGCCTGGATGAGCGATTCCGCGTCCATGCGGGGCGGGGACTGGGCCAGCCCCGCCGAGAAGGTGCAGCGGAACACGCTTTCTCTGGCTTGCTGTTCCAGGGCGGCGAAACTTGCGCGGATGTGGTCGACCACGCCGACCGCCGCCTCGATGGCCGTGTCCACCAGGACGATGGCGAATTCCTCGCCGCCGTAGCGGCCGATCACGTCGGCGCCGCGCAGGCGCTGCTTGAGCAGACGGGACAGATTCCTGATCACCCGGTCGCCGGCGGGGTGCCCATGACTGTCGTTCACGTGCTTGAAGTGGTCGATATCGATCATCCCCACCGTCAGCATCTTGTTCAGGCGCTTCGCCCGCGCCACCTCGGCGCGGAGGCGTTCCTTGAAGCTGGTGTGGTTGAGCAGGCCGGTGAGGCTGTCCCGCACCATCAGCGCGCGCAGGGCCCGGTAGCGGATGACGCGGCTGCGCACCGCGGAGATCAGGTGCTCGGGCTCGATGGGCTTCTGCAGGAATTCATCGCCGCCCGTGCTCATGGCTTCGCGCTGGCGGCCGACATCGCTTTCCGCCGACAGGAAAACGATGGGGATGGAGAGATAGGCATCCTGCTGGCGGATCACCCGGGCCAGTTCCTGGCCGCTGGCGCCGGGCATGTTCATGTCCAGCAGGATGAGCTCGGGTGACGTGTCGGCCAGGGCCTCCAGGGTTTTCATGGGGTCGGTGACGGTCTGGGTGACGAAGCCCGCGCCGCTCAGGTGGGCCGCGTAGAACGCCGCCAGGGAAGGGGAGTCGTCGACGATCAGCACCTTGCCCGCCTCGGCCCGGGGGGGCGCGGTGAGCCGATCCAGGGTATCCAGCAGGCTGGCGATGTCCAGGGGGCGCGTGAAGTAGGCCTTGCACCCCATGCGCACGGCCTCCAGTCGCGACCCGATGTCACCGTGGCTGGACATGCAGGCGAGGGGAATGCTGACGGCCATGGCCCGCACCGCCTGGTTTGCCACCTCGGGGGAGCGGCAGAGGGCGCCGCAATCCATCAATACGCCAGCCGGTGGAGTGTCCCGGACGGCATCCAGCAGCCCGCCCAGGTCATCGAACAGGCGGGTCGCATAGCCGAAATGAGTGAGTTGGCGGGCCGTCTCCTGGACTTCGGGCACGCCCGATGGACAGAGATAGAGGCGTTTCCCATCGGCGTGAGGAGGTTCATCCGCCTGAATCCCGATTGCTGCCATCAAGACCTCGGTGAGGGGCTATGTCAAAAGTAATATCGACCGGCGGGCGGGCAATCTTTAGCGGCCGCCGACGCCATCAGGCGTTGATGCGATCCAGGATTTCCAGGATGCGCTCCGGGCGTCCGGCGCGCAGCAGCTTTTTCGCCAGGGGGGCGAGTTCACCCCTGTGGCTGCGCATCACCTGCTGCTTGACCGACAGGATGTGGGCCGGATGCATGGAAAAGTGGGTCAGGCCCATGCCCAGCAACAGCCGGGTCAGGCGGGCGTCGCCGGCCATCTCGCCGCACACCGAGACCGGCTTGCCCCGCTTCCTGCCGACCTTGAGGGTATGGTCGATGAGGTTCAGCACCGCCGGGTTCAGGGGATCATAGAGGTGGGCCACGGCGTCGTCGGTGCGATCGATGGCCAGGGTGTACTGGATCAGGTCGTTGGTGCCCAGGGAAAGGAAATCCAGTTTCCTGGCGAACCACTCGGCGGCCAGGGCGGCGGCGGGAATCTCGATCATGCCGCCGATCGGGGTGGTCGGATCGAAGGGAATATCGCCGACCTTCAGGCTGCCCCGGGCCGCGCCGATCAGGGCCAGGGCCTGATCCAGCTCCGTCAGGCTGGCCAGCATGGGCAACAGGATCTGGATCTTGCCGTAGTGGCTGGCCCGGTAAAGGGCGCGGATCTGGGTGAGGAAGATCTGGGGTTCCGCCAGGCACAGGCGGATGGCGCGCAAGCCCAGGGCCGGGTTGACGCTGTTTTCCTCCATCCAGCGCACGGATTTGTCGGCGCCCACGTCCAGGGTGCGGATCACCACGGGACGTCCGCCCATTTCCCGGGCGACACTGCGATAGGCCTCGAACTGTTCCTCCTCGCTGGGCAGGTCATCCCGATTGAGGAACAGGAATTCGCTGCGGAACAGGCCGATGCCGGTGGCGTTTTCGCCCAGGGCCTGGGCCACATCCGAGGGCAGGTCGATGTTGGCCATCAGGTCCACGTGCTCGCCATCCAGGGTGGTGGATGGGCTGGACTTGAGCCGGCGCAGCTTCTTCTGCTCCAGCAGCCACTGGTTCCGGCGCAGGCGGTACTCATCCAGGATGGCGGGATCGGGGGCGACGATGACCACGCCCGCCACGCCGTCGACGATGAGCCAGTCCCCCTCGCGGATCATGGCGCGGGCGTTGTGCAGCGCCATCACCGAGGGCAGGTTCAGGCTGCGGGCCAGGATGGCGGTGTGGGAAGTGGTGCCGCCCAGGTCGGTGATGAAGCCGGCGAAGGTATGGCGCTTGAACAGCACCATGTCGCTGGGGGACAGGTCGTGGGCCACCAGGATGCTTTCGCCCTCGTCGGCGGCCTTCAGGGGGGCGTGGCCGGGATGGCCCATGAGGGCCTTGAGCACCTTGTCGGCCACCTGCCGCACATCGTGGCGGCGCTCCCGCAGGTAGTCGTCGTCGATGGACTCGAACTGGGCGATGAGGGCCTCGGTCTGCCGGGCCAGGGCCCATTCGGCATTGCAATGTTCCGCCCGGATCAGACGCTTGGGCACTTCCGACAACATGGAGTCGGAAAGGATGAGGGCGTGCACCTCGATGAAGGCCGAGAGTTCCTGGGGCGCGCCTTCCGGGATGTGGGTCTGCAAGGCCAGCAGTTCCGCCCGGATGGATTCCACCGCCTGGGCGAAACGGGCCACTTCCGCGTCCAGGTGTTCCGGGCGCAGGACGTAGTGGGGCGCCTCCAGCCGCTCATGGGAGAACAACTGGGCGCGGCCGATGGCGTAGCCGCCGGAGACGCCGATGCCGTGCAGGGAGAAGCTCATGTCGCGGGGATGGAAGATGGGGGATGGGGAATGGGGAATGGGGGATGGGGAATGGGGAAAACGGCTCGCCAAGGTGTTGGGGCTTTTCTCATCCCCCATCCCTCATTCCTCATCACGGGGTTCATTCCCCCTCCCCGAACTTGTCCTCGATCAGCGCCACCAGGGCGCCCAGGGCCTGGTCCTCGTCCGGCCCGCTGGTTTCCAGCTTGATGCTGGTGCCCCGGGCGGCGGCCAGCATCATCACCCCCATGATGCTCTTGCCGTTGACGCGACGGCCATTGCGGGACAGCCAGACTTCGCACTGGAACTGGCCGGCGGTCTGGGTGAGCTTGGCCGAAGCGCGGGCGTGCAGGCCCAGCCTGTTGATGATCTCGATTTCGCGCTCAGGCACGGGCCGGCTCCGAGTGGACGTTGAAGATGCCGGACTGGCCGCCGGCCACGGCCTTTTCCACCAGTGTCGCCATGCCCTGGTCGCGATAGGTCAGGGCCTTGAGCAGCATGGGCAGGTTCACGCCGGCGATGGCCTCGATTTCGCGATTGCGCAGGATCTTGCACACGGTGTTGCAGGGGCTGGCGCCGTAGACGTCGGTCAGGATCAGCACGCCGTCGCCCTGATCGAACTCGTTGATGCGCGCCTGGGCGCGGGCGAACATCTCGTTGGGGTCGTCGCAGGCGGAAAGGTCCAGGTTCTCCAGGGCCTCGGGCCGCTTGCCCAGGACGTAGGTGGCGCATTGGATGAGGCTGTCGCCCAGATTGCCGTGGGCGACGATGAGCAGCGAGATCATGAAAAGGGCCGGGAACGGAATAGCCGGCATTTTACGCGCAGGAATGGGACTAGAATGCTGCCTTGCAACATTCGCTTATCCCTTTGATGGAAAAGGTTGAATTTGAGCCACATCGGGCCCGAACGGTAGAATTCCCGGCCTGCTCCCCCGAACCTCCCCCGAGCCGTACTCCATGTCCGCCGAGCGCATCCGCGAAATCCCCTACAACTACACCTCCTTCTCCGACCGGGAGATCGTCATCCGCCTGCTGGGCGACGAGGGCTGGCGCCTGGTGGAGGAACTGCGCGGCGAGCGGCGCACCGGCCGTTCCGCGCGCATGCTGTTCGAGGTGCTGGGCGACATCTGGGTGGTGACGCGCAATCCCTACCTGGAAGACGACCTGCTCTCCAATCCCCGGCGCCGGGAGCTGTTGATCCAGGCCTTGCGCCACCGCCTCGCCGAGATCGAGAAGCGGCGCCAGGGCAACGAGCGGGTAGGCAGGCTGCTGGTGCTCGCCAACCAGGCCGTGGAGCGCTTCGCGGCGGGCTTCGGCGCAATCGAGCGCCTGCGCCGCGACATCCTGCGCCGCCTGCTGCCCCACACCCGCAAGGACAACATCGCCTTCGACGGCATGGCCCGGGTCAGCCACGTCACCGACGCCACCGACTGGCGCGTGGAGTATCCCTTCGTGGTGCTGCATCCGGACAGCGAGGACGAGATTCCCGCCCTGGTGGCCGGCTGCGTCGAACTGGGCCTGACCGTCATCCCGCGCGGCGGCGGCACCGGCTATACCGGCGGCGCCGTGCCCCTGACCCGGCTGTCCGCCGTCATCAACACGGAAAAGCTGGACGCCCTGTCGGCCATCGAATCCCGGGTGCTGCCGGGACACAGCGCGGCGACCCCGGTCGTCGTCTGCGGCGCCGGCGTGGTCACGCGCCGGGTCATGGAAGCCGCCGAGGCGAAGGGACTGGCCTTCGCCGTCGATCCCACCAGCGCCGACGCCTCCTGCATCGGCGGCAACGTCTCCATGAACGCCGGCGGCAAGAAGGCCGTGCTGTGGGGCACGGCGGTGGACAACCTGGTGTCCTGGAAGATGGTGACGCCGGACGCCGACTGGCTGGAAGTCACCCGCCTGGACCACAACCTGGGCAAGATCCATGACGTGGCCGAGGTGCGCTTCGAGCTGCGTCGCTCTAATGCCGACGGCACGCCGAAGGGCGCGCCGGAAATCCTCGCCATCCCCGGCCGCCTGTTCCGCAAGCAGGGCCTGGGCAAGGACGTCACCGACAAGTTCCTGGCGGGCCTGCCCGGCATCCAGAAGGAGGGCTGCGACGGCCTCGTCACCCAGGCCACCTTCGTGCTGCACCGCATGCCGCCTCAGATCCGCACGGTGTGCATGGAGTTCTTCGGCCCGGTGGGCGAGGCGGTGCCCGCCATCGTCGAGGTGAAGAACCTGATGGACACGCGCCCCGGCGGCGTGGTGCTGGCCGGCCTGGAGCACATGGACGCGCGCTACATCCGGGCCGTGGGCTATGCCACCAAGGCGGACCGCGTCGGCCGCCCCAACATGGTGCTGCTGGCCGACCTGGCCGGCGACGACGCCGAATCCGCCGACGCCGCCGCCGCCAGGATCGTCGAGTTCGCCCGGTCCCGGGGCGGCGAGGGTTTCGTCGCCGTTACCCCGGAAGCGCGCAAGAAGTTCTGGCTGGACCGTTCCCGCACCGCCGCCATCGCCGCCCACACCAACGCCTTCAAGGTGAACGAGGACGTGGTGATCCCCCTGGGCCGGCTGGGCGAGTATTCCGACGGCATCGAGCGCATCAATATCGAGCTGTCCATCCAGAACAAGCTGGCCCTGCTGGATGCCCTGGAAGACTTCCTGAAGGGCGAACTGCCCCTGTTCGAGGACGAGGACGGCGTCGCCGACCCGGCCCTGACCGAGGCGCGCCGGGAACGCGCCTTGGGCCTGCTGGCCGAGATGCGCGGCCGCTGGAGCGGCTATCTCGCCGACCTGGACGCGCCCCTGCCGCCCAGCCTGTGTACGATCTCCGACCATACCCCCCAGAGCGAGGGCAAGAGCGTGTTCCGCGCCCTCCAGGACCACAGCCTGCGCGTGTCCTGGAAGCGGGAGGTGCGCGCCGAACTGCGCCAGATCTTCACCGGCCGGGAATACGAGCCGGTGCTGGCCGAGTGCGACGCGATCCATCGGCGCGTGCTCAAGGGCCGGGTGTTCGTGGCCCTGCACATGCACGCCGGCGACGGCAACGTGCACACCAACATCCCGGTCAACTCCGACGACTACGCCATGCTGCGGACCGCCAACCAGGCGGTGGCGCGCATCATGCGCCTGGCCGAATCCCTGGACGGCGTCATTTCCGGCGAGCACGGCATCGGCATCACCAAGCTGGAATTCCTGTCCGACCAGGCCCTGTCGGAATTCGCCGCCTACAAGAACAAGGTCGACCCGGACGGCCGTTTCAACAAGGGCAAGCTGCTCAAGGGCGCGGACCTGGGCAACGCCTACACCCCGTCCTTCGGCCTGCTGGAGCTGGAATCCCTGATCATGGAGCAGTCGGAGATCGGCGCCATCGCCGATTCCATCAAGGACTGCCTGCGCTGCGGCAAGTGCAAGCCGGTGTGCAACACCCACGTGCCCCGCGCCAACCTGCTCTACAGCCCGCGCAACAAGATCCTCGCCACCTCGCTGCTGATCGAGGCCTTCCTCTACGAGGAGCAGACCCGGCGCGGCGTGTCCCTGGCCCACTTCGCCGAGTTCGACGACGTGGCGGACCACTGCACCGTGTGCCACAAGTGCGTGAACCCCTGTCCGGTGGACATCGACTTCGGCGACGTCACCACCGCCATGCGCAACTTCCTGCGCAGCGCGGGCCATCTCAGGAAGGCGCCGGCGACGAAGCTGGCCATGGCCTTCCTCAACAGCACGGACGAGGACACCATCCACTTCCTGCGCCTGACCGCGATCCGCATGGGCATCGCCGGCCAGCGCCTGGGCGCGGCGGTCATGCGCACCTTCCCGGTGGTGCGGGAAGCCATGCGAAAGCCGCCCGCCACCGTGGGCAAGCCCGGCCCCCAGGCCCAGGTCATCCACTTCTTCAACCGCAAGCTGCCCGGGGGGATCAACAGGCTGCCCGCCAAGACCCCGCGCCAGATGCTGGGCCTCACCGATCCCAAGGTGGTGCCGGTGCTGCGCGACGCGGCCCGGGTGACGGACGAATCCGACGCGGTGTTCTACTTCCCCGGCTGCGGTTCCGAGCGCCAGTTCTCCCAGGTGGGCCTGGCCACCCTGGCCTGGCTCTACGAGCTGGGGGCCCAGACCGTGCTGCCGCCCACCTACCTGTGCTGCGGCTATCCCCAGACCGCCGGCGGCGACCGGGCCAAGGGCGAATCCATCACCATGCAGAACCGGGTGCTGTTCCATCGGGTGGCCAACACCTTGAACTACCTGGACATCAAGACCGTGCTGGTGTCCTGCGGCACCTGCCTGGACCAGTTGCAGGAATACCAGTTCGACAAGATCTTCCCCGGCTGCCGCATCATGGACATCCACGAATACCTGGCCGAGAAGGGGGTGAAGCTGGAAGGCGTGAAGGGCACCCAGTACCTCTACCACGACCCCTGCCACACGCCCATGAAGCTGAAGAGCCCCATGAGCACGGTGAGGAGCCTGGTGGGCGGCGGCGCCCGCCTGACCGAACGCTGCTGCGGCGAGGCCGGCACCTTCGCCACTTCCCGGCCGGATATCGCCACCCAGGTGAAGTTCCGCAAGGCCGAGGATCTGGACAAGAACCGGGACGCCCAGATCGCCGCCGGCGCGAGCGCCGCCAAAGGCGGGGTCAAGGTGCTCACCTCCTGCCCCGCCTGCCTGCAGGGCCTGTCCCGCTATTCCGACGACAACGGCATGGACGCCGACTACATCGTCGTGGAGCTGGCGAAGAAACTGCTGGGCGAGGGCTGGATGGCGGAATTCCTGGGGAAGGCCAACAATGGCGGCATCGAAAAGGTGCTGCTGTAGGAGGCGCCCATGGGATCGCCCGAGCCTAAGCCAGCGAGCTACGAGGATCTGTTCGATCTGCCCGAGCACATCGTGGGCGAGATCATCAACGGGCGTCTGGTGACTCACCCGCGCCCCCCGCCGAGACATGCGCGGGCGTATTCGCGCCTCGGCATGGAGATTGGCGGTTCGTTCGATTTCGATCGCAATGGCCCCGGCGGCCGGTGGATTCTGGATGAACCTGAAATCCACCTGATGGGTGACATCCTGGTCCCCGACATCGCCGGCTGGCGCCGCGAACGCATGCCCAGGCTACCGGAAACGGCCTGGTTCGACTTGGCCCCGGACTGGTTGTGCGAAATCCTGTCGCCCTCCACCGCGCGGGTGGACCGGGCGGAAAAACTGCCCATCTACGCCCGCTGGGGCGTGCCCCATGTCTGGCTGGTGGACCCGGACCTGCGCACCCTGGAAGCCTACGAGAACCAGTCCGGCCGCTGGGTGCTGCTGGCCACCCTGAAGGACGACGAGGCGGTTTCCCTGCCACCGTTCGATGCCATCAGCTTTTCCCTGGGGGGGCTCTGGGCGGATTGAGCCTGGCCCGCAGCCAATATCCCATGAACAATCCCGACTGCCCCCTTTGCCGGCGCGCCAACGAACATGAGCTCTGGCGCGACGATTTCTGCCGGGTGATCTGGGTGGACGAACCCGACTACCCCGGCTTCTGCCGGGTCATCCTGAACCATCACGTCAGGGAAATGACCGACCTGGCGCCCCAGGACAGGCGTCGGCTGATGGACGTGGTGTTCGCCGTGGAGGCCGCGGTGCGCACGGCGCTGCAGCCGGACAAGATCAACCTGGCCAGCCTGGGCAACATGGTGCCCCACCTGCACTGGCACGTGATTCCCCGCTTCGCCGACGACCGCCATTTCCCCGACGCGATCTGGGCGCCGCCCCGGCGCGAAGCCGGCTGCCGCCCGCCGCCGGAAGGCGATGTCAGGCCGACACTGATGGCGCTGCTGCGGGAACGTCTGCCGTTTTATCCGGGATGACCCGTTCGGCCGGGAACACGGCCGCGAAGGTGCTGCCCTTGCCGACGACGCTGTCGACGCGCAGGCGGGCCTGGTGGCGCTGCAAGATGTGCTTGACGATGGCCAGGCCCAGCCCGGTGCCGCCGGTGGCGCGGGAGCGGCCCCGGTCCACCCGGTAGAAACGTTCGGTCAGGCGCGGGATGTGGCGGGCCTCGATGCCCTCGCCGGTATCGGCCACCGAGAACACCATGCCGTTGTTTTCCCCGGGCGCCCACCTCAGGTCGATACGCCCCCCCGCCGGGGTATAGCGCACGGCGTTGGAGACCAGGTTGGCCAGGGCGCTGTAGAGTTCCTGGCTGTTGCCGATCAGGCGCGCGCCGCATTTCAACTCCAGGCCGACGTGGTGCCTGCCCTGGCTCATGGCGCCGGCTTCCTCGGCGAGCCGCCGGGCCATGGCCGGCACGTCCACCGTCTCGTCCTTGGTTTCCGGCTCGTTCTCGAGGCGCGCCAGGGTGAGCAGGTCGTCCACCAGCCGGCGGATGCGGTCCGATTGCTCGCGCATCAGGGGGATGTGCTTGCGGAACTCCGCCGGATCCGGGTCGGGCATGTCATCGAAGGCTTCCAGGAAGCCGACGAGGACGGTGGTGGGCGTGCGCAATTCATGGGAAACGTTGGCGACGAAATCGCGGCGCATGGCCTCCACCCGGGCGAGCTCGGTGATGTCCCGGGCCAGCAGCATCTTCTGGGACCTGGGCAGCGGAACCTGTTGCAGGGATAGGGTCCGTTCCCGGGATACGGGGGAATCCATGGTCAGGGGATGGGCATAGTCCTCGGTGAGCAGCCAATCGGCGAAGCGGGAATGGCGTATCAGGTAGAGCACGAACTGGCCCAGGTCCCGGTTGGGCGACAGGCCCAGCAGGCGCTCCGCGGCCTGGTTGAGCCACTGGATGCGGTTGTTGTCGTCCAGGATCACCACCCCGTCGGGCAGGTTGCGCGTGGCTTCCAGCATCTGTTCCAGATCGGCGGCGGCTTTCTGCTGGGCGCCCTGGCGGGACCGGAGCAGTTTTTCCAGCCGGTACAGGGCGTCCCCCCAGAGGCCGTCCGCGCTCAACGCCGGGCGATTGTCGGCGGCCAGCCATTCGGTCAGCTTGCGCAACTGGCGCAGGTGGTAGATCAGGTAGACGAGCAGGCCGGCGGAGAACAAGGCCCAGCCGGTTCCCGGGGAACGCCCGGTGGACAACAGCAGCGAGAAGAACGCCAGCCCCAGCGCGAAGCCCAGGGGGCGCAACCAGAATGACAGCATCGAGAGCCTATTTCAGTCGGGATCCGGCCATGGAGGACGCGGCCATTCTACTCTCGGCCAAATCGCCTCAGGCCGGGGTGGCGGAGAACCGGTAGCCGGAACCCCGCACGGTCTGGATCAGGCGATCGTGGGCGGTGGGTTCCAGGGCCGAGCGCAGGCGGCGGATATGCACGTCCACGGTGCGTTCTTCCACGAACACATGGTCGCCCCAGACCTGGTCCAGCAGCTGCGAGCGGGAGTAGACCCGTTCCGTGTGGGTCATCAGGAAATGCAGCAGGCGGAATTCCGTGGGGCCCAGGTCCAGGGCCTTCTGGTTGCCGTAGACCCGGTGGGAGAGGGGATCCAGGCGGAGGCCCTGGATTTCCACCGCATCCTCCGTCATCTGGGGCGCGCGCCGGCGCAGGACGGCCTTGATGCGCGCCATCAGTTCCCGGGGGGAGAAGGGCTTGGTGATGTAATCGTCGGCGCCCGTGTCCAGGCCCTGGATCTTGTCCCGCTCCTCGGAGCGGGCGGTGAGCATGATGATGGGGATGTCCTTCAGGCGATGGTCGGCGCGGATGCGCCTGGCCAGGTCGACGCCGGGCAGGCCGGGCAGCATCCAGTCCAGCAGGATCAGATCGGGCAGGCTGTTGCGCAGCTGGCTCATGGCGTCCTCGGCGTCCTGAGCGATGCGCACGTCATGCCCATGCTGGCCCAGGTTGAACTTGAGGACTTCCTGGATACCCGGTTCGTCCTCGACGACAAGAATGGTGGCGGACATGCGTGCCTCCGTTGGGATGAGATTCACGCCATGGTATGACGGTTTCGTGAAGGTTTCGTGACAGGGGCGGGGTCTGTCCGGGGGGGGCGCCGCATAACAAAGGCTCTGTTCGCGTTAACTGTGGGTGCCCGTGAGGCGCTTGAATCCGTG
>WBZT01000123.1_pt1 | contig 64371 bp, 68 predicted proteins | sample 5204241 | NCBI WGS metagenome assembly WBZT01 (sample SAMN12344358, study PRJNA552823) | activated sludge metagenome | biome: Activated sludge suspended growth; feature: Nitrification reactor; material: Wastewater; isolation source: activated sludge from nitrification reactor of wastewater... | reverse complement strand
GAAAAACGATATAGCCATGAAGCTCATTGATCCAAAAAAACTCTTTCTTTGACCATAAATTTTGAACTGACCAGCTTTTTTGCCAAGTGATACTCCAATAACTGCCGCAAAACCATCGGCTAAGGCCATAGTTAAAACGGCAACCGCAAATACTGACGCATCGCTAAATATAAGTGCACTAACACCTATTCCAAGGGCGTACCAAATTTCTCCATATGTTGCCCTTCTAACACTCCTAAGAGAACGAAACAACTTTAGTTTTTTTGTTAAGACAAGGGCAAAAATAAATAGTAAGCTAACTAAAGCTATCTCAATATTACTCAAAAAAAGTGGCCAAAACGCCACAAATGTTGCCGATGTTATGTGAACAAATTTTCTGGCGTATTCGCCTTTTAGTATGCGCTTACGCCAAAGAATTTCGCCCAATATTAGACAAATACCTATACCGAGAAATGCTATGAGAAGATTTATCATTAATAATTTTCTGTATTTTTGATTACAGAACCTATTTATTATAATGGTTGGTACTATATAGATGCAAAAAATTCCCGGCAAAAGACAAGTTTCGTTCGACCTTCTAAGAGGTTTTTTTATTTTAGTAATTATTATTGATCACTTACAAAGATGGCCGGGTATTCTAGATTGGATAACTGGACAAGGTAGGCTTTGGGTATCTGCCGCTGAGGGCTTCATTTTAATTAGTGGAATAATGATAGGTTTAATAAGGGGTTACAAAGACTGTTCACTGCCCCTTATAACAGTTTCAAAAAAATTATGGTCAAGAGCATTTATTCTTTACATTTGGTCAATTGTAACTAGCACAGTAATATTTGCGTTAACAATTTACTGGAAGGCCGACTACACCCCGTTTCCACCAGGCACAGACAGTATAAATAATCCTGAAAACTTTTTGGGGGCAGTGGAGCAATTTATCAATTTAAGTGCTGTTTTTGGTTGGGCTAATTTTTTAGTATTATATGCTGTCTTTTTGGCTTTTTCTCCATTAGCTATCTTATTACTTCGAAAAGGCCAATGGCTTGTTCTTTTGTGTACTAGTGTATTTATATGGTTCTTAGGCCTAGGCAGAGAAAATATGTTCCTTAGCTGGCAGCTGCTATTTTTTGGAGGAGCTATAGCAGGGTACTACTATCATGATCTAAATATTAAATGGTCAACAATAAAACATAGAAGAACTATTAAAAAAATCGTTATATATTTGTCTATTCTATTTTTAGCTATTAGCGCAGCTATAACCTTTGGATGGAGATTTATTGAAAGTAGTATAAGCCCAATTTCGAAAGAAGACTTTCTGCAGTTTAGGCTGTATTTAGATCCGTTTTTCGACAAAATTGAACTATACCCACCTAGACTCCTGGTAACTGGAGTTGTTTTCCTTGGATTATTTTTTATATTTACAAGTTACCAGAAAGAAATTTATAAACTGTTTGGATGGTTGCTCTTGCCATTTGGCAGACATTCACTATTTGTTTATATTTTACAATCAATAATTGTGGTTATGGTAGCGGGCTTTTTGCCAAAAACTACTAACATATTAATTAACTTTATTATTACTATAATGACAATTGCATTTATTTGGCTCTTAACAACAAAAGCCAAGTGGTTACATAAAATTATTCCTAGTTAAGAGGCTCCAAATTCTACGAGCTGCTTAGCGTCAATTGTTAGTGTATCGCCAGCTTTTATTTGATTGCTTAAAATTTTATCAGCCACAATTGACTCTATAGTTTTCTGCATTAATCTACGTAGCGGACGAGCTCCCATGACCGGATCATAGCCATTTACACTTAGCCACAAAGCAGCATCTTCAGATAAATTAACAGTTATTTTCTGATTAGATAACTCATTATTAATTTGCTTCATTAATATCGCGACAACCTCTTTTAGGTCGTCTTGACTAAGGGGCTCAAAAATAATTGTCTCGTCGAATCTATTAACAAATTCTGGCTTAAATTTATTTTCTGAAATAAGTAGATTAATCAGATCTTGCGGCTTAACATTTTCCCCAGTGTCAATTCCTTGTCTTATCTTATCTGCCCCGGCGTTACTTGTTGCAATTACAATGCAATCCTTGAAAGATATTTCTCTGTTATTACTATCGATAATTACCCCTTCGTCAATAAGCTGAAGAAAAATGTTAATAATCGATTCGTCGGCTTTTTCAATCTCATCAAGAAGTACAACTGAAAAAGGTTTTTGCTTAACTTTATCTAAAAATGATGGACTATTGTTGTTACCTATTGCCAGTATTTTATTAACACTATCTTTGGTAATAAATTCGTTCATATCTATTCTTATAAAATTCGATTTATCGCCAAAATAACTTGAAGCTAAAGCCTTGGACAACTCAGTTTTGCCTACTCCGGTTGGTCCTAAGAATAGAAAAGTACCAATAGGTTTGTTTGAACTAGACACTCCACTTCTATTTCTCTTCAGGGCATTCACCACTTCTGTGACTGCCCTGTTCTGTCCTACGACTTTTTCCTTAATTTCGCTTTCTAGGCTTAGTAACTTATCTTTTTCATCATTAGAAGTAGCGCCGACCTTAACACCGGTAGTTTGCTCAATAGCAGACTGAACTGTGGCTGCAGTAATTATGCCTCCAGCTCGTCCAGCATTTTCCATCACACTAATTGCCTTGGCCGGCATTGCAACTTCAGGACCATACCTAAGAGCAAGTCGGTAAATTTCTTTTAAAGACTCATAAGTAAATAGACACTTTAACTGATGTTCAACAAAAATTGCTTCGTTTTCTAATATCTTAATAGTTTCAGATTCTTCTGTTTGGTTAACGGCTTGGTAGTTAAAGACTGTGCTAAGACCTGGTTTCTCTCTATTTATGTATTGCCAATCAGAATCGGTAAACGAAAATATCATTCTTACTCTGCCCGCAGAAATAATGGGCTGCATAAAGTTAGTGGTATCGTATGCGCTATTACATCCAAATAATGCACCGCCATTATTAAAGAATATTATGATATTTTTAGCATGATAAGCCTCTGATAATATCTGGTTCAGTGCCTGTTCAATTTGTGATTGATCAAAACTGGTTAATAAATTAGCCGCATCAATTTGATATATTTGAGCATACTTTAAGCCAGCGGGAACATTTCCAAAAAGTAACCTATCCGCTAAACCCTGGACGCATATATGCTTACCGGAACCGGTTTGGCCCACTAGGGCGATGTTTGCCCTACCATTACTAGAAAAAACGGACAGACACTGGTCAACAACCTTCTCTCGACTAAAAATGTCTCTATGCGTAGTTCCGCCATATTGAATACTAAATGAAATATTTTCCGCAAACCTATTAAGTAGAGGCGTATAGCCCGTAGCCCAATCTCTGGCCATTCCGCCCGAAGATTGCTTAGTTCTCATTGATTCTATAGCACCTATTAAATATGCATACCAACCCAGGCCACTTTTAAGCTCCTCCTCGGAATAATTAATAATCTTTAAGATGTTCTCTTTATTATTTGCGCCTAAAACTAGTGCCACCGACAAAAATGCACCGTCAACCCCAAAACTAAGCGGATAATTTTTAAATAAACTTTTAGCATTCTCGTAAACTTTAGAATAGTCTGAAATTTCTGCCAACTTCAGTATCTCATCAGAAATTAAAAACCTATTGAGCATAAACAATCTGCCGGTATCTTTTTTCAACCAATTGACCATCTCGTCATTTGAATCGGGGATATTTTTACTTTTGCCTACAAGACTATCTTTAAGAAAATCATATGGGTTTTCAGAGCTAATGTTTGGTTTTATTTTCTTTAAGTCGTATTCATACCATTCATGAACCATGTATAAAAATAAAATAGGAATGAAGCAAAAATATCCTGCGTTATCGCCGCTAATGATCAAGCTTATTCCGAGTATAGATATTGCGAGCGAAAATATAATGTACAAATAAGCTGTCAATTTACTTGAAATACCATTTTTATATTTTGCTTTTTCGTATCTTACAGTTTTTGGGTACTGATGCATTTTTTATGAAACTCCGAAAATAATTAGAAGTGGAAAAAGCAGTGGAACTATTGGCCATATAAGAGCAATAACAAGACCAAATATTGCAACAAAAATCATAATAACAACCGAAAATAAAATAACGGTTATACGTATAACGAATCCAATTATTCTGGCAAAAATATTATCGAACCAAACCCTAAGCTTTAGATCAAAGGAAGATCCTCTCGGCGCGTAGCTGGTTATTTGCTTCCATGGTTCAAAGATTGTCCTTAACAAAATAGGCAAAGAAAAATCATTGTATATATTTTTTATTCTTGCCACAATTCTGTCAAAAGCATTAAGCCATCCGGCTGTATACCACCAGCGGAAAAACAATAATAAAACCATAAGCTTATTCTATCAGCAGTTAAGGTCTAATAAAAAGTTATTTGTCTTTTTTGTTGGCAAAGAAAAATATATAAAAAATTTCAAGAATGCCTGCTGTGTTTAAGACTAGCAATACTATATACCAGGCCTTATCGCTATTACGCGCAGCTTTCCAGAGCGCTACGCCCTTCCAGGCAACAGCCCAAATAACTAGTAATATTACAAATAATGATTGTGAAAATGTTAATGCTTCCATAAAGAAAATTTACCACGAAAATAATAAATAAAAAATACCAAAGTCGTATTAAGCTTAAAAATTTAAAACCCACCTCAGTGGTGGGTATATAAAATGGTCGGGGATAAAGGACTCGAACCTTCGACCTCGCGGTCCCAAACCGCGCGCGCTAGCCAACTGCGCCAATCCCCGAATCGGAAATATAATAACAGATATAAGAATTTAAATAAAGCCATCTACAAGTATGCGAACTTGTGAAATTGTTTTTATTTTACTGCTTGATTCAAAAATTACTCCGTTTAGTTGGTACGGAGGGGACTCTTCAATTTGCATTTTCATCTTATTGCCTTTTATTTTTTCGTATATTTCTGGCAAAGAGGCACCCAGTGACGAATTTAAGGTCCCTACCATACCTACATCACTAATATGGGCTGTTCCGTTAGGTAGCAAGCGAGCATCGGCAGATGGTACATGCCAGTGATCCCCCACTACCAAATCTACTACTCCATCTAAATAATGCCCTATTGAAACCTTTTCGCTAGATAAATCACCATGATAATTTACAACTGAATAATCTGGTTTTATGTTCAATATTAACTGTTTAATTGTATCTGCAAAAATAAATGAATTAGAGAACAAATCATTTAAACTATTTGGGTATATCGTACCTAAAATTGAAGCAATAAATATTTTTTGACCGTCAATATTTACTAGTTTATATATTGGCGCTTTGTTTTTAATTAAATTTCCAGGAGCCGTAACTGGTTTTGACGGATCCTGAACAAGTTTACAGTTGTCTTTTCTTTCGAACGAATGATTGCCACCCGTAAATATATCGACACCATAACGCCTAAGTTCATTGAAGTGGGCTAAGCTCATGCCTTTGCCATGTGTAACATTTTCAGACTGAGCTATAACAATATCAATATCTTGATCGATCCTAATTTTAGGAAGTAATTTACTTACTACCAACCTGCCAGGTTTGCCTACAATGTCACCTAAATATAGTATTCTCACTATTTAATAATAGTAAATTATGTTCTACTTAGCGAATTCAATGGCTCTAGTTTCTCTTATAACGTTTACCTTAATTGTTCCAGGATACTGCATAGTAGATTCAATTTTATTGGCTATGTCTCTGGCAAGTTTTATAGCACTAAGATCATCGACTTCACCCGGGGTGACAAATATTCTAACTTCTCTACCTGCGCTAATTGCGTAAGTTTTTTCTACCCCACTAAAACTGTTTGCTACATTTTCAAGATCTTGCATTCTTTGAGCAAAATTCTCTGCACTAATGTTTCTGGCCCCAGGACGAGCAGCACTTATTGCATCTACCACTCTAACCACTAGAGCTTCAGTAGTAGTGGCCTCCATATCGTCATGGTGTGCTTCTGCTGCATGAGCAATTTCTTCTGGAACCCCGTATTTGCGTGCAATTTCACCAGTTATATGATGATGCTTTCCTTCTATTTTATGTGTCAAAGCCTTACCCATATCATGGATTAGCGCGGCATACTTAGTGGTTCTCACGTCTGCACCAATTTGATCGGCAATAATACCGGCCATCTGAGCCATTTCTATAGAATGCTTTAATACGTTCTGACCATAGCTTGTTCTGAATTTAAGCTCACCTAAATATTGTAATATTTCTTTTGGTACTCCAACAACACCAACTTCTCTGGCAGCGTCTTCGCCAGCCCTAACAACTTCTTTTTGAACTTGTTTTTGAGCCTTTTCAACAACTTCTTCGATGCGTCCTGGATGGACACGACCATCTTTAAGTAGCATTTCTAGCGCAACTCTGGCAACTTCTCTTCTAACAGGATCAAAACTACTAAGAATAATCATTCCTGGTGTATCATCTACCATAATATCTACCCCAGTTGCGCGTTGCAGCGCCTGTATATTGCGGCCCTCTTTTCCAATGATGCGACCTTTCATTTCTTCGTCTTCAAGCTTGACTGCAGTTACTGTTCTTTCGGCTGTAACATCACTAGCCATTCGCTCCATCGCACTAACAATAATTGCCCCAGCTTGTTCTTCGGCAAGATCTTCGGCATCTTTTTGTAGTTTTGCCACCAAATTAACAAGATCATTCTTAATGTCTCTCTCAGTCATTTGCATAAGCTTTTCAGTTGCTTCTGCCTTAGACAGTTTGGCAATTTTTTCAAGTTTATCTTGTTGCTTTACTCGTAGATCTTTAATAATGTTCTTAAGTTCCTCAACCTCATCTTCACTTTTACGAAGTTTTTCAGATCTCTTGTCAAGCTCATCAAGCTTAGCGTCTAAACTCTCTTCTCTTTCTATAAGTCGTTTTTCGGTTGACTTAAGTTCTTTACGACGATCTTGCTCTTCGCGCCTAGCCTGTTCGGCCATATTGGCTGCATCTTCAGTAGCCTTTTTAGTAATAGCAGCCGCTTCTTTGTTTGCCTTTGCTAACTGCTTTTCTGCCTCATGCGCAGCAGAGCCTATTTTTCTTTTTGTAACAACTTGGCTCGCACCAAAGCCAGCACCTACTCCAACAATTGCCAATGCAATAGTAATCGGGTCCATAATATCTCCTTTTATCGTAATAACTTTCTTAAATAAGCAATCACTATCACTTCATTAGCTTATTAGAAAATCTTTTAACAAATCATTTAGAAACTACCAAAAACAGATTAATTTCTATAGTTAATATTATCACTTTTATGTCTAGTAGTATATATTTTATTTACTGCTTATCGGCTAAAACTATGTACCTTTTTTGAAAAGGATCATCTGCTGGACCATAATTAACTGTTATGCTTAAACCCTGTCCTTTAATTTCCGGAGGATCAATAGACGTCAATATATTAAAGTTTTTGGCATCGATTGTTTTAGTTTTTTTAACAGTATATTTATACTCTGTTCCATCACCCATAATTATTACAATATCGTCTCCTGGGACAAGCCTATTAATGTTTGCAAAAACTCCTTGGGTACCATCGTAAACGGTTGTACCATCTAAAAATACAACCCCTCTATCGGCAGGCTTTGAGCTACCTTCATACCAGCCAACATCATTTATATTTTTAGGTACTTTTATTGAACCACTAGAGTCAGATGAAACAATTTTAATTCTTGAGTTTAGGTTAATTTTTTGAATTTGCAATAATTTAGGTATATCTTTCTCTGCCGTATAACTATTAACTACAGAAGCAGTTACAGGAGTTTTATCATAGCTGCCATATTCATCAATTTCTATTCCTTTACCGGTATCTTCTTGTAGTACTATTTTTGCTTGAGCTGGATGATTTTTTCTGTAGTTGTAAAACAAAATTAAATTTGCAGAGAATGTAATAAGTAGCAATACAGCCAAGGCCATCATTATTTTTCTATAAGTAAGGTTTAACTTTATGGTGGGAATTTTGATTTTTCTTTTATTTGGCAGTGGGAAATCAGTGTATTTAAAAGGTTTAAGCTGACCACTATTTTTATTGGCAGAGTAATTCGGCCTACTTTGGAGTGAATTATTATTTTGGGATTCTTCTTTTGGCTCTTTGTTTGAATTTTTTAAATAATTGCTCCTTGTAGCCGAAGACCCTGAATAACGCTTAGTTCTAAGCGGCTCGTTGGCATATTTCCGATTTCGATCCCGATCCATTTTTATTCTTTAGCTCTTATGCTTATTTTAAACTAGGACCATGATTCGGTCAAAATTACTCAGAAATAAACTTGCCAGCTACGTTAACCGCTAAGGCAACTGTTAATATGCCGGCTAAGAATAAAACCGCCCGTAAATCGATTATCTTTTTTTTGCTAGTTGTTTCATGGATGGTAGGTATAAGATCAGACAGGGCTATATATAATAAAAATCCAGCGCTTAGACCTATTAGAATGCCAAGGGGCAGATTATCTGCAGAGCCTAAAGTATAGGTTAATACCGCCATAAGAGTAGTGGCAAGAGCACTTAAAATATTAATAAGAATTACTTTTTTACGAGAGTAGCCCCTGGCAAGTAAAAGACCAAAATCACCTATTTCTTGAGGTATTTCATGTGCAGCAATTGCGATTGTAGTCACAATGCCCGTTGGCACACTAATTAAGAAGGCTGCTGCAATGGCCACGCCATCAAGTGCATTGTGTAGGGTGTCGCCAATAATAATTAAACTGGCTGGTCTTTTATGAAAACCTTTCTGTGCCTCGTGACCGTGGTGATGATGGAACCAATGCAAAAATCTTTCTAGATAGAAAAATATTACAATACCAATTAAGGTAGCCACAAAGACAGAATTTACATCCTGTTCTGCAACAGCTTCAGGCAGTAAATCCAAAAAGACCGCTGCGATTAATGCACCTGCCGCAAATGGGGTTGCAAATAATGCTAGCGAATCGGCCGTTTTCTTATTACTAATAAGTAAAAAGCCACCTATTAATGAAAATAAGCCACCTATTAATGAAAAAATAATTACAAGTGTCATAGTTATTAGGATTTAGTTTATAACATTTAATGATTATTATTAATTAATAATCTACTTTTTCGGTTTAGAAATGTTAGCTAGACCGCCGTAAACAGGAACCGCAATTTTATCATTTTCATTTTTCTGCAGCCGTTTAATCCCCCGCTTAATCCATTCATAACCATCTGAACCTACTATAGGAATATGCAATGAATATGCCAATGTATTAAAAACTGTATGAGATATTCTTAGCCCAGTAAAACTGCCAGGACCTGAGTATATTACCAATCCATCTATATCGTCATAACTTAAGCTGGCAGTATTTAGTAACTGCTCTATTTTTATAAATATTTCATCTGCTAAAGTTCTGTGGGCATTCCAAGAAATATGTGAAATTTCTTGGTCATTGCCAAAAAGCGCAATTACACAATCTGAGCTTGAGCTATTTATACAAAGATATTTCATCTATACCTTTCAAAAGATAATTGAGCGGTTCGTCTGCAACAATTTTAATTTCTCTTATATTTTCTGAGAGTGAATTAATAGTAATTAGTAGCTTGTTGACATTAAGCTTATTAATAACAATATCCGCCCACTCTATAATAACTGTTTTGTGATTATCATTAATATCTTCAATTACCGTATCAAGCAATACTCCTGGACTACTTAGTCTGTAAAAATCGTAATGTGATATTTCTAAATTCTTTGCTCTATATACATTGGTCAGGGTAAAAGATGGGCTAGAAACTAAATCGGCACTTCCGGCGCCTTTGGCTATGCCCTTGGTTAGGGTGGTTTTTCCGCCGCCTAAATCACTAGACAAAATTATCAGTTCACCACCTTTTAAATTTCTACCAATACATTCACCTATTTTTTGCGAAAATTCGGAGCTGGGAGATTTTATTTCGTAATTCGTAACGATACTCATAAACACTATATATTATTGCAACAAGAACTAAGATTGCAACAACTGAATTAGGTATGGGGTTAGAGACGGCTATTAACGGCTTGTTAGTTTGGTCTGATTTAACCTGTGTTACTTTAGCTGCTTTAGATTTTGCCACTTTGGGCGTAGCCGAGGACTTTGCAGTTGTTTTTGCTTTACTTGCAGTTGTGGCTTTTGCCTTAGCTGAAGTTTTTGCCGTAGAACTTTTAGCTAAATTTGCTGGTGAGACAATTTTTACAGTAATAATGTTTTCGGTATTTTCGGTTGGAGTAGTAGTCCACTGCCAGTTTCCATTTGAATCTTTAGCATAAGCAAGACCAGGCTCCACTTCGGTGTAGGAAACTGAATCATTTAAGCTATTTTTTGTATCGAATAAGCTTACCTTACCCGCAGTGTTGCTTAAAGAAATTGGCGTATCAAAAGACTTTACTACCAAATATTTTTTAGCTCCTATTATTATATTCCCAAAAGTATATTTGTAAGATCCGGTGTTGCCTGTCTCGATCCGATAGTCCTCTAAGTTAATATCTTTTTCATTAGGATTATATATTTCAACCCATTCATCTGAACTATCAACCAGTGGAAATTCTGGATCAATCATAATTTCAGAAATTATAAGACTTTGGATAGGTATATTTTGATCTTCACCAGGATTTGGTGTTTCACCACCCGGGTCTGAGCCTTCTGTGCCTTGGCCCCCTGAGCTAGAAGAGTTATTGCTATCGTTTGATTGGTTTTGGTCATTGTCAGAAGTGCTGTCGTTATTCTCCGAATTATTATCTTCAATCAGCGGGGCATCATTGGTTGTCCTAAAACTAGATACAGCCAGTAAATCAAAATCTAATAAATTATTATCTGTATCAATAATTTTACCGTCATCTGTTTTTCTGATAATGGAGCCCGCTTTTTCGGGCGCTTTTGCCGTCGAGGTTTCGCTTAATATCTCAGGCTTTGGACCATACCCAACCCTATCAACTATATTTCCAAGCGGATCAAGTAAATCAACTGTTGCACCATCAGCAGAAAGACCGCTAAATGATGTGGTTTTATACCTAATAATTAACGAATTATCTGTGTTAAATGAGTCTGGAGCGAAAACAATAAATCCTCCAGGATGTATTTTTAATTCATTATTAATCTCCAAAAAATTCTTTGCGGTCAATAAGCTACCAGACGAAGTAATATACCTTAATTGCCAGCCATATAAATTAATTGTTTTATCTGATTGATTATGAACCTCTATGAACTCTTGCTCTGTAGTGCCACTTCCGGGCCCATTAGTTTGAATTTGACTAATAACAACGGGGGATTCTGCCTTAGATATTGCTGGAATAAAAACTCCACAAATAACGACAAATGACAAGTAAAGATATTTAAATTTTGTTTCTATTTTATTCAGCATTTATTTATATAAACTTAAGCTTAATTTAAGTGTAAACAATTTTACGCATTATTACTATAAAATAAAACTATGTTGGTATTGTCAGATCAAATAATTAATAAAGATCTTTTTAGTATCCGGACTGCTTCTAAGGTCGGCTCTGTAAGTTTGCCGATAATCAATCCTGCCTCGCTCCATATTGATGCTTTTTACTGTCAGTCTATAATTGGCGAGCAGTTAGTTCTACTCGACACCGAAATACGGGAACTTTCAAGAAAAGGATTTATTATAGACGATATAAATAAATTATCTTCGGCCGACGAGCTTTTGCGCTTAAAACCAATAATTGAAATGAATTATATGTTAATTGGCAAAAAAGCTTTTTCCAATAATAAGTACATTGGAAAAGTAAGGGACTATATTATTGATACTAAAAGTCTGTATGTTCAAAAACTACTTGTTGCAAATTTATTTGGAAAAATAATAGACTCAGACAAAAGAGTTATTTCCAGGGATCAGATTATTGAGGTTACGGATAGTGCTATACATATTTCTGGCCCAGAAGAAAAAGTTAAATATCAGCTTTTCAATAAAGCTGGCATGCCTAGCTCTGCTGACTAAAATAACTTTTGATAGTATCGTAGCTGTATCCTTTTGAAAGTAAGTACTGTTTGAGTTTAATTTCATCTTTATATTTAACGGTTAGTCGTTTTTTATCAATAAAATCTAGCATATTTTGGTAATCGTCAATATTTTTGTCTTTAATAGTTTCGTCAATTATTTCTTTACTTACACCTTTAGCAAACAGTTCTGCCTTAATTTTTATAAGGCTCATTTTTTTTGACAATCTCTGCTCAATCCACCAGTTACAAAAAGCTTTATCGTCCTGATATTTTTTATTTTGCATATCCAAGGTTAACTGTGATGCAAAATCAATATCAAGATTCTTCTTTTTAAGATAAATATTTAGCTCTCTAGCAGACCTTGGCCTAATAAATAACCATTCTATTACCCTAGATCTTATGAGCCCTTCATTTGATATTTTTTTTAATACCTGAAGTTCGCCTTCTTCTATTTCTTTATTGATAAATAATTTTTGACTTAAAAGCTGATCTTTGGTTAAAGAAAGTTCATATTTACCATCAATAAATACATTGACGCGATCGTTATTTATTTTTTGATTTGTTAGCCTTGTTATCTTCATAATAATTAATTTAAAAAAATTATACTTAACATTAATAGAGCCCAGATTATCTCAACAAGTAGGCCAATTGGTTTCTCGAACCACTGAATTTTGGCATGAAATTTCGTTAGCGGGTCTCTGTAATCTTTAAAGTCCATCTCGTACTTATACTCTTTGTACCATCTATAAGCCCATATCAAATCTGGTGAAGTGGCAAGAATAAGACAGCCCGATAATAGCCAGGGCTGATTACTTAGAAAAAAAGTCCAAAAAAGAAGTGCTGCAGTTAAAAATGCATCTATTAGTAAATAAAATATAAACCAGCCATTTCTTTTAGCAAGTCCGAAATGTGGTACTGAATCTAAAACAAAATGGCTCAAAAAAGCAAGAGGTAGTGCTATCGGGTTTTGAAGCACTACGCCAATTGCAACTCCAGTTAGGCCATGGTTAATGGCTGTCATTTATTTTAGAGCAGCTTCTCTTACCAACTTATCTATCTTTTTCAGTTGATCAGGGTGATCAATTAAATACTGCTTAGCAGCTTCTCGTCCTTGACCAATTTTTGAACCTTCATACTCAAACCAAGCTCCAGCTTTGCCAACAATGTCATTATTAACAGCAAGGTCTAGGGTTTCACCCTCTTTGCTAATGCCTTGGTTATACATAATGTCAAATTCGGCTTCTCTGAATGGTGGAGCAATTTTATTTTTAACAACCTTAACTCGGACCCTGTTGCCAATCATGTCATCGCCACTTTTAATTTGGCTTATTCTTCGAATATCCATTCTGACTGATGCATAAAATTTAAGGGCATTTCCACCGGTAGTTGTTTCGGGATTACCAAACATAACACCTATTTTCATTCTAAGCTGATTAATAAAAATCACTGTGCACTTACTTTTGTTGATGATTCCTGTCAGTTTCCTTAGCGCCTGGCTCATTAAGCGAGCTTGCAGACCCATATGAGCATCGCCCATATCGCCCTCTATTTCTGCCTGAGGCACAAGTGCCGCAACAGAATCTACGACAATAACATCTACAGCGTTACTTCTAACTAGAGTTTCTACTATTTCAAGGGCTTGTTCTCCGTTGTCGGGCTGAGCAACTAGTAAATTTTTAACATCTACGCCAATACGACCAGCATATACTGGATCAAGTGCGTGTTCGGCATCTATAAAAGCTGCCGTTCCACCCGCTTTTTGAACTTCTGCCAAAGCATGTAAAGTAAGAGTAGTTTTACCACTACTTTCCGGTCCGTATATTTCAATAATTCTACCTTTTGGTATACCACCACCAAGCGCTATATCTAGGCCCAAGCTACCCGTTGAAAAAGTCTCAACATCTATTTTATGATCTTCCCCCAGTTGCATAATGGCACCTGCGCCAAATTGTTTTTTAATTTGATCGACTGCTAAGTTCAAAGCTTGATCTTTGCCACCACCAGTTACTACATTATCTTGCTTGGTATCTTTCTTACCTGCCATACTTACCCCTTTTCTAAACAGTTATTATAAAGTATTTTGCACCGCTAAGCTGGCATCGCTGAAAAAAATACAATAATAAAGTTTTTTAGTAGTAAAATTGAAGTATACTTTATCATAAGCAATATGAGAATATCTGATCGTATAGTAGAAGAAATTATTCAAGCAGCCGGTAAAATTACACCCGAGCAGCTCGAAGCATATAAAGAACAAGGCAAGAACGAGAAGAAACCGCTCCAGGACATTGTTCTGGCTACTAATGCAATTACCGAAAAAGATCTAACGAAAGCATATGCCGAAATTATTGATATTCCCTACATAGATATAGATGTCAAAGACCTAGATAAAGAAATAATGCACATAATTCCAGAAAGAATTGCCCGGCAATACAATGTTGTTGTTATCGGTGTAGACGACAAAGATCATAAATTGCTAGCAATGGACGACCCAGACGACATTCAAGCTATTAGCTTTTTGCAAAAAGAGCTTGGTAATGATGTCCGAATATTTGTTTCTACCCACACCAATATATTGCAAGCAATTGATCAGTACCGAGAAAATATCAGCAGTGAAATTACAGAAGTTATATCTGCCGAACAAGAAGAAGAGCAAAAAGGCGAAAAATTCGACCAAGAAGATTTAGCCGAAGATTCGCCGGTTGCCCAAACTGTAAATTTATTAGTTGAGGGAGCTATTAAAACCGGCGCTTCTGATATTCATATAGAACCAAGGGAAACATACATATCTGTAAGGTATCGTATCGACGGAATCTTAAGAGAAGTGAACAAGCTTCCCAAAAATGTCCAGGGAGCACTTGTTTCTAGAATTAAAATTTTGTCTAACTTAAAAATTGACGAAAGAAGAGCCCCCCAGGATGGTCGATTTAAAATTGCAATTAATGGCCTAAAATACGCACTCCGCGTCTCTACTCTGCCAATTACCGATGGAGAAAAGGTAGTAATGCGTATTCTTAACGAGTCTTCCAAGGCTCTGACATTAGAAGAATTGGGTTATTGGGGCAAGGCTCTGGACACAATTAATCATGGAATAGTCCAGCCTCACGGTATGATTTTAGTTACCGGACCAACAGGTTCTGGTAAATCAACTAGCTTGTTTAGTATCCTTAGTTTGCTTAATAATCCGACTGTAAACATCTCAACTATTGAAGATCCAGTTGAGTATAAAATTCCGGGAGCTAACCAAACTCAGGTCAACGTTCAAGCTGGCATGACATTTGCAGCAGGTCTTAGGGCTCTACTTAGACAAGATCCAAATATAATTATGGTTGGAGAGATTAGAGATGGAGAAACCTCGGGCTTAGCCGTGCAAGCAGCCCTTACTGGACACTTAGTCTTTGCAACTCTTCACACAAATAACGCCGCCACTTGCCTGCCCCGTCTTCTAGATATGGGCATAGAGCCATTTTTGATTGCCTCTACAGTAAGAGCGGTTGTTGGGCAGAGGTTAGTTAGACGTCTTTGTAAAGCATGCCGAGAGCCAGTTCAACCTGACGCTGAAACAATCAAGAAAATTAATAAAACGTTCAAAATTAAGTCCAATGAGGATATGAAAAAAATTAATGAGCTTGAGAAGCTTGCAATAGCAGGTGGCATTGGTACTAATAGCGAAAATCAAAATGATCCCAACAATAAACCGTCAACTAGCACATCGGCTATTACAAGACTATTCAAAGCAAAAGTAGGCGGGTGTGAAGAGTGTGGACACAACGGCTACAAAGGTCGTATGGGTATATATGAAGTACTTGGAAATTCAACTGATATTGAAAAACTTATTATAAGTAATGCTACTAGTGAAAGTATTGAAAGCCAAGCCATTAAAGAAGGAATGGTTGTTATGCAACTTGATGGATTTATTAAAGCACTTAGAGGCCAAACTACAATAGAGGAAATATTAAGAGTAACTGCAGAAAACTAAACGACAAGCAAATCTTTACTATATTTGATAAGACGTCTAGTATATAAACATAAGCGATGGGCAAATTCAAATACAAAGCACTAACCAAAGATGGCCGAAAAGTAAACGGTAATATCGAGGCGTCGAGTAAAGAGTCGGCTATAGAAACTCTTCACAAACAAGGCTTTACGCCCCTTGTAGTAAAAGACGGCACAAAAAAAGGTGAAATTGCATTTTTAACTTCAAAAAAAGTCAAGTCTAAAGATATTGTTGTTTTTACCAGGCAAATGTCTACTATGATTTCTGCGGGCGTTCCGCTAACAAAAGCCATGGCCACACTGGAAGAACAAACGGATAGCGCATATTTTAAACAAGTTATTAACAACTTATCAAAAGATATTGAAGGTGGAACTACTATAGGTGATGCTATGGCCAAATACCCAAATGTCTTTGACGAAGTTTATGTGAATATGGTTAAGGCGGGTGAAGCTGGTGGTATTTTAGATGATATTTTGAAAAGACTAGCCATTCAAGCGGAAAAAAACGAGACTATGAAAAAGAAAATTAAGTCAGCCATGACTTACCCGACTGTTATTAGCTTTATTGCTGTTGGCGCATTTTTTGCAATTACAATGTTCATATTGCCTCAAATAGGAAAAGTCCTAAAAGATCTTGGCGGCCCCGATAAAAAGCTACCCCCGCTTACCCAATTTATGCTTAGCATGAGTGACTTTATGCAAAATAATGCCGTTATTATTATCATTTTTCTAGTAGTTGGGGTTTTTCTTTTAAGAAGATATATAAAAACACCAAAGGGCCAGTACAAGTTCCATTCTCTTTTGCTTAAAATTCCAGTAGTCAAGGACATTGTAACCAAGATTGCAGTTGCCCGTTTTGCAAGAACATTCTCAAGCTTGCTTTCATCGGGTGTTAGTGTGCTTGAAGCTATTAAAGTTACTTCAGGGGCCATTGGAAATAAGGTTATAGAAAAAGAACTGAATGAAGCAGCCAAGGCGGTACAGGGTGGGCATCAACTATCGGATCCCATACTTCAAAGTAAACATTTCCCAAAAATAGTTGGACAAATGCTAGCCATTGGTGAGGAAACTGGAGAGATTGACCAGATACTCGTTAAGGTAGCAGATTTCTATGAAGAAGAAGTCGAAACTATGATAGACGGGCTGAGTTCAATAATTGAGCCTGTTATGATTGTTACGCTAGGTGGAATGGTGGGTCTACTTGCCGCTTCGGTAATGGGCCCATTGGCATCGGTTGGCAACAGTATAAGTGCCGATTCTTAAAAAACATCAAATAAATATTGACTGAATTGTAATTCTGTTTATAATCATAAGCAAGATACATACTCTAAAAGGTATGTGTATCTGGTAAAAATAAGAAAATAACATAACTAGGAGGGTGGGCATACACTATGACCTCACGAAAACTTAAACAATCTGGTTTTACAATTGTAGAACTACTAATTGTTATAGTCATTATCGGTATCTTAGCTGCTATCGGTTTTGTTAGCTATAGCAACGCAACAAAGAAAGCAAGGGACACAGAAAGAGAAAGCGATGTAAAGGCAATCGCAGCTAAAGCAGAAGAATACTATGCATCTGACGCTACAAACGCCGGTACATACCCAGCTGACTGTGCTACTCTTCAGGGCTTAAGCGGTCTAACAGCCGACACTTTCCACGCACCAAAGGGTGCTGCTGGAGCTAACTGTGCAGCCACAGGAACACCAGCATCTAACAATGACATATATGTATATGCTCTAAGCACTACATCTGGTCAGCCTAAGTTTACTATTACCTACTTCAGCGAATCAGGAAACGCTACAAAGGTATACAACTCAACCGAGAAAAATCCTTAGTATTAAGACATAGTCTTACTATAAATAAAACCCCTCGCCAAGAGGGGTTTTTAAATTAAATATCAGCGTGCTTATGGTAAAATATACTTACAATTATGAAAAACAAAGGTGGGAAAAAACAAAAAGGCTTCACCATCCTAGAGGTGCTAATTGGAATGGTAATTATTGCAGTCCTAATTGTCAGTGCTGCTAGTACTTATATAGCTCTTCAGTCTTCGGCAGCTTTAGCTAGACATAAATCAATAGGCACTGAACTAGCCACTAACAAAATAGAGTATTTAAAAGCCCTGCCTTATGATAATTTAGCTGTTGCCGGAGGTGCAATCTACCACCCCTCGCCCCTGCCCGCATCAGAAACAAAGTCAATAAATGGCTATACATATACTATAAAAACAAGTATCAACTACATAGATGATGCCTATGATGGTTGCGGCAATTATGCCAACCAAACAATTAAAGAATCCCTTTGCCGGCACTACCCACCTCCTTCTGGGGCTCCAGGAACTGATTTAAACCCAGCAGACTATAAAATTGCTAATGTAAAAATTTACGGCTACAACAATAAAAAATTTGCAGAGCTAGATACACAAATTGCAGCGCGAGTTGCCGAGACAGATAGTACAACCGGGGCACTCAGCGTTAGTGTAATGGACGATAGTGGCAATCCTATTTCTGGAGCTACGGTACAAACAGTTAATAATACTATTTCTCCGAATGTATTGGTCACAGATAGTACTGATGCAAATGGAAATGCCATTTTCTACGGCCTGCCACCAGACAGCAATGCAGATTATATAATTACAGCTTCTAAAACTGGCTACAGCACTTTGACAACAATCGCATCTAGTGGCTCGCTTAGCGCTACCTACCCCAGCCAAACTATATTTAGCCAAACTGGGTCAAATGTAACACTAGTCCTGAAACCAATGACTACAAATAGCTTAGCTCTGACGACTGTAGATACCAATGGAAATCCACTAAGTGGAGTCCGTGTAGCAATTAAAGGAGGATATAAAAAATATCAAGACACTACTAATACCGAATATTACTATAATAACCAAACACCTTCAGACATTAGGCCAACTTCGGATGCTAGTGGACTAATTTATGTACAAAACCTGGTGCCAGGTGATTATATCTTTTGTGGAGATAGTGGCAATAGTGGCTGCACCATAGGCGGAACTAATTATATTGTTGCTGCTGCGGTAGCAACACAATCAGATCACTCTTTCAACCCCATGAGTGTGCCATCTTTTATGTCTAGCAATCCTTTATACAGTGGTTACAGCCAGCTAATTAGACTTATTCTGACAACAAATACAGCAATGCCAACTATTAAATACATAACCCCTTCTCAGGTAGATCAAGCCAATGTCGGTAATTTTCACTTTATGCTCGAAGGCACAAACTTAACATGCTATTCACAGGGTAATGGGTGTCCAACTACAGTCAGACTAAGAGAACAAGGAGGTCCAACCGCAACTGCCACAAACTGCTATGACGACGAGAATACTTCTGGTATAAAAATGGAATGTGACATTGACCTATCTTCCATGAGCTCTGGCATGAAGTATTTAGAAATTTCAAATACCGGGGGAACACTGTCTATCCCATTTTGGGCTGAAGCCAAGGGGGGCGTTAGTGTATCACTCTAATAAACAACATGGTTTTACAATTACTGAGCTAATTATGGTTGTGGCAACTGCAGCCTTATTGGTCACTGCTTTAGTTGGATTTTTTAATGGAAATATAAATCAATATTTTAGACTACAGGCCGATGGTCTTGCTTACAGCGAAATTACTCAAAATACCCAGAGAATTGCAAAAGTTATTCGAGGCTTAAAGTATATCGAAGTAGCCGAGCCAGATCGATTAGTTGGCTATTCATACTTTGCCCCATCCGAGCAATACACTTCAAAAATAACTTACGAACTAGTCGATAGCAATACCAAGATGCAGGCTACAGTTGTTCCAATGACTGCCGACTACCCCTTGGGTACTCTAATATCTGGCCAAACTAGAACGGTTACAATTGTTAATAGTTTCTTTAAAAAGACTGGCGTAAACACATTCGAATATCTAGATGCCTCTGGTAATACAATGGCATTTCCTATAGATGCATCGAACATTAATTCCATAAAAAGTGTTCGCATTAAATTAAATGTCAAAGGTTATCAAACCAATTCTAATAATGTTATTAGCAATGAATTAGTAGTAAATTTGCGGAACAGGAAGACTAATCTATGATTAATAAACAAAGTGACCAAAAAGGTTTTATCATTGCGTGGGTTATTTCTTTAATGCTTGCTCTAGCGTTCGTAATATCTGGAGCTTTAAGTGTTATATACCTTAATCTGGGTAATGCGGTTAGGAACAACCAAAGCCAATTAGCTTTTAACATTGCAGATGCTGGAATTAATTATTACCTTTGGCACCTGAATCATGATTCGGCCGATTTTAAAGACGGAAACACTTCTGCGACTGTTATTTCAAGCGGTAAATACTCTGGTTACTATGGCCCGTTTGAGCATAATTACAAAGATGACAATGGGAATATTGTAGGAAAATATACCTTATACATAAAACCTAAAACAGCTGGATCAACAATTGGTGAAATTATATCAATAGGAAAAACCAGTGACGGCAAAGCGGTCAGAACTGTTCAGGCAGACTTGGGCGCTCCATCTTTTGCTACATATGGCCTAGCTACAGCAGGTATGACATGGTTTGGGGCTAATGAATCAGCAGATGGTAAAATTCATTCAAATGTCGGAATAAGAATGGATGGCGCAAGCAACGCCGATGTTACCAGTGCTAGAGCAACTTATGTGCCTTCATCTAGCCTCGGTGGAAATGGATCTACAAGCAGACCAGGTGTTTGGTGCAGCACCTCGGTGACCACACCCGTTAACTGTAATACTCGTTCAAAATCAGACTGGAAATACCCGGTACCTACAATAGATTTTGCAGCAATCGTAGGAGACAGGTGTGAGCTTAAAAAAACAGCATTTATGGCTGATACCACCACTCAAGCTTATGCCAGTGGAACAACGCCATGTTCTAATGTTCCTAATGTTAGAACCAGCGCCTACATACCTCGGTATAGCTCCTCGGGTGCATTCAGCGCTACAACAGGATATCTTATCGAACTAAATAACAATAATACTTATAACTTATCTAGAGTAACCAACGAAACCTACACATACAGTAGTGCTACAAACTATACCAGCCCTTATACTGCAGCCCTAACCAGAACTAGCGTCGCTACTAATATACCAATACCGTCAGAAGGTGTAATTTTTGTTGAAGATAATTTATGGATTCGAAGCAACACACAATTCAGAGGAAGAGTGACAATAGTTGCATCAAGACAGGCAGATTCAAATACTGCCAACATAATCGCAGCAGATGATATTGAATACTCGACAAAAAATGGACAAGATGTACTAGGCTTAATAGCAGAAGGTAGTTTTTTAATTGCCCCTTATGCACCACCAAAACCAGATGCAGCTACTAGTAATTTTCCATTTAAATTACATGCTGCAATTATTTCTGGTGGCGATGTTAGGTTTCCATCTAGCTACATGACAAGAAATGTTACAGAATGGACAACTAGCACACGGCGCATGGAATATTTTGGATCAATAGGCATGACCAACGAAAGCGGAGTATGGACTTGGTCTACAAGCTCTGGAAGTTCTACGGTAGCCGGATTCCAGTACAACACAACAAGCTATGACTATAACCTACTGTACGCCCCACCCCCACACTTCCCAATAACTGATACATATAACATACTAAATTGGCGCGAAAAAATAACTACGCCATAAGGCGGTATGGTAAAATAAACCATAAGGATTAAAAATACAAATGAGCGTGGGAAACATATATACAGACAAGCCATCATTCGGACTTGATATTGGTTCTAGTACCATTAAAGTTATGCAGATAGATAGCCAGAAAAATAACCTTAAAATTACTGGTTATGGAGCTGTAAGTTTCGAGCCCAAAATAATGGACAACGGCATTATAGTTGACCTTGAAGGTATGGCTAAAGCAATAAAGAGCTTATTCGATAATCACTTAATAGGAAAAATCACCACTAAAAGAGTTGCTATGTCACTGCCTACTAGCCGCACTTATAGTCGGGTACTCACACTGCCAAAGCTTTCAAAAAAAGAGCTACAAGAAGCTATTAAGCTAGAGGCTGAACAGTACATTCCCGTTCCGATTGACGATTTATATATAGATTTTGAGAATGTAGGTATAAGCGGCGAAAACTATGACTACTTTATGGTAGCTATTCCCAAAGCCATAGTAGACTCATACATGCAATTAGCAGATATATTAGGGATTGAAGTGTCTGTACTGGAAACAACAATGAATGCTTCTAGTAGGCTAGTATCTCAAGCAGAAGAAATAAATAGCGCATCTTTATTCATTGATTTTGGTTCAGTTTCTGCAGATCTAACAATATACGACGGAAAACCAATTGTAACTGGTACGGTTCCCGGCGGTGGAGCAACTTTTACTAATATTATTGCCCAAAAATTAAATGTTAACGAAAGAGTCGCAACAACTATAAAAAGTAAGTATGGACTTGGGGTGTCTAAAAAACAAAAAGAAATAAACGAAGCTCTCAAACCAGCACTAAGTACACTTATTAAAGAAGTTAAAAAAATGCTCCGTTATTATGAAGATAAAACTGCCGGAAAAAGAAGCATAAAACAAATTGTTACGCTGGGCGGAGGCGCTAACATGCCCGGTCTAAACGACTATCTAACCTCTGAGCTTAGAATGCCCACAAGGATGTGCCACCCCTGGACTCATATTAGTTTTGGGAAACTTCAACCTACTAGCGATGTTGAGAAAACTATGTATGTAACAGTTGCCGGTCTTGCACTTATTGACCCTAAGGAGATATGGAAATGATAAATCTCCTACCGTATGACTACAAAGAGCAAATTTTATATGCCAGAAAAAATAGGCAACTAGTTAAATGGAGTGTAGCCCTAGGCATTGCTATGTTTATAGTAATCGCCGTATCAGCCATTGGTACTATTTTTCTATACAAAACAACAAAAGATTACGAAAAGATAGTTTCTACAAATAAAAGCTCTTTAGAGGAAAAAAACTTAGAAGCAGAATATAAAGACATGGAAAAACTTTCTGCCAATTTTAAAACAGTTGTTGACATAGCTAGCCAACAACTTATTTATTCACGAATACTTAAGGCCATAGCTCCCCTGCTGCCTGCAGACACCGAACTAAATGGCCTAGAGCTCACTCAAGGACAAAGCGGTGTAGAGATTAAAATTAATGGCGCGAGTCAAGAAACCTTAACTCAGGCATTTATAAACCTTTCATCTAAAAACAATGGTATTTTTGAAAAGGCAGATTTTAATAATGTTAGCTGTAAAGAAATAAGTACTAGCGCAGAACAACAATATCCATGTACGGCTAGTATAAAGGGTCTTCTAGCTAAAAACTCTAGCTTCTACTTTATAAATTCAGGCGGTAAACAGTAATGAATGCTAAAAAAGTATACATCTCGTTAATTGTAATTATAGTACTGCTTGTAATAGCTACAGCTGGAGTATTTTACGGTGCAAACGTTATGCTTAAAAAAAGCTCAACTAAACTAAGTCAGCTCAAAGTTGAAAACGCAGTTTTAGAACAAAATGAAAAGGTTTACCAAAAAGCTAAAAATGATCTTCTTAAATACGAAGACCTGAAAAATGCGGTAGATGAAGCATTGCCAAAAGAAAAAGATCAGGCAAAGGCTTTGAAAGAACTGATCCAAATAGCATCTACAACAGGAGTGAAAATTGAAAAAATAGAATTCACAGACTCTACCCTCGGTGATAAAGCAAAAGCCACAGGAAGCAATCCCAGCGCCTCAAGTTCAGCGGTAACCCAGGCTAAGCCAATAGCCGGAATATCAGGCGTTCAGGGTATTGAAATGAAAATTACGCTTGCCGGACCTAACGATAAAACTTCAATAAATTATAATAGTTTTATAAATTTCCTTGATTTAGTTAGTAATAATCGCAGAAGCATGCAAATTTCTAACTTAAATATTCAGCCAAATTTAAAAAAAGCAGATTTAACAATTAACATATTTGTAAAGCCATGAATGATATATTAGAAAACTTAAATAAATACCTAGAACCTATTAAAAATTTTTTTGATAAGTACCTAGCTTACATATATTTTGCAATCGTTGCCGCGATGGTTGGATTTATTATGATCAGGGTAAGTTCTTTAATTAACTCAGATCCAAGCATCCAACAAGAAACTACGGTAAAAATTATTAATATTAACTCGGACCAAGCCGAAAAAATTCGGGGTCTTCAGGATTTAAATATAGACGCAAGCCCCAATGCTAACTCTGGTAGGGAAAATCCATTTCAGTAACCATTACTTTGTTCAGTAACTTGTCTTCTTCAGGGTATTCATAGTGCATAGGCTTAAGGCTATTTCTATAGCTTCCTGCTTGGCCTGTAGAAATCAAAAAATCGTCTTTGGCATCTAAAATAATTTTTGAAACTTTATTAGGGTCCGGGCAATAACTAAAAACAAAATTTGCCTGTTCACCAGCGGTTTCTATTTTAACTGTTCCAAAATTGAATAAATTTGCGAAAAAACCTTTTTGATGACTAGTAACATCTTCTACATTAGCAAGTGATATTTGGGATACCTTTCTGTTATATATGCCCTGCTGTAATACCTGTATTACGTTTCTATCAGTAACAGTCAGTCTGGATTGTCTATAGACAAAAGTTGCTACGGCGATAATTAAACATAAAATTACAATACTAACAGAAGCAAAAAATGCTACAACAGCATAGGCGGTGGTACTGCCGAAAACTGTTGGTAATAACAGGCCAATTATTAACATAGCAACTATAAAGCTAATAAATGCGGCAACAAACATTATAATTAAAGCAAATGGATGCTGATAAGCAATAGCCAATATGTGCTCATTTTGGTCAATATTATCCATGGATCTGACTTCAGATGCATTTTTGTACTTCGGCCCAAAAATTAGCTTATCCATTCCAAGCTCATTATAGCAATGAAAAAATCTAAGAAATACTAGGATTTTTTTTGCCTAGATGCTTATAGGCCTTATGAGTAACTTTTCTACCCCTGGGTGTGCGCTCGATAAACCCAATTTGCATTAAATATGGTTCATAAAAATCTTCAACCGTAGATCTTTCATCGCCAAGAGATGCAGCTATAGTGTCAACCCCTACGGGACCACCGCCATAATTATCAATAATAATTTCAAGTAGCATTCTATCGGACCTATCTAAACCTATTTCGTCTACCTCTAGTAAAGAAAGAGCCCTATCTGCCTGATTGGTATCAATAATTCCGTCGCCGTTTATATCAGCATAATCTCTTACTCTTTTAAGTAATCTGTTAGCTATTCTAGGAGTCAACCTAGAACGGGTCGAAATCACATGGGCAGCTTCAGGCTTTATATCTATGCCTAATATGTCAGAAGATCTGTGAAGAATTTTCGATATTTCATCAGTATTGTAAAATTCTAAACGATGTATTATTCCAAATCTATCTCTAAGTGGTGCCGCTAAAGAACCAGTTCTAGTTGTGGCTCCAATTATTGTAAATTGAGGCAAATCTAGTCTTAGGCTCCTGGCGCTAGGCCCTTTTCCTAGCATAATATCTAACTTGAAATCTTCCATTGCACTATAAAGCACTTCTTCGACTGATCGATTTAACCTATGAATTTCATCAATAAACAGAATGTCACCATCTTGAAGATTTGTAAGTAAACTAGCTAGATCACCCGATCTTTCTATAGCCGGCCCACTAGTAACTCTAATTTGTGCACCCATCTCATTAGCAATAACCGTAGCCATGGTTGTCTTACCTAAGCCCGGCGGACCATAAAGTAAAACATGATCTATCGGCTCTTGGCGTTTTTTTGCGGCGTCTATGGCAAGCTTAAGATTCTTTTTAAGGTTTTCTTGTCCAATATATTCACCAAAACTTTTTGGTCTTAGTGAATTTTCATTTTTTTCCTCCACCTCGTCACTGGGTCCAGGATTTACTATCCGCTCTATCATCTTGAATTGCTCCTAAGGACAGTTTTTATTTTTTCTTCAACAGACAGAGCAGGATCTAATTTAGACAATGCTTGCGTTGCGTCATAGGAGCTGTATCCCAAGGATACCAAAGCCTCAAAAGCCTCATCATTATTGGCAGAAAGCTCACTAATAACAATATTGTCTGAATCAGATAATCCCTCAAATCCAATTTTATCCTTAAGATCTACAATTATTCTTTCCGCCACTCTCTTACCAACACCACTTGCTGCTTGGAGATACTTAATATTACCCTGAGATATTGCTTTTTTAATTTCTTGGGCACTACCTATATTCATAATTGAAACCGCCATTTTCGGCCCTACCCCATTGACCGTTACAAGTTTTTCAAAAAAATGTTTTGTGTCGTTATCCAGAAAGCCAAACAGATCATGAGATTGCTCTCTTATATTTTCGTATATAAAAAGCTTAGCTTCTCCGCTTTGCTCAATATTATTTAGGTCATTTGTATTCATATATACCTGGTAACCGACCCCATTAACTAACAATACGACCGAGTCTAGATTTTTATTTTCTACAATTCCATGAAGCTGAACAATCATAACATATAGTATATCAGGGTCGCTGCATAGAGTGGGTTAAGGCAGCAGCCAATGCGTCCGCGCAATCATCTGGCTTGGGCCTTTCGCTTAAACCTAGCATTATTTTTACCATTTCTTGAATCTGAGATTTATCGGCTTGGCCATAACCAGTCAGCGCCTGTTTTATTTGCAGAGGCGTATATTCGGCAACTGGCACCCCCAAATTCGTCGCAGCAAGAAGCATAACCCCTCTAGCATGGCTAACACTTATGGCCGTGGTAACATTCCTGGCAAAAAATAATCTCTCAACCACAACAACATCGGGGTTGTTAGTTTTAATAATTTCAAGCAAAGAATCATAAATAGTCTTAAGTCTTAACTCCAAAGCCTGATGAGCTGGAGTTCTAATAACCCCGGCTTCAATCATTTTGTGTTTATAGCCGTCTGTATCAATGACGCCAAAACCTACTATTCCGGTTCCAGGATCAATACCCAGAACCCTCACTTAAACCTCTACACTATCTGCAATTTCGAAGTTAGTATGAGTAGATACGACGTCTTCCATTTCTTCTATGGCATCAATTAAATTCATAGCCTTGCGCGCAGTCTCTGAATCGGAAATTTCTATAACGCTATTCGGCACAAAAGTTAGCTCTGCCTCAAGAAGCTCTATATTGGCTTTAGTAAGATTATCTCTTACTTTTGCTAGTTCTTTTGGATCGGTGTAAACCTGAATCTCATTATCGTCTTCTACGGCATCTTCTGCACCGGCATCTAGAATGGTTAAAATTAAATCGTCGCCGCTTCCCTTAACTCTAATGCTTCCTTTTCTGCTGAATTGAAATGATACAGCTCCACTTTCGGCAATATTTCCGCCTTTTTTATTGAAAACATTTCTTACTTCTGGGTAGGTTCTATTTAAGTTATCTGTAGCACATTCAACAAGTATTCCTATTCCTCCAGGACCATAGCCTTCATACATAACTTCCTGAAGCTGAGCAGCAGATTTGTCTGCAGCTCTTGCTATAGCGCGATCAATATTTGCATTCGGCATGTTAGAGGCTTTGGCCTTTTCTATTGCCATAGCTAAACTAGGGTTAGTAGTAGGATCGGTGCCCTTTTTTGCCGCTACGGCAATTAAGTTACCAATTCTAGTAAATACAGCACCTCGTTTGGCGTCATTAGCTGCTTTCTGTCTTTTAATTGTTGACCACTTTGAATGTCCAGACATATAAAAACCTCATATTTTAATAATTCTTTATTTATATTTTAACAGATTGGAGTCTCTTTCTGAGGCCAATGTAAAATATTAATATAGAACCATAAATAAGTAGCATCGCAATAAAGCCAACGGAAACAAGTTTGTACGCACCCGGAACTGTTGCTAGTTTTTCAGTAATTAATATCATAAGGTTCAACAGCAGCCTGGCTGGAATTGCCAAATACGCTGATAGGTTTGGCAAAATAGCTCCTATCAATCCTGCTATAAATGAAAAAAACATAGCTAAAGGAACAAGTGGCACGATGATTATATTTGCTATTATTCCAATTAAAGAAACTCTGCCAAAAATCATCATAATGAGTGGAGTGGTCATAAGCTGAGCCGAAAATGATTCGACGGCCATAGACGCAAAACCGTTATTATTTTTTATTCTAAACAAACTAATTAATATGGGTGCAATAATTAAAATTCCAACAAAGGCCAAGAAAGACAGGTACCAACCTATATCAGACCAAATATAGTATGGATTATAAAAAGCCGTTATCGATGCTACCAATAGAATAAGTAGAGCGGGTCTAATTTTTCTGCCAAAATACCATGCAGTCAAACTTAAAAATGAAACAAGCGATGCTCTAACTATTGATGGAGAAAATCCACTAATTAATATAAATCCGTATATTAGTAGTAAAGAAATAAATAACAATTGAAACCTAGAAAGCTTAGAGCCAATTCGTCTGACAAAATTAACAATTATCGTTAAGTTATATCCACTAACAGCAACAATATGGACAAGCCCAACAATTGTTAATGCTTCCATTAAATATTCCGGTAACAAGCTTCTTTGACCTACTAAAATACCTATAGCAAAGCTTGCAGCCGGTTCCGGCAAAGAAGTTTCAATGCCAATAATAAATTTAGTGCGAATATTATCAATTAGCGAATTGGTAGTAGCAATTACATTAATATCAGCATAAGACATTGAAGCCTGTCTACTGCCGACACTCGGATATAGTTTTCCAGTAGCCTCAACTAGGTCGTAACGATAAACCGCCGGGGAACCAAATCCCTTAATTTTTACTTTTCCGGGGATGCTTTTGCCGTCAACTTTAACTGAACCAACAGTAAATTCCAGTTGAGAACTGTCAGAATAAAAACCATCCTCAGAAGCAATGCCAGTGATTGTTACTTTTTTATAGTAAAAATCTTGATAACTAAGGTTTTGCTGTTGTAGTAAACCTCCCCTGTACAGACCACCCGCAAAAGCCGCTAAACAAACGGTAAATATAAATGCTGTTTTAAATCTGTAAAAAATTACAGCAAGCAGTGAAAATATAAGGAAATAATATAAACTAATAGGTTCAAAATATTTAGATATAAAAAGACCAAAAAGTAAAAAAATACAGATAAAAATTAATGTGTTTGTTTTTGTCAGAGCCATATCTAGTTATTACTAAATATAAACTAAAGAAGGCAACATTTACAATTTTACTTGTTCGTGATATATTAACCCCTGTTGTTTTAATAAAACATATGGGCCCATAGCTCAGCCGGTTAGAGCACCTGCCTTTTAAGCAGGGTGTCGTGGGTTCGAGCCCCACTGGGCCCTCCAATATAAATGCTCCAGTACTTCTGGAGCATTTTTATTTGTGCTTTTTATCGTGCTTAGAAATATGAACGCTTTTATGAAAAACAAAATAAAAAAGCGAGCCTAGTAATCCTGCAACTACTGCTACGCCTATAAAATTATCTAAAGTCTGATACAAACTAAGATTTTCGATTGTGTTTTTTTGATCGTATGAAAGCTTTGAAACTACTAAAAATGTAGCCACGAGCGATGCAGACGCCCCTACGACTATATTAAATATTAAATCTTTAGGCTTAGATGTTTTTCTGTACAGAAAAAGCACCAGTACTGAACCAAAAATTAATATAAATATTTGAACAATGCTGTACATTGGTAGAGACAAACCGGTGAATATTGAATTTAAAAATTTTGTCGTTTCAACAGATACTTGTTTTGACGCCAACTCGCCTGCAATCAACAATAAATATCCATAAACCGCGTTCGACCTAAATGCCAGTGGTACAAATAGAAACAAAAATGCCGATAAACCTAAAATAACGTATAAACTTATCATCTATAAATTAAGCATAACATTTATTTATTGAATATCTTGAAATATATCACCCATTTTTATTCCATATTTTTTTACTGCACCTGAATTTAGTTCCAATATATACTTAGAGTTTTGTTCTATTTGAAAGATCTCTGGATATGATTCTGGACTCAAGCCTTCCTTTATACCAACTACCCTTGCGGTATCGTCTAGCCAAATTACATCAATTGAAAAATTCATATCTTTCATCCAAATTTTCCAATTACCAGATGTATCATATACAAACAACATTCCTTGGTTGGATGGCAAAAACTTACTTCCAGAAAGACCCTTTTCTTTGTCTTTTTCGGAAGTTAATTTTTCAATAAATATTTTATTACCATTAACAGTAATACTATCAAGTTGATGACCGCCTTTGTACAAGGCAATCAGCAATAAAATAGACAAACCAAAAAACAAACTAAAAATAATGTATCTTTTTTTAGGCACCAATTTTGTCTTTTTTATGTCTTTGTTTGGCATTTCTTTCTATGTATTCAATTATTTTCGTTGCTACATCCCTGTTTGTTATTTTCTCTATTCCAAACCCGGGGCTGGAATTAACCTCAAGCACCAGCGGACCTCTTGAACTTCTCATCATATCTACGCCACACACAGGCAAATTCATTGATTTCGCCGCTCGGACTGCTGTCTTAATTTCTTCGTCTGTTAGCTTAACGGCCTTGCCCTCACCACCCTGGTGTAAATTTGATCTGAAATCATCATCTAGGCTCTGCCTTTTGTAACTAGCTACTACTCTTTTGCCCACTACAAATGCTCTAATGTCCGTTCCTGCAGATTCTTTGATAAATTCTTGAACTAAAAAGTTCACACCTTCAACATAAAACGCCTGCATTACAGCTTGGGCTGCTTTTTTGGTTTCTGCTAATACAACACCATTTCCGTGAGTACCCCTAGCAACTTTAATAATTAGCGGGGTACCGCCGGCTTGCTCTATAACATCATCAAAATCTGCAGTATCTCTTGCAAACACAGTCTTAGGAACTCCTACTCCTGCTTTTGCTAGTAGTTGGTAGGCACGCAGTTTATCGCGTGAACGGTTTATAGCTATTGAACTAGCTGTAGTATATGTGCCCTGCATTTCAAATTGCCTAACAACTGCTGTACCATATTTTGTATAGCTTTGAGCAATTCTAGGTATCATGACATCAAATTTTTCTAACGGCTCTCCCTTGTAGTGCACAACCGGGTTATTTTTTTCTACGCCAATATAACATTTAGCGTAGTTAATAATTTTGACTTCATGCCCTCTTTCTAGAGCAACTTCTTTAAGCCTCTTAGTGGAATAGTTCTTTGATCCTTTTGATAAAATTGCAATCTTCATAATATATCCTTAATCTGATGGGTCTACCAGAAATTTTCCTCTTAAAAATTTTCTGCCAATAATTACTTCGTAGTTCATACTAGATCTGTCGGTGAGAGAGATTTTAATTTTCCTTTTACTGCCTTTTATTCTGACAAAAGTATTAATAAAAAACCTCTGCTGCTTTTCACCATTAGAACTTTTAACATACTTAACTGAAAAGTTATCATTCCAAATAGTTTTTTTACTGTTAAATGGCTTAAAGCTAAGGTGATACTTCCCGTGCCTGTTAATGATTTTAATATTAGATGCATGGAGCGCACCGCTATCTGCGCCGGTATCAATTTTGGCCAATACATATTCATCGCTAAGTTCTGGGAACTTAACTTTTTCATAAATTTTAAGCGTAGGTAATTTATTCATGAAGATTTAGGCTTAGAATAGCACATTAAATTGTATAAAAACATCTTATACTATATCATTTTTTTTAATATTTGTAAATATTATTGGTTGGCTTTAACTACTCTTAAGAAGACTAGGCCAATAACTGCAAAGACAATTAATAAAATCATGATTATCATGGTAATAAAACCTTGCTGGTTACTTCTCTTCATAAACAACTCTGTCTTTAGATTTTATGAGAAAACGGTCAATTAAGCGCCAAAAATTTGTCTCACTATGTTTATTTACATCTATCTCTGGATGAAACTGAGTGGCAAACAAATTTTTATGCTTATGATGAATTATTTCAATTCCGTCATCACTTTCTGCCAATACAGAAAAACCCGTTCCATCTAGCTCGTCTACAACCCATGCATGTCGCTCATGAACAAACAGGTCTCCATGACCTAGTATTTCATGACCTATATGGTTAAGTTTGACTGGTATATTTTTATGTTGAAGATTATTTAATTTTTTTAGACTTCCACCCATGGCGTAGGCCATCATCTGAAGACCAAGGCATATACCAAATATTGGTACTTTGGAATTTCTAATGAGTTCAAATTCTTGCTCATAGTAATGCTGACCGTTCAGTTCATCTACAACTTCTTGTTTCATGCCACCAGAAAGAATAATTAAGTCGGTATTTTGCGGAACGAATATTTTTTTATTAGGAACATAATCGTAAATTGAATATGTATGGTCTTGAGATATTTTTAAGACTATATTCTCTAAATACTGGCTACCATTGTTAATAATAAATATATTCAATTTATTCCTTTATTTGTTTGATCTATCAATAGATATTTTATCAAAAATTAGCTGAAGAATCTTTTTTTACTTGGTTCTTCTTGAAATTGCTCTAGTAGCTCTTTCTGCTTTTTAGTAAGTTTTGTTGGTGTTTCTACAATAACTGTAACTATATGCGGACCTCTATGGCTGCTTTTTGGATGAGCTACACCATGACCAGAAAGTTTAAAATCTGTTCCGCTCTGCGTACCGGGAGGAATTTTCATGATTACTTTTCCGTCTACTGTTTCTACCGATTTTTCTCCACCTAAAGCAGCAGTAACCATATCTATTTTCTCGTGGCTTAAAATTATATCTCCCTCTCTTGTGAAATGTTTGTGAGGCTTAACTCGAATGTGTATATACAAATCACCCTTAGGGCCATTAACAATTGATTCACCGTATTCGCGAAGCCTAATTGTGGCGCCATCATCAATGCCGGCAGGGATTTTTAAGTCTACTGTTTTTTGTATGCGCTTTACTCCCTTTCCGTTACACACTGAACAAGGTTTTTCTGGAATCTTACCAGAACCATGACACACTGGGCAGCTCTGAGCCTGTTGAATATTACCCAAGATGGTTCTAACGGAAGTTACTACCTGACCGGAGCCTTTACACGTATCACATGTTTTTAAATCGTAACCCGGCTCTGCACCGCTACCCTTGCAGTGTTCACAATCGGAATCTACATTTAGTTTTATGTCTTTCTCAACACCAAAAACAGCTTCTTCAAAACTTAAATCAAGGACGGTTTCTATGTCTCTACCACGCCTTGACCTAGGCCTGCCTCCTCCAAAAAAACTACCGAATATATCACCGAACCCACCGTCGCCAAAGTCAAAATTAACATTTTGTCCATTAAAATTAAATCCTTCAAATGGATTACCACCGGCTCCTGAGTTTCCGCCAACACCCGCATGACCAAACTGATCATACCTTTGTCGTTTTTCTGAATCTTTCAGTACTTCATAGGCTTCGTTTATTTCTTTGAACTTGCTTTCATCACCACCTTCTTTGTCGGGGTGGTGTTGGACGGCAAGCCTTCTGAATGCTTTTTTAATTTCATCTGCAGAAGCATCTTTTGAAACACCTAGGATTTCATAGTAATCTCTTTTTGCCATGATTTATATAATACTCCCTTTGTACTGCAATGATCGAATCTGCATTTGCATATTATAGTAACGATTATCACCTTCTAAGTAGCTATCTCCGTCTATTTTAAAACCAAGCTTTTCATAAAACTGACAGTTAGTCGCCAAGCATCTTAGTGTTAGATTATGTAACTTCATATTTTTAGATTCATTTATTAAATATTCAACTAATGATTTACCTACCCCAGAGTTTCTATGCTTGGGGTCTGTGACAACTCTAGTAATTTTTCCACTATTATTGAGAACATCTAATCTCGCTGATCCGACTATAACATTATTAATTTCATAGACAATTAAAAGACCCTTAGTGTCGCCAATTTCTAGAACATTCTTATAATTTTTTAAATAACTTAGACACTCTTTTCGATGCATAAGGATGGCTTCGTAGTCACGGCTACTAGCCATCCTTATAAAATTAAATTGACTATTTTTCTGGTTTTTCGTCAACAACTTCGCCTTCTACTGGACCGTCATTTTTTTCTTCACCGGCTGGTGGAGTTGCCTGTTCATATAGCTTCGCACCAATTGGCATCAATTTATCATTTAAATCTTTAGCAGCTTTTTCAATATCATCCTTGTTGGTGCTATCTAAATGCTTTTTAGCTTCTTCAACCGCTTCATCTAGGGCTTTTTTGTCTTCTTCGGACAATTTATCGCCGTTGTCATTTTTGAGTTTTTCTGCCTGGTAAATTGAGTTCTCTAAAGTGTTTTTAGCATCAACTGCTTCTCTTTTCTTTTTGTCTTCTTCGGCATGTGATTCAGCTTCTTCGGCGGCTTTTTCTACATCTTCCTTAGACAAGTTGCCGCTACCAGAAATGGTTATACTTTGCTCTTTGCCAGTACCTTTATCTTTAGCAGAAACATTTAAAATGCCGTTAGCATCAATATTAAAGGTTACTTCAATTTGAGGAATTCCTCTTGGTGCTGGTGCAATACCGTCAAGAATAAACCTTCCCAAGCTCTTATTGTCTGCGGCCATTTCTCTTTCACCTTGAAGGACATGTATTTCAACTTGTGGCTGATTATCGGCCGCCGTGCTGAAAACCTCGCTTTTACTTGTTGGGACCGTAGTATTTCTGGTAATTAGCTTTGTGCTTACCCCACCCATAGTCTCGATACCAAGAGATAGAGGAGTTACATCAAGAAGTAGTACATCTTTTACATCTCCAGCTAAAACACCGCCCTGGATTGCCGCTCCAATAGCAACAACCTCATCTGGGTTAACACCTTGCATTGGGTCTTTGCCAAATATTTTTTTAACTTTTTCTTGGACAGCAGGCATTCTTGTCATGCCTCCAACTAAAACTACAGCATCAATATCGCTAGTTTTTAGGCCAGCATCTTTAAGTGCTTTTTCACAAGGTATAGCTGTTTTATCAACCAGTTCACCCACTAACTGCTCTAGCTTAGCTCGAGTTAGTGAAGTTTCGTAGTGCATTGGGCCGTCTGCGTTAGCAGTAAGAAACGGTAAGTTAATATTTACTTCATTTGTTGTACTTAGTTCAATTTTAGCTTTCTCTGCTTCATCACGAAGTCTTTGCATAGCAGCTTTGTCGTCTGTTAAATCAACTCCGTTTTGCTTTTTAAAATCATCAACAAAGTAATTAACAATAACTCTATCAAAATCAGCACCACCCAAATGAGTATCTCCATTTGTGCTTTTTACTTCAAATACTCCGTCACCAAGCTCTAGAACTGAGACATCAAAAGTACCACCTCCTAGATCATATACAACAATCTTTTCATCACTGGCTTTCTTGTCTAAACCATAAGCTAATGCAGCAGCTGTTGGTTCGTTGATTATTCTTTTCACTTCAAGACCTGCAATTTTTCCTGCATCTTTAGTAGCTTGTCTTTGAGAATCATCAAAATATGCCGGGACTGTAATAACCGCTTCGGAAACAGGTTGACCCAAAAAGCTTTCGGCGTCTGCCTTTAACTTACTAAGCACCATAGCACTAAGTTCTTCTGAGCTATACGACTTATCTCCCATTTTTACTTTTACGCCGTTGCCGGATTTAACAATTTCATAACCTAATAGCTTAATGTCTCTTTGGACTTCTTTATCTTCCCATCTTCTACCAATAAGTCTCTTCATTTCGTAAATAGTGTTTTTTGGATTGGTCACGGCCTGTCTACGAGCCAATTGGCCTACTAATCTTTCGCCACTTTTATTAACGGCTACCACGCTAGGAGTGGTTCTGCTGCCTTCTTTGTTGGATATAATTTCGGGCTTTCCACCTTCCATTACCGCCATAGCACTGTTGGTTGTTCCTAAATCTATTCCTATAATTTTTCCCATTATAATCTCCTTATTTCTTAGTTACTCTTACCATTGCTGGTCTTATTATTCTTTCTCCTAATGAAAATCCAGTCTGCAAAACTTCTGCCACTACTTCGGACTGACCTTGGCTGTCGTCCATTGATACTGCATCATGCAAATTTGGATCGAATTCGTCACCTACTTTGCCGAATTTTACTAATCCAATTTTAGTTAATTCTTTATTAAGCTGGCTGGCTAAAGTATTTATTCCTTTTACCCATTGATGATCTTTTATATCAGACGGCTCGTGCATTATGGCACGATCAATACTGTCGATAACAGGCAGAAGCGCGGTAGCCGCCTGTTCTTTGCCGACTAATATTGCATTTAGCCTTTCTTCTTCTGAGCGCCTTTTGTAGTTAATAAACTCTGCCTGGACCCTTTGAAGATCACTTGTTAAATCGTTTAATAGCTGTTCAACTTCAGACTTTGTAAACAACTCTTCTTGTTTTTTTGTCTTCTTTTGAATCGAATCGTTAGTTGAGGATTTATTACTCTTCAAGACTTCACTCCTTCAATTTATAAATTATTTTCAAGTGCCTGACCGGCATACTTAACAAGATTCATAGTTTGCGCATAATTCTGCCTAGTTGGCCCAACAACCCCTATATAGCTATTATCGCTATATGGGCTGCGGTATTTGCAAACTATTAAACTACAACCACTGCTCTTACCAACTGGATTTTCAGAACCTATGTAAACACTAAGTGGTTTGTTTGGGGCTGCCTCATACAACCATGGCTCCAAATTGTCTAACAATGAAGCGACTTGTTGGACAGCGTTGCCGGCGGCAAATTCTGGTTGCATAAACAAATTAGCTATTCCGCTCATATAAAGCTGATCACCAATAGTACCAATAGCTAAATTCCTTGTAATTTCAACCAAGCTATCTACGGCTGACTTAATAGTTTTTGAAGCCATTCCAGCAGACCTAATACGAGCATCGATCGCTCTCGCACTGCGATCCATGAGTGACATATTATTTTCGCTGGCGTCAGCAAAGTCAGATACTTTATTTACATAATATCTATAGCCTTTGTCAGTTGGAATTCTGCCGGCTGAAGTATAAGGCTGTTCAATGTAGCCCATTTCTTCTAATCTAGCCATTTCAGACCTTATTGTTGCCGACGAAACGCCGAAAAGTTTTGCAAGTAGCAAAGAACCAACAGGTGCTGCAATTTCTGCATACTGCTCAACTATTGATCGTAATATTTGCTCTTGTCTTTCAGTCATTATATTAAATAAAGTGCTTAGTTAACACTACTATGATAGATTAATTAGCACTCTAATGTCAAGAGTGCTAATTTAAATTTCTAAGGAGTTCTTTTAACAGTTTTTTTGAAGTTTTTTGGTTCTCTAAAATTTTTTCATACCTAACAAGGCTGTCTATTTTGTGGACTGTGTCTTGCAAATTATCATTAATAACATAGGTTAGGAAATTGTTATTAATTGCATATTCGAATTCTTTTCTGGCGCTCGTTAATCTTCTTTTTAGCTCCTCTTCAGACAAAAATCCCCTACCTTTTAATCTTTTCATCCATATTTCAAAACTAGGTGGCAACAGAAACACAGGAATAACATTGTGACTAAGTCGTATTATTGAATCACATCCAACAAAATCAATATCTGTAATAGCATACTTGCCCGCACTCTTTGCCCGTCTTAATTCAGCAATATTTATCCCAGAAGCTTGTTGACCGTGAATTACAGCAGCTTCTATGTATTCACCCTTACGAAGCGAATTTAAAAAATCTTTTTCTTCTTTAAACCAGTAAACTTGACCATTTTTTTCAAGCTTGCCATTATTGCGCCTTGGTGATCTTGTAGTGTCAGAAACAATATAGTGGTGATCGCCCAATTCTACTAAGTGATTTATTACCGAATTTCTGCCGGCCGCCGTAGGCGCGACTAAAAGTGTCAATTTTATTTTGCTTAATTCATTAATAATGACCCTTTTTGGCTCATAGTTTTTCAATAAAAGCTTAATACGATCTAAATTTAGTTTATTGTCTAAGCCCTTACTCATATCTATACTATATGTTAATAATTGCATTATACGAAAGGATTTAGCAATGACTAAGGCGTTTGATTTTAAGCTAAAAGATCAAAACGAAAACACTGTTTCTCTTTCTGACTTCAGCGGCAAATGGGTAGTATTATACTTTTACCCTAAAGATGATACGCCTGGCTGCACAAAAGAGGCGTGCAACTTCAGAGACGGCAGGGCCGTTCTAGAAGAACTGGGAGCAGTTGTGATTGGTATTTCTAAAGATAGCGTTTCGAGCCATAAAAAGTTTAGCGAAAAGTACGGACTAAATTTTATTTTATTAAGCGACCCCGATGCGGTTGTAATAAAAAAATACGGTGCCTGGGGAGAAAAAAGTATGTTTGGTAAAAAATATTTCGGAATTAATAGGAACACAATCTTAATAGACCCAAGTGGCAATATTTATAAAGAATATAAAGGTGTAAACCCCGCAAAACACATAAAGGACATATTTTTCGATCTAGAAAAGGCTATTGCAAATTAATCTCTTTTTAGCATTACGGTAAATGCTTCGGCCGGGATATCTACTTTTCCAAACTTTTTTAATCTTTTTTTGCCTTTTGCTTGTTTTGCTAATACTTTCTTTTTTCTTGAAACATCGCCACCGTACAGTCCGCTTGTGACGTCTTTTCTGTAAGCACTTATGTCTTCCCTAGCAATGAATCGTCCACCAATAGCAGCCTGAAGAGAAACTTGAAAATTTTGCCTAGGTATAACTTCCTTTAATTTCTTAACCGTCTCTCTGCCTATGTAATCAGCCTCGGTTCTATGGACCATGACACTGAGCGCATCCATCTTTTCGCCCGCCACTAAAAAGTCTAGCTTCACTAGGTCTTGAGCTATGTAATTGCTTAGTTCGTAATTAAATGAGCCATACCCACTAGTTATGCTCTTTAGTTGATCATAAAAATCTGTTAATAAATTTGCTAGTGGTGCTTCAAATTCAATTAAGGCTAGCTGTGCATCTACAAAGCTAATATTTTTTTGTAAACCTCTTTTATTTGAAATTAATTGTATTACTGGGCCAACATAATCTTTCGGACATACTACTTCTCCTTTAATCCAAGGCTCTCTTATTTCTTCAATAGATGCCGGGTCCGGCAAATCACTGGCACTTTTTATATCAACTTCTTCTCTGTTATTTAGCAGTAAGCGATAGTCAGTACTTGGATTTGTTACTACCAGCTCAAGCCCATATTCTCGCTCTAGCCTTTCTTTAACAATATCCATATGTAATAAGCCAAGAAAACCTATTCTTACTCCAAATCCTAATACTGGCGAATTTTCTGGTGAAAACTGTAGTGCCGAATCACTCAGCGAAAGCTTTTCTATAGCGTCTTTTAAAAGTTGATAATTTTCATTGCTGTCTGGGAAAAAACCAGCGTATACAAAAGGCTTCACTTCTTTATATCCCGCTAAAGCCTCTGATGCAGGATTTTTAGATAGAGTTACGGTGTCGCCGACCCTAGCTTCTCTAGTGCTTTTTAGATTAGTTACAATATAACCTATTTCGCCTGTAGATAAGCTAGACGATGGCAACATTTCAGGGCTTAAGCTACCAACTTCAAGAGCAAGGCCAGAGCTCGCCGTACCAATCATGGTTATAGAGCTATTTTTATCAATTTTTCCATCAACAATCCTGACGTAAAGAATTACACCTCTATAATCATCATAGTAGCTATCAAATATTAAAGCCCTTGTTTGGCCACTCGGATTACCGCTAGGAGGAGATACTGTGTCTATTATTAAATCAAGAACTTCCACGACCCCTTCTCCTGTTTTGGCAGAAATCTTAAGGATTTCTTCTGGGCGACATCCAAGCAAAGAAACCACTTCTTTGGTAACTCTTTCAACATCGGCGGCTGGAAGATCAATCTTATTTAGAACAGGTATAATTTTTAAATCTGCTGCTAGTGCTAAATATACATTCGCAAGTGTTTGGGCCTGGATTCCCTGACTCGCATCTACAACTAGTATTGCCCCCTCACAGGCAGCTAAACTACGTGATACTTCATAGCTAAAATCTACATGGCCTGGCGTATCAATTAAGTTCAATTGATAACCTTTGTAGTTCATCCGAACAGGAGCAAGTTTAATGGTTATACCCTTTTCTCTTTCCAGATCCATTTTATCTAAAAGCTGAGATTTCATATTACGCTTTTCGACTGTACCAGTAATTTCTAAAAGTCTATCAGCCAAGGTGCTCTTTCCGTGGTCAATATGAGCAATAATACAAAAATTTCGAATTTTATCCATACTTATCTGTAATTATAGCAAAACTATATCTTTACTGGCTTTAAAATAATATCTTTAATCTTTCTTAGAATAATATCGGCTTCAGGCAGACGTAAAATTTTTGCAACAATAATAAAGACCGAGAATGTTACAAAAGATATAATACTAAGCTTAACAACTAGCACAAAACCTAGGTCGGCAAGCTGCAGGGGTAAAAATTGCATAATTAAATATGTTCCTAAAGCCGCAAAAGCAGTAGCAACTCCTGCTCTCAATAAGTAGTTCAGGAATGGCCCGGAGAAAAGCTTGGGATCTCTTTTGGTAATAATAAACGTTAAAATCATTACTTCAACAAAGGCAACTATTCCCTGGGCCATGGCCAAGCCGACTACCCCAAATGCATCCGGCTGAGATAGAAAATATGCCAAAAATATATTTAATACAATAATAAATAGCGAAACATATAGTGGTGTTTTTGTGTCTTTATATGCGTAGAAATACCTAGAGATAATTGTATATATTATTCTAAAAAATATTGCAAAACATAGCACCCCAAATATAATTGCTATTTCTTTACTACTACGGGCAAAAATAATTCTAGCCAAATAAGCTCTAGCAAAAAATGCTACTACAACAACTGGTAAAGCCAAAAAAATTAGAATCTGCAACACTCTGACATATTCTTTTCTAAACAAATCTGTACGGCCCATTGCAAGCTTGTCTGTTAACCTAGGAAATGCCGCTGTTGATATAGAGTTTCCAATTAACATTATCGGTGCATTGTGTAAAATCATTGCATTTTCATACCACGTCACCGAACCAGTTACCAGTTTAGAGGCGAATCTTGTTTCAACTATCGCATTAATATAATCAACTCCCTGGTCTATAGACCTGGCGGGTAAAATACGCAAGACTTCTCTAAAGTTTTTATCTTGAAAATTAATTTTTGGAATATACCTAAAATTAATTCCTATCATACCAAATGACGCAACAACAAGCTGCAATATAGCCCCTATTGCCACACCAATACTTAAGCCTACTACTCCTAAAGAATCGCCAAAAATATAAATGCTAGCAATAATTGCACCGTTGTAAAACAATGGAGCAATAGCAAAAAAGAAAAATCTTCCAACAGACTGTTGAATAGTAGTCAGTAGTGTAGAAATTGAAAATATGAATACATTTACAGATACAATTCTCATTATTGCAACAGAAAGCTCAAGTTGTTCTGGGGTAAATCCTGGAACCACAACATATCTAAGTAGCGGCTCAGCAAAAATCATAAGCAGAATAGAAACAATAAGCGTAAGAATACCTAGAGCATTAAGAAGATAACTTGAAACCTCCCATGCTGACTGCTTATTTTTTCTTAGCCGTTCGCTAAGAATTGGTAAAAATGCAACTCCTAGGGCGCCTGAAGCTAAGGTAAAATATACAAAATCTGGAATTTTAAAAGCCGCAAAAAAAGCATCTGTTTCAAAATTATTAAAATTGGCATTAATGAGTTTAGTTCTAATAATTCCAAGAACTGTTCCCGCCAAAGATGCACCGGCTAAAAGAAACGCAGCTGAGCCAAAACTAAGTCTTCTATTTGCTCTTGAAAGTAATCGATTCATCTGCTTTTTCTTTTGCTAATAAAGTTTTGCTTCAGTAGGCAATGATGTTCCTTTTAATATTTCAAGCACTTCTTCCGCTTCAACTGTTTCTTTTTCTAGTAGTGCATCTTTAAGCTTTTCTAGGAAGGCTTTATTTTTCTTAAGCACGCTCCTAGCCCTATTTGCAGCTTCGGTTATTAATGACTCTACCTCATCGTCAATAATTTTGGCAGTTTCATCTGAATATTGTCTTTCATGAACTAGCCTTTCCATCATCATACCGTCTTCGACATGGAATACTTGGTCTCTTAATTTTTTGCCCATTCCCTGATTAACAATCATCTCCCGTGCCAGTTCGGCGGCTTTCTGAAGATCATTCCCAGCTCCAGTTGTAACACGATCCGGGCCATAAATTATTTCTTCTGCAATACGTCCGCCAAGCATTCTAGCTAAAACATCTTTGTACTCAATTATACTGTGATAGCTTTTGTCTTCAGGTGGAATAAACCACGTAACACCACCAGTACCACCCCTAGGAATAATTGTAACCTTATGGACCATATCACTATCTGGCAAGGTGTGACCAACAACAGCATGCCCTGCTTCATGATATGCTGTAAGCTCTTTTTCTTTTTCGTTCATTACTTTACTTTTGCGCTCTGGACCAATAGCAACTTTTTCAAATGCATTAGTAACATCTTCATTAGTAATTACATTTCTATTAGCTCTGGCGGCTATAATAGCGGCTTCATTTGCTATATTTGCAAGATCAGCCCCGCTCGAACCTGCTGTTTTGGCAGCAAGTGAATCTAAGTCTACGCTTTTATTTAATGGCTTTTTGGCAAAATGAACCTTTAATATTGCTAAACGATCTTTTCGGTCGGGTAGTCCTATGCCAACTCTTCGATCAAAACGACCAGGCCTTAGAAGCGCCGGATCTAAAACATCCATTCTGTTAGTAGCTGCAAGTACTATGACATTTTGTCCTTGTTCAAACCCATCCATTTCAACAAGAATCTGGTTAAGGGTTTGCTCTCTTTCATCGTGTCCTCCACCCATACCACTGCCTCTTTTACGACCAACAGCGTCAATTTCGTCTATAAAAATAATACAAGGTGCATTCTTTTTGGCCTTGCTAAATAGATCCCTAACCCTACTGGCACCAACGCCGACAAACATCTCAACAAACTCTGATCCCGATATGCTAAAGAATGGCACGTTAGCCTCACCGGCAACCGCCCGGGCCATCATCGTTTTACCTGTTCCCGGAGGACCTACTAGTAGAACACCTTTAGGAATTTTTGCTCCAACAGTTTCAAACTTTTTAGGATACTTTAAGAATTCGACTACTTCTTCTAAATCAGTTTTGGCTTCTTCATTGCCGGCAACATCTTTAAATTTAACCGTTTCTTTTTCATTGCCATAAAGCCGCGCGCTACTTTTGCCAAAACCTAAAGCTTGGTTACCTTGACCCTGAGCAGACCTAAGCATAAATAGCAGTACTCCAACAATTATGATCACTGGCAGTAAATTAATCGCCAGTGCGGTCCACGTTGCTCCACTGTTAGAAGCTTCCTTAAAGACAACCTCTACATCTCGGTTCGTTAGACCCCCGGGTCCATAAAGAGTTGCGTTATTTTCTTTTCTTGTCTTTTCAGTGGGCTTGTCATTACCCTTTGTTGTGACTTCAATGTTACTTCCCTGAACTGAAAGCTTAACAATTTCACCACTATTCGCTCGATTCATAACATCGTTAAATGTCTTTTCTTCAAGTTTAGATGGTTGCCTGTAACTAAATAAAAAAATACCTATAAAAAGTAGAATAATTAGCACAAAACCCGTGTTTTTTATCCAGGTTTTTTTAGTCGAACCTTTTTTAGGCGGTTGTTTTCGTTTATCCATATCCGACAATTATAACTGATTCACCTCTTGTTAATCTAGTACTTTATTAATAAAAACGAGCAGATCTTTTAGTGATAATTATTTTTCCTCCGACAAATTCTATAACTTTTCCCGGTTTTAGCGTTTTAATACCTATGGCTATGTTATCAATATTTTTTTTATCGTAATTTTTATAGCCCAAGTTTCTAAGTAGATAATGTATAAATTCTTGAGACAAATTATCCGGTAATGATATGAACTTCTGCCTGCTAATTACAGGCCTTCCCTTGTGTTGAATTTGTGAAGCGAGCCTTGCAAGAAGCGGCTCAATTTTTTTATTAAGCTCCTTACTTATTTTAATGTATTCCAAAAATTTACCTCTTTGAAGATCGCTCATCTTAGGAATTACCTGTAGTCTTACTCTGTTTCTTAAATATGCCGTGTCTAAATTTGTATAATCTTCTACCCAATTTAAATTTTTTGTCTGGGCATATTCTAGGATTTCTTTTTTAGAAAAAATTAGTAAAGGTCTTGATAAGTATTCGTTGCTCTGCATAGAACTGATACCCAAGCGACCAGTACCTCTTAAAATATTAATAATTGCAGTTTCTATCTCGTCATCTTGATGGTGAGCCGTGACAATTAAGTTTGCATGAGTATCTTTTTTTATTTTTTCAAGAAACTCATATCTTTTATTTCTTGCAAAATCCTCGCTTGCGCCAGAACCCAATTGACCTTCGGCGTAAAAAAAAGGTTTATTGTATTTATTTGCTAGCTTCTCTACAAATATCTTATCTTCATAAGAGTTACTTCGAATACCGTGATCATAATGAGCGACAACGAACTTATAGTTCATATTAGACAAAATATCTAGTAAAACAACAGAGTCAACTCCTCCTGAGACGGCTAAAATAAAGTTATCTGACTCTATGTGTGGCTTGTAATTCAATAACATGTAAATAAAAAAGCCAATCTAATGTGGCTTTGGTAGCAGGGGCGAGAATTGAACTCGCGACCTCAGGCTTATGAGTCCTGCGCTCTAACCATCTGAGCTACCCTGCCTTAAGGTTTAATACAGACGATATCATACCAAAATATAATCTGTTTTACCAAATTTAAAAGCCTCCCAACAATCTAGGAGGCTCCTAAAAGAGTTTACCTACGCAGCTTAGGAATTTTTAAGCAAGCATTTGATCTATGCTTAAAAATCTTGGATCACTTGTAGGAGAAAACTCATAAGCAAGAGATATATCGCTCATAAATTTTTCCTTTTTTTTAACTTTTTTGCTTTTTAGGCAATACCGTTATACTATACCATTTTCGTATTTTTGTCAAGTTAATAATGTTGTAAAAATCAACCCAGTAGAGTCTTAAGTTGATGAATTAACTTCTTGATATCTTGAAAGTTATTAACCAAGTAATTAGATCTTAGCAGCGCTTCATCTATAGCGCTTTCTGCCGATACTACAGTAATTAGTTCAGAGCTTGCTAGAACTGTCGTTAAGCCACCGTCTAGGCAAATTGCTTGCCTGTTTTTAATATTCAGAATTTTACTAAATCTTAAAATATCGGCACTATTTACAGATATAAAACTCATTAATGGATAGTCAGCCTCCATTATAGACTTGTTACTTTTTTGCTCGAAATATTTTTTATCTATATGGGCCATGCCCGGTGTAATAGCAATTAATCTTTTTGCAGTAGATTCATCTGTACAAAAAATTAAATTTTTTCCCATCTGATGACTAATAATTCTAATAATTTCCTTAACAGAATCAATTGGAGCAGGAAAATTAACAATTACAGTGTCTATTAACTTGGGTGAAATATAGTCACCGGTATCATTTATTATGATTTCATTATTTTTTAAATTTTTTTGAATTTTCTTAAATTTTCTGCCCAATTTCTGATAATGCTTTTCCATACTATTTAGATACGTATTACCGCCAGTTGCAACAACAACCCCAACGGCATGGCCGTACGTTACGCTAGATCCAGCAAATGCCATGTTTTTTAAACTTAAAATATTGTCATATTTAGCATGAGTTGTGTTCGAATTTTTATAAACGGCGACCTCAGATCCATCTAGAACCGATTGATTTACAGACAAATTATCAACCGCAATAAGCCTAATATCGGCAGGAACCACTTTATTTTTTTCTAATAGTACTATGTCACCAAGAGCTATTAAATTATTCTTTGTTTGAGTTCGCTTTCCGTCTCTGATGACGAATGAGCTTAATAAACTCCACACTATATCGGGGAAATAACTAATATTATTGCTGCCTAGCTTTGCTACCCTAAGTGCGGCTTCGGCAGAAGTTAAGCCAGATTTGTCATCTGTTATAAAAAATTTCAATAAATCTGGTGTTGAAATTGATTGCCACTGCTTATTAAATCCGGCCATATGAATGATTCCTATAAGTTAATGTTATTATCATTGTCTGTCGATAGCAATTTAATAGATTGTCAAAATATCGTATAATTATTAACAACATGGGTGGAAAAAATAAAAAACCAATTTCATTTGACTATGACTTAGTTGTCATTGGGGCCGGTACTGCAGGAAGCGTAGCCGCTAACCTAGCTGCAAATCATGCTAAAAAAGTAGCAATTATTGAAAACAATAAAATTGGAGGCGAACAACTCTGGTCAACGACTATACCAACTAAATGGCTTATAGAATCATTGAAATTTTATCAAAAAGCTAAAAAAGCCAATTCTCAAGGCTTAGATATAAGCGTTTCGCCGATTAGTATAGACAAAATAAAACATTATTTAAGAAAGACTCAAAACAAAGCATCTGGGGCAGAAACAAATGTATTTAAAGATGAGAATATAAAAACATACAAAGGTATTGCCGAGTTCATAGATGACCATCATATTAGCATTAATGGTAAAAAAGTATCGTCAAAATACTTTCTGGTTGCACCAGGGGCTTCTCCGGACAATTCTATTGCCAAAAAGTTTAATATAACCAATTTTCTTACATATATAGACCTAGCTGAACTTAACTTCAGTGGCACTAGTTTTTGTTTTATAGGAGCAGGGTCAGTCGCGTATGAATATTCGCAAATACTGACAATGCTAGGATTCAACGTACATGTAATAGAAAAAAATAATCATATATTGCCCAAGTCCGATAACGAAGTAAGCGATATATCTGAAGATATCCTAATTAAACATTCAGTTAAACTACACACTGCTAGTTTTGTCGAAGATATTAAACAAAGCAACGGTAAATCAATTATTCATTTTATTAAAAACCAAAGAAGGTACCGTTTGGCTGTAGATAACTTAGTGTTGGCATCCGGTAAAATGCCTAATGTAAAAAACTTAGGCCTAGAAAATGCTAATGTTCATTTTGACGAAAAAGGAATTAAAACTAATAGGAAAATGCAAACATCACAAAAAAACATATTTGCGGCAGGTGATGTCGTAGGTTCCGAGTCGGGATACGAAGCAATATATGATGCACAAATTGCAGTTCATAATATGTATTTTAGAAAAAAACTAAAAAAATCTAGAAAAGCTATTCCGAAAGTTGTTTATGGCTCTACAGAAATTGCAACCGTTGGTGTTAGCGAATTGCAGCTAAAACTATCGGGTAAAGTATACCAATCCTCCATAGCGCCCGCTGGTATAACAGCAAGATCTCTTTACGGTCAATATGAACTTGGATTTGTAAAAATACTAGCTAACCACAAAGGCATAGTTGTTGGCGCAAGTGTAGTTGGAGAAAACGCTACAGAGCTTATTAATATATTGTCAGTTGCAATTAACAACAATATGCAAGCTTGCGACTTAGCAAAAACCGTTTATTCAAGTCCTAGCTGGTCAGAATCTATCAAAATCGCAGCAAGCAAAATTTATTGCTTATAAAAAACTGCCATGAATATGGCAGTTTAATTGTGCATCTGGTGGGGCTGGCTGGGTATCGCTTTGCTACTTCCTTTCGCGCCATGCTCGAAGCAAGCTTCTGCGCGTGGCGCTTAATACACGAACCACTTTTGATAAATCAAAAGACCTGGTTCTCACGCCATGCCAGCCCAAATAAAAAACTGCCATGAATATGGCAGTTTAATTGTGCATCTGGTGGGGCTGGCTGGGTTCGAACCAGCGACCAATCGGTTATGAGCCGACTGCTCTAACCACTGAGCTACAGCCCCAAATAACTATAAAAGTATACACTAATATATAATATTAAATACAGATGATAAACAAAATTAAAAAAATATTTAGCAATCAAGAGATATTCAACTCTAAAAATATGTCTATAGTATTGTTTTTAATAATTTCACTATCTGTGACCTGGAGTACGGCTAAAATAATTCAAAAAAACTACTATCTTCAACAGCAAATATCTCAGCTAGAGCAAGAAGTGTCACTTCAGGAGCAAATTAATCAAAATCAAAAACTTAAAAATAAATACTTTGAAACAGACTCATACCTTGAAATTGCTGCAAGAAGATATTTCCAAAAAAGCTTGCCCGGGGAAAGGCTCTATATAGTTCCTAAAGATGTAGCACTTAGCAAAATAAAAACTCCCGAAAACAGCTTGGCTCAGCCGGACAGTCTGTCAGAAAAGTCATTTATTATTAAAAACTGGCAATCCTGGATTAATTTTGTTTTAGGAAAACAAAACAAGTAACGAACGCTAACTTGGTATAAAGATTGACAAACACCGGATAAATTGCTAATATTTACAGGCTTTATGCGGGGTAGAGCAGTGGCAGCTCGTGTGGCTCATAACCACAAGGTCGCAGGTTCGAGTCCTGCCCCCGCGACCAATTAAAGAATCTCAGCTCGTCTGAGGTTTTTTAATTGGTGATGGAGCTAGATTTGCTTCTGCGACTCTACAAGCTTGCTTGAAGACAGTCGCAGGTTCGTGAAGCGAGGAGGTTTGAGCTCAGGAGTTAAATCCGAGTACATACGAGCGGAAATAGTCAGACGCTTAGCCTTGATGCTTGACTGCCCCCGCAGACAATAAAACACCGTTATCAAATAATTACTGTTAATATTGAATATATGTCTAGCGCAAATAATCTCAACCATAAACTACAAAAAGATGCCGATGCCCTTCTAGAAAATTTAAATTTAGTCAAAATATTATCAGAATTTGGCAGGGCGGAAATTGGAGGAAGCTATATATATGGGACTATGGTAGATGAAGACATAGATATCGTTGTTATCGTCAAAAGTGAAGACTTTAGCTATGAGCTGCGTCAGTTGATTATGGAAGTATTACTAAAATTAAATAACCTTGATGGCATAGCAATGACCGACAGGTATCACCATCAAAAAATGGGCGCTCCAAAAGGATTTTGGTTTGGGCCTTTAATTATTTCTAATCAAAGTAAATGGAATATCGATATATGGTTCGTAACTGAAAATGAGAAACTATCTCATCATAATTCGTCTCTTCATAAACGAATGCTAAATATATCCGAAAAACAAAGACAAACAATACTACAGATAAAATACGATGCCCTTAAGTCTAATTTGAAGGAAAAGGGAAAAACGTCTTCTGAAATATATTATGCAGTTCTAGATGAAGGCGCGACTAATTTAAACGATTTTTTGGAATACAAAAAATCAAAAAGCTGAGATTAAAAACAATCCCAGCTTTATTGCAAAACTCTTAAAAATTATGAGCGAAGGTCTTTTGTGCCGTTGGCAACTAAGACTAAGTTATCTACAAGCACTCTTAGGTCGCCTTTGATATTTTCGCTCTTAACATTGCCCTCTTCATCAATTGCCGCCCAAGGCTCGTATATGTGCATTTGATCTCTTAGTGGAAATGCATTAACACCAACAGCAGCATTTACTAACTGTTCAATAGATCTCACTCCACCGACTGAACCATAACCAACAAAAGCCATTGGCTTATACTTCCATTCATTAAATAGAAAATCTATAGCATTTTTTACGGCGCCTGGAACCGAGTGGTTGTATTCGGGCGTTACAATAATATACCCATCGGCCCTAGCAATAGTTTCAGACCATTTCTTAGAATGATCATTTTCGTACTTTTGCATTGCCGGCAAGTTAGACTCATCTAGTAATGGCAAATTATAGTCTGATAAATCTACAATTTCAAAATTTACATCTGAAATATCTAAAGAGTCAATTTCTTTATGTAACCATTTAGAAATAGGCAATCCAAGACGACCGGGCCTAGTGCTGCCAACAATTATTTGAATTTCTGTCACTTTGTATCCTTTCGTTTTTTACTAACTATACTAATTATAGTGACTAACTATATTTTGTAAAGTATGTAAATAATGTAAAATAGTCAATATGCTTAATACAGACCTACCGGTATCAGAAGAAAAAAAGTGTATTGCTGGCGCCCTGCTCATCTTGGGAGATAAGTGGACGGCTTTAATTATTAGAGAAATGTCATCTTCCCCGCAAAAATTTAGTAATTTAGAAAAAAATCTTAACGGCATAAGCCCTAGAACCCTAAGCCAACGGCTAGAAAAACTTACTGAGCATAATATTATTAATAAAAAACTCTACTGCGATAAACCACCTCGCTACAACTATTTTCTTACAAGAAAGGGCGAAGGACTAAAACAAATTTTAGAAGATATGGTTTCTTGGAGTGACCAATATTCTTAGAGTAAAAATTCTATTCTATCCTTAATTACTTTAATCATTGAGTCTATATCTTTTGTTCTAACTAGTTCGTTTCTAAACTTACTGGCATTTTCAGATCCATGAATGTAAAGCTTGGTAAGCCTTTTTAAGCTCTGCCAATTTCTTTCATTATTGGCATATGTTTTTTTAAATAGCTCAGCATGTTTTAGGTAAATATTTAGTCGATCTTTCTCGGGCGTAAACTGCCAGTTGCTATTTTTCTGGAAAACAAATGGGTTATATAACGATCCCCGACCTATCATAATTCCATCTATGCCACTCTCCCTTGCTAGCACTTCTCCTTGCTCTCTAGAAAGAACATCTCCATTACCTACAATTAACGTCTTTGGGCTTACTCTGTCTCTAATTTCTCTGACTTTTTTTATGTCAGACCACCTAGCCGGTACTTTGCTCATTTCTTTAGTGGTTCTACCATGCACGGTCAGTAAATCAATATTTTGCCGAAGAATTAGTTCTGGCCAAGAAAAATCTACTTCGTTAAAACCAGTTCTAAGCTTCACACTAACAGGCACTTTTCCGCTAACACCTTCTTTAACTGCATTAACTATTTCTAGTGCTAAATCACGGTTATTAATTAATGCCGAGCAACAACCACTTTTAACGACAGACTTATCGGGACATCCCATATTTATGTCAACACCATCAAAACCCATTTCTACCAACTCTTTGGATACTTTAAAATAGTTTTCTGGGTTCTTTCCCCATATTTGGGCAATTAATGGTTTGTCTTTTTTTGAATATTTTAGTTTATGAATCAAATGCTTTCGCCCGCGACTCTGAAGACCCTCTACATTAACAAATTCCGTGAAAAATAAATCAGGCGCGTAGCACGAAGCAACTGTTTGTCTAAAGACAGTTTCTGTCACATCATCCATTGGAGCCAAAACAAAAAAAGGCCTATTTAGGCTATCTAGTAAATTCATTACAACTTATTATATATTATTGATCCTTAAACTGAGATTCTCTAAAATCTTTTTTTGGCGGAGCAATATTTTCTTGGTACGCAATAGACTCTTCTAAATGATAAAGAAGTGCCTCTGCTTCTGCTTCACTGACTTCATTCGAGACAAGCGAAGCCAATATAATATCTTCTATTTTTCTTTTTATAATTGGCTTAGTGACATCACTATAGTCTATTTGACTGACTATTTTCAGTGCCGAAGTGCTGACAAATTGATCTTTTTCTTCTGGCGCAAATAATTCAGGCATACCAAGTTTGTTCCTCCCCTTGTCGGTCATTCGTTTATTTGACCTTCTCTTTTCAGGCGTCTGATTTTTTGAATAATCGAATCGAGGATACTTATCCATATAATAATATTATAGCACTTTTAAGCTAATTTGTCTATTCCCAGCGAAATACTCTGAAAGCTATAATATATATAGCTAAAGACCAAAGTGCTAATAACCCCACCTGGGGAAGAATATCAATAAATCCCTTACCTTCGGTTACTATCAGGCGAATTCCATCTATTACAGGGGTAAGTGGCAAAAAATTAGTCACAGACTGAAGCCATTCTGGCATTAAAAATCTTGGAAAAAAGGTGCCAGATAGAAATATCATAGGAAAAGTAATTAAATTACCCAGTGGCGCAGCTTGTCTTTCGTTTTTGGCCCACCCACCTATAGCTAGACCAATACCGTAAATAGTTATAATGCTTAGTAAAACAAACATTAAAAATAGTAAATAACTGCCTCTCATTTGTAAATCGAATACCAAAATTGAAAATGCAAACAAAATAATAATTGCCATTAACCCTATTAGTCCTTGCGATCCAACATTAGCCACAAAATATTGCCACACTCGCAAAGGAGTTGTATGAAGACGACGCAGTACTCCTTGCTTTTTTAGCTCTGGGAATAAGCTAACGGGCCCAAATATGCCTAAACCGATAATGGCAAAGCCAAGCATCCCGGCAAAAGTATAATCAAACTGGGTTAAGCTCTGATCTTTGGTTGATATTTCGCTAACAGTAAAGGGTACGGCTCTATCAACAAACATTTTATTAAACTCTTCCATTTGACTAGAAATTATTGCAGAAAGCGCACTGGCCGCCTGCTGATTATTTTCATTATATAAAATATTAACCTGCCCAGATGGAACTCCATTTTTTAATTCACCGAATGATTTAGGCAAAATAATAATTGCATCTATCTCACTTTTTTGCATTTCACTTTTTGCAGTATCTTCATTGGTAGCAGTTTTGCTAATTTTTAAAATATCAGATTGTTGTGCTTGATCAACAAACGAAGAAGCAATTTGTGAGCTCGATTGGTTTATTAGTGCAACCTTAAATGAAACTGTATTATCACCCCCGAATAAAGATCCAAAAATAATAAGGAAAATTAGAGGGAAAGCTATAGTAAAAAATATAGCTAGCTTATCTCTGAAAAAGCGTCTTGTGTTAATTTTAGCTATAGTTTTAACTGTGTAAAAATTGCTCATTATATTTTACTCTCTTAAATCTTTTCCAGTTAAATCGATAAATACATCTTCGAGCGTAGCCTGAGAAATGGTGCGCTTCTTTTTAAACCCTCTTTGAAGTAGATCTGATATTAAGTTTACAGGGGTATCTTGGGCAATTATCTTACCGTTATCCATAATTGCGACTCTATCGCACAACACTTCTGCTTCTTCCATGTAATGAGTTGTTAAAACTACTGTAATTCCTTGTTTTTTGATGTCTTTTACTAAATCCCAAATATTTCTTCGTGCCTGTGGATCAAGACCGGTCGTGGGCTCATCCATGAACAAAACCTTAGGACTGTGCACAAGGGCAGCGGCAATACTAAGTCTTTGTAGCTGTCCCCCAGAAAGATTTTCTGTATATGTGTTAGCTTTTTCAGAAAGTCTGACTTTTTCTAGCAGCTCATCAGCCGATACCTTAACACCGTAGGTAGCTCCAAAAAGCTCTAGAACCTCTTTAGCTTTTGTCTTATCTTGAAAAGCAGGCGTTTGCGGCTGTACACCTATAAGATATCTAGCTTTACTGGGTTCTTTGGCGACATTAACCCCGTTAATTAATGCCTCACCGCCGTCTATATCTCTAAGTCCTTCAATCATTTCAAGTGTCGTTGTTTTGCCGGCGCCATTGGGGCCCAGTATCCCAAAAACTTCTCCGCTATTAATTGAAAAAGAAACTCCGTTAACAACCCTTACCGAGTCATATACTTTAACTAGTTTTTTTGCCGCAACCAATGTTTTAGACATATAAATAAACTATACTCCATAAAATAAAAATAGTCAGTGCTACTGAATAACACTGACTATTTTAAAAATCTAAAATAAATTAGCTTCTTTTTACTGTCAAGAATCCGTTTCGTGGATTTTCGTTGACACTAAAGCCCTCTGGCAAATCGCAAGCCTCTGGCCTTTCGTCTTTGCTGAAGTAATAAATAGTTTGTAGCTTACCGCCTCTAAGGGTTACTTCCTTAGAATTTAAGTGATAAGTTACACCTTTTGAATTTGTGTGCTGATATGCCACTGTAATCTCCTTACCTGTTAGTAGTAACTTTAAGATACCCCTGTTGCTATCTTGTGTCAATGATTTTTTTATTTTTTACAGCAAAAACTTGCTTATGTTAGTAATAATAGTTAAAATTATCATTACAATTATTAGTGAATAATAAAGAGGGAAAAAATGAACGATTATTTGAATCGCGCCGGACGACCAGCAGCACAATCAGCAGCTAGAGTCGTTAACGAACAACCAGGTGTACAGGGCCCAGCTCCAGCACCAAAAAAGAAAAAAACTGATTCTAAAGTTGTTAAGGCAATTGTTGTTGTAGTAGCAGTTGTTGTTGCTCTAGCGTTAGTTGTGGGAGCTCTATACTTCTTAGGATCAAAAAATAGCATTGCTTCAAAGATACAGTCAGATAAATATCAAGCTGTATTCTTAAATAGCGCCGATGGCCAAGTATATTTTGGAAAGCTTAAAGTATTAAACGATAAGTACTACGAGCTAAGCGATATCTACTATGTAAGAGTCGAACAAGTTCAGCCAGATAAAAATAATGCTAGTGCTCAACCACAGCAAAATATTTCTCTAGCAAAACTAGGTAACGAAATACATGGTCCACAAGACGTAATGTACATTAACCGTGATTCTGTAATGTTCTGGGAGAACTTAAAAGATGACGGTCAGGTTGTAAAAGCAATCACAGAATACGTTAAAAACGGAAGAAGCGATAGCAACAATCAGCAAAATACCAATACAAACACTAACAATAACAACACTACCAATCCATAATAGAGTTGGTTAGTCCTAAAACAGCCCCTTCACTCGGGGCTGTTTTTTTTATTCTAGCCAATATAAGACTTAACTATAAATCCAACAACTAGTCTAATGATTAGTAAAATTCCAAATACAATTGCAAGTAATAAACTTATCCCGGCTATGTCGGGAGTCCAGCCAGGACTGGCAAAGTCGAAAGAGTATAAGTCTTTTGGAGGATAGTTGATTTCTGCCACTTCCCCACCATTTTCAGCTACAAAAAGCTGAATACAATTTACTCTTTCAGATAAAGTAGGCGCGCTTCTTTCGCAAGTAGCTTGAGCATTTGTGTAAATATCCGACTTACCAGATTGTGTTAATTTAGCCTGCTGATCGGCTATATACCTGTTATAGCTTGAAACTAGTTGTATTGGTGGTTCATCAGAGTCATTTGTTCGCAGCCTAGTGTTCATATGTGAAAACACATAGTTTCTTAGTTCAATTAATGCAGCGTTAACATCACCTCCGCTTGCATCAACATCGACAACCTGTTGTCTTAGTTTAAGCATATTTAAATTATTTTGCCTTAGCGCAATAACCGATGTAAATGAGAATAATATTAGCCCAGAGATTAGAATAACAAGACTTATGTGCCTGTACTTGTGCCAAATTCCATAAAGCTTTCGTTTATTCATATTATGATTTTAGCGCAGCAAACCTTTGACTTAAAATACCAAGTGAAGCTATTGAGCCAACTACAAACATTGCTTTTAAAATGGATATATCATTTTCAATCATAAGCGAGGCAATGAATGCACCTCCCCAAAAAAGTAAAAGCCCTAGCATTCTAAAGTTATCAATTAATGTTAAATATACAATTCTATAGCCAGGGACACTATCAGCAGCATCATAAAGACCTTTCATATATGGCATTTGATAACTTGCCGATACGGGCTCATTAATTAAACTAATAGATATCGCCTGAATCGGCGTTACAACAAAGGGTCTGAGTAAATGGATGAAGCTATTAATGTAGACACCAACTTTAAAAAGCAATCCACCCCTGTGGTTATCAATTAGCTTGCCTATCAGATATATTGCTAATAATGAAGCCGCAGTACCTATCGACACAAGAAGCCCAATTGCTGCATAGGTATTGTTCTGAAATATTACCAAAGCAATAAATAGGGGCCATATAACAATACTTACAATATTCTCAATTCCAAAAAAGAATGCAGATATAAAATCTCTTTTATGTCGACGCCACGGAAATCCTTTGAGAGTAATTGCTTGGTTAGTCTTAATTGGCTCAGCTGTTTTAAATAATGGAACAAGCGACGAAGCTAAAATAACAAGAGCAATTACTATTGTAGCTTTAGGGTTTACGAAACTAGCAACTACACCTCCCACTAACGGCCCAATAGACGCACCAACCCTTCCGCAAATAGTTATGAACCCAATTTCTTTACCACCATGTTCCGTATGTTTAACCTTGGAAAAATCTACCTGCAGAGCTATGCCAAATAGCGCATAAGAAAGCGACCCAAGAACACTAAGAAGCGCTAGAGGCCAATTAACAGAATCAATTGTTACCAGTACACCAAGATAAACCATTTGCACGGCAGTTCCCAGAGCCATACTGTGCTTTGGGCCAAGCGCTGCTATGCTTTTGGCGGCTACATAGGTAAAAACTGGCCTTGTAGCAGCCCAAATAACTTGCATTGCAAAAATTGCAGTTAGATCATAGCCTAATTTATAAAGATATATAGGAACAAAAATGCCTATGACACTCATAGCTAAAGTACGAAGAAACTCACTTGCATAAAGCTCGCTCAGCTCGTCAAAACTTACAGTTCGCCAGAAGTGCCTTTTCTTCAATAATATTTGTATTGCTTTTTTTACCATTTTTATTTTTTAGCTTTGTGTTTATTATATCAGAGAAGTTTTATAAGATAGTACTATGCATATATATTTTTCTGGCATTGGAGGAACAGGTCTTGGGCCTTTATCGTTGATAGCCAGTCAAGCAGGATTCATGGTTAGTGGTTCCGACAAGCAAGAAAGCAAGTACACGGACTATCTAAAATCAAAGAATATTTCTGTATATATTGGCCAGGAAGACGATACAAATATTAAGAACGCTCATTCAAAAATGCCGATAGATTGGTTTGTATACTCATCAGCTCTGCCACTCGAGAACCCCAACCACCCAGAAATTAAATTTTGCGAAAATAATAATATAAGGGTCTCTAAAAGAGATGAACTGCTAAATTATATTATTGAAGATAAAAAACTTAAATTACTGGCAATAGCCGGCACGCACGGCAAAACAACAACTACCGCAATGGCAGTCTGGGCCTTCAAACAGCTTGGGCTACCAATTAGTTATTCAATTGGAGCAAAGACAAATTTCAGCGAAATGGGAGAATACAACCACCAGTCTGAATATTTTATTTATGAATGTGATGAGTTCGATAGAAATTTCTTATCCTTTAAGCCTTACTATTCTCTTGTAACAAATATCGACTGGGACCACCAGGAAATTTATCCAACCAAACAAAACTATGATGTTGCTTTTAATCAATTTATGGATCAATCAGATAAAGTCATTATTAGAAAAAAAGAGTTAGTCGGTGATATTGTCAGCAAAAATAACATGATAATTATCGACGACAACTATAAAGATGCCCTACTTAGCCTAGCCGGAGCTCATAATCGTCAAAACGCTTCTTTGGTAGTTAAATTTTTGGAGCTTGAGTTTGGCAATAATGAGAGATACACTGAAATTCTTAGCAATTTTCCCGGTACATCACGAAGATTTGAAAAAATCAAAGATAATTTATATACAGATTATGCACATACACCAGAAGAAATTACGGCAACAATTCAGCTAGCCAAAGAACTATCTGATAATGTAGTAGTGGTATACGAACCATTAACAAACCGAAGGCAGCACTACTGTAAAGAACATTATTACAATACTTTTAATGCCGTTCAAAAACTTTATTGGTTACCAAGTTACCTAGCCAGAGAAGATCCTTCCCAGCCAATACTTAGTCCCAATGAACTTATTAAATATATGTCTAGTACTAGCGTAGCAGAAGCCGCCGAGAAAAATGATACTTTACAAAAGCATATTAATGATCATCTAAAATCTGGACACTTAGTGCTACTATTAGCCGGCGGTGGAGGTGGCAGCCTAGACGAATGGGCTCGCAAAAACTTTAGCTAATATAGCTAAAGACCAACTGATTGATAATCTATTACAGGCTTAGACAGCTCATCTTCACTACCGATTGGTTGAAGCTGGCTTTTGATTTTATTGTTAAAATCTTCGATATCCTGGCTCTTTACTGGACTAGTAGTATCGTACTTACTAAGATCTGTCGAATTTGCAGCCTTTACACCTTTTTGAATTTGCTTCACTGTTGCAAAAGAATCTGAATTAAAAAATATAATAGTCGATACCGCAACTAATGATGCGGCAATAGCAATAACAATCAAAAGTGCTAAAATCGGATTAAATCCTTGTTGTTTTTCATCAGACATTATAGAGAAAGCCTTTTCTTCAATGGATTAAAAGTAGTTTCGGGTGCAGTTAGTATTAGTATCCTAAGTTGCCTAGATTGTATCAATAGATCATTTTGAAGCTCTTTATATTCCGCCAAACCAGCTTTAAACTGCTCTGGCCTTTGCTGACAATCTATTATTCTAGTATCGTCAACAACCTCACCCATTTGATCTGCCGTAATAATTATTTGATCTTGTTTTTCTTGAATTTTACCAATTAATAAATCTAGTTCTGATGCATCAACACCCTGGCGAATCATCCTTAGCTCAAGTGCTTTAATTTCATTTTGTAAATTTGAATATATATCGACTCTTTGTCTAACCTGGAAAGCTGTTGATAGCTGGTTAGCAGTCATTTGTGCTTGTAATTTTACACAATTAGCAACTACATTGGCTCTATCTTGATCAGTTAATATAATGGAATGCTCTGTAACTAACCCGTTAAGCCTTTGCTCTAAATTTTTTTCTTCTTCTGCTAGAACTACGCCTTGAAATGTAATGAATATACTCAAAATAGATGCAAATATAAGTACTGGAATTTTTATCACATCTAATATTTTAACATGTATTCCTATTCTATAGCTTGTGGTTCTTCGGAGTTAATATTTACTATCACCGCATTAGTGTCGGTTAAATTAACTGGCTTTACTAGTAAGTAATTTTCATTTATCCAGAACGTGTCAGACAAATTACTCAAAGAAATTTCGTCGTAATTTATTCGTTCTGAGCCACTTTTATTAACTACTAAATATATCCCCTTTGGTTTCTTTTCTAATATTGATAGTTTTGATCCAGAAGGAGAATATTTCTTAATAGTGTTAATCGATATATCTTTGTTCAGACTACCTACTTCTTCGATATTATAATTATTAAAATTAATTCTTTGCCATTTCTTATCGGAGGTATTAACCGCAAAAATCGAATCAGATATTTCTTCAATTGCCCATATTTCTTTATTTAAGATGGTTTTGACACTTGAACCGTCAGTTTGAACGCTTAATAGTTTAGGGTTTTTGCCGGTCGTAGAATAGTAAACAGTACTCTTCCTTATAAAATAGTCCGAGAAATTATCGGATTTAGCTAATTCCGTAGTAGTATCGTTTGAAGTATCAAAGGATATTATTCGCTGTCTTCCTTCTTGGGCCGCACTAGGACCAGCAACTGTTTTTATAAAAATAATTTTAGGTCCATCCCAACCTATAAGCGATATTTTTTCGGACTGAGTTCCAGGAACTTTGTCGGCAATTTTTTTATCAGGAAGTACTATGAATAAATCACTAAGCAAATAGCCCTCGGAGTTTGTTTGACCCAAACGAGTAGAAACAAATGCTGCCATCTGCTCTTTGCCAGTTGGCTTAGGCAGTATTGACATTGATTCAAGGTTTTCTGAACCAGTACCGCCAAAAATTGTAACTCGATTCTTACCGTCAAGATCTATTTTTTCTAGGTTATATTTTCCGTCTTTTTCAGTAATAAAATAATTAGGAACTGACGGAACTAGACTTATCTGTGATTTTTTGTCACTTAAAGTTAAGGTTTGGTTTCTATAATCATCTGATTCTATTTTGATATCCTTTGGAGCATTTTCATCTATAACAATTTCAGCAACACCACTTTTATTAGCAGTAACCCTAGAATCAGCAGACACAACAGATACTCCCTCTATTCCCTTTTTTGTCATCCAGTCAGTTATTGTAATACTGTATAAATTGCCAGATGGATTCAAGCCAAATGGCGCGCTAATAGGATTACTACCCCATCCAATTGTTACGTTTTGATTGATCTCATCAAAAGATCTTTTTTTAATATTAATAGTAGTAGGCCCTAATTTTAATTTTTCGGCTTTAACGCTTCCGCTATCATCACTAATATACTTGTAACCTTGGATATTTATTTCTGCTCCGCTAATAGGAAAGTTTGTCTTTGAGTCCACCACCTTAAAACTAATTGAAGATCTAGCTCCTAAATTATTAAGAATTAGGTATCTCGTTTTTGGTACAACAAATAATAATATAAGCGCAGCAACTAAAGTAAGTAGCAAAATAATGAGTAGTTTTTTCTTAGATATTTTATGATGCTTTTTATGACTGACAGTATTTTTATTTTTTTGACTTTTTGAAGGCGAAGCTTCTCTTGATTCAATGTCTTCAACGGCCAAAGAAACTTTAGATGAATAAATTGAATCTGTATTGTCTAAATCGGTATCGTGTTCTGTTTTCTCAACTTTTTTTGACAGCTCTTCGGCTTCTTCAATAGTAATTGATTTGTCGGCAACAATATCTGGTTCTGCTATATCGTCTTTAGCTTTGTTTGGTTCGTACTTGGGTGCTTCATCTACGGGAACTACTTTTTGCTTTTTTGTTTTGACACTCGGCAAGTCTAATGGTGGCTTGGGGACGTCGGATGAAAGTGGCGTAATCTCTTCGGCCTTATGTACTTTTTTGCTAGTAACTTCTGGTTCTGAGATATGTTTGATATTTTCTGTCAGCGGATCATTCTTAATATTCTCTGACGATGGCGTAGTTCTAAGCGGTGGTGGACCCATCAACTCTGTAACCTGAGCTTGAATTTCATCAAAATACTCAGATTCATCTAGTGTTGGTTTATTATTTTTTTTTGACATAAGCTTATTAACTATTCTAACACGAACAGCTAATTATTTTGGCTTACTAAGAACTAATTTAGGCTACGGCGCAAGTCTGTTAATATCCCTTGGAAACGCCGACGCTTCTTTGACGTTATTAAGACCAATTATTTTTTGCACCAGCCGTTCAAGACCCATTCCAAAGCCTCCATGGGGAGGTAAACCATATTTAAATGCCATTAAATAATATTTGAACCCGGGGTTATTTACATCGGCACCAATTTTATTAAGCTGCTCAACCAATACTGAGTAATTATTCTCACGCATACTACCCGTTGCTATTTCAACACCTCTAAACAACAAGTCACACCTAATGGCAATATTTTTATCTTCTTCACTTATTTTATGATAAAATTTTGCCTCTGAAGCGGGCCAATCAGTTATAAAAATTGCTTCGCAATCAAGATTCTTTTTAGACCATTCACAAATCCATTTCTCTTCTTCGGGCCTTAAGTCTTTTTCACCGGTAGTGTCAACTCCATTTGCTTTAGAGAACTTTTCATGAACTTCTTGTAATGTTAGTTTAGGAAATATTTCTTTTAGTTTAGGCGGTGTTGCATTCCATCTTTTTAACTCAACTTCATAATTTTTCCATGCAGCTGCTACGGCATCATTGACAATTTTGCTCATAATTTCCATTAGCTCATCAAAATTTACAAAACCAGCTTCAGCGTCTATGTGAATAAATTCAGTCATATGTCGCGTAGTTGCGCTTAGCTCGGCCCTGTAAGTCGGATTAATCTCAAAAGCTCTTTCAAAAACACCAACCATTATTTGCTTATAAAATTGAGCGCTTTGCGCTAGTGTTGCTTCTTTGCCAAAATAATCTAGCTTAAAGACTTCTGCTCCGCCCTCAGTTGCACCAGGTAATAATTTTGGGCTATTGAACTCAATAAAATCTTGCGAAATAAGAGATTTTCTTACCTCATCTTTTACTGTACTTTGAATTTTTAGAATGGCAGTTTCTTGAAGATTTCGAAGGCCAATAGGTCGATACTCAAAAAGTGTATCTAAATTATCTGGTTTATGATCAAGGGGTTTATCTATCTCAACAGGTGGAGCCTCCTCTACTGGTACTATGACTTCAATTGAAACATCATGAAGCTCGGCTCCTCCTGGCGCTCTTTCATCAGCAACAACATTTCCAGTTGCACAGACAACAGTTCCAATCTGTAAACCTCTAAGCTTCTCAACTTCTTGCTTGTCTTCGACTAATACCTGAATAAGTCCTTTTCGGTCACGAATATTTATAAAATTTAATCCACCTAGCAGTCTTTTTTTGTGAATCCAACCGCATACAGTAACTTTTTTGCCAGCAACAGCGGCAACTTCATTAGATAGTGTTCTCATATTTGTATAATTATAACAAATTATACATGGCTACCAGAATGTGATTTGTGTTTTTGAAGCGCATTCTTTTTTGCAACTGACCTTAGATCATCATAATGATCATCTTCATCCCTAATTGGATGTCCAATAATTTGCTTAATCACATCCTCAATTGACAACACTCCAACCACATCTTCAAACTCATTTACAACTACAAATAAATGATGCTTTGTTCGTATAAATCCGTTTAGTGCATAATCTAAAGTTTGTTGTTCATTAATAAATTTAACATCGTCGCGCATTACTTTAGATACTGGCTTGGGTTTCTTAACCCTAACCGCGTCCCTAAGGTACAAAGTGCCAACAATATTTTGATCGCTACCTTCAAAAACAGGAAACCTAGAATGACCACTATCATGTAGCTCACCAATAACTACTGGGGTTAATAGCTCTTCTGAATCTACAAATTTTACGGTATTAAGTGGTGTCATATGATCGGTGACTAATTCTTCACCAAAAAGCAGTGCCCTTTCGGCTATTTTTAGCTCGTGTTTAGTTACTTCGTCTTTAAATTCGTCCGCATTATGTCTAAGAATTTCTAAAAGCTCATCCTTGCTCTGAATTAACATAAACGGTTCCGGTTGAATCCACCGTCCAACCCACTTTTCAAGCCTCCTAAGTATTGGAAAAGATTTTCTAAGTATTACTTCTAGATACGGGCTAACAATGGCAGCCATATGAAGGCTTGGCTTTGGCCGTTTTGACCAAGGCAAAATAGCATGAAGAACTACAATTAATGGAACATTTATAAGTAAAGCCACCCATGCGCCCCACTCTCCAAAAATATCTTTTATTAATAAAATTATAGATGTTGTTAAGAATCCTAAAATGAACCATAAAAACATCCATAGTTGCATTCCATAAGATCTTACTGGATATACTTTTTTGGCATCTTCATTGCCTTTTCTAGCTTGTCTTTTGAGCTCAGGCACACTCATAAATTCAAAGCTTCTTATCAGGAGTATTCCATAAACTGTCAAGCAAACTAGTATTATAAATAAAATTATTTCTATTGTTATCATGGTTATCTTTAAAATATTTTAACTAAAAAAATTAATTTAACCTAATGATGATGATAAAATAAAGAGAAGTAGGGAGAAACAAATGGATAAAAAATTTTTGATTATTTTAGCAGTGGTTTTAGTAGCTTTATTTGGATTATTCTTTTTGACAGGTAATAAGAAAGATTCGGGAAACAACTCTGGCACTGAAAGTTCAACTGTAAGTAATCATTCAAAAGGCGGCAATAGTAAAAATGTTGAGTTATTAGTTTACGGCGATTTTCAATGTCCGGTTTGTAGTGAATTCGCTGTTATAGAAAATGCTATTTATGAAAAATATAAAGATCAAATTAAATTTACCTATAGACACTATCCTCTTGATACAATCCACCCTAACGCTCGCGCTGCCCACAGAGCGGCTGAAGCTGCAGGAATCCAGGGTAAGTTCTTTGAGATGCATGACCTACTTTATCAGAATCAAAATATTTGGTCAGATTCTGCAAATCCGAAAACAACGTTTGAATCTTATGCGGAACAATTAGGTCTAGACATAAACAAGTTTAAAGCAGATTACGAAACTCAAGCAGTAAACGCAACAATAAATGCAGATAAAAATGAAGGCACTGGCAAGGGCGTACAAGGTACCCCAACCTACTTCATCAATGGTAATAAACTAGATAATAAAAACCTATCTTCAGTAGATGATTTTAGTAAAGTTATTGAACAGTATATTAATCAGTAAATAATAAACTGTTGCCAATCAGGCCTTTTTACCTCAACCTGAAGGTTTTTAGTTCCCGAAGAAACAGCCCTTATAGGTATATTCATTTTTTCCTCTTTTTTGTCTCTTTTGTTTTTTAAATTGACAATTATAATTCTAAAGCTTAGTCAAATTTGTGTCAATATTTGTAAAAAATTGTTATTATTAAATAGATAGGAAAAATAAAAAATGCACGGTAATGTTTTCACCGAAATAAGCCTAATTATAGCTATTGGAGCAGCTATTTCGTTGGTGATGCGCCTAATTAAGCAGCCATTAATAATTGGTTATATTATTACTGGCCTGCTTGTGGGACCATCATTTCTAAATCTAATAAAAAATAGTGAAACTATAGATGTTTTTGCAAGCATAGGCGTAGCGCTACTGCTATTTATAGTCGGACTAGGACTTAATCCAAGAGTTATTAAAGAAATTGGTAAAGTTGCCGGCATAACTGCATTTGCTCAAATTGCTATAACAAGTATATTCGGATATATATTTGGTCAGTTTGTTGGATTTA